>Ga0335070_10003255_pt1 | contig 18926 bp, 13 predicted proteins | sample Lox_Sample_13_FD_206722 | JGI IMG/M metagenome (GOLD analysis project Ga0335070, IMG submission 206722) | Soil microbial communities from Loxahatchee National Wildlife Refuge, Florida, United States - Lox_Sample_1.3 | ecosystem: Environmental > Terrestrial > Soil > Wetlands | place: USA... | reverse complement strand
AACCGTTTGGACGTGCTCCCAGTAGGGGCTGCTCGTGGCACGCCACAGAACCTCATACAATGTCGCACCAACGGATGGGTCCCAAGTGAGATTCGTATCGTTCTCGAGTTGCTTGGTGAGAATCCGGACCTTCGTGGGTGACGCCGGGGCCGACGCCAGCGCAGCCAGGGTCGCGGCATTCAACCGTGCGACGCTTGCGATGTAGTCGAAGTTCACGAATTTCGGTAGATCCCCGTACTCGACGCCGTTTTCCGTTCGGAGCGTTTGGTGCTGGTGGTTGAAGTCCTCGCGAAATTCAGTGAAGCGAACGGCCGAGAATCCTTGCTGGTTGAACGAGTAGTGGTCGCCGCCGCGAAGAAAGCGATCGAGGCGAAAAACGAGCATCGGCTTGACGTCGGTGGAATAGGTACGGGCAACCTCCGAGACGTAACGTGCCAGTTCGCGCGAAGATGAGTCGCTCTCTCCGCCCAGCGCACGAATACGCCGCGTCGTCGCTTCATCAGCGCCTGCCGGCAAGCCTTCCGAGAACACGCGTACCACGGTGGGATCTTGCTGCAAGTTGCGATCGCCGCCCACGATGTCGTTATTCAACACCGCCTCGATGTTCCACCCCTGCTGCTTGGCCATCTGCGCGAAATGCTTGCTGCCGTTCAGGCCCTGTTCTTCTCCGGCGACCGTCAGAAAAATAATTGTGGCGGGGAACTTCAACTTGCTGAGCACACGCGCGCATTCCAGGCTCACCACCGTGCCGCTGGCATCGTCATTTGCGCCCGGAGCAGCATCGGTAACATTCGCGTTTTCGCTGTTGCGCGAGTCGTAATGGCCGGTGACCAGCACGATGCGCCCGGCCTGTTGCGGGTCTGTTCCGCGCAGGACGGCATACACATTCGAAATTTGTGTCGGCTTCGGAATGCGATCGGCTGGCTGTTCGATGAAGGATTCAGTTTTGACCTCCAGGCATCCGCCACAATCTTTCGAATAACGCTCAAATTCCGCTTTGATCCATTCGCGCGCCGCTCCGATTCCCCGGCCGGCTTTGATCGATTCCTCGTCCTGGGCAGAAAGGGTGGAACGGTTGTGAAAGCTCACCAGCTTTTCGTCATTGGCCCGGATGCGGTCGGCAGAAACCTGCCTGAGAGCGTCTACAATACGCGGATCAGCAGGAATTTGGGCGGAGGCGGCCTGTCCCCACAGCGAGCACGTGAACGCGACACCAGTCCAAACCGGCCCGAGAAAATGGCGAACCCACGGAGTTTGCAGAGCATCCCACATGGCTGGAATTCCTGTGTTGACCCCCTTGACACGGTCCACAGAGAAACTAAATATAACAGGGTAACCCCGTGCGCGGAGGCAATCATGGTGTACTGTCCTGAATGCGAGACCGATCTCGACATCGAGGAAGATGAGGTCGATGAGGGTGAGGTGGTCTCGTGCCCGGAGTGCGGTTCCGACTTCGAGGTCATCACCACCAACCCCATCGAACTCAAGCCCGTCGACGAAGAGGAATACGAAGAGGATGAGGATGAGGAGGAGTCGGAAGAGGATTCCGAAGACGGAGACTTTTCCTGAAGTCCCTAACTAATTTTCGACCCTGCACTCCGATGGCGTCGGTCGCCTTGCCTCTCGCGCTGCTCGTTGTCCTGGTCGCATCCGGACCGGTCGCAGCCCGCCCCTCGAAAGAGAAACCTACCGCCCTCATCTTCGGTACCGTCTGGGATCCGGATTCCCGGCCAGTCTACGGTGTGAAGGTCAAAATCCGCCGCGCCGATGAGAAGAAGTACCGGTGGGAGCTCTATTCAGATCATCGCGGCGAGTTTGCCCAGCGCGTACCGGCGGGTAAGGCGGATTACGTCATTACCGCCGATCTCAAAGGTCTTAAATCTCCGCCTGGCAAGCACTTACAGCCTGTTCCCGAAGTCACCATCCACATTGAAGATGAGGAGCGGGCGGATGTCGGCTTGCATCTAATCTGGTAAAACAAGCTGTGGCAGGAATCGGTTCAAGAGGACGCTATGAAAAATGCTCTTCTGACGTGTTTACTGCTGTATGTTCTGGCAGGTCTTTCCTTAGCAGCTCCCCCGCCGCAGCTTGGCCGTCCTCCCAAGGGCGACAGCACGCGTTTGCTGACCGGCAAGGTAATGGACAAGGCTGAAAATCCTCTGCCCAACGCGGTCGTTTATCTCACTAATACCCGCACCCGCAGTGTGAAGACCTATATTGTCGGCCAGGACGGGAACTATCGCTTCCCATCGCTTCAGCCGAATATCGACTACGAGGTGTACGCGCAGTTCAACGGGAAAAAGAGCGAGTCAAAAACGGTCAGCCAGTTCGACGATCGCCAGCAGGTCTCCATCAATCTGAAGATCGATAACAAGTAGTCGGGGCAATCTCCCAGGCCAAGACGTGTTTCGCTAGGCTGCGAGCCTGGATTGCGAGGCTTGCCCGTCTCCGCGTCATCCGATAGCATTTCGTCCCACATGAGCCATTCGGATCCGACTGGCGGGCTTCTTCTCGGAATCGGCGGGGGCCTTTACCTCTTTTATAAAGGATTTCGCAGCTTCCGCGAGTACAAGGTACTCGCCGACACGCCGCGCATTCCGATTCGCAGCATGTCCATGGGCTTTGTGCATATCCGCGGGAAGGCGGAAAGCGCACAACTTCTCACCAGCCCGATTACGAAGACGTCCTGTTGCTTTTACCGTGTTGAAATCGAACAATGGAAGTCCCACGACCGCAGCAGTTCTTGGGAGCACATTTGCACCGACGCGGACGGATACCAGTTCTATGTTGCCGACGATACCGGCCGCGTCCTGGTCGACGCACACGCCGCCGAATACGATTTGCCGCAGACCCAGGAACGGATTGTCGATTCGGCGAAACCTGCAATGGCGACGGTCACGGGCGGCGCCGACACCGAACTGCTGACCTACATTACGTATGCGCAAACCCATCACCTGACCGATACCGTCTCGCGCTGGTTGGATCACAAGCTTGACCGGAAACTGCAGCGACAAGGGCCCCTGGATCCCGGCAAGCAGCAGAATGTAGAGCTGTTGAAGCAGTTTCTGGATGCCGTGCCGGATGTCCAGAAGACCGGTCAGCTTCCCTTCGGGGCACTTGCGAAAGTGCTGGCGTCGACTGGGCCTCTCGCCGATCCGGAGAAAGAAGCTCGTCGCCAGAACGCTCTCGAACGTTTTCAAGCGATGCAGAACTTCCAGGTCCCCAGCGAGGCCTTGGCTCGTCTCCATGAGCACGCAGCAGAGGGGCGCTTCCGTCTGCGCGAATATGTGGTCGTTCCGGGACAGGAGTATTTCGTCTCCGGCACGTGTTCTGAAAATCCAACGTCGCAGGCTGGTCAGGATCGGAACATCGTCATGAAAGGGCAGAGCGAACCGACATTCCTGATTTCGAGCCAGCTCGATGCCCAAGCGACAGGAAAGGTCCGGAAGGGATCGATCAAATTGGTCCTGTTGGGCGGCGGTTTGACCCTGGGCTGTCTGGCGTTGCTGTTAAGTCACTGGAAAATGTTCTAGGAGCGATTCAATGGGGATGTCGATCTTAAGCACGACTGCGTTTGGGCTGACGGTGGTAGGGGTTCTCGCGTATGTCGTCATCCTCTACAACGAACTGATCCGGCTGCGGGTGGACAATGATCGAGCATGGGCCAATATCGACGTGCTGCTGAAGCAGCGTCACGACGAAATTCCCAACCTTGTCGCGACCGTGAAAGGCTACATGGAGCACGAGCGCCAGACGCTCGAAGCCGTCACGCAGGCGCGCGCCGCATCGATGACTGCGGCAAGCGTCCCGCAAAAAGCGCAGGCCGATCTGCTGCTCACCGGCGCTCTGCGCGGGCTTTTTGCGGTCAGCGAGCGCTACCCTGACTTAAAAGCCAACCAGAACTTTCTCGCTCTGCAAAAGCGGATTTCGGAACTTGAAGAGCGCATCGCCGACCGGCGTGAGTTCTTCAACGACGATGTGGCGACCTACAACACGAGGATCGGGCAGCTTCCCGAGGTTTTTCTTGCGAAAATGATGGCGCTCCAACCACGCCAGTTGTTCCAGGTGAGCGACGCAGAGCGGCAGCAAGTGGAGGTCAGGCTGGCGCAGGGCAGAGCTTGAAGCGTGGTTCGAGAGGATCTTGCAGAGAAAGCCGCCCGCTCGCGGGCGGCTTCTGCGCAAGTGTGATGACCGAAACCCTGTTCGGTTGGTTTCGGAAGGCACATGGTTCGTCGGTCATCAGGGAGTGCCCCTGTTCTCAGGTTTCGGAACGGCACGTGACGCCGACTGCGCGTGCTTACTTATTTGTGCGCGACGATCCAGTCCAAGATCGGCTTCCAGACCAGCGTCTGAGCATCCTTCGCCAGAAAGAGGTCGCCATGCGCGAAGTCTGACATCCGCTGGTCATCGGGTTGGATCTGCACCGTGAATTTCGTGACGTCTGTGCTTGCAGTCAGCGTGGTTGTGTAGTATCCGTAGGTTCCATATCCCCCCGCGGCCCCAACATAAAGAATCGGAACGGCGATATTGCCGAGATGGTTGTCGAAGGGGACGTCAACCGCGCCGCAGAATAGCGCGTCGGTATCCCAATCGGCCTGCATGGGGAAGTGGGGCGGAACGTGCCCAAACAAATCCCTCCACACGCGGGAGTCGGTGTACCGCAGATCACTGGGAATGCCGTTCTCGTCCAAATACCCCGCGACAAAATGCCAGAATATGGGGCTGGCATTCAACAACCACGTGCTCGTTCCCACGAACTCAATGGCCAGATAGTTGGTCAGGCCCGGGAAGAACGGCGATGGGTCGTCAGGTGCCGACATTGCCAGATCATAAAGCTGCGTGTCGAAAACACCGCCGTCGTCGCTGTAGATCCCCGCATCCAGATTGGCCCGGTCGGCCTCCTGGAAAGCGCAGTAGTAGTCCCGGACAAATTGCTCCAGGAACTTCATCGGCATATCAACGGGAATGAGACCCTTGACATTGCGGAGCGCTCGCGGCTGCTGCGTTTCATCACCGGCGACTGTGTAGGCAACGGCTCCGCCGTAGCTGAACCCGAACAGATCGAGCCGGCTGGAACCCTGGTTGGTCGCGCCGCGAATCGCACGCGCCAACGAAAGGGCAATCTCGGCGTGGTGGGCATCCCTTTCGACACCCCAGTTCTTCATGAACTTGAAGTTCTGTTGCTTGGCCGGCACCAGGGCCCACGAATAATCCATGCCCCAAACGTCAACCTTGTTCTTCGCGAGGAACACGACGATGGACTGATCCCAACCAAGTACCTGGGAGATCAGTGGCGCCATGAAGATCGCCTCGAAGAAGTTGGGGCCTCCCGGCAGCAGCAACACTCCGCCAAGGGTACGAATGGGCTGATACGGATGTTTCTCCCGGACGATCCGGTGCAGGCGGATCACATCGAATTTGCCCGGGCCGACGACCACGTCAAAGCGGTAATGAACAACCTCCTCGCCCAACACTGTCCGATCCACGTGCCGGATTGAAACGTTGGCGAGTGTCTTATCCCATCTTTGTACAGATCCCCTGCTCTGTGCCGACGCACAAAGCGCCAAGGCGACTACACATACAATTGCGCTGGTCCAATGCATAAGTCGTTTCATGACAGGCTCCTGGAAGATGATGCGCTGATTTATGGGGAAGCTTCTGCCAACGAACTGCCAGTTGATCGAGTTCGAACTTACCTGCCCTCTATCTCACTTCGCGCGCCCGATTACAATGAACAACGTCTGACCATTGCATGAAATCTCCCTATTTCCCCCACAGCGGAAAAACGCAACGATCCCTCACGGGGCGCGCAATCACAGTCTTTTCAACGACATTGTGCTAGAGTTTGTGCCAAGGAGGGACGGCCCGGTGCCCGTTCCCGTCCAATCTCCGCAACGAATCAGCTTTCGCGGCTATGAGTTGGACCTAAGCTCCGGGGAAGTCCACAAAGACGGCCATAAAGTCCCGCTCCCACCCAAAGCTTTTGAAGTGCTCCGTTGCCTGGTCGAACGTCCCGGAGAGGTGGTTACTCGGGAAGAGCTACGCGCCCGGCTGTGGGCCGCCGACACGTTCGTTGAGTTCGACGACAGCCTGAACCACGCTGTCAAGAGACTGCGTCAGGTATTGGGAGACTCGGCCGAGAATCCCGAGCTCATCGAGACACTGCCCCGCCACGGCTATCGCTTCGTCGCTTCCACGAACGGTCAGACCCTTTCCGAGGATTCGAAGCCGAAGCGCCGCTTCCCTATTCCCCTGCTTGTTGCCGCGCTTGTATTGTTGGCACTCATCGCGTCGTTGCTCGCCTACGACGTCGGCGGCTTCCGGCAACGCCTCTCGGGTCGAACAGCCGAACCGGCGATCCGGTCGCTGGCTGTACTACCTTTGTTGAATCTGACCGGCGACCCGCAGCAGGACTACTTTGCCGATGGAATGACCGACGCCTTGATTACCGACTTGGCGAAAATCCGCGCTGTGAAAGTGATCTCGCGCACGTCAGTCATGCAGTTCAAGGATGCCAAAAAGCCGTTGCGCGAGATCGCGCACGCGTTAGGGGTAGAGGGCATACTGGAGGGCTCGGTACAGCGCACCCGCGGGCGAGTGCGAATCACCGCGCAACTGATCCGAGCCTCCACTGACACCCATCTTTGGGCGGAGAGTTACGAACGCGACGCCAGCGATGTGCTGACCTTGCAGGCGGAAGTAGCCCAAGCCGTTGCGCGGGAGATCAACGTCGCGCTGACCCCGGAAGAATCCGTTCACTTGTCCCGCCCGCTCTCGGTCAATCCTGAGGCATACGAGGCCTACCTCAAGGGTCAGTCGCACTGGTATTGGCTCTCTCGCGAGCATCTGAACACAGCTCTTGAATATTTCGAGCTCGCCCTGCAGAAGGATCCCAACTACGCACGGGCGTACGTGGGCGTCGCCAACGTCTGGATGATGCGTGGGGATGCGGGATTCATGCCGCCCAGCGAAGCCATGCCCAAGGCGAAGGCCGCCGTCTCAAAAGCTTTGGCGCTCGACGACTCACTGGCTGAAGCTCACATGGCTTTCGCGAATTTCGCTGGACCCTACGACCACGAATGGTCCATCGCGGAACGTGAATACCGGCGTGGCATCGAACTCAATCCCAACAGCGCCGACGGCCATTTCATGTATTCCGATTTCCTTATATCCATGAAGCGCGTGGCCGAATGGGACACGGAGATGCACAAGACGCTGGAACTGGATCCTTTCAACCCATTCTTCCAGTGTTTCTACGGGTGGCATTTGATCTACCTAGGCCGCTACGACGAAGCCATCGCGCAATTACAGAAAGTTCTAGACACAGTACCTGATTTCTCCTCGGCACACATGGGACTCTGGGGCGCCTATTACAAAAAGGGAATGTACGCGGAGGCTCTGGCTGAAGCCCGGCAATTCTTTGCCGTTCTTCACGACCGGGAGGTCCAGGCCGCACTCACTCGCGGAGAAGCAGAAGGTGGCTACGCACGAGCGATGCATCTAGGGGCGGATGTACTAGCTGCGCGTGCGACAGGTAACCACGTTCCTGCGGTGCGCGTCGCGCGCCTGTATGCGCACGCGGGAGACAAGGAGGAGACCTTGCGCTGGCTGCAGAGAGCCCGCGAACAGCGGGAGACTCCGATGACTCATCTCAGCGTTGCCTGGGATTGGGATTTGTTGAGGGGAGATCCCCGCTTCCAAGGACTTCTGCGTGCGGTCGGACTGCCGCAGTGACATCGATCAATACAAAGGCCGCCACTACTGGCGGCCCTTCCCGTTCTCTCTTGATCTGCGAAAATCCGCGATGATCCGCGGAGAAGACGTCAGTTGCTATCTCCGCCCGCCCGCTTCCACGAGATCAGATCGCCGATAGTAGCCGCGCCGGTCGAAGAAGCCGGGTGCTTGTACGACTCCACTTCCTGCCGTGAAGCTTCTTCGCCCACCGCCCGGATGCTCAAGCCGACTTTCTTCTCTTCCTGATTCATCTTGATGATCTTGAAGTCGAACTCCTGCCCAGGTTCAAGGTGAACCGGTTGCCCATTCCCATCAACCGCTTCCGAGTTGTGGCACAGGCCCTCGACGCCGTCGGCAACTTCCACGAACGCGCCGAAATTGGCCACGCGCAGAACCTTGCCATGGACGATATCACCCACCCGGTGTTGCTCAAAGAAGCTGTCCCAAACATCGGGCTGCAACTGCTTCACGCCCAGTGAGAGCCGCCTTTTGTCGGGCTCGATGGCAAGCACAACCGCCTTCACCCGGTCGCCCTTCTTCAGGACCTCCGACGGATGTTTCACCCGCTTGGTCCAGCTCAGGTTGCTGACGTGGACCAGGCCGTCAATGCCGTCTTCGATCTCGATGAAGGCGCCGAACTCGGTAAGGTTGCGAACGCGGCCTTCTACTGTCGCGCCCACGGGATACTTGTCATGCAGCGAGTCCCAGGGGTTGGTCGCCAATTGGCGCATGCCGAGTGAAATCCGGCGCTCGGTCGGATTCACGCTCAGGACCACGCACTCCACCTGGTCGCCCACGTTGACCAGCTTCGACGGATGCTTCATCCGCTTCGACCAGGTCATTTCGCTGACGTGCACCAGGCCTTCGATGCCCTGCTCCAGCTCCACGAAGGCGCCGTAGTCGGTCACGCTGATGACCCGTCCGGCGACGTGCGCGCCCACTGGATAGCGGTGCTCGGCGTCCAGCCACGGATCGGGCGTGAGCTGCTTAAAGCCCAGCGACACGCGCTGCTTGTCCTTGTCGTACTTCAGCACCTTCACCTGGATCTGGTCGCCTACGTTGACGAGGTCGCGCGGATGCGTCAGCCGTCCCCACGACATGTCGGTCACGTGCAGCAGGCCGTCGATTCCGCCCAGGTCTACGAACGCGCCGTACTCGGTAAGGTTCTTCACCACCCCGGTCAGCACCGCGCCTTCTTCCAGGTGCTCAAGCGTCTTGCCGCGCTTCTCCGACTGCTCTTCTTCGAGCAGTTGCTTGCGCGAAACGACGATATTGCCGCGTTTCTTGTTCAGCTTGATGACCGCGACGTCGATCGTCTGGCCCTTCATGCCGTCCAGATTGCGCACGGGTCGCAGATCGACCTGGGAGCCGGGCAGGAAAGCGCGCGCGCCCAGGATGTCCACGGTCAGGCCGCCCTTGATGCGGTCGACGACAACGGCATGGATCGGCTTTTTCTCGTTATAAGCTTTCTCAATCTCGTCCCATGCGCGCAGCCGCTGCGCCTTCTGGTGGGAGAGGTTGATGTAGCCCTCCTCGGTCTCGCCCTTCTCGCGCATCACGTCGATGTCGTCGCCGGGCTGGAACTTCGCCTTCCCCTCGTGGTCGAGCACCTCGGAGAGCGGCAACATGCCTTCCGACTTGGCGCCGATATCGACCACCACATGGGTCGGTGTCAGCTTTACGACACGCCCCTTGATAACGTGGTCATCGCCGACCGACTCCTCGGTCTCGGTGGTGAAGTTCTCGAGCGCGGCGGCAAAATCTTCGGGACCGGCCGCTGCAGCAGAGGTTTCAGGGGCGGAAGTCTGCGCTTCCGCAGGGGAGGATTGTGCGGGCTCGGGAGCGTCTACTACGGCCGGGCCGCTAGTGTGCGATTCGTGTTCTTGTGTCATGGATTCGAGGCTGCGGGCTGTGCTGTCGTCGTGCAATGTAATAGCCTCTCTGGTGTCGGCACGTGAGTGCGCGACGGATTGCGGGACGTGGTGTAGCGGACTGCTGGCGTGGTCTTTGGTTGTGTTGAGGCCGTTCTGGCGAACGACCCTAGGACAATCCCAGCTGCCGGAACGTCGAATCGAACCCGCGTCCAAAGGGGACTCTCCGACTATAGCAATGGCTTTGGAACAGTGTCAAACGCGAATCCACGGTAAATTCTATCCATCGAAAAAATTCACTCCTCTGTAACGTTCAACTGGACGCGTTCTTCCCGGTGGTAATTAACAATTGGTTACTACTTGGGTTGTAACGTTCTTGGGCCGCTACGAGTCATACCATTTTGGGCAGAAGGCCATGGATCGCTTCCCGTTCCTGCGTTTTCCTGCGCCGGGTTCGTTCTGCTAACCTCGGCCCATGGACTATCTCTGGACTCCCTGGCGGTACGCTTATGTCACGGGCGCCGACTCCGCGCACGAGTGCGTATTTTGCAATGCTCCCAAGCTGTCCGACGAAAAAGCGCTAATCGTTTACCGCGGCAAGCACTGCTACATCATCCTGAATATGTATCCCTACACCAACGGCCACATGATGGTCGTGCCCTACGCGCATTTGGATGAGTTGCAGAAGCTGCCCGCGGACGCGTCACTGGAGATGATGGAACTGAGTCAGCGGATGGAAGGAGTCCTGCGATCGCTCTACCATCCTGACGGGATCAACCTGGGAATGAATCTAGGAAAGGCAGCCGGAGCCGGGGTCGCCGGGCACATCCATATGCATATCCTGCCGCGATGGGTGGCCGACGCGAATTTCGTGAGCGTGATAGGCGAAACGCGGATCCTCCCAGAGACGTTACAGGTGACATGGGAGAGGATGAAGAAGGCGCTGGGGTGACGAAACGGATAGCAGAATCGAGATTGGCCGTGACAGCAAAAGAACGCGATGCGAGCGGCTGAGTCAATCACATTAAATCACTTCCAGGTCCCAACCTTTCCCCTGCGGCTCAAGGACGTCACGAATTTGCTTCGCGATTTCCGCAGGAAGGCGAATCAATGCAACCCTGTCTTCGGCCCTTACCTCGATGTAGATGGGCGCAGCTTACCGGGTATTCTTTCAGCAAGCTCCCAGTAAATGTGGATTTCATTTTGATCGTCGTCTGTTGCGTAGAACAAGGAAGATCGTGTGCTCATGCCGCCATGATACTGCGTCGTGACCGCCACTATTTCCCCATCTCTCTCCCAAAAAACTCTTCCGTCGCGCCATATGCTTTTACCCAGCTCTTGAACATCAAGAATCCGTGAATCTCGTCGGGGAATACCAATTCCTCGACGTGCACATTCTGCGCGCGCAGGCGCTGCAGCAGGTCGACCGTCTGCGAGAAGTCGACGTTGCGGTCGTCGTCTCCCTGGATCAGCAGCACAGGCGACTTCCACTGGGTCACGCTAGCGTTCGGCGATGATTGAAAGGCCAGTTTCAACGCCGCCTCGCGGTCGGGCGCGTCCTTGGCAAACTCCTCCCCGAATGCAGACCAGTCATGCACGCCGTGCAGGTCGACCCCTGCCGAAAACAGATCCGAATTACGAGCCAAACCCATCGCCGTCAGATAGCCGCCATACGATCCGCCCCACAAACCAATCTTTTTCGGATCGACATTGGGCAGGGTTTGCAGATAGCGCCCCGCGGCAACGATGTCTTTGTATTCGGCGCCGCCGCGCGGACCGCCGTCGACTACCTCCCGGAAGTGCCGGCCGTACATGATGCCGGTGCGGTAATTGACCGAAAGCACGACATAGCCTCGGCTCGCGAGATATTGATTCATTGCGTAGGCGTTGTGGTAGTAGTCCATGTAGTGGAAGCCGAGCATCATCTGGCGAATCGAGCCGCCGTGAATGAAGATGAGCGCAGGGCGGCGGCCACTCTGCATCGGTTCGAAGAGTTGCCCGTGAATCTCCCATCCGTCTTCGGCCTTGAAAATCGCCTGCTTTGGCGTGACCAGTTGCGCTGACGGAAATTCGGCTGGCAGCGCGCTCTTCGCAATCATCTCCCGTCCGCCCGGAACCACAACGTAGGGCATTGCGGGGGAAGTAGCTGTTGAGCCGAGGCACACGACTTTCCCCGCTACTTCGAGCGGCATCCACTCCATCGTTTCGCCGCGCGTGACCGGCGCCGGGGCGCCGCCTGCTACATCCACCTTCCAGATGTGCCGTCGATCTATGTCGTCCTGATTCGACGTGTAGAAGACAAAGTTCTTGTCTTCGCTGAGGGCAACATCTTCGGTTTCGAATTTTCCTGGGGTGAGAAGCGTTGCCGCGCCGCCACCGGTCGAAACCGAGTAAAGATGATTCCAACCGTCCTGCTCGGAAGCAAAGACGATGCGACTCTTGGCTGCAAACTGAAACGATGCGTCCTCGGTCAGCAACGGGATCGAATCGTCGAGGCCGTCGCCGCTCTTCCATATCTGGCCACCGGAATCTTTGGCGAGATCGTACACCCAGATCGACCAGGGATCCGGCAGCAGCGGGATGATCGGCTGCTTGAATTTTTTTCCGCCGCGGCGAACGAACGCGATCTGGCCGCCATCGGGCGACCAACGCGGGAACGAATCGCGATCGCCGCTGGGAGCGACGTAGCGCAGGTTGGTCTTGCCAAATTCGTAGATAGCTACAAAGCTGTGATCGCCGCGATCGCTGACGAACGCGATCTTCTTTCCGTCGGGCGACCACTTCGGCTGCTGATTATTTCCCCGCGCATATGTGAGCGGCTTGGCCTTCTCTTTCCCAGAAATCGGAGCGATCCATAGCTGTTTCTTCGCCGACCAGACCGCAAATTCGCCGCTGGGAGAGATGCGGATGTCCTCGCACCCTTCCTCATCGCAGCCGAGGTCTCCGAGCAGGCGAGGCTCGCCCTTGTCCACGTCGACCGCCCACACCTGTTGCGTGCGCTTCTCGACGCCGCTGGTGGGGTCCGCAACTTCACCGGCGCCGTTCACCTCGCTTCCGCGCGCGAACACGACCGTCTTTCCATCGGGCGTCAATTGCGGAGCCGCAATGGGCATGCCGTCATCGCCGGCGTAGTGGGTCACAGCGCGTGCTTCGAAGGCTGGGGCATCCGCAACCCAGATATTTCTCGCGCCCTTATTCGTGAATACCCAGGCAATGCGCCCAGTGTGCTCAGCCTTCACCAGATTTGTGGGGAAGGGAGAACTCAGGACCTGCTCAAGGGTGAATGGAAGGTTGTTTTGCGCTGAAGACAACACCGAAAGAGAACAAATCAGAACTACCCAAATCCATGGCGTAGCGGACAGCCTTCGGATTCCCATGCGAGGCAGGGTATGCGAACGAAGCCGGATTGGCAACCGGGGGTTCGCGACGGCTATTGGGATGCTCGACTATCGAGAGCGGACGATCACGAGACCATTGCCACCGGTTGCCGCACGGGCAGCGCAACTGTAAATGTGGTTCCCTGGCCCGGACTGCTGGTGGCTTCGATCTGTCCGTGATGCGCTTCAACGATGCGCCGCGCGAGCGACAACCCCAACCCAGTCCCGTTTCCCTTGGTTGTGTAAAAGGGGCGGAAGATATTTGGCAGGTGCTCGGATGGGATACCGCGGCCGGTATCGGACACCGTTACGACGGCCGACTCGCCTCGCTCGAAAATCGATACTCGCACGGCGCCTGGGCCGTCGATCGCCTGCACGGCATTCAGCAGCAGGTTCAAAAGCACCTGGTGAATCTGGTCGCTGTCGTGCTCGACATTGGGAAGACTCTCGCCTGCCGAAAATTCGATCTTGATCGGTTTGGAGAGCACGTGCTGTCGCGCCAGCATGACGGCATGCTCCGCAGTTGTATTCAGATCACTCGAACGCATCTCGGGCGAGCGCGGCCGCGCCGTTTCCAGCAGGTCGGTCAGGATTTTGTTGATCTGTGCGATTTCCTGGCGAACATCTTTGACGACTGCCTTCGCGGGACTGGTGGCGGGCAGGTCGCGGCCGACAATTTCGATCACCCCCGCGATTCCCGCGAGGGGATTGCGAATCTCGTGCGCCAGACCGGCGGCAAGTTCTCCCAAGGTCGCAAAATGCTCGGCCCGGGACATCTGCGTGCGATGCAGGTGCTCGATCTCGGCGCGGCTCTCACGCAACTGCTCCACCATTCGATTGAAGTTGCGGCCGAGATCGCCAATTTCATCGTTGCGGCGAGCGAACTCCACGGACGCATTCAGGTCGCCTTCTCCGACGCGTTCCATCTGCTCCTGCAGTTCGACCATCGGACGCTGAATCGTCGATGCCAATGCAACGATGATGGCGCCGCAGATTGCTACCGCTCCCGCTCCCGCGATGACCAGCACGCGGTGCCGCTCGGTATCTTTCAAGGACAGGGTCGAGAGCAGGAAGAGGAGCATGCCAGCCAGCAGTACGACCGCCACCGGCCAGATCGTCTTCAACTGCCAGTTGACCCGCATCGAAGGCACGATTGTTTCCTCCCTCGGACGCACTGCCTGCATTATGGTCTTAGCTTGTGCGGGGCCACAAGAAGAAGGAAGAGTGGTCACGCTCCCACTCTTCTCTGTCGTCGACAAGTTGGCTTCGAACTCACGCATAAGCGTGCAGCCCGGGCAATAGATATGTCACGCCGAAGAATGTGAACATTACCACCCCAAATCCCAGGATGGCGAAGTATGCGGCGCGGCGCCCGCGCCACCCACGGGTGACCCGCATATGCAGATACCCGGCGTAAACCAGCCAGGTAATTGCCGCCCACGTTTCTTTGGGATCCCAGCTCCAATACGAGCCCCAGGTCTGGTTCGCCCAGTAGGCGCCGGCGGCAATCATCAGGGTGAGCAGCGGGAATGCGATGCCAATCGTCTTATAGGTGATGCGATCGAGATTGTCGGCATCGGGCAGGAGCCGTTCAAGGTCGGGGCGACGCCACAACAGCAACAGATAGAGCAGCGAGATGAACACTCCGCCGACCAGTCCGGACAGTATGAAGGGACTCGCGGCCAGGTTCGTCGTAAACAAGCCCTCAGCGTCGAGCGATGTATAGCGCCCGTCTCGTGCGCGTATCAGGAACATTACCAGCGCCATCACCTGCAGCAGGATGCTGACAAAGACGGCTTGATTCGCAATTGCGACTGTCCCTTCATTTTTCTTCCAGCGCGCGATCAGCAGGAACACGAGCGGCGAGGCGACGACCACCAGCGTCAGCAACATCAGCCAGCCGAGGTCCGGAATCGTGACGAACAGCCGCACGCCCTTCGAGAGAAAGATTTCCGACTTCTGTTCCGGATCCCACGCGACCACATTCAAGCCGCCCCACTGTTCGAACCGGGTAAGGATTCCCGCATAGATTGCCATTGTGCAGGCGCTCGTCACAGCCAGAAATGTCTCCGTCTTCATCCTGTCCTGGATCAGGAACATCATGGCCAGCGCAAAACTCAGCGCGCAGGCCGCATATGCCAGCATGGCGAGTGTCACATGCACGTGCAGCCAGGTGGATTGCAGTGCAGGCACCAGCGGATGAACGTCACTGCGCAAGAGTTGCATCAGCACGACTCCGACGATCGCTACCGGCATCGTGACTGTCCCGATGACCTTCACGCCATACTTCTTCTCTGCAACCAGCGTGAGCACGGCCAGTGTCCAGACGAAACTCAACAGCATCTCGTAGACGCTCGCGAAGGGCGGATGCCCGGCTTCGTACCAGCGGTGCGCGACTGCCGCTGTATTCGCAAGCAGACCAGCCCAGGTCGCCAGCGAAGCAAATTTCACATATGACTCGGTGCCGGTTACGCCAAAGCCCAGGTACAGCGCCCCAGCGCCTGCGTAAAAGATCAATGCGGCATAAAGGAGGTTGGCTTCGTTCAGGATGTTTCCACTCTTTACCACGTTCAGAAATGCCATGAACAGCAGGAAAGCGATTCCCAGGCCCACCAGAACAATCAACGTTGTTCCGGTTGCCTCGGGCTGCTGTTCTGCTTTTGCCCTTGCCATTGTCATCCTCCAGAAATCTCTATCGTCCAGCGACGGCTTCAACGTCCGCGTGTGACGTCGCGCGGGTGTTCTTCAGTTCTGTTTCCAATTTCGTGACCAGGTCATTGAAGCGCTGATCGAAAGCATCGCGGTTGCGGTTGGCGCTGCCGCCGATCCACAGCGCGTGTTCCCCCGTGCGGGCGTCGCGGACCGGAACTACCCAGAAACGCATGTGAACGACGTAGAAGACGAATCCGAGTCCCACGCCCATCAGAAGCACGCCCGCCCACACTGCCCACTGTCCGGGCTCGTGCGAGACCTGCAAGCCGGTGAAATGTCCAAGTACCAGGTCCTTCGGCTTGAACTGGAATGGCGCCTGCGCGTTCTCGCCAACACCTTCCATCGCCGGCAGCCAGACATCGAGGTCCTTACCGCCGCTCTTTACGCTTACGACCAAGTGCGCTGCCGGACTCCCTAACTGGTTCGACTTGCGATAAACCTGGCCATCGCGCACGGCAAAGTCGGGGATAAACTCGGTAAAGCGCACAGTGGTGTCGGCATCGAGCGTCGCCACGTCATTCAATGCGAGGGAAATCTCTTTCGCAGCAGCCGAACCCATGGTGGGAACGGCTTCCAATACCAGCTTCTGCGCGTTGCCATTGAAGCCGAAGCTGGACTGGTAGAAGCGAACGCCGCGATAAACCAGCGGGTCATTGACCACGATTTCTTTCTTCAGCACTTCCTGCGTGCCGCTCACCACCGCCAGCTTCGACCACCATTTCTTCGGGGTGCCGTCTTTGTAGTTTTCCTGTCCGGCTTCGTAGCATCGGATCGAGAACGGCAGCGTTCGCGTCGAGCCATCTCGCAGCTCGACCGAACTCGTCGTTTCGCCTTCATTCAGATTGAGCGATCCGCGCCATCCCCAGATCCCATCGACGATCCCGCCGAAGAAAATCAGCAGCAGGCTTGCGTGCACGACGTACACGCCCATTTCCGAGATCCGGTTCCGCTCGGCGAAAATCGAGAAGTGATCTTCCCGGACGACGCGCTCCGGCTTGAATCCGATCGAATGGAGCGCCCGTTCGGCGGCTACCAGGCCGCTTTCTTCATCGGTGATTGCCAGTTGCTTCTGCGGATGCAGCGCGCGCCGGAAACCTTCGTCGGCATATTTGTACGGACGAGAAAAGTAGCGCCACGCGTTCGGGAAGCGTTCGACCGAGGCGGCGATGATGCACAGGCTCACCAGCATCATCAGCGTGATGAACCACCAGACATGAAACACATCGGTCAGGCCGGCAGAGTCGAGAATTCGCAGCGCACCGGCAGAATAGGCACTGCGCATTTCCTCGGGCTCGGTGACGGGCCGTTGAAGCACGATCGTGCCGACTGCCGAGAAGATCACCACCAGAATCAGCAGAACCACGCCCGTCTTGATCGATGCCAGGGTCTGCCAGGTTTTGCGAATGGCTTTGTGGACGTCCACGGCGATTTTCTCTCCTCTTTCCGCCATCGAAAATGCACGTAGTGCTCCACCCCGTCCGAAGGGAGTAAGTCGCAACGAATGAATTAGATAGAAGATTCGGCCGGAGCTGCCGAACGCGCGATTCTGGGCCAAATCGCGCAGCCGGGCGGGGTGGGGTCCGAGATTTCACCCATCACACCCATGTAGTGATCGGGGTCACTAGCCCGGGTGACCTCCTTGATTTTGCCCAAGTGCGTTTGACCGTTCGCTGCCCTACCAATTAGTCTTGCGCGTCAAACACTTGGCTGGGAAACTTCGTGCCCCTGGCCGCAAGAGCCCCCGTTAGATTTTCCAGTTGTCGACATTCAATCAGCAAGGAACGGCCAGGAGTCTTAATGTCCCTTCGACTTTCCCCGCTATCCGTCAGCGTGTGCTTGGCAATTTTCTTTATCAGTTCGGGTGTCGCGCACTCCCAGGTGGCGGTCACGACCTGGCACTATGACAATGCTCGCACGGGCGCAAACACGAATGAAACAAAACTGGATCCGGGAAGTGTAAAGCCCGGTTCGTTCGGCAAGGTCTTCACGCAGCCGGTGGATGGGGCCATCATTGGCCAGGCGCTGTACCTCCCGAACGTCACGATTCCAGGCGCGGGCACTCACAACGTGGTTTACGTCGCGACAATGCACGACAGTGTGTACGCTTTCGACGCCGACGACGCGAATGGCGCGAATGCATCGCCGCTCTGGCAAACGAGTTTCCTGACGAACGACGCGAAAACAGTCCCGATCACGATGCAGGGGTGCGGCAAAGTGACGGGTTGGGCGGAAGTCGGCGTTCTCTCGACGCCTGTGATCGATCCCCTCGCCGGCAAACTCTACGTTGTGGCGAAGACGTACGAGAAGGGAGCCTCCATCCACCGGCTCCACGCGCTCGATGTCGCAACCGGTCACGAAACCCCCGGTAGCCCGGTGGTGATCACTGCCAGCTTCAAGAACGGCGCCGAGACGGACGTATTCAAGGACGCAATGCAAGTGAACCGGCCGGCGCTATTGCTATCGAAGGGGAACATCTACATCGCGTTCGGCTCCAACGGCTGCCGCAGTTCGAAGGAAAAGGGCTGGGTGGTCGCGTACAAAGCCTCCACGCTGAAGAGCGTCGGGGTTTTCGATACCGAGCCGGGGATGTCCGCTGCCGGCATCTGGATGCGCGGCGGGGGCCTCTCATCTGACAGCGTTGGCAACGTCTACGGCGAAACCGCCGACGGGCCATACAAGGACGGCACCAACTTCGGACTTAGCGTCTTCAAGCTCACTCAGACCGGCAAGAGCTTGAAGCTGGCGGACTGGTTCACGCCCTTCGACCTGAGCTTCCTCAACAAGAAAGACCAGGATCTGGACGAGCCGACGCTGATTTTGCCCGATCAGCCCGGGCCATATCCGCACCTGGCGTTAGCGGTCGGCAAGGAAGGAACGGTCTATCTGCTCAACCGCGATGATATGGGTCATTTCTGCGCCACGTGTAATCTGACTGATACGCAAATCGTGCAGGAACTGCCGATGCTCGTCGGAGCACACACCGGCGCTCTGATCTATTGGAACGACACGATCTATTCCTCGGCCGTGTCCTCTTCGATCAATGCGTATGCTCTCGCCGGAGGGCTTTTGGCAGGAGTCCCATTCGCCCAGTCCCAACAAGGCACCGGCCAGCATTCCCCGGTGATTTCAGCGAACGGCAATACCTCGGGCGTACTCTGGCAGATCAACGGTTCGATTCTTACCGCCTACGACGCATTGACTCTCAAACGGCTCTACACCTCGTCGCAGAACA
>Ga0335070_10003254_pt1 | contig 18929 bp, 20 predicted proteins | sample Lox_Sample_13_FD_206722 | JGI IMG/M metagenome (GOLD analysis project Ga0335070, IMG submission 206722) | Soil microbial communities from Loxahatchee National Wildlife Refuge, Florida, United States - Lox_Sample_1.3 | ecosystem: Environmental > Terrestrial > Soil > Wetlands | place: USA... | reverse complement strand
ATACGCCCATGGGCCCGTTCCACAGAATGGTCCTGGCACCCTTGAGCGCCGCTCCGAACTGCGCAACCGTCAGCGGTCCCACGTCCAGGCCCATGAGGTCATCCGGGATCTCCCGCACTCCCACGGTTCGGACGCCCTCCGTACTGTCGAGGCCGGGCGCCACCACCACGTCCACGGGAAGGCGGACCACCACGCCCAGGCTCCGCGCGCGCGACAGGATCGCGCGGGCCGCCTCCAGGCGATCGGCCTCGCACAGCGAGCGCCCGACGCCGTAGCCCAGCGCGGAGAGAAACGTGAAGGCCATGCCGCCCCCGATCAGCAAGAGCTCCACGCGCGTGAGCAGGTGCTCCACGAGCGCGAGCTTGTCGGAGACCTTGGCGCCGCCCAGCAGAGCCGCCACCGGACGCTCGGGCCGCTCGAAGATGCGCTCGAGGGCCTCGAGCTCGCGGCGCATCAGGAGTCCCGCGGCCGCCGGCTTGAGATAGCGCGTGATGCCCTCGATCGAGGCGTGGGCGCGATGGGCGGCCGCGAAGGCGTCGTTGACGTACGCATCGCCCAGAGTCGCCAGCGCGCGGGCGAACGCCTGATCGTTGGCTTCCTCTTCCGCGTGAAAGCGCAGGTTCTCCAGCAGGACGATCTCGCCAGGCTTGAGGGCCGCCGCCGCCGACTCGACGGCGGGTCCAACACAGTCCGGGAGCAGCGGCACCGGGCGGCCGAGCAGCTCCTCGAGGCGCTGCGCGATCGGCTGCAGCGAGTATCGCTCGTCGCGCTTGCCCTTCGGCCGGCCGAGGTGCGTGGCGAGCACGACGCTTGCCCCGCCCTTGAGACAGCAGTCGATGGTCGGGAGGACGCCGCGGATGCGCGTGTCCTCGGCGACCCGCCCGCCCTCCAGGGGACAGTTGAAGTCCGCGCGAAGGAAGACGCGCTTCCCCGCGAGGTCCAGGTGCTCGACGGTCAGCGTGGCCAAGCCAGTGGTTTCGCGAGCTCGCCCGACGCTACAGGCTCTTGGCCATGTACTTGATCAGGTCCTTCACCCGGTTCGAGTAGCCCCACTCGTTGTCGTACCAGGCGAGCACCTTGACCATGGCGCCGTCGATGACTGCCGTGGACGCAAGGTCCACGACGGAGGAATGCGGGTTGCCGTTGAAGTCCACCGACACCAGCTCCTCGTCGGTGGTGTCGAGGATGCCGCGGAGCGCCCCCCCGGCGGCCGCGCGGAAGGCGTCGTTGATCGCCGCGGCGCTCGCGGGCTTCTCCAGCTCGGCGGTGAGGTCGACCACCGAGACGTTTGCGGTGGGCACGCGGATGGCGAGACCGTCCAGCTTGCCCTTGAGCTCGGGCAGCACCAGCCCCACCGCGGTGGCCGCGCCCGTGGTGGTCGGAATCATGCTCACCGCCCCCGCCCGCGCCCGGCGCAGGTCCTTGTGGGGGAAGTCGTGGATGGGCTGGTCGTTGGTGTAGGAATGCACGGTCGAGGCGAAGCCGCGCTTGATGCCGAAGTTGTCCAGGAGGACCTTCGCAACCGTGGCCAGGCAGTTCGTCGTGCACGAGGCGTTCGAGACCAGCTCGTGCTTCGCCGAGTCGTACTTCTGCTCGTTGACGCCCAGGACCACGGTGATGTCGGGATCCTTGGCAGGCGCGGTGATCACGACCTTTTTCGCGCCGGCCTGGAGGTGCTTGGTCGTCGTCGCCTTGTCCCGGAAGACGCCCGTGGACTCGACCACGATGTCCACGCCCATCTCGGCCCACGGCAGGGTTGCCGGATCCTTCGCGGAGCAGACGCGCACCTCGCGGCCGTTCACGAAGATCGCCTCGCCCTTGTGCCGCACCTCGCCGCCCAGGATGCCGTGCACCGAGTCGTACTTGAGCAGGTGCGACAGGGTCTTGGCATCCGCCAGGTCGTTGACGGCGACGACCTCGATCTCTGGGGCCTGGAGCGCCGCCCGGAAGAACACGCGACCGATCCGTCCGAACCCGTTGACTCCCACCCGCACACCCATGAGGCACTCCTTAGCGATGTCGAGATATTGAGGATTGGCGGAGACTTCCGCTACACAAGAGCCATGATTATAAGGCGGCTCGAGGCGGGCCCGCAAGCATGCCGGCAAAGGCCTCAGGCGGTACGGGCGATCGCGACCACGCCGACCACGGAGGCCCCGGCTCGAGCCAGGGTGCGGGCACATTCCGCGGCCGTGGCGCCCGTGGTGAGCACGTCGTCGACCAGCACCAGGTGGCGCCCCTCGATAGCCGCGGCGTTCACGACGGCGAAGGCTCCGCGCACGTTCCGGCGGCGCCCCGCCGCGTCGAGATCGGCCTGGGGGGCCGTCGCTCCCTGGCGCGCGAGCAGATCGTCGCGCACGGCAATGCCCCACGCGCGCTCGAGGCGGCGCGCGATGAGCAGCGCCTGGTTGTAGCCGCGCTCGCGCGCCCGGCGGCGATGCAGCGGAACCGGTACAAGGAGATCGGGCGCGGGGCCCGGCAAGGCCGAGAGACCCAAGCCGGCCACGAGATCGCCGAGTGGCCCGGCCAGGCTACGGCGGCCGCCGAACTTGAAGGCATGGATGGCCTCGCGCATCACCCCGCCGTAGCGCGCAGCCGCACGAGCATAGGCGAAGCCGGGGGGATGCTGCCGGCACGGCGCACAGAGTCCCTCGACGCTCTGCGGAGCCCCGCAGCACCGGCACCAGGGCGGCCCGATGCGGTCCATGCTCTCCCAGCATGCTCCACAGAGCGGATCGCGCCGGCCCGCGCCCAGGCCGGCTCGGCAGACAGGACAGACGGGCGGGAAGACGAGATCGAGCGCGGCGGTGACCCACGGTCGCCAGCGCGACAGGTCCCCGTCCGCGCGCGCTATGGGCGCGACAACGGGACCGCCGACCGGGAGGGAGACGTGAGGGCGGACGGCCACGGCAAGCAGTTCATCGCGGGAGCGCTACCCCGCGGCCGTGCGCTCTTCTTCCTCGATCGCCCGTTGACACCCGATGCAGTAGCGGGCGAACGGCAGCGCCTCGAGCCGCTTCTCGGCGATCGCCTCCCCGCACCGCTCACAATCGCCGAAGTTGCCCTCTTCCAGCTTCTGAAGGGCCGAGCCGACTTCCTTCAGCAGGCGGCGGTCGCCGTTGCTGAGCTCGAAGAGGAATTCCCGGTTGTACGAAGTCGCAGCCTGATCGCCCAGGTCCTTCGTCGAGTCGTCCTCGGGGCCCTTGGCGTAGGAAACAGTCTTGCCCACTCCTTCCACGAGCTGCCGGTGCTTCTCCTCCAGCTTCTTCTTGAACTGTGCCAGACGCTCCTTCCTCATCGCTGTCTCCTCCATGACACGGCCGGTTCGGGCCGAAGTCAGTGGCGAAGGCTACCATGCCCCCGAGGGGAAATCAATCGCGCGCGGTCGCTTCGCGGTCGACGGAGAGCAGTGGCGCATCGCCCCAGAGGCGCTCGAGCGCGTAGAAGTGCCGCGTGACGCCGACGAAGACGTGCACGACGACGTCGACGTAGTCGAGGAGGAGCCAGCCGCTCTGCGCGCTGCCTTCCTGATGCCGCGGACGCGTGCCCGCCGCCTTCAGCGCCGCCCGCACGGCCTCGACGATGGTGTCGGCCTGCGTGGTGGAGCGCGCGCTCGCGACGACGAAGAAGTCGGCCACGCTCGAGAGTCCCTGCAGGTTGAGGACGACGAGGTCCTCGGCGTTCTTGTCGAGCGCGGCCTGCGCGGCCAGGCGGGCGGTGGCCTCGGCGGAGAGGGGCGGCATCAGGATCGGGCGCGGTAGAGACCGTGCTCGCGGATGTACCGGACGACGGACTCGGGCATGCGGTAGGCAAGGCTGCGCCCCTCTCGCGCGCGCAGGCGGAGATCGGATCCGGATATCGGCAGCGAGGCGGCATGGTACAGCACGGGCCCCTCCGGATCGCCGAACGGAGGAAGCCCGAGCTCGTGCAGCACCTTCTGCGCGGCGGGGCCTTCCGGGTCGAAGTCGCCGCCCGTGCGCGGCACGACGATCAGCCCGGCCAGACGCGCCACGGTCCGCGGGTCGCGCCAGCTCAGCAGATCGAGGAACGTATCCGAGCCGATGAGCAGCCTGAGGGTGCCTTCGCGCTCGAGCGCGCGCAGCGTGTCCACGGTGTACGAGGGTCCCTCGCGGCGGAGCTCGAGGTCGGAGACGGCGAAGCGCGGATGCTCGCGCACGGCCAGCGCGGTCATCCGGTAACGGTGCTCCGCCGCCGCGAGCTCGCTGGGCGGCTTGTGGGGCGGCACGGCTGCGGGCACGAACAGCACGCGGTCGAGCCGCAGGGCCTCGCAGATCTCGTCGGCGAGCAGCAGATGACCGAAGTGGATGGGGTTGAACGAGCCGCCGAAGATGCCGACCGTGGGCACCGGGCCGGCTACTCCCGCACCTGACCGTCGCCCATCACGACGAACTTGGACGTGGTCAGCTCCCGGACGCCCACCGGTCCGCGCGCGTGGAGGCGCGACGTGGAGATCCCCATCTCCGCGCCCATGCCGAACTGCGAGCCGTCGACGAGGCGCGTGGAGGCGTTGACGAGGACGGCGGCCGCGTCCACCTCGCGCGTGAAGCGGCGCGCGCTGCGCAGATCCGTCGTCACGATCGCCTCGGCCAGCCCCGACCCGTGGCGCCGGATGTGATCGATGGCGGCGTCCAGCCCGTCGACCACCCGGATCGCAAGGATGTAGTCGAGATACTCGGTGTCCCAGTCGGCCTCGGTGGCCGGGCTCGCCTCCGGGACGAGCGCCCGCGTGCGCTCGTCCCCCCGGAGCTCCACGCCTGCCTCGCGCAGCCTCACCGCGACCTTCGGCAGGAAACGCGGCGCCACCGACGCGGCCACGAGCAGGGTCTCCGCCGCATTGCAGACGCTCACCCGCTGTGCCTTGGCATTCACGGCGATGGCGGCGGCCATGTCCAGATCTGCGCTCTCGTCCACGTAGACGTGGCAGAGGCCCTTGTCGTGCTTGAGAACCGGGACGGTCGCACGCTCGGCCACCAGGCGCACGAACTCCTCGCCCCCGCGCGGGATGATGAGATCGATGTAGCGATCGAGGGTGAGCATCGTCATGACGGCGGCGCGGTCGGCCGTGTCCACGACCTGCACACAGTCGGCGGGAAGACCCGCCTTCTCCACGGCCTTGCCGAGCACCTGCGCGATGGCGGTGTTGGAGTCGAGCGCCTCGCTGCCCCCGCGCAGCAGCACCGCGTTGCCCGACTTGAGGCAGAGCCCGGCGGCATCCGCCGTGACGTTGGGACGCGACTCGTAGATGAAGCCGACGACACCCAGCGGCACGCGCACGCGCGAGATCTCCACGCCGTTGGGCCGGCGCCATGCCTCCACCGTCTCGCCGACGGGATCAGGCAGCGCGGCGACGTGGCGCAGTCCGGCGGCCATCTCCTCGAGGCGGCTCTCGGACAGCGTCAGCCTGTCCATGAAGGCGCTCGTCAGCCCGGCCGAGCGGGCGCGGACGAGATCAGCGCGATTGGCATCGAGGATGAGACCGTGCTTCTCCTCGAGGCCGCGCGCCATCTGATGGAGCGCGTCGTTCTTCACGCGCGTGGAGGCCAGGGCCAGCACGCGCGATGCCTCCTTGGCCGCCCGCGCCTTGCCCGTCACATGAGCCGTGACATCCATGATCAGCTTCCTCCCGAGCCTGCGAGCACCACCAGGTTGTCCCGGTGGATCACCTCGGCAAGCCCCTTGTATCCGAGGGCCTTCTCGATCTCGGCGGTCTTGGCGCCGCGGATCTTGCGGAGCTCGCCGGCATCGTAGTTCACGAGCCCCCGGGCGAACTCGTCCCCCTCGAGCTCGGTGAGGGCCACCACCTCGCCGGCGTGGAACTCGCCCGCCACGTCCACCAGTCCCGACGGCAGGAGGCTCTTGCCCTTCTCGGTCAACGCCCTGCGCGCGCCGGCATCGACCGTGAGCCGTCCTTGCGGCGGCACGGCGAACGCGATCCAGCGCTTGCGTGCGGCGAGCCGGTCGTCGCGCGGCAGGAAGTAGGTGCCCACTGGCTCGCCCCTGAGCAGCCGTCCGAGCGCGCCCGCATCCCGGCCATTCGCGATCACCATGGGAATGCCGGAGGCCCCGGCCTTCTGGGCGGCCTCGAGCTTCGTGGCCATGCCGCCCACGGACACCCGCCCGGCCTCGTCGAAGCAGAGGCGGCGAATGTCGTCGGTCACGGCCTCGACCGTCTCGAGCCGCCGCGCCGAGGGATCCCGCCCGGGATCGGCCGTGTAGAGGCCGTCGACGTCCGTCAGCAGCACGAGCAGATCGGCGTCGACGAGGTGCGCCACCAGCGCGGCCAGGTTGTCGTTGTCACCGACCTTGATCTCGTCCACGGCCACCGTGTCGTTCTCGTTGACCACGGGCAGGACGCCGAAGTCGAGCAGGGCGAGCAGCGTATTGCGCGCGTTGAGGTATCGGCCGCGGTCGCTGATGTCCTGGGCCGTGAGCAGCACCTGCCCCACCTTGATCCCGTGCCGCTTGAACGCCTGCTCGTAGTGCCACATGAGCGCCGACTGGCCGACGGCCGCCGCCGCCTGCGTTTCCGGGATCGAGCGGCGCCGCGCGGGCAGCCCGAGGCGCGCCGTCCCGGCGACGATGGCACCGGAGGAGACGAGCACCACCTCGCGGCGCTCGCCCACGAGCTCGGCGAGATCCGCCGCGAGCGCGCCGATGCGCCGGGCATCGAGCCCCTCGCCGGGACTCGTGATCTGGCCGCTGCCGACCTTGACCACGAGCCGCCGCACGCGCGCTAACCCGCGGCGGGCGCCCATGAGCGGCTCGCGAGGACGGCGGCGATCTCACGCACGAGCCCGTCCAGGCCCAGGCCGGTGACCGAGGAGATGGCGTGGAAGGGCAACCCTTCGGCGGCGCAGAGGGCTTCGAGAGCCGCCCGGCGCTCCGTGGTGTCGGGAAGCTCGGCCTTGCTGCCCACGACGATCTGCGGATGTGCGGCCAGGTCGGTCGAGTAGGCGGCGAGCTCGTCCTGGATGACGCGCCAGTCTTCGACCGGCTCGCGGCCCGTGCCCGGATCGAGGTCGATCAGATGCACGAGGACGCGCGTCCGCTCCGTGTGGCGCAGGAAGCGGTGCCCGAGCCCCTTGCCCTCCGCGGCTCCCTCGATCAGCCCGGGCAGATCGGCGATGACGAAGGATCTGGCGTCGTCCACGCGAACGATGCCGAGGGTCGGCTGCAGCGTGGTGAACGGGTAGTCCGCGATCTTGGGCTTGGCGGCCGACAGGCGGGAGACGAGCGTGGATTTCCCGGCGTTGGGGAAGCCGACGACGCCCACGTCGGCCAGGAGCTTGAGCTCGAGATGAATCCAGCGCTCGGCGCCCGGCCGGCCCAGATCGGCGCGGCGCGGGGCGCGGTTCGTCGAGCTCACGAAGCGCGCGTTGCCGCGCCCGCCGCGCGCGCCCTGCGCCGCGAGCACGCGCTCTCCCGCCGCCGTCAGGTCGCCCAGGTGCTCGCCCGTGTCCCGATCCGAAACCACGGTGCCGAGGGGCACGCGCAGCACGGTGTCTTCACCGGACGCACCGTGGCGGTTGGCGCCCTTACCGTGGTGGCCGCGCGCCGCCGTGTAGTGGCGCTGGTAGTGGAAGTCGAGGAGCGTGGTGATGGCGGGGTCGGCTTCGAGGAAGATGCTGCCCCCATCGCCGCCATCGCCGCCGTCGGGACCACCGCGCGGCACGAACTTCTCGCGGCGAAAGCTGACGCAGCCCGCCCCCCCGTCGCCACCCTTGACGAAGACGTCGATCTCGTCGACGAACATCGGATGTCCCGGGGGCGCCGGGGGCGGTCAGGCGGGCTGCTGGGCGATGCTGACGTACTTGTCGTCGCCCTTGCGCTCGAAGCGGACGTAGCCGTCGGAGGTGGCGAACAATGTGTGATCGGTGCCCAGGCCTACGTTGACGCCCGGCTTGAAGCGAGTACCCCGCTGCCGGACGATGATGCTCCCCGCCGTGACGAACTGCCCGCCGAACCGCTTGACGCCCAGCCGCTGCGAGTTCGAGTCGCGCCCGTTGCGGGAGCTGCCCACACCCTTCTTGTGTGCCATGACGCTATGCCTCGATCGAGGTGATGCGGACCGCCGTCATCGTCTGCCGGTGCCCGCGGTGCCGTCGGTAGTTCTTCCGCCGCTTGAACTTGACCACGAGGACCTTGGCGCTCTTCTTCTCGGCGACCACCTGCCCGGTGACCTTCGCCGCGTGGAGCGCCTTCGGCTCTACTGTGACCTGCCCGTCATTGCTGACGAGGAGGACCCGCTTGAACTCCACCGGCGAGCCGACCGCGGCGCCGAGCCGCTCCACCTTGATCACCTGGCCCGGGGCTACCCGGTATTGCTTGCCGCCCGTCGCGATCACCGCTTCCATGATCCGTCCCTTGGCTTAGGTAGTGAGGGGCTTCGTCGCCCAGGAGCCCGTCCGTAACGCCACGCCCGGCACTTCAGCAGGAAGTGCTGGACGTGAGCGCCCATCAGACCACACCCCTGGTGTGAAAGTCAAGGAGAACGCGGCGTTAGACGTCCTCACGCTGCCTTCATGTACTGCGACAGGCGCTCCCGCAGGAACAGCCGCGAGCGATGCACGCGCGACTTCACCGCGGGCAAGCTCAGATGCAATGACTCGGCGATCTCCGGGTTCGACAGCCCTTCCACGTCGTGCATGAGGAAAGCCGTCCGGTAGTCAGCCGGCAAGTCGTTGATCGCCGACGTCAGCACGGTGCGGAGCTCGGCCTGGAGCGCCGGCTCTTCGGCCTTGCTCGACCAGTCCACGATGGGCTCCACGTGGTGCCGGTCGTCATCGAAAGCCGGACGGAGGTCCGCCCACGGCACCTCATGACGCCGGCTCTGCCGGCTGCGCAGCTTCTGGTACGCGGTATTCGCGGTGATGCGATACACCCAGCTGCCGAACGCCGACTCGCCCTTGAACATCCCGATCTTTCTCGCGGCCGTCCAGAGGGCATCCTGCACCACTTCCTCAGCGTCCTGCTCGTTGCCGGTGATCCGGATGGCCAGCCGGTAGACGCGGTCGCCGTAGGTGTCGAGCAGCAGCTCGGGCGCGTCGGGGTCTCCGCGGCGCAGCGCCTCCACGAGGGCGGCGTCACGGTCGACACGCACAGTCCCGGCCGCCATGCGTCCAGCGGATGAGGTCACAGCGGGAGCCTGTGGCACGCTCATCGGTTGATCTCCTCTGCCCCGGCGCTCGCGACATGCACCCCGTCCCGAGTACCTGGTCTTTGATACAGGGTCAGGTGCTGCTTCAGCTCGACCACGCAGCGCTCCATCGCCTGGATGTCTTTCGTCACCTTGCCCATGAGGATCGCGCCCTCGAGGGCGGCCACGATGAAATAGGCCGCGCCCTCCGGGTCGCACTCGGGACCAAGACGGCCGGCCGCCTGTCCCCGGCGGAGCGCGTCCGCCATCGTCACACGCCACTCGCGGAAGACGTCCGCCAGCCGCCTCCGGAAGCCCTCGTGCACGTCGGACAGCTCGGAGGCGAGATTGCCCATCGGACAGCCGCCAATGCAGTTGCGCTGGCGCTGGCTGTCGAGGATACGGTCCAGGAAGCCTCCGATCTGAATGACCGGGTCGGCGTGCCGGTCGGCGAAGGCCGGCGCGAGGGTCCGCTCGACGAAGCCCTTCACCAGCCTGTCGATGATGGCGTAGCCGAGCTCTTCCTTGCTCTTGAAGTGGTAGTAGAAGTTGCCCTTGCCCACGCCGCTCTCCCGGAGCACGTCGTCGAGAGAGGTGCAGTGGTATCCCTTCAGGTGGATCAGGCGCCCTGCAGCGTCGAGGACCTGGTCTCTCGTCGCCGCACCCTTGGCGCTCTTGGTCTCCGTCATCACCTGGGCCCTCAGGGGCTCATTCATGGTGAGTTTTGTACCAAACAGTCGGTACAGATGCAACCTGGACCGACGGTCGCTGGGGGAACCTGCTCATGTATGCCTTCTAATTCAGGTACTTGGACAACCAGCTGCGGGTCGTATCCCAGGCACTCTGAGCGGCTGTTGGCTCAAAAGAGGATCGATCGTTGCAAAAGAACCCATGACCGGCGCCCTTGAAGACTTTGACCTCGCCCGTCTTCTTCAGCCGCTTGAGCGTCTCGTCGATCCGCCGGACCTGATCCATGGGGATCATCTTGTCGGTCTCGCCGAAGAAGCACAGGATGGGACACTGCAAGTGCTCCGCGAGGTTGATCGGCGCGCTGGGAGTATCGGCGCCGATGCCGCCTCCATAGAACGACACGGCCACCTTGATGGAGGATGCGTGCCGGCAGGCGGTCAGGAAGGCGATGGTGCCCCCGACGCAGAAGCCCGTGACGGCGATCCGGTCTCCTCGCACCTCGGGGCGGCCTTTCAGGTGATGAATCACCACCCCCATCTCGGCCATGAGCGCCGACCAGTCGAACCGCTGGATGTAGCCGATGGCGCGCGGCACGTCCTCGTAGGGCACGATGGGGCTGCCGAACCGGTAGAAGAGATCCGGCGCGATGGCGACGTACCCCTCGCGCGCGACGCGCTCGGTCACGTCCTTGATGTGCGCGTTGAGGCCAAACGCCTCCATGACGACGATGACGGCAGGATGCGGGCCCTTGCCCACGGGTTCGCAAACGTAAGCGGGCATGAGGCCGTCGGCGGTGGCGAGCGACTCCATCTCCGTGCGAATGTCCATCGATCTCCCCCGCGCTAGAGGCTCAACAGCTTGAGAAGATCCGCTGTCAGATCGTACAACTGCGCGCAACCCTGCTCGCCGCCCAGGAGGCTTTGGATGCGCTTGCGCAGCGCAGCGTCCACGGGCACGCCCACGATGTCGTTGATGCGGCCCTGCGGCTCCGTGCAGATGCCCTGATATGGCAGCCGTGACGTGATCGAGTCCGCTGCGACCACAGTGCCGCCCAGAAGATCGATCTCATAGTGGATGTCGAAGCCGTGGACATTGTCGTGCATGGAGTGGAAAAGGTGCAGGCGCTCGCCCGTGCGCACCAGGCGCATGACCTTCCTGCGCGCAAAGAGCCGGCGCGCGGCTGGGGGCGGGCTGTAGAGCTCCACCGCCATCGGCGTGGTGACCGCGCGGGTGGCGAGCAGCGCTCGACCCTCGTTGCTGTAGGTGAAGCAGGACCCGGGCAAGTCGATCCAGCTCGACATGTCCAGCGCCCAGCAGGCGTGGGCATCCCCCGCCGCCAGATGCGAGATCGCCTGGCGCGGGAGCTTCACGGCCTGGCGCGCGAGCCGGGCCACCTCGATGCCCGCATCGACGAGCAATCGGGCAGCCGGTCCGGTCCCCGCCACCTCCGTCAGCCGACGCGTGAAGCCCGCAACCATGCGGGCACCGGTCAGATCGTCGAAACGACCCACCCCGCTGCCATCGCCTTCCAGCACGCTCGCCGCGGCCGAGCGAACCTCGTAGCCGGGCGAAGGCGTGCAGACGGCCTTCAGCTCCACTCGCAGCCGATCGTCACCGATCTGGACGGTGTGGGTGAACGCGTCGTCGAACGTGTTGTCGATCCAGCCATCCATGCTCCGCTCGTAGCGATCGCGCTCATCCAGGAACGGCGAGCCGATCATCGGGCGCCCGCCGCTGAAGGCGCCTGGAACCGTCGCAGACGGAGACTGTTCGCCACCACCGACACGGAGGACAGAGCCATGGCCATGCCCGCAAGCACGGGCGACAGCGTGATGCCCCACAACGGGTACAGGACGCCGGCCGCCACCGGGATCAGGAGCAGATTGTAGCCGAAGGCCCAGGCGAGATTTTCGCGGATGATCTGGATGGTCCGCCGCGACAACAGCACGGCCACCACGACGCCGCGGAGATCGCCGCGCATCAGCGTCACGTCGGCCGCCTCGATGGCCACGTCCGTCCCCGAGCCCATCGCGATGCCGACCGAGGCCTGGGCCAGGGCCGGCGCATCGTTGATCCCGTCTCCGACCATGGCCACGATCTGCTCGTCGGACTGGAGGCGCTTGACCTCCGCCGCCTTTCGCTCCGGAAGGACCTCCGCGAGGACACGGCCGATGCCGGCTTCCCGCGCTATCGCCTCGGCGGTGAGCCGGCTGTCGCCGGTCAGCATGACGGTCTCGAGCCCCAGCGCCTGCAGCGCGGCCACCGACGACAGCGCATCGTCCTTGAGCGTGTCGGCCACGGCCACGAGCCCCTGGACGAGACCATTGCGCGCCACGAAGACGCTGCCCTTGCCCGCCGAGGCGAGCGCGTATGCCTTGCCCTCGAGCGCGCTCACGTCGACGCCGCGTGTGGACATCAGGCGCGGGCTGCCGACCAGCACCACGCCGTCCGGCGCTCGGGCCTCCACGCCATGGCCGGGCACGGCGACGAAGCCGCTGACGGCGGGCATGGAGAGCCCGCGCGACTTCGCATGCGACACGATGGCTTCACCCAGCGGATGCTCCGAGCCCTGCTCGACGGCGGCCGCCAGGGCCAGGACGTCGTCGGCCGCGACGCCGGGCGCGGGAAGCACCTCGATGACGGCAGGCTGTCCCTTCGTGAGCGTTCCGGTCTTGTCGAAGACCACGGTCGACGCCTTGTGCAGGAGCTCGAGGGCGGCGGCGCTGCGCACGAGAAGTCCCAGCTCGGCTCCCCGCCCCGTGCCGACCATGATCGCCGTCGGTGTCGCGAGCCCCATGGCGCACGGGCAGGCGATTACGAGCACGCCGACCGCGCTGGTCAACGCGTGCGCAAAGGACGGGCCGACAGCGAGCCATACCGCGAAGGTCGCTGCGGCGATGACCACCACGATGGGAACGAACACGCTCGCCACGCGGTCCGCCAGGCGCTGGATAGGCGCCTTGGACCCTTGCGCTTCCTCGACCAGGCGGATGATCCGCGCCAGGACAGTGTCCGCTCCAACGCGGGTCGCCCGGAAGGTGAAGCTCCCCGTGCGATTGACGGAGCCGCCGACCACGGTCGATCCCGCCTCCTTCGCCACCGGGAGGCTCTCGCCGGTCAGCATCGACTCGTCGACACTGGACGTGCCCTCGACGACCTCGCCGTCCACGGCGACGCGCTCGCCGGGCCGGACCCGAACGAGATCGCCAACCACGACATCGGCGATCCGCACATCGCCTTCGCGCCCGCCCCGGAGTACCCGGGCCGTCCGCGGGGCCAACGACACCAGGCGTCGAATCGCCTCGGAGGCGCCGCCACGAGCCCGTGCCTCGAGCCACCGGCCGGTCACGAGAAAGGTCATGAGGAGCGCCGAGGCCTCGAAGTAGTGCATGGCCCCGGCCGCCACGAACGCGTGCGGCCAGAGGGTGATGGCGGCGCTGAACGCGTAGGCCGCGCTGGTCCCGATCGAGACCAGCGTGTCCATGCTGGCGGATCGATGACGCAGATCCCGAAGCAAGCCGGCGTGGAATTCCGAGCCCACCCAGAACTGCACCGGCGTCGTCAGCGCCCACAAGAGCCACGGGTTTGCGAGCCATGCAGGGGCCCAGGGGAAGATCTCGTGCATGCTGCCGATCAGCACGGGCACGGACAGCACGATGCCCACCACGACCTTGCGGCGCAGGCGATGGTCCTGGGCGGCCCGAGCGGCCAGGTCGCGCGCGTCGGATTCCGCGGTTCGCGCCAAGTCGGACGGAATCGCATAGCCGATCCCCTCGACGGCCTCGCGCATCGCGGGCAGTCCCGCCCCGCCCGGATCGAGCCACACCGTCGCCCTCTCGGTCGCGAGATTGACGCTGGCCTCCGCCACCCCGCTCACGCCGCGCAGGGCGCGCTCCACCTTGGCCACGCAGCCGGCGCAGTGCATCCCTTTGACGGGGAAATCGAGCCGCGTCCGCTCCGCCGTGGCCGCCATGGCTCAGCGTCCTCCGAAGCGCGCGAAGACCTCGAGCAGCTCGTCCATCTTCTTCTGGCGGTCCCGCGTGCTCCCGGACCGGATCGCATCGGCGACACACGATTCGATGTGCCGTCCGAGCAGGAGCCGCTGCACCTGCTCCACCGCGCCCTGCACTGCCGTGAGCTGGAGGAGGATGTCCACGCAGTACTTGTCCTCCTCCACCATGCGCTGGATCCCCTGCACCTGCCCCTCGATCCGGCGCAGCCGGCCGAGCGTCTTGCCCCGCGTCTCCTCGTCGATCACGCGCTCCCTCCCGTCCGGCCGCGGCATCGGCCCGGCCGCGTCCAGACTATATACCCTACAGGGGTACTCTACCAGCGGGAGGAAGGGAGGCCGGCCGGGAGACGTCAGGAGACCAGGTCGGGGAAGAGCACGCCCTGCGCGGCGGCCGCGGCCGGCGCCTTGCGGCGGCTCCGCCGTCCCGGCCGTTCGGCCTTGCCCGCGCGCCCCGACGGCTTGGCCGGCCGCGCGCGCCTGAGTCGGGTCCAACCCTTCTGGTGCGCGATCTTGGCGCCCTGCTTGATCACGAGGAGGTCGACGAGCCGCGCGAGGGGGTGGGCGAGGAGCTCGAGGTAGCTCTCCCAGTAGCGCGGCGAATAGGCCAGCGTCTTCATCTGGTCCATGGCGAGCAGGAGCGCGCCGCGGTCTCCCTTCCGAGCCGCCAGCTTCAGCTGCTCCAGGATGCGCGCGCGGCTCACCCGAGAGGGGCGCGTCAGGCGAGGCCCCGCTCGCGGCGAACGATCCGGGCCGCCTCGACCATGGAGCGGAGCTTGGAGACGCCGACCCAGCGCGGCGTTTCCCACAAACCACAGTCCGGCACGAGCCAGAGGCGCTCCGCGGGTATGTGCGGGAGCGCCATCCGTACCCGGCCGGCGATCTCCTCCGGCGTCTCCACGTGGAAGGCCTTGACGTCGACCACGCCGACGGCCACCTCCTTGTCCGTGGGAAACTCGCTCCAGAGTCCGATCTCGCTCATCTCGCGGTTGGCGTATTCGAAGACGAACTGGCTCACCTGCGCGTCGAGCAACCGCGGGTAGAGCGGCCGGTAGTGCCGGGGGCTGGCAAAGGAGTTGTTGTGCGCGTTGCCGAAGCAGACGTGGAGGGCGGTCTTCGCGGTGATTCCCTCGAGGGTCGCGTTGAGCGCCTCGACCATGGGACCGGCCTCGCCCTTGAGGACGCGATGCTTGCCCGCCGTCATCACGTAGTTCGGCTCGTCCACCTGGATGAAGTCACAGCCGGCCGACTGCAAGGCCCGCATCTCCGCGTTGACGAGCGCGATGAGATCGGCGATCAGGCTATCCTCGGAGGCGTAGGGGCCGCCGCGACGCATGGGAATCATGAGCGTCAGGGGTCCCGGGACGGCGACGCGCATGGGCCGGTCGGCATGCGGGCGGGCGAAGCGGAACTCCTCGACGATCCCGAGCCCCCGCGGCGCCGTCACGCGGTCTACCACCTCGTAGGGGCAGTGGCTGTCGTAGTTGGGAGCGCCCAGGCGTCGCGGGATCGGGAGGGGCCGCAGGCCCGTCAGCCGGTCGTAGAAGCCGCGGATGAACGTCACGCGCCGCATCTCGCCGTCCGAGATCACATCGATGCCCGCCTCGACCTGATCCCGAATGGCCAGGCGGACCGCGTCCTCGTAAGCCTCCTGGAGGTCGAGTGGCCCCAGGCGGTCCGCCGCGGCCGCCTCCCGGACCAGGTGGAGCCAGGACGGCAGGCCGTGGCTGCCGCACACCGTGGTCGGGATCGGCGGCCGGGAGTCAGTCATGGCGCCGCCAGTCTAATGGAAGGCGAGGTCGTACTGCTCGCGATGGTAGCCGGCCATCCCCTGGACCACGACCTTGCGTCCGATCAGCTCCTGGAGCCGCTCGAGGCCCTCGCGCTCCTCGTCCTCCAGGTGGTGGGCCATCTCCGGGCTGACGCGAATCACCACCTCGCGGCCGCCGTTCGCGTCGCGAGCCCCCGCCTGCACCTTGCGGAAGATTTCTGCGGTGAGGGTCAGGTCGGACTTGACGGTCCCGCTGCCCTTGCATGTGGGACAGGCGGAGGTGAGGAGGGACTGCAGGCCCTGGCGGACGCGCTTCCGCGTCATCTCCACCAGCCCCAGCTCGGAGATCTCGAGCACGTTGGTGCGCGCCTTGTCATCGGCCAGGGCCTTCATGAGGGCCTGGAACACCTGATCGCGATGCTCGGCCCGCTCCATGTCGATGAAGTCGATGATGATGATCCCGCCGAGATCGCGGAGCCGGATCTGCCGGATCACCTCGGTGGCGGCCTCGAGGTTGATCTTCAGCACCGTCTCCTCGAAGTCGCGCTTGCCGACGTACTTGCCCGTGTTGACGTCGATCGCCACGAGGGCTTCGGTGTGGTCGATGACGATGTAGCCCCCGGACTTGAGCCAGACGCGGCGTCTGAGCGCCTTGTCGATCTCCTTCTCGATGCCTGTGGCCTCGAAGATGGGCGCCGCCCCGTCCGCCAGCTTGACCCGTGCGGCGAGCTGCGGCACGAGCGACTCGGCGAACTGCAGGCACTTCTCGTAGGCCGCAGGGGTATCGACGAGGAACTCGTCCACGTCGGGCGAGAAGAGATCGCGCACCACGCGGAACGTGAGGTCCATCTCTTCATGGAGGAGGGAGGGCGCCGGCGCCGTCTCGAAGCGGCGCTGGACCTGACTCCACAGTCGCGTGAGGAACTGGATGTCCGCCTGCAGCTCCTCGGCCGCCTTGCCCTCGGCTACGGTGCGCACGATGAAGCCGCCCGTGGGCGGCTGGAGCTCTTTCACGATCCCGCGGAGGCGCTCTCGCTCTGCATCGTCCCGGATGCGCCGCGAGACGCCGACGTGACGGCTGTGCGGCATGTAGACGATGTAGCGGCCCGGGATGGACACGAACGCGGTGATCCGAGCGCCCTTGGTACCGAGCGATTCCTTGGAGGCCTGCACGAGGATCTCCTGTCCCTTGTGCAGCATCTCTTCGATGGGCACGGCGGCTTCGCGCCGGTGAGGCGGCTCGGCTTCGAGCTCGGCGGGAGCCTCGACGTCCCGCTCGGCCAGGCCCTCGTCGAGCTCGGCGGCCTCGTCCTCGCCGTCAGCGGCGACGACGCCCGCGTCCTCGCCTCGACCGACCGTGTAGTCGCCCGCGTAGAGGAAGGCGTCCTTGTGCAGGCCGATGTCGACGAAGGCCGCCTGCATCCCGGGGAGAACGTTGGTGACGATGCCCTTGTAGATGTTGCCGACGATCGAGCGGCGACCCGTCCGCTCGACGTAGAGCTCGACGAGCTGTGTTCCATCCTGCACGGCAAGACGGGTTTCCGTCACGCCGGCGTTCACGACGATACGCTTGCCCACGGCAGCAGTCCCCAGTGCGGGGGCATGGAAGCCCCCGGTGCACGACTCGTGGTCCGCCCGCGGGCGAACCCGGTTACTGGAACTGCCGCATTCGCACCGAGAGGAGGAGCCCCAGCGCCATGAACGACACCACCATGGACGAACCGCCGTAGCTCATCAACGGAAGCGGGATGCCCACCACGGGCAAGAGCCCCGTCACCATGCCCAGGTTGATCAGTGTCTGGGTGGCGAACAGGGCCGTGACGCCCAGGGCGATGATGCGCCCCCGGGCCTCCCGGGTGACGACCGCGATCTCGAAGCCCCGCAACACCAGGACTCCATACGCCACGATCAGCACCAGACAGCCGACGAATCCCCACATCTCGGCGAACACGGCAAAAATGAAATCAGTGTGGCGTTCCGGGAGAAAGGCCAGGCGGCTCTGAGTCGCCCCGCTGATGCCTTTGCCCAGAAGCTGTCCCGAACCAATGGCGATCTTCGCCTGAATCACATTGTACGCCGTTCCGAGAGGGTCCCGGAACGGATCGAGGTAGACGAGGAGTCGGTCCCGCTGGTACGGCTTCAGCAGGAACCACGCGAGAGGCATGAAAGCCACGCCGGCTCCCGCCAGGCCGCCGAGCACGCGCAGCCGGACGCCCACGCCGACGAGCACGGCCGCGAGCACGGGCAGCAGCACGAGCGCGGTTCCCAGATCCGGCTGACGCACCACGAGCACGAAGGGCACGGCCACGAGCGCGAAGACCCACCCGAGCGTCCCGCGAGAGCTCGGCTGCGCCTCGCGGCGCCACGTCAACGCCCACGCCAGCGTCAGGATGAAGATCAGCTTGAAGAGCTCCGACGGCTGGAAGGTGATCGGCCCCAGGTGGATCCAGCGACGGGCGCCGGAGACCATGCGACCCAGCACGAACACCGTGATGAGGAGCCCCAGCCCGCCGAGGTACAGCACGGGGGCGGCGCGCACGAAGCTCCGATAGTCGAACGTCACCACGACGAGCAGCGCGCCGACCCCCACGCCGACCCACAGGAGCTGGCGCAGGGCGAGCCCGGAGCCGCTGCGGCCGAGCCCCAAGCTCGACAGGCAGATGACGCTCAGGAGCACGATGGCGAACGCCGCGCCGAGGAGCGGCCAGTCCACGTTCATGAGGAGCCGGCGGTCCACCCGGAACATCAGCCGTCGTCTCCGACCTGGATCATGGCGACCTTCTCGAGGAAGATCGCCTGGTAGATCTGCCGCGCGATCGGCGCCGCTACCTGCCCGCCCTTGCCCCCGCGCTCGACCAGCACGACGACGACGACCTCAGGATCCTGCGCGGGCGCGAAGGAAGCGAACCAGGCGTGATCCTGGCCCTTGGCGGCGTCGCTCTTGTTCACGCTCTGCGCGGTGCCCGTCTTGCCCGCCACGTCCACGCCGGGAATGCGCGCGGCGGCGCCGGTGCCTCCCTCGTTGACGACGCCCGACAGGGCCTGGCGCAGGAAATTCCAGACGATCGGCGACAGATCCACGCGACCGGTCATCTTGCTGGCCGACGAGTAGGCGAGCGATCCATCCACTCGCTGGACGCGCTGCACGAGCCGCGGCCGCCAGAGGATGCCGCCGTTGGCCACCGCCGACATCATGCGGGCGACCTGCATCGGCGTCACGAGCACCTGGCCCTGCCCGATGGACATGTTGACGGTGTCGCCGGCCTGCCACCTCCGCCCGTCGATGCGGCGGCGGCCGTCCA
>Ga0335070_10003253_pt1 | contig 18931 bp, 19 predicted proteins | sample Lox_Sample_13_FD_206722 | JGI IMG/M metagenome (GOLD analysis project Ga0335070, IMG submission 206722) | Soil microbial communities from Loxahatchee National Wildlife Refuge, Florida, United States - Lox_Sample_1.3 | ecosystem: Environmental > Terrestrial > Soil > Wetlands | place: USA... | reverse complement strand
GACTTCTTCCTGAACCAGGAGCCGACCCTGAAGGAGTTCGAGGCGGCGATGGCGGCCCTCGACCAGCCGGTCGAGGTCTATCTCTCCCAGCTGAACTCGATCCAGGTTCATGACACCCGGTCACGCTTGAAGAACATCAAGACGCCGACCATGGTGCTCGCCGGCGCCGACGACATCCTCATTCCGATGAACCTCTCCAAGGAGCTCCATTCGCTGATCCCCGGCGCCGAGTTCGCCACGGCGAAGGGCGGCCATGCCTTCCTGTGGGAGTTCCCGCAGCCGTTCAACGAGAAAGTCCTCGGCTTCGTGAAGAAGCACCGGCGCTGATAGGTCCCGGCACTTTTTAACGACGGGGTAACCGCCGGAACGCTACACTTCCGTCCGGGTTCATTGCCAAGATGCGTGCCCCGGGGGTGTCGCGGTGAAGGTGATCAGCTGGAATCTCTGGCATCGCGGTGGCGCGGTGCGGTCGCACCTGGTGGATCTCATCGAGGCGGAGAGGCCGGAGCTGCTGCTGATGCAGGAGGCGAAGCCGACTCTCGCCCACCTGACCGAGATAGTCGGCGGCCATTTCCATTTCCTGCCCCTGCCGAAGCGCGTCTACGGCCTCGCCGCCTGGACCCTGCACGCGATCCCGGAGCCGGCCTTCGTCGAGCTGCCGAGCTCGCGGCTGCCGGGCCGGGTCCCGCCGCGCCTCGCGCAGATCGTCCGCGTGAAGGGCATCGACTTCGCCAACGTGCATCTCTCCCACGGCCAGCTGTTGAACCGGCGCCAGCTCCGCACCGCGGCCGACCGCCTGCATGGGCCGGCGGCGATCATCGGCGACTACAACGCCGTCGGCCAGATCCGTCTCGCCGGCTTCCACGACGCCGGCCCGCGGCAGCGTACCCACATGTATCGGACCCGGCTCGACCGCTGCTTCGTGCGCGAGCTCCACTGCCACCACCCGACGGTGCTCGATCGCGGCCCCTCGGATCACCATCCGATCCGCATGGAGCTCACTCGCGCCGATCACAAGTAGGGCGCGCCGATCACAAGTAGGGCGCGCCGATCACAAGTAGGGCGCGCCGATCACAGATAGGGCAGCAGCAGCCGCGCCGCGCGGTTCCGCAGACGCGCCGCGAACGAGCCGGAGAAGAGCCAGCGCAGCGTGATCTCCATTCCCTGCCGCGCCGCGATCTTCTCCGAAAGCAGCGCCGTGAAGTCCGGGTCGTAGACCTCCATGTTCAGCTCGAAATTGAGCCGCAGGCTGCGCTGGTCCCAGTTGGCGCTGCCGACCAGCGCCCAGCCGCCGTCGATGGTCATCAGTTTGGAATGCTCGAACGGCTGGGGCGCACGCCAGACCCGGACTCCGGCGATCAGCAGCGGCGCGATATGCGCCATGACCGCCCAGTCCATCAGGACGTGGTCGCTGTTCTCCGGAATGACGATGTCGACATCGACGCCGCGCATCGCCGCCAGCTCGAGGGCTGCGATCAGCCGCTCGTCCGGCAGGAAATAGGGCGTGATGATCTTGATCGCGCGTTGCGCCGAGCCGATCGCCTGCAGGAACATGAACTCGATCTTCTCGATGTCCTGGTCCGGCCCGGAGGTGATGACCCGCGCCAGCGACGGTCCGCAATCGGCGCATTCCCGGAACCAGTTCGCGCCCTCCAGCACCTCGCCGGTCGCGAACTCCCAATCGGCGATGAAGGCCTCGGTGATCTGCGCAACCACCGGCCCGCGGATCTCGAAGTGCATGTCGCGCACGGCGTGCCGCGGATCGCAGGCGGCGAGATTGAAGCGGCTGATGTTCAATCCGCCGATGAAGCCGCGCTCCCCGTCCACCACCAGGATCTTCTTGTGGTTCCGCAGGTTGAGGAAGGCCATGCGCCAGGGCCAGTGCGAATGCATGAAGCGCACGACCTTGACGCCGCCCTGCCGCAGGCGGAGGGCGGCGGCCGAGAACAGATAGCCGCTGCCCACGCCGTCGACGATCACCCTGATCTCGACGCCGCGCGCCTGGGCGGCGATCAGTGCGTCGATGAACGGCCGTCCCGCCGCATCGTCGAAGAAGATGTAGCTGGCGAGCCCGACGCTGACCCTCGCCTCGGCGATCGCCGCCAGCATGGCCGGATAGGCCTCGTCGCCGCTCCGGAGCGGCGTGACGCTGTTGCCGGCCAGGGTCGGCCGCCGGGTGATGATGCCGACCGCCCGCTCCAGCGCCGTGTACTTCTCGCTGCGCATCGTGCCGATCGGCGGCGGCGGCGGGCGGCGGGCGAGATAGCGATGGCTGATCCGATAGGCCCGGCGCCGCACCCGGTTGATGCCGAACAGCCAGTAGAGCAGCGGCCCGAGAATCGGAGAAAACCAGGCGAGGCCGATCCAGGCGATCGCCGCCGGCACGTCGCGCTTGTAGAGCAGGATGTGGACGGTGACGACGATCGCCAGCCCCACATGGAGCAGGGTGCCCAGGACCGCGCCCACGGCGTTCCAGAGATGCAAGAACGCCCAACCTTCGAGTGCACCCATCGCCCGTCCCGCGGTCCAGCCCAGGCGAAGGTACCGGCTCTTCGCACAATTGCAAACTCCGTTAAGGGCTTAGCAATGATGACAGGGCTCTACTGGCGCGGCATTCTGACCCCGATGGCGAGTTCCAGACCATGCAGTTGCGCGAGATCGCGGTGAACCGGGCGGCGCCCGGTATGGGGACCGATGCGGAGACCAGCGCCCTGGTGGTGCAGGGCCTGCGCAAGACCTTCCAGCGGCCGGCGGTGGACGGGCTCGACCTCGTGATCCGGGCCGGAGAGTTCTACGCCCTCCTCGGCCCCAACGGCGCCGGCAAGACGACGACGCTCCGCATGGTCGCCGGGCTGATGCCGCCCGATGCCGGCAGCATCACGATCTTCGGCATCGACGCGCTCGCCAAGCCTACGGCGGCGAAGCAGATCACCGCCTGGGTCAGCGACGAGCCGATGATCTATGACAAGCTGACGCCGCTGGAATACCTCGCCTTCGTCGCCGGGCTCTGGGGCATCGAGCCCGGCCTCGCCGAGCGCAATGCGAGAGAGCTGCTGCGCTGGCTGGAGCTGGCGCCGCACGCAGAGGAGCGCTGTGAGGGCTTCTCCAAGGGCATGCGCCAGAAGGTGGCGCTGGCCGGCGCCCTGGTGCACGACCCGAAGCTGATCATCCTCGACGAGCCCCTGACCGGGCTCGATGCCCGCGCCGCGCGGCTGGTGAAGGACGTGCTGCTGCAGAAGGTGGCACAGGGCTGCACCGTCATCATGACCACGCACATCCTGGAAGTCGCCGAGCGCATGGCGGAGCGGATCGGCGTCATCGCGCAAGGCAAGCTCATCGCCGAGGGCACGCTCGACGAACTCCGCCGGCAAGCGGGCTCCAAGGTGGGCGACACCAGCCTCGAGGATGTGTTTCTGACGCTGGTTGCGGAACCGGCGCCGTGAGCGGCGACACCGCGCTCCATCCCCGCCCCCTCGCCTGGCTGGCGCGTCAGGAGAGCCGGCTTTCCTGGCGCGATCTCGTCTGGCTGATGACGGCGGGCTATCGCTGGCGCAGCCGTTCGGTGGCGATCTGGCTCATCTTCGTCGCCGTCGCCATGCACTTTCTCGCCTACGGCATGGTGGCGCGCTTCGCCGGCGTGACCGAGGAATCAGGGGTCGATGCCTTCAGCGCCGTCACCGGGAGCATCGGCCTCAGCTTCTTCCTGATGCTCTCCCAGGCGGTCGAGCAGGTGACGCGCCTCTTCTACGGCCGCGGCGATCTCGATCTCCTCAAGTCCTCGCCGGTCTCGCTGCGCCGGGTCCTGGGCCTCAGGGTCTTCTCGGTCGCGGTCTCGACCATCGCGATGACGGTCTTCGTGGCGGCGCCCTTCATCGACGTGCTGGTCTTGCGCGGCGGCCCACGCTGGCTCTGCGCCTATGGCGTCTCCGTCGCCGGCGGCCTCGCCGCCTCCGGCATCGCCCTGGTGCTGACGGCCGCCCTCTTCGACCTCATGGGCGCGCGGCGCACCCGGCTCGCCTCGCAGATCGTCGCCGCGGTCATCGGTTCCGCCTTCATCATCGCGATCCAGGTGGTGGCGATCGTCTCGATCGGCACCCTGTCGCAATCGGCCTTCTTCCAGTCCGACGTGGTGCTGGCCCATGCGCCGGGACCGCAGAGCCTCCTCTGGCTGCCGGCGCGGGCGATCCTCGGCGATCCCGCCGCGCTGCTTATCGTCGCCGTCACCGGCCTTGCGATCTTCGTCGCGCCGATGCTGCTGCTCGCCGGAAGGCTCGGCGACTACGCCATGGCGGCCGCGGCGGCCGACGTCGCCACCGGCCATGTCCTCGGCAAGGGCATGACCGGCTTCTTCCTCGGCCGGTTCCGCCCGAGCTCCTCGGCCGGGCTGCTGCGGCGGAAGGAATGGGTGCTGCTGCTGCGCGATCCCTGGCTCGCCTCGCAATCGCTGATGCAGCTGCTCTATCTCATTCCGCCGGCGATCTTCCTCTGGCTCTCCTACGGCAGCAGCGCCGGCGGCCTCGTTGTGCTGGCGCCGGTCTTGACCATGGCGGCGGGCCAGCTCGGTGGCGGCCTCGCCTGGCTCGCCGTCTCCGGCGAGGATGCGCCGGACCTGATCGCCAGCGCGCCGATCGCGCCCCGGCGCATGATCGCCGCCAAGGTCGAATCCGTCATGATCGCGGTGCTGATCGTCTTCGTGCCGTTCCTGGTCGCCATGGCGGGGCGGTCGATCCGGACCGCGCTCATCGTCGCCGCCGGCATCGCGCTCGCCGCCGCTTCCTCGACCCTGATCCAGGTCATGTTCCGCAGCCAGGCCAAGCGCCGCTACTTCCGCCGCCGGCAGACCTCGTCCCGCATCGCCACCTTCGCCGAAGCCTTCTCCTCGGTCGCCTGGGCGGGAACGGCGGCCATTGCGGCCAGTGAATCCTGGATGGCGCTGGGACCTGCCGCTGTTGCATTGTTGGTCCTCACCGGTGCCTGGCTGATTCGACCCAAATAGCGGAGTAAAGATGAGAGCGGCCCTGTTCGACGCCTTCAACGCCCCGCTCTCCGTCAAGAACGTCGCCGAGCCTGTGTGCCCGCCGGATGGTGCCATCGTCACGGTGCGGGCCTGCGGCGTCTGTCGCTCGGACTGGCATGCCTGGACCGGGGCCGATCCCGATGTCGCGGCGCCCCACGTGCCGGGACACGAGTTCGCCGGCATCGTGACCGAGGTCGGGCGCGACTGCCGCCGAGTGAAGCCGGGCGACCGCGTGACCGCTCCCTTCATCCTCGCCTGCGGGCAATGCCCGGACTGCCGCGGCGGCGATCCCACGGTTTGCAATCACCAGCACGTGGTCGGCTTCTCCTCCTGGGGCGCCTTCGCGGAAAGGATCGCGGTGCCGCGCGCCGACTTCAACCTGGTGCCGCTGCCGGAATCGATCGCCTTCACGGCGGCGGCCGGCATGGGCTGCCGCCTCACCACCTCGTTCCGCGCCGTGGCCGATCGCGCCAAGCTGCAGCCGGGTGAATGGCTGGCGATCCACGGCGCCGGCGGCGTCGGCCTGTCGGCGGTGATGATCGGTGCGGCGCTGGGCGCGCAGGTCCTGGCGATCGACGTTAACGACGACGCGCTGAAGCTCGCCCGCGATCTCGGCGCCACCAAGACTCTCAACGTCTCCGGCCTCGCCGATGTCGGCGCCGCGGTGCGCGAGGCGACCGAGGGCGGCGCCCACGTGTCGCTCGACGCGCTCGGCATCACTGCGACCTTCCACAATTCGATCCGCGGCTTGCGCAAGCTCGGCCGCCACGTGCAGGTCGGCATGCCGCTCGGGAAGCACGCCGAGCCGACGATCCCGCTGCTGGAGCTGGTCTATTCCCGGCAGATCGCGATCATGGGCACCCGCGGGATTCCGGCGAGCCGGTTCTCGGCCCTGTTCGGCATGATCGCCGCCGGCCGCATCGACCCGGCACGGCTGGTCACGCATACGATTCCCTTGGAAGAGTCCGGCGCGGCGCTGGCTGCGATGAACGGCTATACCGGGGTCGGCATCACGGTCATCGACCGGTTCTAACCGCCGCCCCTAACCACCGCTCCTAGCCACCCCTGGGCGGCTTGCCGTCGTAATGCTTCTTCTTCTCGCGGTACATCGAGGCGTCGGCCTCGGAGAGCGCATCGTCGGCGGTCTGCTCGCCCGAGAACTGGTGGATGCCGACCGCGCAGGAGAGCGTGATCTCGTTGCCCTCCCAGTCCATCGGCGTGCCCTTGATCACGCCGAGTAGCTGCTCGGCCTTCTCCTCCGCCTGCGGGCGGTCCGCCTGGGCCAGGATCACGCCGAACTCGTCACCGCCCAGGCGGCCGACGACGTCGGAGTCACGCACGTTGTTGACCAGCAAGGTGGCGAAGTGCTGCAAGACCGCGTCGCCCGCGGCATGGCCGAACCGGTCGTTGATGATCTTCATGCCGTTCAAATCGAAATAAAGCACCGAGCCCGGCGAGCCGTAGCGTTCCGAATAGGAGATGAGGCGCGTCAGCTCCCGGACGAAGGCGCGCCGATTGGCGATCGGCAGCATGGCGTCCTCGTCGGCGAGACGCTCCAGATGCGCGATGCGCTTGCGGGTGCGGTTCAATTCCTCGCGGAGCCTAGCCACCTCGTCGAGCAGGGTCTGGAGGGCGGCGCGGACGGAGGGCGAAAGCTCGGTCTCGGTCAGGCCGAGGAAACGCGCTTCATCGACGGGTTCGGCGCGGGCCGCTTCCGCGGCGCCGGTGACCGGCGCGGCGGCGCTGACCTTGGCGGCCTTCGCGACGGGGCGCGCTGCCACGACGGCGCCCGTGCCGGGAATGACCTTGTCACGAACTCTCATTTCGCCGCCTCACCGCGGAATCGCACTCTGTCCCGTCCGGCGGATCCCGCCGGATCCATGCCCGCCCCCTTACGTCCGACACCCGGCGTCGGTGGCATTCGAGTATTGAAATCCTATTCGTCCGTAGTTAACAGCGGCTTAATCGCCGCCGCGCCACGGGTCTCCCCGGACCGATGATGCGTGATTCGGCCGCACCGCGCCATGGTTCGCGGCGCCGGGCGGCATCGAAAGAAGAATCCTGGCAGCTCAATCGCTTGGCTTGAGTTCCTCGATTCGCTACCTATAATCCCGCCTTCGCCGCCTGAAGCCGGGACATCGCACGCATGCCAGCCACTGGGGCCTCCAAGAAGCCGCAGGCCAAACGCTCCTTGACCAAACGTTCCGCCGCCCGAGACTCGAAGGGAGGCCGCCGCGCACCCCTGGTCGGCATCATCATGGGGAGCCAGTCCGACTGGCAGACCATGCATCATGCGGCGGAGATCCTGGATGAGCTCGGCGTCGCCCATGAGACCCGGATCGTCTCAGCGCACCGCACGCCGAAGCGCATGGTGGACTATGCCGAGAGCGCGAAGGCGCGCGGCATCCGGGTGATCATCGCCGGCGCCGGCGGCGCCGCGCATTTGCCCGGCATGACCGCGTCGCTGACCGAGCTGCCGGTGCTCGGCGTGCCGGTCGAATCCGCGGTGCTGAAGGGCCAGGACAGCCTGCTGTCGATCGTGCAGATGCCGGCCGGCGTACCGGTGGGGACGCTCGCCATCGGCCGGGCCGGCGCGATCAATGCCGGGCTGCTCGCCGCCTCGATCCTGGCGCTCGGCGACTCACGCCTTGCGGCACGTCTCGCCGACTACCGACACCGCCAGACCGCGTCGGTCGCCGACCATCCGGCGCATCCCGCCGTCCCTGCCACCGGGGTGCGCTAGGCATGTCCGCGGCACCGAAGCCGGTCGAACGCAACCAGATCATCGCGCCGGGCGCCGTCATCGGCATCCTCGGCGGCGGCCAGCTCGGCCGCATGACGGCGATGGCGGCGGCACGGCTCGGCTATCGCGTCCACACCTTCTGCCCGGACCGCAACTCCCCCGCCTCGCATGTCTCCTGGCACAACACCGTCGCCGCCTACGACAACAAGGCGGCGTTGAAAGCGTTTGCCGAAAGCGTCGATGTCGTCACCTTCGAGTTCGAGAACATCCCCTCGGCGACGACCGAGTTCCTGGCGGAGCTGAAACCCACGCGGCCCAAGCCCAACGTCCTTTACGTCACCCAGGAGCGGCTGCGGGAGAAGCGCTTCCTGGCGTCGATCAACGTGCCGACGACCCGGTTCCTCGACGTGGCGCGGCAGGAGGCGCTGGAATCCGCGGTGAAGGCGCTGGGCCGGCCGGCGATTCTGAAATCGGCCGAGTTCGGTTATGACGGGAAGGGCCAGGTCCGGATCGACGGCGACATGGACCTGTTCGAGGCCTGGGTCAAGATGGGCGGCGAGGTCGGCATCCTCGAAGCCTATGTCGATTTCGTGCGCGAGATCTCGGTGATCGTCGCCCGCGGGCCCGACGGCACGACCGCGATCTACCAGCCGGTCGAGAACCAGCACAAGCACCATATCCTCGACGTCACCATCGTGCCGGCGCGCATCTCGCAGTCCGTCACGAGCCGCGCCGAGGCGATCGCCCGGCACATCGCCCAGGAGATCGGCCTCGTCGGCCTGCTCGCCGTCGAGATGTTCGTCACCCACAACGACGAGGTGCTGGTGAACGAGCTTGCGCCACGGCCGCACAATTCCGGGCACTGGACCATCGACGGCTGCGTCACCAGCCAGTTCGAGCAGTTCGTGCGCGCGGTCTGCGGCCTGCCCTTAGGCTCGACCGAGGCGCATTCCGATGCCGTCATGAAGAACCTGATCGGCGAGGAAGCGAACGCCTGGCGCGAGCTCCTGAACGATCCCGGCGTCAAGCTCCATCTCTACGGCAAGACCGAGGCGCGTCCCGGCCGCAAGATGGGCCACTACACCCGCCTCTCGCCGAAATCCGGGCATCGCAACGGCGACGACCGGCGCTGAGCCGCTCGTCGCCGTCGAACTTGCGTCAGAGCGGCTTCATGCCGGCCGGCATCGTGATGCGATAGACCAGCACCACCGTGTCGATGTCCTTGCCGATCGCGTCGGAATAGGGTTTGCCCTGCATCGAGCCCTTGGTGGTGATGAAGTCGTTGTCCGAGCCGACCACCAGGAAATAGTCGTTGGGCGCCGCGTCATCGAGCGCCGGCAGCAACGCCATGCTCTCCCATTTCTCGTAGAGCGCGTTGGTGTCGTTGGGCTCGCCGTTGTGCAGGCCGAAGCGGTTCAGCTGCGCATTGTCGTTGATGTCGATGAAGCGGGCGTATTTCGCCGGCGCCACCGCGGCGTCGAGCTGCCCGTCGGGCGCCACGGGCTTCGCGGCGTCGAAATCGGTGCCGGCGATGTTGGTCGCGCCGCCGGTGTCGATGAGATCGACGCTGCGATAGACCGAGGTCGAATCCTTCAACCCGAAGCCGTGGCCGCTGTCCCGCGCGATCACCAGGAAGCGGTGATCGTCGAGCGCATGAAGCTCGCTCTGGGCCGCCACCAGGTCCTTGCCCTTGGCATCCTTGAAGCGCGGCAGCTGCACCACGTATTCGGCGCTGAGCTTAGGCGCCGCGGCGTCCGAGATGTCATAGCTGAGGAAGCGGGTGTTGAAGCGCTTGGGGCTGGAGCCGCCGGCGCCGCCGTCCTGGATCGTGGCGCTCTGCAGCAGGACGAAGAGCTGCTTGCCGTCGGCGCTCATGGCGAGGCCTTCGAAGCCCTGGTTGTTCTGGCGGCCGCTCTCCGGATTCTTCGGCTTCGGCTCCTGGCCGCCCTTCGGCGGATTGTCGGAGGAGAAGTTCTCTTCGCCGTTCCGCATCGGCAGGAAGGCCTTGGGCGGCTGGATCGCCGAGATCAGCGCTCCGTCCGCCTGGAAATGATAGACATAGGGACCGTATTCGTCGCTGACCCAGAAACTGCCGTCGGCGGCGCGCACCACGCCCTCGTCGTCGAGGCTGATATGGCCGCCCGAGACCGGCAGGTCCGGGAAGCGGTTGGCGGCCTTCCGCACCTCCAGGGGATCGAGGCCGGTGGTCGGCGTGCCGTCGGCCTCGTGCAGCACGATCGAATCCTGATAGCTGAGCTTCAGCTGGTCCTGGCTCGCGGCCTTGTCGCCGGTGAACGGCGTCAGCGTGATCGCGAACTTCTGCAGCCGGCCCGGATAATCGACCGAGCCTTCCGTATTCCAGCCGCGGTCGGGCAGCATGTAGAGCGTGCCGGAATAGCCGTCGCCGTCGCGCTTCCAGGAGCCGATATCGGCAACCATGCCGGAGCCGATGCCGCCCAAAGTGTCGCCGAGCTTGTCCTTGGCGTCGGAGGGGACACGACCCACCGCGACCAGGCCCTTGTTGACGAAGGTCGCGTCGCCGAAGGTGACGGTCTGCGCCTCGTTGGCAAGAGCCGGCAGTACAAGACCGGCCGTGGTGGCGATGGCGAGAAGGCTGGCGCCGAGGAAGCAGGTCGCGCGTCGGCTCGATGGCTTGGTCATTGGTCCCACCTGAATGTCTTGAAACGCCGCCGGAATCGGACGGAGGAAGCGGTGATGTCGGGAAGCTAAGGACGCGCTGTTACAGTCATATGTCGGAACTGCTGCAGGCCACGCGCAGAAACCGGACGGCGCCGTTGGGGGACGGAACCGGTGCGCCTAGTCGCTTGCTGAAAGCCGCTGATTCTGAACTTCGCGCGCCTTCAATTGCCGGAAATATTTATCCGCGCGCACCGGCGCGGAAGGGACGACGGAACGGACGGCGCGGAAACGGCAGGCGCTCCGTCATCTTGGTCAGTCGTCCCAGCACCTGCGGCACCTGCATCGCCTCGCCGATCCGCCGGTCGAGGAAGGCCCAGGTGGCGGTACAGCCTTCCGACTTGTCGTTCAGCCAGAAGAACAAGGTCGCGCCATAGACTGCGGCCAGCAGCCCGCGCTTGGTATAGAAGTTGAAGTCCGTCGAGCGGTCGCCGATCGCATACCAGATGGCGTCGATGGTGCGATAAAGCAGCCGCGCCGCGAGGCCGGCGTTCTGCGGCATCATGAGGAACGTCGCCGCGGTACGGATCGCCTCGCGATGCGGGATATTGGCCTCGAGCCGCGAGCGGATCGCGAGGGCCGCTTTCTCGCGCACCTTCATCTCCGCGAGCGGAGCGCGTGCCAGCGCCGCCAGCATCGCCTGGTCCGCGGTCTCGCTGTGGAACGCCACCAGCTCTGCGCCGCCGCCCGGGAAGGCGTTCAAGGCGCGCTCCAAGGGGATCTCGGCATCGCGCGCCGCGCCGCGCAAGGCGGTCTCGCTCCAGCCGTCGAAGGCGACATGGTCCAATGCGGCATCGAGAAGGCGGCAGCGGTCGGAATCGCGGTCGTAGTCTTCAGTCATCCCTTGGTCCTCGGCATCAGTCTTCGGCGTCTTGGCCGGCGAAGCGCTTCAGCTCCTCGACGAAGGAGAGCCGCGAAAGATCGGTCATCCGCATCGGGTAGAGCACGCCGTCCAGGTGGTCGCATTCGTGCTGCACCACCCGGGCATGGAAGCCCCGGGCGATGCGGTCGATCGGCTCCCCGGTCGGCGTCTGGGCAGTGTAGCGGATCTCCTCGAACCGCGGCACCACGCCGGCGAGGCCCGGCACGGAGAGGCAGGCTTCCACCCCCTCCACCATGGTCGTGCCGATGGGCTCGATCACCGGGTTGATCAGGGTGGTGAGGGGAATGCCGATCGCATGCTCCTCCCCGTCCTCGCGCTCGATCCGGGCCTTCGGCACATGGAAGATCACCAGCCGAAGCGGGACATGGACCTGGGGCGCCGCCAGCCCGACCCCGCCGACATCCGCCAGCGTGTCAATCATGTCGTTGATCAGATTGGCAATTTCGGGTGCCGTCGGGTCCTCGACCGGGTCGGCCAAGCGCTTCAGGACCGGGTGGCCCATGCGGGCGATCTTCAGAATGGCCATTGGTCGCTCATCGTGGTTGGACCCCGGAATATGGGCTGGATTCAGCGGGTTAGGAAGACACACATGGCCCGAAACCGGCGCGAGACGGCTTCACAAGCCCGCGGAGTTGTGCTACCTAGCCGCCTCCGTTCGGGTGGACTCGGGTCCACCCGTTGATTTTTGCACCCCGCATTCAGGAAGGGAGTCTGGCCAAAAGTGCAAGTGCTCGTCCGTGACAACAATGTCGATCAGGCCCTGCGCGCGCTCAAGAAGAAGATGCAGCGCGAGGGAATCTTCCGGGAAATGAAGATGCGCCGCAACTACGAGAAGCCCTCCGAGCGCAAGGCGCGGGAGAAGGCCGAAGCGGTGCGCCGCCATCGCAAGCTCCTGCGCAAGCGCATGGATCGCGAGGGCTATTAGTCCCACCTGATTTTCCCGGCCGCTCCCTCAAAAGGGTGGCCGTGCCAGATCCCGAGTTCGGCCCGCCGGAGCACTCCCGCGGGCCGAAATGTTTTGGGGGGAACGCTCTAAGGCGTGCCCTACTCCCACACGTTCGCTTCGTCGGCGAAGTTCGCGCGCGTATTCCGGACGACGCAGAAGCGTTGGCCGGTCGGGGCTTCGAGGACCCACCAGCGATCATACTTCTTGACGCGCTTGGCGCCGAGGCGGACCAGGCGGTCGACCTCGGCCTCGATGTCGTCGGTCTCGATGTCGAGATGGACCCGGCTCTCATGCCCGACCTGCTGCACCTCGACGTCGAGGCCGTTGGGCTCGCGCTCGAGATGCACGTAGCTGGTGGTGGCCGGCGTGTCCTTGGCCTGGCGCTTCAGGCCGAGCGCCTGCGACCAGAAGTCGGCCGCGGCGTCGAGGTCGTCGGTCTTGCAGTCGATGATGAATCCGCCGAGCTGGCTCTTGTGCATGGCGCTACTCCCAACGATTGGCCTCTTCGGCGAAGTTCTCGCGGAATGCCGGGACGACGCAGAAGCGCTGGCCGGTGGGCGCTTCCATCACCACCCAGTCCCGCACCGCTTTAATACGCTTCGCGCCGAGCCGTTCCAGACGCGCCACTTCCGCCGCGATGTCGTCGGTCTCGATGTCGAGATGGATCCGGCTCTCGTGGTCGACCTGCTGGACCTCGATGTTGAGCCCGTTATGCGGCCGGGCGAAGCCGGCATATTCCGGATGCCCCGGCTCGGTGCCCGGCCCCGGCTTCATGCCGAGCGCCGCACCCCAGAATGACGCCGCACTGCCGATGTCGTCGGTCCGGCAGTCGATGATGAAGCCGCCGAGGCGGCTGCGATGCGCCATCGCGGCGTCACCCCAGCGCCTTGACGATTTCCTCGCAGACCTTCTTCGCGTCGCCGAACAGCATCATGGTGTTGTCGCGGAAGAAGAGTTCGTTATCGACGCCCGCGTATCCGGACGCCATCGAGCGTTTGACGAACAGCACGGTCTTCGCCTGCTCGACCTCCAGGATCGGCATGCCGTAGATCGGGCTCTTCGGGTCGGTCTTCGCCGCCGGGTTGGTGACGTCGTTGGCGCCGATGACGAAGGCGACATCGGCCTGGGAGAACTCGCGATTGATGTCCTCGAGCTCGAAGACCTCGTCATAGGGCACGTTCGCCTCCGCGAGCAGCACGTTCATGTGGCCGGGCATGCGGCCCGCGACAGGATGGATCGCGTAGGAGATCTTGGCGCCCTCCTTCTTCAGGAGGTCCGCCATCTCGCGGAGCGCATGCTGCGCCTGGGCGACCGCCATGCCGTAGCCGGGGACGATGATGACCGAGCTCGCGTTCTTCATGATGAAGGCCGCGTCCTCGGCGCTGCCCGCCTTCACCGGACGATCCGCCGCCTTGCCGCCGGCAGCCGCCGCGCCGCCGGAATCGGTGCCGAAGCCGCCGAGGATCACGTTGAAGATCGAACGGTTCATGCCCTTGCACATGATGTAGGAGAGGATCGCACCGGAGGAGCCGACGAGGGCGCCGGTGACGATCAGCAAGGGGTTGGAGAGCGTGAAGCCGATGCCGCAGGCCGCCCAGCCGGAATAGCTGTTCAGCATGGAAACGACGACCGGCATGTCGGCGCCGCCGATCGGCAGGATCAGCAGGAAGCCGACCAGCAGCGAGACCGCGACCAGGCCCCAGAAGAGCTGCGGCGACTGGGCGAGGATCATGAGCACGATCAGCGCAACGATGGCGAGGCCGAGTGCCGCGTTCAAGATGTGCTGGCCCTTGAACACCAGCGGCGCGCCGGAAACCAGGCCCTGCAGCTTCGAGAAGGCGACGATCGAGCCGGTGAAGGTGACGGCGCCGACCGCGACGCCGAGGCTCATCTCGATGATGCTGCCGGTGTGGATGTTGCCGATTTCGCCGATGTTGAAGGCCTTGGGGTCGTAGAAGGCCGCGGCGGCGACCGCGACCGCGGCGAGGCCGACCAGGCTGTGGAAGGCGGCGACCAGCTGCGGCAGCGCCGTCATCTGGATCTGCCGCGCGATCAGGATGCCGACGCCGCCGCCGATCACCAGGGCGATCAGGATCGAGAGATAGGCGTGGACGCTGGGCAGCAGCAGGGTGGTCACGATCGCGAGGATCATGCCGCCGATGCCGTAGCGCAGGCCGCCGCGCGAGGTCTCGGGGCTGGAAAGGCCCCGGAGCGACATGATGAAGCAGATCGCGGAGATCAGATAGAGAAAGGTGGCGAGATCCTGGCTCACGTCACTTCGCTCCCTTCGCCGGCTCTTTCTTCTTGAACATCGAGAGCATCCGATATGTCACCAGGAAGCCGCCGCAGATGTTCACCGCGGCGAGCGCGACCGCAACGAGACCCATGGACTTCGAGAAGTCGAACCCGATCGGGCCGGCGGCGATCAGCGCGCCGACGATGATCACCGAGGAGATGCCGTTGGTGACCGCCATCAGCGGCGAGTGCAGCGCCGGCGTCACGCGCCAGACGACGTAGTAGCCGACAAAGCAGGCCAGCACGAAGACGGTGAAGAGCTGCACGAACGGCGTGTGGCCGGACTGCTCGGCCGCCGCCTGCACCGCCATGGAGGCGATGTCCTGCGACAGCTTGCCGGCCTGCGCCGCCAGGTTCTGCGCGCCGTTGGCGAGGTCGATCGCCTGCTGCGAAAGTTGGTCGGGATTCATCGGTGTTCCCCTCAGCCCTTGAAGTTCGGATGGATCACCTGGCCGTCGCGGGTCAGCGCGACGCCCTTCACGATCTCATCCTCCCAGTTGACCTTCAGCGCCTTGGTTTCCTTGTCGATCAGGAGCTGGACGAAATTCAGCAGGTTCTTGGCGTAGAGCGTCGTCGAATCGACGGCGATCCGGCTCGGCACGTTGGCGTGCCCGACGATCTTGACGCCGTGCTTCTCCACGACCTTGTCCAATTCCGAGAGCGCGCAGTTGCCGCCCTGCTCCACGGCGAGATCGATGATCACCGAGCCCGGCTTCATCGACTGCACCATATCCGCCGAAACGAGCTCGGGCGCCTTGCGGCCGGGGATGAGCGCCGTGGTGATGACGATGTCCTGCTTCTTGATGGTCTCGGCGATCAGGGCCGCCTGCTTCGCCTGATATTCGGCGCTCATCGGCTTCGCGTAGCCGGCGGTGGTCTCCGCCTGCTTGAACTCCTCATCCTCGACCGCGACGAAGGTGGCGCCGAGGCTGGTGACCTGCTCCTTCGCGGCCGGGCGCACGTCGGTCGCGCTGACGATGGCGCCGAGGCGACGCGCGGTTGCGATCGCCTGCAGGCCGGCGACGCCGGCGCCCATCACCAGGACCCGGGCCGGAGCGACGGTGCCCGCCGCGGTCATCATCATCGGATAGGCCCGGCCGAACTCCGCTGCCGCGTCGATGACGGCGCGATAGCCGGCGAGGTTCGCCTGGGAGGAGAGTACGTCCATGGACTGCGCCCGGGTGATCCGCGGGATCAATTCCATCGCCATGGCGTCGATGCCGCGGGCGGCGTAGTCGGCGATCGCCTCCTTGGTGTTGTAGGGATTGAGGATCGCCGCCAGCACCGCGCCCTTCTTGATCGGCCCGAGCTCGTCCGGCCCCCCTTCCGCGCCGGTCAGCGGGCGCTGCACCTTCAGCACCAGATCGGCGTCGCCGAGGGCCGCGGCGGCATCGGCCACGATCTCCGCGCCGGCCGCCTTGAAGGCGTCGTCGGTGATCGCGGCGCTGAGGCCCGCCCCGGTCTCGATCACCACCCGGGCGCCGAGGCCGACATATTTCTTGACGGTGTCCGGCGACACGGCGCAGCGGCGTTCATGCGCACGCCGTTCCTTCACAATGCCGATTTTCATGCGACAGCCAGGCCCCTGATTCGTTCGTTACCGTAGGGTTCCGCCCCTGCGGCCGGGGCGTCAATGTGCCCGCTTTTGCGGATGCGAACAAGGGGGCCGGGAGGATGACATCGGGCGGAGATTTCCGCCGGCTTGCCGCGGCGACAGGAACAAATCCGCTGCCGCGCCATTGCTGAGCCGATCGCACCTCGCGCGGACAGCGTGAAGAAAACCCCGCTGCCTCTCTTCCACCCCGCCCGCGCGTTTAAGTCATACAAATCGAGGGACCGACCACGGATTGTGTTTGACTTCGCCGGAGCCCTGATGAATCAATCCATTTGTCTGAGAAATAGCAGCGGTCAACCCGCGCCTTCTGCCGGCAAGAGTCAGGGATTCTCACCATGCTGGGCGATCGGACAATCTTCGCGGAGCCACGGCTGAACACGGCGCGGGGTCGCTGATGGCGGTGCGCGACTACCGTAACATCGTCAAGGCCGAGCAGATTGATCTCTGGTACGGCAACGTGCGCGCGTTGCACCAGGTCGACCTCGCGATCGGCCGCAACGAGATCGTCGGCCTGATCGGCGACAACGGCGCCGGCAAGTCGACGCTGATCAAGGCGATCACCGGCGTGGTGCGCCCGACTTCCGGCCGGCTCTACATCCGCGACGAGTTGGTGGACTGGAACGCCTATTCGGTCAGCAAGTCCCACGCGCTCCGCTTCGAGGCGGTCTATCAGGAGAAGTCGCTCGGCGAGAAGCAGCCGCTGTGGCGCAACTTCTTCGTCGGCCGGCAGATCACCAACCGCTTCGGCTTCATCAACGTGAAGGAGGAGCGGCGGATCGCCAACGAGATCCTGAAGAACCAGATCGGCCTCCGCGGCGTCGGCATCGACGCCGACGCCACCGTCTCCAAGCTCTCCGGCGGCGAGCGCCAGGGCATCGCCATCGGCCGCGCCATGTATTTCGACGCCGACCTCATCGTGCTCGACGAGCCCACCGTCGCTCTCGCGATCAAGGAGGTGCAGAAGGTGCTCGACTTCGTGCGCTCGATCAAGGAATCGGGCCGCGCCTGCATCTACATCGAGCACAATCTCGCGCATGTTCACGGCCTCGCCGACCGGCTGGTGGTGCTGGACCGCGGCCGCATCGTCGCCGACATCAAGTCCGGCGAGATGAGCCTCGAGGAACTGACGCGGTTCCTGATCGACTTGCAGCAGACCGGCGACGAGGCGCGCCGCATGGGGAACCGGCCGTGAGCCAGGATTCGGTGCGCGAGGCGAAGCCGGCCGCCGCCTCTCATGCGGCGCTCCCCTGGTGGCGGCGGGTCGAGGGCCTGCCGATCATCGTGGTGTTCGCCGCGCTGATCGCGCTCTTCATGGCGCTCTCGCCGGAGGTGTTCCTCGGCTGGCCGATCTATCTCTCGTTCCTGACCACGGTGCCGCCGATGCTGATCCTGGCGCTCGGCCTGACGCTCATCATCGCCGCCGGCGAGATCGACCTCTCCTTCCCTTCGGTGGTCGCCTTCTCCGGCTTCCTGTTCGCCTGGTTCACCCGGACCTACGACCTCCCGTGGGTGGGCGCCGTGGCGGCGCTGCTGGGCGGCGCGCTGGTCGGCTGGCTGAACGGCGTGCTGGTCGCCTGGCTCGGCATCCCGTCGATCATCGCCACGATCGGCACCCAGTTCTTCTGGGCCGGGATCGCGACCGTGCTCTCCGGCGGGCTCTCCTACAGCCTCAGGACGGTGGACGGCACGGCGATCTACGCGATCTTCGCCGGCGAGGTCGGCGGCGTCCTTCCCATGCAGGCGCTCTGGGCGATGCTGTTGGCGGTTGCGATCTGGTTCGTGCTCAATCGCCACCGCTTCGGCGAGCACCTGCTTTTTATCGGCGACAATGCCGAGGTCGCACGGGTGGTGGGCATCAATGTCGGCCGGGAGAAGATGAAGGCCTTCGTGCTGATGGGCGTCATCGGCGCCATCTCCGCCGTGCTGCTCACGCTGGAGAACAAGAACTTCTTCTCGACCCAGGGCCAGGGATACTTGCTGAACGCCTTGGCCGCGGTCTTCATCGGCGGCACCTCGGTCTTCGGCGGCGCTGCCACCGTGGTCGGCACGTTCTTCGGCGGCTTTATCATCGGCATGATCGAGGCTGGTATCGTCGCCACCGGCATCGAGGGCTTCTGGGTGCGGGCGATCGTCGGCATTGTCTTCGTGGCCGCGGTCGCCTTCCACCTGACGATGGAAGACCCGAGGCGCCTCAGGACCCTTGCCCGTCGCCTCTTTCGTTCCGGCTGAGTCGTTTTCGAGGCCGGCGTGCGCCGCCGCGCGCCGGACCGCCTCCACGTTCCGGGGGAGATCGCGCAACGACGGCGGCCAACATTCAACCCAACGATCACAGAGGAGGAAGCCATCATGTCCAATCGTCATCGACTGCTGTCGCTCGTCTCCGCCTCCACCCTCGCGGTGACGCTCGCGAGCGCCGCCCATGCCACCGATCCCACGAAGTCCGGGCCCTTGGGCGCCGGCATGACCATGTACTTCCAGATGGGCGGCAATCCCGGCGACGGCGCCACTTTGCCGCGCCAGACCGGGGCCGCCGACGCGGCCGCCGCCTTCGGCATCAAGGTGATCGAGCAGTTCTCGCAATGGCAACCGGAGAAGATGCTGGACCAGTTCCGCGAGGCGGTCGCCGCCAAGCCGACCTGCATCGAGATCATGGGCCATCCCGGCAACGACGCCTTCGAGGACCTGGTGAACGACGCCGAGAAGCAGGGCATCCTGGTCACCTCCGGCAACGCGCC
>Ga0335070_10003252_pt1 | contig 18932 bp, 14 predicted proteins | sample Lox_Sample_13_FD_206722 | JGI IMG/M metagenome (GOLD analysis project Ga0335070, IMG submission 206722) | Soil microbial communities from Loxahatchee National Wildlife Refuge, Florida, United States - Lox_Sample_1.3 | ecosystem: Environmental > Terrestrial > Soil > Wetlands | place: USA... | reverse complement strand
ACGCGGTGATGACGACCACCGTGGTCTCGTGGCCTTCCTGCCGGATGGTCTCCAGCACCTCCATCCCCCCCATCCCCGGCAGCTGCAGGTCGAGGAAGGTCAGGGGAGGCGGCTCCTGGCGGAGGATGCCCAGGGCCTCCGACCCGTCCTTGGCGCAGAGCACCTCGTGCCCCATGAGCTGGAGACGGTCCGAGAGCAGTTCCCGGATGTCGGGGTCGTCATCCACCACCAGGATCCGGACCCGCGGTCGTGTGGTCGCCGTGGTCACTACCCCTCCCGGCTCCCCGCAGCGGCCATGGCCTCGGCGGCGGGGAGGGTGAAGCTGAAGCGGCTCCCGTGTCCCACCTGGCTCTCCACCCAGATGCGGCCCCCGTGCAGCTCGATCAGGCTCTTGGCGATGGTCAGGCCGAGGCCGGTCCCCTGCGTCTTGCCGCGGCCATCACGGCGGAGCTGGTGGAACTTTTCGAAGATGGCCCCGAGTTCCTCCGGAGGAATGCCCTCGCCGGTATCCTCCACGCGCACCTCGACCTGCCGGGCCTGCGGCGGCGAGGTCCCCGCGGCCTGGGCGGGGACCTCCGAGCCCTCGGGCCCGCCCCGCGGGCGGTGGGCCGAGAGGCGGACCCGGCCCCCTTCCGGCGTGAACTTCATCGCGTTGCCGACCAGGTTGGTCAGCACCTGGTGCAGCTTGTCGCGGTCGACAACGGCCCAGAGCCGCTCCTCCCCGGGCACGATCTCGAGGGCGAGCCCCTTGGCGGCGGCCATGGGCCGGAGACCGTCCACCAGCTCACGGAAGACCTGGTCCAGGGGCACGGGCGTGGGTCGGAGCTCGACCCGCCCCGCCTCGATCCGCGAGAGGTCCAGGAGATCGCCGATCAGGCGGACCAGGCGGTCGGTGTTCTCCTTGACCCGTGTCAGGTATCGCTGCAGGGTCGCCGAGAGCTCGCCCGAGACGCCGTCCAGGAGGTTGTCTACCGCCATCCGGATGGCGGTGAGCGGGGTGCGCAGCTCGTGCGAGACGTTGGAGACGAAATCGGACTTCAGGCGATCGAGCTGCTGGAGTTTGGCGTGGGAGGTCTCGAGGGCCGCATTGGCCTCGGACAGCTCCTGGGTGCGGGCGCGAACCTTGGCCTCGAGGTTCAGGTTCAGCAGCTCGATCTCCCGGTAGGCGAGGGCGTTGGCGAGCGCCACCGCCGCCTGGTCCGCCAGCCGCTGCAGCGCCTCTGCGGCGCCCTCCTCGAGGGCCGCCCTGCGCCGCACGCCCACGCCCAGGACGCCCAGGCACGCCTGGCGGATCCGGATTGGGGCCAGGAGCCAGGCGGAGAGCTGCTCCTCGGTCAGCACCTGGACCTCGTACGGATCCTGCGGCGGCTCGGCAGTGGTTGCGCTCAGGGCGCGGGCCTCCTGCAAGACCCACCCGGCCTGGCCCTGGCCTGGCCGGATGCTCCAGGTGCGGATGGCGGGGCCCAGGGCTCCGGCGTGCGCCGCGATCCGGGCGTCGGCGGCCTCGTCGTCCCGGTGGGCCAGGAAGGCAAGATCCGCCCCGCAGAGGCGCTCGGCGTGGCGCACCAGGGCCTCGAGGACGGTCTGGAGGTTCAGCGTGGACGTGAGCTCCCGATCCACCTCGAAGCGCAGGCGGAGGGATTCCGCCATGCGATTGAAGGCGTCGGCCAGCTCGCCGATCTCGTCCTGACGGTCCGTGGCGATCCGGTGCGTGAGGTCGCCATGCGCCACGGCCCAGGCCCCCTGGGCCAGGTCCTGGATGGGCCGGGTGAGGCGCCGCGCCTGCCGGTAGTGCCAGAGGAGGGCGGCCAGCAGGGTGAGGATCCCGAGGCCCAGGATCAGGTTCCGGGTGGTGCGGATGAGACGCAGCTCGTCCGCCAGCGAGATGCCGATCCGCGCCACCGCCCGTCGCTGGTTCAGCACCAGGACCGGGGCGGCAAAGTCGAGGAGCGGCTCGCCGCTCGGCGATCGGGTTTCCTGGGCAATGGGCTCGGTGGCACCGAGGGTCTGGCGGGTCAGCGGGTCGGTGTAGAGGCGCCCGACCTCGTTCACGCGAGTGTGGATCAGGACCCGGCCATCCAGGTCCAGGATCATGGCGTAGCGGACACCCTGGTCGCGCCGTAGGCTGTTGACGACCTGTCGCAGGCCCAGGAAGTCGTCCGCCACCAGGGCCTGGACGCTGCTGAAGGCGAAGATCGTCACCAGCCCGAGTCCGTTCTCGCGGGCGGTGCGCAGGATGGACTGTTCCTGGATCACCAGGACCACCGGGATCAGGAAGGCAAAGACCACGGAGACCAGGAGGATGATGTGCAGGGCAAAGCGGGTCTGCAGGCGCATGCGGCGGTAGTGCAGCCGGACCCTGTCCAGGAGATGCATGCGCTGCCTCAGGAGTCGCGACCGCGGTCGCGACTCATTAACGAAGCTCCACGGTGCTGAGCTTGTCTTGCGGGAGCCCGTAGATGTTCAGCGTCAACCCGCTCACCCGCGGGTGCACGGCGGCGAAATTGATCTGGTGAAACAGGAACACGGCCGGGATCTCGGCCACGACCAGCCGGGTGACCTCCCGGTAGAGCCGCAGGCGCCGGGCCTCATCCAGGGGCTGCCGGGCCTGCGTCAGCAGCTCGTCCACCTTGCCGTTCGAGAAGTGCCCGAGATTGTCCGGGGACTTGGACTCGAAGAGGGGGAACAGGAACCGCTCCGGGTCCGGCGTACTGACCGCCCAGCCGAAGAGGTAGAGGTCGTGGTCGGCCTTCTTTCGCTGCTCGTGGAAGCCCTTCCAGTCCGGAGCTCCGACCAGCTCCAGCTCGATGCCGACCTTCCGGAAGTCGGACCGGAGGCTCTGGGCCACCTCCGAATACATTTCCAGGGAGGCGTTGTAGAGCAGTCGAAGCGTGAGCGGCGGATGCACCCCGGCCTCTTGGAGGAGGGTCCGGCCTCGCTGGGGATCATACGCGGGCTGCCGGACCTGGGGATCGTAGCCGAGGGAGGCGGGCGGCAAGGGTCCCTGGGCGGGGATCATGGCGCCACGACCAAGATAGGCCGCCAGTCGCTCCCGGTCGATCGCGCTCGCAAGAGCCTCGCGCACTCGGCGGTCGCGGAGCGAGGGACGATCCAACTGCATCCCCAGGAATCGCACGTTGAGCCCGCCCACCTTCACCAGGCGGGTGAGCGGGTTGCTGGCCAGCCGCTCGAAGAGCGGCGTGGTCACCTCGGGCATGAGGTCGAATTCCCCGTTCTCCAGGCGTTCCATGGCCATCTGGGTGTCGGGGACGATGGCGTACGTCACCTGGTCCAGCCAGGGCCGCCCGCGCCAGGAGTCCGGGAAGGCGGTGAGGACGATCCGATCTCGCTCCCACCGCTCAAGGCGGAACGGACCGGTCCCGACCGGCGTGCGGGTGAGCTGCAGGCCGTTTCGCGTCAGGGCCTGCGGACTGACCACGTTGACAATCGCGAACTGGTCGGGGCGCGCATAGTGCTGACTGATGGCGACGGTGAGCGGGTCGAGGACCCGGATCTCTTTCACCCATCCCGAGAGCACACGCTCGTAGGCGTTCGGAGGCGTTGCCGAGTAGAACGGGGAGGCCGCCAGATACTGGCGCTCGTAGCTCACCTTCACCGCCTGCGCGTCGAGGAGGGAGCCGTCGTGGAACCGGACGTTGGGCCGCAGGCGGAAGGTGTAGGTGAGACCGTCCGCACTCACCTCCCAGCCCTCGGCCAGCGAAGCCTCCCTCCGGGTGGCGTCGGCGGAGAGCTGCATCAGCCGGTCGTACAGGAGCCACATCACCTGGTCGGCCTGGACCGCATTCGTCTTGGCCGGGTCCAGGGAGGTCGGCTCGCTGTTGAGCCGCTGCATGAAGATCCGCTCGCCCCCCCAGGCGGGGACGGCTGCAACAGCCAGGGTCACGATCATGGAGAGGAGCAGGGCGAAGACGCAGCCAGAAAACTGCTCCGCTCCAATCGGAGCTGGCGAGGCTACAGCGGCGTGGTCCCGGCGGGACGTCACCATGGCGAGCCTTACCCTCCCTTCCGCCGATCAGGCTCCAAGACGCGGGCCGGGGCGCCGGAGACGCCGCCCGGCTGCGCTCTATCCATACCCAGGCGGCCTCGCGCTGTCAATCGTGAAGATGGCATGCGGAGGGGGGGAGAGGTCGGGCCGTACCTTCGGCCTTGACAACCGGCCGGCAAGGCGATATCGGAATGCCTCGATGGCGAGGGCTGGCCCGCCCTAGAGACGCCGGGCCAAGGGAGGAGATCGCATGGCCATCCAGCTTCGCGGGTTCAGCCGAAAAGACGAAAAGGCTCTCGACAGAAGTCTCTCCCTCATCCGCCAGCGGCTGCGCGATCGCCCGGGCCCGATGCCCCACGACCTTCGCATCGCGCTCGACGAAATCGTGAGCGGAAAGCGCCCCCAGGTCACGCTGGCCTTCGGCGGCGAGGCGCCGGCCTGTCGCGACCTCGCGGGCCGGACCGCGGGCTACCGGGTCGTCCTGTGCCCGAGGGCCTTTGCCGTCGGCAAGGCCAAGCGCACCCGGCTGACTGCCGTGCTCTTTCACGAGCTGATCCATGTGGCCCGGGGCAAGGAGCTCGATGCCGAGACCTTCGAGAATGCGTGGTTCGCGGATGCCGGGGCCCGCGAGCCCACCCGCGCCGACTGGGCCGCCTTTGCCGAGGAGGGGTACCGAGGCTGGTGGGTCCAGCTCGATCGCCGGAGCCGGCGGGTGACCGACTATTCGGATCGCTTCATCATCACCTTCCCGAAGCCGACGGAAGCGCGGCTCATCTGGTAGCGGAGCGCGCCGCGCCAGCCCGCCGCGCGTGCCAGGCGGGCATCCGGAGCTACTCGGGCACGGTCGCACTGGGGGGTAGCACCTTTCACAGGAGGGAATTGTCATGCCGAAGGCCAAGCCGGGGAAGGCCGAGAAGCTCACGGTCAAGATCGTGGTCGAGATCACCGGGCACATGCCCAAGGGCGAGGTCGAGGACTTCATGGCCGCCCTCAGCAGCGTGGTGAACAACAAGCTGGAGAATGGCGGTAACGGCGGGGCCTAGCATGATTCGCGAAGGCGTTCGCGAATCATAAGAACCCGCCCCCCTAACGGGTTGCGACAGCGTCCAGGGTGCTGTCTCGCCATTGGGATTTGCAGAGTTGGTCCTTGGTTTGTTTAGCCCGGAGAATTCACGGGCTCCTTCGTGAATTCTCCGGGCTGGGGACATGCCCATGCGCATTCGCGACGTCCGCACTATCCCGGTGGAGTGCCCCTTGCCGAAGCCGGTCTTCGACGCCAACTACATCATGGCAACGAAGCCGGCGCTGCTGGTCGAGGTCGAGACGGATGAGGGCGTGGTGGGCCTGGGCGAGGCCGCCCACTTCGGCGGCCCGCTCCGCTCGACGGCCGCGGTGATCGAGGGGGAGCTGCGCGAGCACGTCGTGGGGGAGGACCCCCGAGAGGTCGAGCGGCTCTGGGAGCGGATGCACCAGCGCGCCTACAAGCACGCCCGGGGCGGGGTCGTGATCGCGGCGATGAGCGGCATCGACATCGCCCTCTGGGACCTGCGGGGAAAGCTGGCCGGGCAGCCACTCTGGCGGCTCCTGGGGGGCTATCGCCGCCGGGTGCCGGCCTACGCCACCGGCGGGTTCTACGCGGAGGGCAAGGGCATCCGCGAACTCTGCGCCGAGATGGAGGGGTATCTCCGCCACGGCTTCCGGGCGGTCAAGATGAAGGTGGGACGCAACAGCGAGATCGAGGGCAGCCCCCTGCGGGCCATGGCCCACCGGGGGACCTGCGAGGTGACCCTGGCCGAGGATCTGGCGCGGGTCCGGGCGGTCCGGGACACGGTGGGGCCCGAGGTGCGCCTGGCCGTCGATGCCAACGGGGCCTGGGACGTGCCCACCGCGGTGAAGATGGGCCGGGCGCTCGAGCCGCTGGACATCTACTGGTTCGAGGAGCCGGTGAGCCCGGACGATCTCGCCGGGAGCGCCGAGGTGTCCCGGAAGCTCGCCATCCCCGTGGCGGGCTACGAGACCTGCAGTTACGGCAAGGTCAGCTTCCGCGACTACATCGCGGCCCGCGCCGTCCACTTCGTCCAGCCGGACGTGGCCTGGGCGGGCGGCCTCACCGAGAGCCTCAAGATCGCCCACCTGGCCCAGGCCTGGAACCTGCCCCTGGCCCCCCACATCCACGGCTCGGCCGTCGCCGTGGCGGCCGCCCTGCACCTGCTGGGCGCGGTGAGCAACGCCAGCCTCGCCGAGATGGTCTTCCCGGCGCACCCCCTGATGTCGGACCTGGTGCGGGAGCCCCTGGTGGTCGACCGCACCGGGCACATCGAGCTGCCCGAGCGTCCGGGACTGGGAATGGAGCTGGATTCGAAGGTGGTGGCGAAGTACCGGGTGGACCGGTAGCCCGGATTATTCACGAAAGAACCGTGAACACTCCGGGCTTACATGCGGACGGCCATTCCTGCAGCGGGGAGAGATCAAGGAGTAGCTGGGCCGGATATCAGTCCTGCGCCGCACGGGATGGGTGCGCCGGCCAGAGGTTCCAGGGATGTCTGATCCGTCCTGGGCCTCCAATCACAAGGGCATCTATTAAGCCCGCATTGTTCGCAGGCTTTGTTCGCGAACAATGCGGGCTAAGGAGCGCGTCGCATGCCCAGGATCTTGGTCTGCGAGTGGAAGCAGGAGATCTCCTCGTTCAACCCCGTCCTCAGCCGTGCGACGGACTTCAACATCTCGCTCGGCGAGGAGATCCTGACCCGCCACCGGGGCATCAAGAGCGAGATGGCGGGGGCGCTCCAGGTGTTCGGAGCACGGCCCGAGGTGCAGATCTCTCCCACCTACAGCGCCCGGGCCATCACCTCGGCCGGCACGCTGGCGGACGCGGATTTCCAGCGAATGGCGGCGGACTTCCTGGCCGCCCTTCGCAAGGCCCCGCCCGTGGACGCCGCCTACTTCTCGCTCCACGGGGCCATGGCGGCGCAGAGCGAGGACGACCCCGAGGGGTACCTCTTGGCGGAGGCCCGCAAGATCCTGGGCGAGCGGATGCCCTTCGTGGTCTCCCTGGACCTGCACGGCATCCTCACCGACCGGATGTTGCAGCACGCGGACGCAGTGGTGATGTATCACACGTACCCCCACGTGGACTTCTACGAGACCGGGGAGCGTGCCGCGCGGCTGCTTCTGCGCATCCTTGCCGGCGAGGTGCGGCCCGTCACCGCGAGCGTGGTGATCCCGGCGCTCGTGCGCGGCGACGAGCTGATCACAGCCACAGGTCTCTTCGGCAAGGTCGTGGGGGAGGCCGTCGCCGTCGAGCAGAGCCCGGGGGGCCTGGTGGCGGGGATGTTCATCGGGAACCCGTTCACCGACGTGACCGGGCTCTGCTCGCGAAGCGTGGTGGTGACCGACAACGATCCGGCCCGGGCCGAGCGCGAGGCGCTCCACCTGGCGGAGGCGTTCTGGCAGGTCCGGCACAAGCTCCAGGCCCCGCTCGTCAGTCTGGCGGAGGCCGTCCGGATCGCCAAGACGACCAAAGGCACCGTCATCCTGGTGGATGCCGCGGATGCCACCAGCTCCGGGGCCCCGGGGGACAGCAACGCCATCCTGCGTGCCCTGGTCGAGGGGGGCTACCAGGGGCGGGCACTGATCCCCATCGTGGATGCGCCGGCAGTGCAGGCGGCCCTGCGGGCGGACATCGGCAAGACGATTCGGGTCGCCGTGGGGGGGAGCCTCGACCCGCGGCACACGCCTCTCGCGGTCGAGGCGCGGGTGGCGATGCTCTCGGACGGGCGCTTCCGGAGCGAATCCAACGGAGACATCTGGACCGCGGGTGACAGCGCCGTGCTCCAAGTGGGGGCGATCACCCTGGTGGCGACCAGCCGCGCCGTGAGCCTCTACGACCGCTCCCTGTTCCTGGCCCACGGCCAGGACCCCACCCACTTCGACGCCGTGGTCCAGAAGTCGCCCCACTGCCAGGAGCGCTTCTTCAAGGCCTGGGCGGCCCGCCTGGTCAACGTGGATGCCCCAGGCGCCACCAGCGCCAACCTGAAGAGCCTGGGCCACACCCGCTGCGCCCGGCCGATGTTCCCGCTGGACGAGCCCGTGGAATTCCGGCCCGTGGTCCGGCGGTTCCAGCGGCGGTAGGCGGCCCGCCGTCCCGGCCGGATCGGGGCCAGACGGGGGCAGGCGTGATCTACGGTTGACTTCATCCGGGTAGTCACGTAGGCTACCGAAATCCACGAATTATCCCACCTTCGAGCGAGGGGACGAGCATGGCGGAAGCGCCCGGACGGAAGGCAGCGGCACCCATGAAGGACGATCGGAAAGAGCGGGACAAGGCCCTGGATCTGGCCATCTCGCAGATCGAGAAGCTGTACGGCAAGGGCGCCATCATGCGGATGGGGCTGTCGGGGGCGCTGCTCCCCGTGGCCACGATCCCGACGGGGTCCCTGGAGCTCGACTACGCCCTGGGGGTGGGCGGGGTGCCGCGGGGGCGGGTGGTCGAGATTTTCGGGCCGGAGTCAGGCGGCAAGACCACCCTGGCGCTGTCGATAATTGCCCAGGCCCAGAAGCTCGGGGGCTCCGCCGCCTTCGTGGATGCGGAGCACGCCCTGGACGCGAACTACGCGAAGCTCCTGGGGGTGAACATCGACGATCTGCTGATCTCGCAGCCGGACACCGGCGAGCAGGGGCTCGAGATCACCGAGGTCCTGGTGCGGAGCGGCGCCATCGACATCATCACCGTCGACTCGGTGGCCGCCCTGGTGCCGCGGGCGGAGATCGACGGGGAGATGGGCGATTCGCTTCCGGGGCTGCAGGCCCGCCTGATGTCCCAGGCGATGCGGAAGCTGACCGCGGCCATCAGCAAGTCGCGGACCTGTGTCATCTTCATCAACCAGATCCGCGAGAAGATCGGCGTGATGTTCGGCAATCCCGAGACCACGACGGGCGGCCGGGCCCTCAAGTTCTACTCCTCGGTGCGGCTGGACATCCGGCGCATCTCGGCCATCAAAGACGGGGAAGAGGTGGTGGGCAGTCGGGTCAAGGTCAAGGTGGTGAAGAACAAGGTGGCGCCGCCCTTCCGCGAGGCGGAGTTCGACCTCATCTTCGGCGAGGGCATCTCCCGCCTGGGCAGTCTCCTCGACCTGGGGGTGACCCACAAGGTAGTGGAGAAGAGCGGCGCCTGGTACACCTACAGCGGGGAGCGGATCGGCCAGGGACGGGAGAACGCCAAGCGGTTCCTCCACGACAACCCGGTCATGGCCGACGAGATCGAGGGCAAGCTCCGCGCCGCCCTCGGCCTCACGCCCCCCGCCGAGACGGAGGGATGACCCCGATGGAGCTGCCCGATCTCCTCAAGATCGCCGTGGAGCGGAAGGCCTCCGACCTGCACATCAAGGTGGGAAGCCCGCCCGTCCTCCGGATCGACGACCGCCTGGTGCCCCTGATGGAGATGCCGCGCCTGGGCCAGGACGCGGTGGTCAGCATGGCCGCCGGGGTGATGAACGCCCGGCAGCGGGAGAAGTTCAAGGAGCGCTGCGAGATCGACCTGGCCTACAGCGTGCCGGGCCTGGGCCGGTTCCGGGCCAACGTCTTCCAGCAGCGGGGGACGGTGGGACTGGTGCTGCGGGTGATTCCCATCAAGATCCAGTCCATCTCCGAGCTGAACCTGCCCCCGGTGCTGGAGAAGATCGCCCTCGAGCCGCGCGGGCTGATCCTGGTGACCGGGACCACCGGGTCGGGGAAGTCCTCGACCCTGGCCGCCATGATCGAGCACATCAACAGCAACCGCTCCGGGCACATCCTGACCATCGAGGACCCGATCGAGTTCCTGCACCGCGACAAGAAGTGCCTGGTGAATCAGCGCGAGGTGGGGGTGGACACCCCCACCTTCAGCGAGGCCTTGCGGAGCGCGCTCCGCCAGGACCCCGACGTCATCCTGGTGGGCGAGATGCGGGACTACGAGACCATCTCCACGGCCATCCTGGCGGCGGAGACCGGGCACCTGGTGATGAGCACCCTGCACACGCTGGATGCCACGGAGACCGTCAACCGCATCATCGCCGTCTTCCCGCCCTACCAGCAGAAGCAGATCCGGCTGCAGCTCGGGTCGGTCTTGCGGGGCATCGTCGCCCAGCGGCTGATCCCGCGGGCGGACGGCCGGGGGCGGGTGCCCGCGGTGGAGGTGTGCATCGCCACGGCCACCATCCGCGAGTGCGTGGTGGACCCCGACAAGACCCGCAAGCTCCAAGAGATCATCAGCATGGGGGTGAGCCAGTACGGGATGCAGACCTTCGACCAGTCGCTGATGTCGCTCTACAGCCGCGGGCTGATCACGTACGAGGAGGCCCTGCACTGGTGCAGCAACCCGGACGACTTCGCGCTCCGGGTCCGGGGCGTGGAATCGAGCGCGGACCTCGCCTGGCAGGGGATGACGCAGAGCAGCGAGGCCTCCAAGTCCATCCCGGGGATGACCCGGCTGTAAGTACCACGTCGCATGCCGCAGGGACGCGGGGGCCGGAGGCCCCGTGGGGAGGGCGGAGGACCGGAGGGGGGCGCGGCCCCCGCCGAGCGCCCCAGCGCCTGGGAGGCGGCGATCGCGCTGCTGGCGATGCGGGCGTTCAGCACGCACGAACTCGCGCAGCGCCTGCGGCGGCGGGGATACCCTGCGGACGAGATCGCCGCGGTGCTGCCGCGGCTCACCGCCGCGCGCTACCTCGACGACGCCGAGTACGCCAGGGCCTGGGCGCAGTCCCGGGCCCGTCGTCTTTCACTGGGCCCTGCGCGCCTCGCGCGGGAGCTGCGGGCGCGGGGCGTGCAGGCGGGCCACATCAGCGCGGCGCTCACCGAGGCCGCGACCGAGGCCGATCCCCGGTCCCTGGCCGAGTCCGCAGCGGTCCGCCGGCTGAAGGGGCTGCAGGGCGTCCCGGCGGCGGCGGCCCGGCGCCGCCTGGCCGCCTTCTTGGCGCGCCGGGGGTTCGCCACGGCAGTCATCATCGAGGTGTGTCGCCGGCACTTCCCCCACCTGCCGGAGGTGAGCGAGGGAGAGTAGCTGGGCTTTCTTGAGCAGCCCGGGAGGGGCAATCGGTGTGAATCCCTCAGAGCCGGCGGCCGCGGAGAAGAAGGGGAGTTAGAGTTCCGCCCCCGCCGCGAAGCGGCGGGGGCGACGTGGACGGAGCGATGGGACACCAGCCAAAATCGGGAAATGAGATCCGCAGCGCCTTCGTGGGCTACTTCGCCCAGCGAGGGCACGCCGTGGTGCCCAGCTTCCCGCTCGTGCCGCGGGCGGATCCGACGCTCCTCTTCACCAACGCGGGGATGGTCCAGTTCAAGGATGTCTTCACCGGCAAGGAGAAGCGGGACTACGCGCGCGCCGTGACGGTGCAGAAGTGCGTCCGGGCGGGGGGAAAGCACAACGACCTGGAGAACGTGGGACGGACCGCCCGGCACCACACGTTCTTCGAGATGCTGGGCAATTTCTCCTTCGGGGACTACTTCAAGGAACGGGCCGTGGATTACGCCTGGGAGTTCCTGACGGGCCACCTCGGGCTCCCGGCGGAGCGGCTCTGGGTCACCATCCACGAGGGGGACGGCGGCATGCGGCTCGGGCCGGACGAGGAGGCCCGCACCCTCTGGCTCCGCTACGTCCCGGCCTCCCGCATCGTGGCCTGCTCAACCAAGGACAACTTCTGGGCCATGGGCGACACCGGCCCGTGCGGGCCCTGCTCCGAGATCGTCTACGACCAGGGGCCGAGCATGGGCTGCGGCCGGCCGAGCTGCGCCGTCGGGTGTGACTGTGACCGCTACCTCGAGCTCTGGAACCTGGTCTTCATGCAGTTCGAGCGCGGCGCGGACGGCGCCTTGACCCCCTTGCCCCGCCCCAGCATCGACACCGGGGCCGGGCTGGAGCGGATCGCCGCCGTCCTGCAGGGAGTGCCCAGCAACTTCGACACGGACCTGCTCCGCCCCATCATCGCGCTGGTGGAGGAGCTCTGCGGCAAGCGCTACGGGGCCGATCCGCAGGCGGACGTCTCGATGCGGGTCATCGCCGACCACGCTCGGGCCACGACGTTCCTGGTGGGCGACGGGGTGCTCCCCAGCAACGAGGGCCGCGGCTACGTCCTGCGCCGGATCCTCCGGCGGGGCCTCCGCCACGGCCGCCTCCTCGGGCTGGAGGAGCCCTTCATGGCCACGGTGACGGGGCGGGTCGTGGACCTGATGCAGCAGGCCTACCCGGACCTCGCCGAGCACCGCGACTACGTGGCCCGGGTCACGCTCAACGAAGAGGAGCGGTTCGGGCACACCTTGCGGATGGGGCTCAAGCTGGTCGAGGGCCTGGTCGCCGACCTGAAGAAGCGGGGCGCGGCGGCCGTTCCCGGCGTCGAGATCTTCCGGCTCTACGACACCTACGGCTTTCCCCTGGACCTGCTCCGGGATATCGCCACGGACAACGGGCTCACCCTGGACGAGGCGGGATTCGAGGCGGAGATGTCCGCCCAGCGGGCCCGCGCCCGCGAGTCCTGGGTCGGCTCGGGCGAGGTGGAGGCGCCGGCCCACCTCAAGGCCCTCACGGCGACGCTCCGGGTGGAACCGCTCTGGTACCAGGGGACCGAGTCGGAGGCGGTAGTCGAGGCCCTGTTTGCGGGCGCGGAGCAGCGCAGTGTCACCGCCCTGGAAGCGGGGGAAACAGGCGAGGTGCTGCTCGACCGGACCCCCTTCTATCCCGAGGCGGGCGGCCAGGTGGGGGACACCGGGACCCTCGGCGCGGACGGCACCCTGGTCGAGGTGCTCGACACGCGGCGGCCGGTTCCGAACCTGGTGCTGCATCAGGTTCGCGTCAAGCGAGGCCGTCTCGCCGTGGGCCAAATCGTCCAGGCCGCGGTGGAGGAGGGGCGGCGCAAGGTGACGGCCAAGAACCACACCGCCACCCACCTGCTGCACGCGGCGCTGCGCCAGGTGCTGGGGGATCACGTCAAGCAGGCCGGATCGCTGGTCGCCCCCGACCGGCTGCGCTTCGACTTCACCCACTGGAGCCCGCTCACTCAACATGAGCTGGACCGGATCGAGGAGCTGGTGAACGAGCAGGTCTGGGAGGACCGGCCTCTCGGGATCGAGATCATGGATCTGGACCGCGCCCTCGCCCTCGGGGCCATGGCCCTCTTCGGCGAGAAGTACGGCGAGCGGGTCCGGGTGGTGAGCGTGCCCGAGTTCAGCACCGAGCTCTGCGGCGGGATCCATGTCCGGGCGACCGGCGAGATCGGGTTGTTCAAGATCGTCGGCCAGGGAGGGGTGGCCTCGGGTGTGCGGCGCATCGAGGCGGTGACCGGTCCCGGCGCCTTCCGTCACGTCAAGCACGAGGAAGAGGTGCTGGCGCAGGCGGCCGAGCGTATCAAGGCGCGGCCCCTGGAGCTCACCGAGAAGCTGGAAAAGCTGGCGGGGGCCACGCGGGAGCTGGAGAAGGAAATCCAGCGCCTGCAGGGCCGCCTGGCGGCCGGGTCGCTCGCGCAGCTCGTCGGGCAGGCGCAGACGGTGGAGGGGATCCGCGTGATCGCGGCGCAGGTGGACCTCCGGGATCCCAAGGGCATCCGCGAACTGGGCGATCGGCTCCGCGACCAGCTGGGCAGCGGGGCGGTGGTGCTGGCGGCGCAGGTGGGCGACCGCGTGGCCTGGGTCACCATGGTCACCAAGGACCTGACGGCGCGGCTGCACGCCGGCAACCTGGCGCGGGACCTGGCAAAGCTGACGGGGGGCGGAGGGGGCGGGCGTCCCGACGTGGCCGAGGCGGGCGGGAAGGACCCGTCCAAGATCGCCGAGGCCCTGGCGACGGTGCCCGACCTGGTCCGTGGGCAGCTCACCCGAGGATGAGCGGCCGCCCCGGCGGGAAAGGCGGCGCGCGCCCTTTTGCTTGATGTCAACCGGAATCGGGTGCTATAAGTGAGTATCCCGTCGGTCATGGGGACGATGCGACTCCCGGTCGAGTCCGATGGACTGCGCTTCATCCTGCCGGCCCTGGCGGTGAGCCTGGGGCTGTTCCTGTTCCGCTATCCCTGGGCGGGGACGGCGGTACTGCTGGTGGCGGCCTTCCTGGTCTACTTCTTCCGGGACCCGGAACGGGCCATCCCGCAGGCGGAGCGCCTGGTGGTCGCCCCGGCGGACGGCCGGGTCGTGGCCATCAAGCCGTTCACGGAGTGGAAGGGGCCGTTCGGGGAGCCCCTCGCGCGGGTGAGCATCTTTCTCTCGGTGCTCGACGTCCACGTGAACCGGGCACCCCTGACCTCGGTGGTAAACGCGGTGACCTACACGCCGGGCCGGTTCCTGGTGGCGTGGGACGAGCGGGCCTCGAACGAGAACGAGCAGACGCTGATCCACTTCGCCTCGCCCGACGGGGATGTCTGGGTGAAGCAGATTGCCGGCATCCTGGCCCGGCGGATCGTGTGCCGGGTGCGGCAGGGACAGAAGGTGAGGGCGGGGGAGCGGATCGGCCTGATCCGCTTCGGCTCGCGGGTGGACGTCATCCTGCCCGCCAGCGTCGAGCTGAAGGTGCGCCGGGGCCAGAGCGTGAAGGGCGGCAGCACGATCCTGGGAGTAATTCCGTGAAAAGCCCACGCGGGGGGGTGCGGCGGCGGATGCGGAGGGGGGTGTACCTGCTGCCGAGCATGCTGACGCTCGGGAACCTCTCGTGCGGATTCTACGCCCTGGTGGCCGTCTACAACGACGAGTACGTGGCCGCGGCCATCGCCGTGCTCCTGGCCCTGCTCTTCGACTGCCTGGACGGCGGCGTGGCCCGGATGACGGGCGCGACCAGCGAGATCGGCATCCAGCTGGACTCGCTGGCGGACCTGGTCTCCTTCGGCGTCGCGCCGGGCCTGCTGGCGTACGTCTTTGCCCTGAAGCCCTTCGGCTGGATCGGGGGGCTGGCGGCGTTCGCCTTCGCGGCCTGCGGGGCCTTCCGGCTGGCCCGCTTCAACGTGCAGACCCGTGTCCTGGACAAGCGCTTCTTCGTCGGGCTGCCCATCCCGGCGGCGGCCGCCACGGTGGCCGCCTTGGTGCTCTTCATGAGGGAGAACTCGGCGGTGGTCGTCTACGGGCGGGAGATCGTCCCGCCCCAGGCGACGGCCGCCGGCGTCTTGGCGGGGATGTTCGGGCTGGGGTTCCTGATGGTGAGCCGGATCCGCTACCGCAGCATGAAGGGACTCGAGATGCGGCGGCGGCGGCCCACCACCATCCTGACCACACTGCTCCTGGTCCTGCTGGTGGTGTATTCGCACCCCAGCCTGTTCATGCTGCTGTTCTCTTTTGGCTACGCCCTGTCCGGCGTGGTGCGAACGCTGCCGGCCTGGCAGAGGCGACATCCCACCGAGACCATCGAGCCGCTGGCCCCCGGAGGGCACTAGGGCCGCGGAGGAGATAACGATCATGGCTGAGCGCATCCTGATCTTCGACACCACGCTCCGGGACGGCGAGCAGTCGCCCGGCTACAGCATGAACACGCGGGAAAAGCTGGAAATGGCCAAGCAGCTGGCCCGCCTGGGCGTCGACGTCCTCGAGGCCGGCTTCCCGATCGCCTCCGAGGACGACTTCGAGGCGGTCAAGGCCGTGGCCCAGCAGCTCCGGAGCGGCCCCGTCATCGCCGGACTCTGCCGCGCGCGGGACATCGACATCGACCGGGCCTGGGAGGCGCTGAAGTACGCGGAACGCCCGCGTATCCACACCTTCATCGCGACCTCCGAGATTCACATCAAGTACAAGCTGAAGTCGACACAGGAGGAGGTCCTGGAGGCCACGGTGGCGGCGGTCAAGCGCGCCAAGCGCTGCACCGAGGACGTGGAGTTCTCGGCCGAGGACGCCCACCGCACCGACCAGGACTTCCTGTGCCGGGTGGTGGAGGCGGCCATCAAGGCGGGCGCCACGACCATCAACATCCCCGACACCGTCGGCTACGGGCTGCCCTGGGAGTTCGGCCAGCGGATCGCCGACCTCAGGGCCCGGGTGCCGGGGATCGAGCGGGTGGTGCTGAGCGCCCACTGCCACGACGACCTCGGCCTGGGCGTGGCCAACTCGCTGGAGGCGATCCGGGCCGGCGCCCGGCAGATCGAGTGCACCATCAACGGCATCGGCGAGCGGGCCGGCAATGCCTCGCTGGAAGAGGTGGTGATGGCGCTCAGGACCCGCCGGGATCTGATGAAGTTCGAGACCGGGATCCGCACCGAGGAGATCTACCGGACCTCCAAGCTGCTGCAGTCCATCACGGGCGTGAGCGTGCAGCCCAACAAGGCTATCGTGGGCGCCAACGCCTTCGCGCACGAGGCGGGGATCCACCAGCACGGGGTGCTGCAGACCCCGCTCACCTACGAGATCATGACCCCCGAGTCGGTGGGGGTGCCGCGGAGCAAGCTGGTCCTGGGCAAGCACTCGGGCCGGCACGCCTTCAAGAAGCGGCTGGAGGAGCTGGGGGTCGAGCTCGCCGAGGAGGACCTCAACAAGGCCTTCGTCCGATTCAAGGCCCTCTGCGATCGCAAGAAGGAAGTCTTCGACGAGGATCTCCTGACCCTGGTCGAGGAGGAGGTGCTCACCGCGGCCGAGACCTACACGCTGGAGCACCTCCAGTTCACCAGCGGGACCAACATCGTGCCCACGGCCACCGTGCGGCTGCGGATGCAGGAGGAGCTGTTCCAGGAGTCGGGCTGGGGCGACGGGCCGGTGGATGCCGCCTACAAGGCCATCGACCTGATCACCAAGATCCCGGGCAAGCTCCTCGAGTATCAGCTGCGCGCCGTGACAGGGGGCAAGGACGCCATGGGGGAGGTGACGGTCACCGTCGAGATGGACGGCCAGCGGGTGGTCGGCCGCGGCAGCTCCACCGACGTCATCGAGGCCAGCGTCCGGGCGTACCTGCACGCCATCAACAAGGTCGTGGCGCGTCCCGGGAGCGGCAAGACCGTCACCGAGAAGGTCTAAGCAGGATTCGCGACGGGGTCGCGAATCCTCACGCCAGAGACCCCGGGGGGTCGGGGGGGGGGGGGCCCGGGGGGGGGGGCCGGGGCCGGCGCGGGGGCGGGCGGGGCGGGCCTGGGCGCGCGGGGGGGCGCGCCCTGCCCCGGCAGCTCGGCGGGACGGACGGGATACACAGGGACTGACGAAACCCGAGGCAACGAAGGAGGGGCGGGGCAGCGATGCGGGCGAACGGGTACTGCGTGGCGGTGGCAGGGGCGACGGGGGCGGTCGGAGAGGTCATGCTGCGGGTGCTGGAGGAGCGGAAGTTCCCGGTCCGGCAGCTCAAGCCCCTGGCCTCGGCCCGGTCAGTCGGGAAGTGCGTCACCTTCGTCGGCGAGGAGATCGCGGTCCAGGAGCTCACGGCCGGCTCGTTCGCTGGCGTGGACATCGCGCTCTTCTCGGCGGGCGCGAGCCGGAGCAAGGAGTTCGCCCCCGCTGCTTGGAAGGCGGGCGCCGTGGTGGTGGACAACAGCTCCGCCTTTCGGATGGAGCCCGACATCCCGCTGGTGATCCCCGAGATCAACCCGCACGCCATCGCCGGGTACACCACCCGGGGCATCATCGCCAACCCGAACTGCACCACCATCGTGACCCTGATGGCGGTGGCGCCCCTCCACCGGGTGAGCCGGGTGAAGCGGATGGTGGCTTCGAGCTACCAGGCGGTCTCGGGGGCCGGGGCCAAGGCGCTGGAGGAGCTGAAGCAGCAGGTCCGGGCCTGGGCCGCCGGGGAGACGCCGGTGGTGGCGGCGTTCCCGTACCAGATCGCCTTCAACATCCTGCCCCACATCGACAGCTTCCTGGAGAACGGCTACACCAAGGAAGAGATGAAGCTGGTCCACGAGAGCCGGAAGATCCTGGAGGATCAGGCGCTGCTGGTGTCGCCCACCACGGTGCGGGTGCCGGTGTTCACGGCCCACTCGGTGTCGGTGCACGTCGAGACCGAGGCGCGGATCGGGGTGGCCAAGGCGCGGGAGCTGTTCGGGGCCTTCCCGGGTCTCAAGGTCCTCGACGACCCGGAGCGGAAGCAGTACCCCATGCCCCTTTTCGTCGCCGGGCAGGACGATTGCTACGTCGGCCGGATCCGCGAGGATCTGGCGGTGGTGAACGGCCTGAACTTCTGGGTGGTGGGGGATCAACTCCGCAAGGGGGCGGCCCTCAACGCGGTGCAGATCGCCGAGATCCTGGTCGAGCGCTACCTGTGACGGTTGGCTGACGAGCCCATTCTCCCTCAGGCTGCTCAAAGCGGACACTCCCGGGGGGCTGCGCGCACGTGGCGGCGGCCCCCTTTTTTTCGCCGGCGACCCGGGCAGTGCCCCGCGATGATGCCCCGGTCCGGCACGGGACGACCATGCCCCGCTTCAAGCTGATCCTCGAATACGACGGGAGCGCCTATCACGGCTGGCAGGTCCAGCCCGGGCTCCCGACGATCCAGGGCCTGGTGCAGGAGGCGGTGGGCCGGCTGGCGGGCGGTCCCGTCCCGGTCACGGGGGCGGGGCGGACGGACGCCGGGGTACATGCACTGGGGCAGGTGGCCAGCTTCGAGGCGCCCATCGCCCTCGAGCCCCGGGTGCTGCAACGGGCGCTGAACGCGCACCTGCCCCGGGACATCGTCGTCCTCCAGGCGGCCGAGGTGGCCCCGGACTTCGACGCCCGCTTCTCGGCGCGCTCGAAGACCTACCGCTACACCGTGCTCCGCCGCGAGGCGCCCTCCGCCTGGCACGCAGGGCGCGTGCTGTTCGTCCCCACCCCGCTGGACGGGGCCGCCATGGTCGAGGCCACGCGGGCGATCGTCGGCTGCCACGACTTCTCGGCGTTCCGGGCAGGCACCTGTGCGGCCAGATCCCCGGTGCGCACCGTGTACGAGGCCGGCTGGCGCTTCGAGGGGGATTTCTGGCATTTCGAGATCACCGCCAACGCATTTCTCCAGCATATGGTGCGGATCCTG
>Ga0335070_10003250_pt1 | contig 18933 bp, 18 predicted proteins | sample Lox_Sample_13_FD_206722 | JGI IMG/M metagenome (GOLD analysis project Ga0335070, IMG submission 206722) | Soil microbial communities from Loxahatchee National Wildlife Refuge, Florida, United States - Lox_Sample_1.3 | ecosystem: Environmental > Terrestrial > Soil > Wetlands | place: USA... | reverse complement strand
GGCCACACGACGCACGCGCTCGGCCGCGAGGGCAACCTCCGGGTCGTTGCCAGCGCGATCGAGGATCGCGCGCATGTCGGCCACCCGATCGAGCTGCGCGCGGCGCGTGGCATCGGCCAGCGCGGCGTGGTCGTTGTCGGCCTCGGCCCGATCGACCTCGGCGGTCAGCTCGTCGCGGCGCTTGGTCATCGCCTCGATGCCGAGCTGCCCCTGCGTGGCCTGTTCACGCACCTTGGGCAGCCGCTCGGCGTAGGCCTGCCGCCGGTTGGCGAGCATGTCCTTGTAGACCGCGAGCGCGTCGGCCCAGCCCTGCAGGTTTCTGCCGAGGAAGCGCAGGTCGCGCCAGTTCTTGAACGCCTCCTGGAATTCGTGACGCGCCAGCACCTGCGTCAGGTGGCTCGCGTGCGGCAGCTCGGGCAGCTCGCCGATGTTCCAGAACCAGCCCATTTCCTCGCCGGGATTCTTCTCAAGCAGCCCCTCGAGCAGCTTGCCGGAACGGATGGCGGAGATCGATTCGTCGAGCGCCACGTTCTCGCGCTCGAACGCGCCGATCGCGTCTTGGTAACGCTCGAGCGACTGGCCATACGCGCCGAGCTCCGCGTATGCGTACGCCACCGCGATGCGCGCCTCCAGCACCGCGGCATCGCCGGCGTCGCGGCTGTCGGTGAGCTCGGTCCACGGCACCAGCGCTTGCTTAGGCTGCTTCAACGCGGCCGATGCCCAGCCGAAACCGAGCAGTGCCTTGTTGGCCAGCATGCTCGTCAGGCGCACCCGCTCGAGGTAGGCGCGTGCGGCTTCGGGCTTGTCCTCGGCCAGCGCGGTGAAGCCGAGCGCGACGTTGGCCTTGTCGCGCAGCGCCTTGAGCTCTTCGCTGGGTGCAGGCGACTTGCCGACCTCGTCGAGCATCGCCATGCCGCGCTCGGCCTCGCCGGCGCGCACCAGTGCGACGCCGAGGTTGAAGCGGGCGTAGAGGCCGGCACCGGTGGTCTTGCTCAGCGTCTCCAGCACGTTGGCGGCGGCAGCGTAGTCGCCGCGGGCCATCAGCAGCTGTGCCTGCAGCAGGGCCCGCTCCTCCTGCATGTCGGGCGGCAGATGATTCTCGATGCGGATCATCGCATCGGCCGCCTGGTCGATGAAGCCGCGCTGGTAGCGGATCTTGGCCAGGTAGAACCAGGCGCGGTCGCGCACCGGCGGGGCCGCACCCTTGTCGATCAGCTGCGCGAAGATCTCGCCGGCCTCCTTGTGCATGCCGTACGACAGCAGCATGCCGCCGCGCAGCAGCTCGGCCTCGTCGGCGTGCTGCGAGACGCGATTGAAGTGCTGCGACGTCATCAGCCCAGTGATCGCGGTGAAGTAGCGGTCCTGGAAGAACTGGAACAGCGTGTCGCCGTAGTACGGATCGACGATCGGGCGCGGCTTGGGCGCATCGGCGGCAACCGCGGGGCCCGTCAGGGTGCCCGACACCACCCACGCGGCACCAAGCCAGCGCAGGACATTCAAGCGGACACCGCGGATCCGGCTTTGCCGGTCCGCCGGTGTCGCCCCCCTGGGGGGCAGGCGGCCGCCAGGCCGCTTCGGGGGGGTGCCCATGTCTACTGCCAGACCTTGACTTCGAACTCGGGCTGCAGCTTTCCGGTGGAATCCTTGATGCGCAACTCGATGTACTTCGGATCGGTGCCCTTGTCGAACTTGACCGTGGTGCCGCGCTTGTAGTCGCGGTCGTGCGGGCCCTTGCCGGTGAAGAATGCGACGATCTCGTGCGAGCCGGCCTTCAGGTTGCCGAGGTACGCGCGCTGCACGCCGCCGCGGTGGAGCGCCTGCACTTCCAGAGGCGTGTAGAGGTAGTTGGTGACCACCTTGTCGTCGAGCTTGATCTGGACCGAATCGAGGTCGAACAGCTTGCCGACGTCCATCGACACGAACAGCGCCACCTGGGTGTTGGCCGGGAACAGCAACTCCTCCTCGAGCACCAGCAGGTCCCGATTGAGGCGAATCACATCGCCCTTGAGCTCCTGGATGCGGTTGTCGAGGCTGGCTGGTGCGGCCGTCGGCGCCACTGCCGCCGTGGCCGAATCCTTGGCACCGAGCGACGCGCCGGCGGCGGCCTCGGACGTCGCCGCGCCCAGCGTCGGCGCCACCGGCGAGGCCACCGCGGGCTGCGGCGATACCGGTGCGGATGGCGAGGCAGGCTGGCCATCGGCGCTCCACGCCGTGCCCGGCGCCAGCAGGGCAAACGCGGCCGAAGCGACCAGCGGGGCGATGTTTGCAAACATGATGCGCTCTCTGCGGTAAGACGGTCGGGTCAGAAGGTGGCGGTCACCAGCAGCTGCAGCACGTGGGCGCCGTACGAGTACAGCTGACCGGTGCGGATGTCGGTGAAGTCGCTGAACTTGTAGCGCTGGTATTCGTAGTTGAGGTGCCCCTGGATCTGGTACTGGCCGGGCACCTGCTTGTACTGGTATGTCAGGCGCGCGCCCGGCGCGATGTCGTCGAACGTGCTCAGCTGCCGATTGCGCGAGACGTAGGTGGTCTCGGCCTGCGCGTTGTCGTAGTAGAAGAGCGCCTTGCTCTGCTTGTAGTAGCGCAGGTAGCCGTCCACCAGAAACGACTCGCCGACGTGGCGACTGCCGCCCACCTCGAAGGTGTGAGCCTTGATGTCCCAGTTGTCCCAGAAATAGCGGTAGTCGGCATGCAGCGACGTGCGCGGCATGATCTCGCCGATGACGCCGAACTTGACCGCGCGGCTCGAGCGCGTGCGCGGGTTGCGCTCCGGCACCAGTGCGCCGAAGACCTGCGCCGCGCGATACGGACTGCCCAGGTAGCCCTCGTCGGACACCGCCTCCAGGTTGAGCGACGCCAGCCAGGTCGGCGTGAGGATCTGCGTGACCCCGAGGCGGTAGCGCCAATGCTTGGCGTAGTCGAAGAAGCCTTCGCCCTTCTTGCCGACGTCATCCTTGCCGCGCGTGAAGCCCAGCTTGATCGTCGTCATGCCGCCGAACACTTCCTGCGACGCGTCGATGCTCAGGCCTTGCGCCTTGTAGTCGGGCTCGTCGCTGTTGGAATAGCTGACGGACAGCAGCGAGTCGCGATAGGCGTAGTCGGCGCCGACGCCGTACTCGGTGCGCGTCTCCTTGAACGGGCTGGCGGTGGTGACGACGTCGATCGACGCGTTGCTGACCATGTCGACGTAGTAGGTGCCGCTCAGCGAAACCTTGTCGGCGAGGCTCTTGCGCACCAGCAGTGCAGGGCCTTGTGCGGTGACGCCGCCGCCGTCGTACAGGTGATACAGCGCCTCGGCCGTGTCCTCGGGCAGCGTCACGGCGGTGGCCGGGGCCGACGGCAGCGCACCGCCCAGCAGCCCGGCCAACGGCGCGGCCCAACGCGTGCACCGCGAGCGCGCCGTACGAGCGGCCGCGCGGCCGACGCGTCGCAACGCGGCCAGTGCACGCTCAATTGCAGCCACAGCCGCCCCCTTGCACGCCATTGGCGCCACGCGCGCCTTCACGCACCTCGTGGATGTGCTCGCTGTTTTTGGCCACGAGCGCCTGGCGCTGGGTCTGCATGATCGGATCGGCCAGGCGTTCGCGCTCGTAGGGCTTGACCCACGGCTCGATCGGGCTGCAGGCGGCGAGCGCGAGGGTACCGGCGCACAGCAGCCAAGCGGACGCCGCGGATCCGGCTTTGCCGGGCCGCTGGCGGCGCCCCCTGGGGGGAGGCGCCGAAGGCGCTTCGGGGGGGATCAATTTCATTCCTTCAGCAGCTCCCGGATCTGCCGGTCGTACGTGTTCTCGAAGCCGTTCTGATAGCCGCGGTGCAGATAACGCACGCGGCCGTCGCGGTCGATCAGCACCGTCGACGGCATCGCGCTCAGGTCGTACTGGCGGCTGACGCGCTTGTCGGCGTCGGGCAGCACCGGGAACGTGACGCCGAGCTTTGAAGCGACACCGGCGGCCTGCGTTGTGTCGTCATCGACGTTGACGCCCAGCAGCACGAAGCCCGACGACCTGTACTTCTCGTACAGCTTGTTCAGGTGCGGCATCTCCTGGCGACACGGGCCGCACCAGGTGGCCCAGAAGTTGACCATCACCACGCGACCGCGTTGCTCGCCCAGGCGCAGCTTCTGGCCGTCGAGCGTGCGCAGCGTGAAGTCCGGTGCCGGCGTGCTGGGGGCCAGCGGCGTGGCCGCAGCCGCCAGGGCCATACCGGCAAGCAATGCCGCGGCCGCCGCCCGCCATGGGCGAAGTGAGACTGTGGAAGTGCGATGGATCATGGATTTGCCGTCAGCGGAGTCAGAAATAGAAGCTCACCCCGCCGGTCCACTCGAGGTTCTTGGTGCTCTGGTTCTGGCCGAGGATGTCGAGGTCGAAGATGTGCTGGCGCATGTCCATCTGCACCGAGAAGCGGTCGTGGAACAGCACGCGGATGCCGGCGCCGTAGTTGATCGTCTGCCGGTTGCGGTGGTTGACCTTGTCGCTGGCGATGAAGTTGGTGTTGCCGATGCCCGCGATCACGTACAACGCCGACGCGAACGCCGTGTTGCGGCCCCAGAACACCTCACCGGGCAGGATGTTGTAGCCGGCCGAGAGGTTGTAGTAGGTCAGCGTCTCTTCCGGGTGCGCGAAGATGCCGCCGGGCAGGATCTGGCGGAAGTTCTCGTCGCTCACCTTCGTCTGTGCGTACACCGCCTGCACGAAAATGTCTTCGCTGATGTGGTAGCCCAGCCGCACGCCGGCCACCAGGCTGGAGCCGAAGTTCTGCATCGCGTAGGTGCCGAGGTAGCCACCGATCTCGAAATCCTTCGACGGGTATTTCGGCAGCTTGACCTCGCGCCGCTCGACCTGCGGCTGGATCACCTGATCGTTGCCCGGTTGCTGCGGGGCGGTAGTCTGTGCGGCGCTCCAGCTGCTGGCGGCAGCGAGGGCGAAGGCGACGGCGAGGATGCGCATGGCGGTCAGCTCAGAAGAAGAAGGCCAGGCCGAGCGTCCAGGCCCGGTACTCGCCGGTGCGCGTGTCGCCGACGAAGGCGGTGTACAGCGTGTAGTCGGCGCGTGCGATGAAACGGTCGGTCAGGTAGTAGCGCACGCCGACCGAGGCGTTGGACAGGTTGGCGTTGACGGGCAGCGCACCGACCAGCGTGGTGTTGGGCAGGTTCTTGAACTTGCCCACGCCGATCGAGAAGAACGGCGACAGCCGCACGTCCGACAGCGGCTCGGCCAGCAGATTGACATGCCAGATGTCGGTGCCCGAGAAAGTGCCCTGCACCTGGCCGATCGTGCCTTCGAGGTGCAGCGTTTCCGACATCCGGTAGCTGGTCCACAGCTTGAGCATCGGCTCGTTCTTGAACTCGCCCCACGCCGCGCCCATCTGCAGCCGGCGTGAGAGGTAGTCGTCGAGCGCGACGTCGCGGAAGCTCTTTGGCGTGCCCGCCACCGTGAAGGTGTTGGCCAGCTGCGAGCGGTGCACCCAGCCCTCCTTGCCGCCGTCGGTACGCACCTTGAACCAGTCGGTCGAGCGCAGTTGCACCTCGACCCACTCGTCGCGCGCCACCACGAAGAAGACCGGAAAGCCCCTTCCGGGGCCCGTGTGCAACTCGAGGTAGGGGTCGGCCACGCGCAGCCGCTCGGGCTCGTCGGCCGCATGCGCGGGCGGCGCCCCCAACAACCCGAGCATCGCGATCGCGAGACATGCGGTGATGAAGGTCACAAGCTCCCGGCACCCCAGGGCCCGGTTCGCCAGGAGCAGGGTCATTGGCTGTTGCAGGTGGGCGGGTTGCCGGGTGTGAAGCCAAAAGCGGGGTCGGTGAACTCGTCCTGCCCGGACGGCGCGGGGTTGTTGATCCAGTACAGGATCAGTCGCGCGTTGGCATCCTGAGCGTTCGCGAACACCAGACCACCGCCGTGCAGCACGCCGTTCACCATCGGTTTGGCCAGGATGCGCGAGGTCATCGGCGATCCGAACACCACCTCACCCTGAGCCGAGTAGAAGTTCTTGTACATGTCGCTGGCCTTGATGATGTCCGCGGTATTGGCCGGATTGCTGAGGTCGATCGGCTGCGCGTTGCCTATGACACGAAATGCGCCGCCGGTGCCGTTGGTGTTGTCGTGGCAACCCGACGCCGCGCAGGTGTTGACCGCCGTCGTGCCGTTGGCGAACTGGATCGGCAGCTGCTTCAGGAACACCGGGAACACGCAGGTCTGGAAGTACGAAAACCTCAGCCGCTGGTTGCCGGCGAGCGTCGGGTTCTGCAGGGTGCTGGGGTTGTCCAGCGGATTGCTGCTGCCGCCTCCGCACGAGGCCAGCCCCAAAACGGCCGCGGCCGCTGCGACGGTGCCACGCACCGCCGCAGCGGACCGCCGGGTCCGCTGCGTGTTGTCCGTCATCGTCTGTTCGTCCTCGCGTTGGCGGTCTGCGTGCTGCAGCCGGCGGCGATCCAGTTGCTGATCGCGGTGTAGTTTTCGCTGTTGGCCGGCAACGGCACGGCTGCCGAAGACGCGGCGCCCGATGGGTGCGGCGCGGTCGACGGCCGCGACAGCAGGTAGTTGGACGCCGGGTTGCAGGTGTCGGAGATCATCGACAGCGTGACGTTGAAGTCACCCTCCGGGCTGCCCGTCAGCACGAATCGGTTGCCCTGGAACGAGGTGCCCGGGGCGACGGTCGATCCCTGGATGCCGCCGGCCTGGTGGCAACTGGCGGCGCAGGTGCTCATCAGGATCGGGTGGACCGTCGAGTCGAACACCGTCTCGCTGAGCGGATTGACGGTGGCGACGCCGCCGTCGAACGGGTTGTTGAAGTACTGGCCGCCCAAGTCCATCCACTCGGTCACCAGACGCAGCTCGGCCTTGTTGAGCATCGTGGAGTGGTCCGGCGACGTCGGCGTCGGGTGCGTCGTGCGCGCCTCGGCGCTCGCCTTCAGGTCTTCACCGTAGAGGATCTCCCCCAGGCGGCTGCCGCGCGTCATGCCCACCGCGTTGCCGACCATGTTGTCGACCAGCGGGATGCCGCGCACGACCTCGGGTTCACCCTCGCGGATCTGGATCTGCGGCAGGCCGGTCTGCGGGTCGATCACTGGGTCGCCAACCAGCAGCTCTTCGTACGATGTGAGTCGGCCGGTGCCGGAGGTGGTCGAGCGCAGATCGAGCTTGACCGAATCCTGGTGGCAGCTGACGCAGGAACCGCCAGTGCGCGCGCGCTCCCAGATCGGCGCGATGTGCGTCGGGTAGTTGATGATGCCGTTGGTCGGCACCGGGGTCGCCAAATTATCGGCCGGGTCGGCGTTGCCGGTGTACTTGATGCTCATCGACGCGCGCGCGACCGCCCCTGGGCCATTGGCCCAGACGTCGGCATAGACCATGTCCGGGCTCAATTGCAGCGGGTCGCTTGTGTCCCCCATCGGGTTGCCGTTCGTAGCGCGCTCCGCATACAGCCGGGCCCGCAACGAGGCCATCGTCTCGCCGGACTCGTGCTGGCTCCAAATCGTGGGAGACACGCCGGCCGGCGTCGCGTTCACGACCTCGCCAGAGTTGAGCGAGCCACCGCGGCGCGGGCTGTGGCAGCCGTCGCAAGTGCGGCGTTCACCAGGGCGCACCTGGATCCAGTTCAGGTGGGTCTGAATGCTGCGTCCCTTGGCGTCGACGATGGAAAGCGCCAGCGGCGTGTCGGCCGGCACCTGCAGCTTGAACGAGCCGTCGGGCTCGACCGGCGCGTAGCCGAGGATCTGCACCTGCTCGAAATCGGTCTCGCCGATCGCGCTGCGCAGGCCCATGCCCGACGACGGCGGGGCCACAGCGCGGGTGGCGCGCACGAAGCGCGCCGGCGCGCAACCGTAGGCTTGTTGGGCCGGATCCTTGATCTTGGCCACGTCCGCCACCGTGGCGCGCGTGTCCAGCGGATCGACCGGCGTGGTCTGTGCGATGCCTCGCGCGCAACCGGGCGACAGGTCGGCTGCCGCGAGCATGCCTTCGGCCATGCGGCCAAGGCCGTCGGTGTCATAGACGCTGCGCACCTCGATCAGGCCCTTGTCCTGTTTCGCCAGGTCCCCATCCACCGCGGTGGCCTGCGCCAGCTGCGGCACCGGCCGCGCCTGCAGCGCGATCCCGTCGACGTACATGAAGCCTGCCGGCGGTGCCGCGACGATCTGGAATGTCTTGAGCGCCGGGTCGAACATGTACAGTGCGTACGACGCCGGAACGTTGTCGTTCAGGGAGACACCGTTGACGACTGCTGGCGCGCCGCGCATGCGGTTCTGATCACCCAGTGCAGCGATCTCGGCGGGGTTCAGCGTTGCGCACGACACCACCACCGTCGGCTTGCCCGCTTCGGTGCGCTCAACCTCGCACGGACGGTACGACGTCAGCACCCGGTTGGTGCCGTCCCACAGCGGATACGGCGACGTCACGCGACCGTACTGCGAAAAGCCCGTGCCATCGTTGATCGCCTGCGGCGTGATCTGGTGCTGTCCACCGCCGGTCACGCCCGGACGGGCCGGCGCGTTGTCCTCGGAGTAGTTGGCGGCGTCGATCATCATCAGCGCGCCGCCTTCCTGCGTGCGCGACAGCGGCATCAGGTCGGAGATCAGCTTGCCGGCATACGGGCCGCTGGTGTCCATCTCGCGCGGATGCAGGAAGCTGTTGCCCGGGCTCTGCGCACCGTAGAAGGTGAACATGTCGGTGCCGTCGGGCTTGACCTGGAAGATCGAGAAGCGGTTGCGCGGGCCGACGTGCTCCCAGCGCGAGAACATGATGTTGCCGTTGGCGCGCACGACCGGGTTGCGGTCGTGGCTCTGGTTGCTCGATATCTGCGTGATGTTGCCGCCGTCGTTGTCCATCGTGTGGATGTTGAGCACGCGCTCGCGCTCGTACTCGTCGAGCGCGAAATACGGCTGCGTGCCGACCGCCTGCGTGTTCTTGGTCTTGGTCTGGCGGTTCGACGCGAACACGAACCCGCCGGACGGCAGGTAGTACGGGTCGACGTCGTCGTCGGCGCTCGAGCTCGTGATGCGGCGGAACGTGCCGCCTTCGAAGCCACCGGCCGGCAGCGTGTACTCCCAGATGTTCCAGCGTCCGGTGCACACCGCGCTGCCGATCGCCGCGTTGTTGCCCGTCGGGCAGTTCATCGCGAAGACGATCTTCTTGCCGTCGTACGACACCTCGGGGTCGGAGACATCGCCGACGCCGCGCGTGTAGCCCGACGTGATGTTGTGCTCCGGCGCGCTCGGCGACGACTTCTCGCGGATGATCAGGTCGCCGCCGGCCGCGAACGGCGTGCCGTCGGTCGGGTTCATGCCCAGCGTGTTGACGCGCTTGGCGTAGGCGATCGCGACGTCGCCGTTGACCGCCACCGTGTCCTCGCTGTCGCCCGAGCCCGAGCAGCCGGCCAGCGCCAGCAGCGCCGCCAGGGCGCCGAGCGCCATCTGCGACCGGTTGAAGTTGCGCGTTGTCATGACCGCCTCCTTGGGTGTTCTCGACTCTTCTTTCGAATTCACTGCCGGGTGACGCCGCCGTCGGGTCGCCCTGCGGCGGCCAGTCCGGCGGAGAAATGCAAGGTCCCGGCGGCGTCGACGACGACCGCGTCGATGCCCGGCTGGGACTCGACGAGCCGCATGCCACGCTCCAGCCCCATCACGAACACGCACTTCGACAGGGCTTCGCTGGTCAGTCCGTCGGCAGCGAGGATCGTCACGCTGTGCAGCGCACGCGGCGACGTCCCCGTCTTGGGATCGATCAGGTGGTGATGGCGCACGCCGTCGCGCTCGAAGAAGCGCTCGTAGTCGCCTGAGGTCGAAATCGAGGTGTCCTGCAGCGGCAGCACGGCCACCACGCGCTGCCGGTCGCGCGGGTCGCGGATCGCGATCGACCATGGGCGGCCGCAGCGGTCGCCCATCACGTGGCTGTCGCCGCCGGCGGCGACCACGGCGTGCTCGATGCCACGCTCCCGCAGGATCCGGATGCTGTTGTCGACCACGTGCCCCTTGGCGAAGCCGCCGAGGTCGATGCGCACGCCGTCGCGCGCGAAGCGGATGGTGCGCGCGCCCTTGTCGAGCAGCAGGTGCTGCCAGCCGACTTGGCGGCACGCGCGCTCCAGCGCGGCCGCATCGGGCGCCACGCCGTTGCGGTAGTCGTACAGGTGTCCGACCGCCGCGTAGGTGATGTCGAACGCGCCGTCGGACAACCGCGAGAAGTCCAGCGAGCGCTCGATCAGGTCGAACATCTCGGCGCCGATCGGCACTGCGGCACGCGCCGCGTCACGGTTGATGCGCGACAGCTCCGAGTCGTCCTTGTACGGGCTCATCAGTCGGTCGATGCGGTGCATTTCCGCCATCACGGCGTCGATCGCCTGGCGGGCCGCCGACGCGTCGTCGCTCCACAGCTCGACGTGGATCGCCGTGCCCATGATCGCTTCGTCGCGGCTGAACCACTGCCCGTGCGCGGACGCGGCTGCGACCGCCGGCGGCAGGCCGGTGGTTGTCCGCGAACGCAGCGTGGGCAAGGTCAATCGCATACGAAGTCCTGCGGTGGTGTCCGTCGCCCCACACGGCACAGGCACTGCTGCACCACACGGGGCGAGGGCATCTTCGCTGAGGCCCTCGCGGCAATTGCGTCAAGAAGTTGGCAAAGCGATGCCACCTTACGTGCGGACGCACAAGAAACCCCGTCCCCCGCGTTCGCGGGGGACGCCCGCGCCCGCGAGGAGCTGCGTCAACTGTGTGCGAACGTTTCGGGCAGCCGACGCCCGCTGTGCCGCGCGTTGCGCCGTCAGCGCTCGAGCGGGCCGCCCGCAAGCCAGGCGGCACCGCGCCGGTACAGGGCCTCGACCGCCGGGCCCTTGAGCATCGGCATGTCGAGCTTGACCGTGTAGCCGATGCGCTGCTGGATGTAGGCCAGGTGGCGGTAGCCCTCCGGCAACGTCGCCAGCGCCTGCGCATCGAGCTTCAGCGTCGCCGCGGGGTCGACCGGGTCGATGCGGTCCTTCTCGTAGATCGGCTGGCGGTGCAGCAGCTTCCACTGGCCCAGGTGCCGCGTGACGAAGTCGTAGAAGCGCCCGGTGCACACCACGTCGCACGGCACGCCCTCGACCAGGCCGCGCTGCGAGATCGTCATCTTGGTCTGCGCGATCGCACGGTCGCCGGCAATGTCGACCGCCGAGCCGCCGAGGAAGTGCAGGATGCTCACGCCCTTGGCCCAGCCCTCCTTCGTGACGCGAATGAACTCGGCGAACGGGCCCTGGAACCAGGTGGCCATCATCACGCCGTCGGGATGCCACACGGTGGCGAAGCGCTCCCAGTCGCCGGCGTCGCGCCACACCGCCCAGCGCTCGATCAGGCGGCGGATCTGCTGTTCGTCGTCGAGGTCGTGCATGGCGGCTCCAGCTCCTCTCTACGCCAACGGCTCGGATATCTCGATCAGGTTCAGATCGGGATCGCGCACGTAGATGGAGCGCAGCCTGTGCGTCGCACCGGTGCGCTCGACAGGGCCTTCGACGATCGGCCAGTTGTGCGCCTGCAGGTGCTCGATCACCGCGCCCAGCGGCCGGTCGGCGATGAAGCACAGGTCGAGCGCGCCGGGCACGGGCAGATGGGCCTTTGGCTCGTATTCATGGCCCCGGCGATGCAGGTTGATCTTCTGGTTGCCGAACTTCAGCGCCTGCCGGCCACCGGCGAACGTCTCCAGCCGCATGCCGAGCACGCGGGTGTAGAAGTCGATGCAGGCCGTGGCATCGATGGTGGTCAGCACCAGGTGGTCGAGGTGATCGATCATCGCGGGCACCGTCAGCGCAGCAACCGCGTCACCACCGGTGCGTCGGCGATCGCCCAAACCAGCCGTGCGATGCCGCGCATCTCGGTCGCGTCGGCGCCGTGGCCATAGGCGGCGAGACGCACCGCCTTGTCCTCCAACTCTGCGCGCGTCAGCGTGTTGCCGGGGTCGCCCTTCGGCTCGTCGACGCGGGCCTGAAACTGCCGGCCGTCGCGCGTGGTGACGCTGATCTTGCCGATCCAGCGCGCCGGGTACGCGGTGTCGACCTCGGGGTCGAGCACCATCTGCACACGATTTCGAAAAGCGACAGTCGCAGGGTCGCGAAAGTGGGCGTCGAACTCCGCGAGGCCGGCGCGGCCATGCAGCGCCACCATCGCCAGCACGGTGCCCATCGAGAACTTCGACTGGTGCACCGTCTGCGGGTCGGTCACCGGCCCGAGCACGTCGATCGCACCCTGGTGCACGTGCGCGGTCACGCTGGCGATGTCCGACGCGGCAAGGCGGTGCTCGCGCATCACCGCGAGCAGCGCGTCGGCCGCCGGATGCGTGTGGCGGCACGACGCGTGGAACTTGAACGACGTCTCGGCGGTGGCCCAGCGGCTACCCAGGCCCTCGGTCAGCTTGCTGGCGTCGGCGTCGCTCGACATGCCGGCGGCCATGCCGCGCGTGCCCTCGAGGATGCGGCTTGCACCGGTGAAGCCGTCGGCCGCCAGGTAGGCCGCGGTCAGCCCTGCCGCGGCCGCGTGCGCGGTGTGCAGCTGCTTGGAGTCGGCAGCCTCGCGCAGGAACTCCCACAGCCCGGCCGCCTGCGTGCCGGCCGACCCGAACGCATGCACCATCTGCGCCGGCGTCAGCCGCAACAGATGGCCGGCTGCGGTGGCGGCAGCCAGCGTGCCGGCGGTGCCGGTGGTGTGGAACACCTTGTAGTGCGAGCGGCCGAGGAACTCGCCGACGCGGATGCCAACCTCGTAGCCGGCCACTGCCGCGGTCAGGAGCTCGCGGCCCGATCGCTGCAACGCCTGCGCCACCGCCAGGGCCGGCGGCAACACCACCGCCGCAGGGTGGAACACCGAGCCGTTGTGCACGTCGTCCTGCTCGGCCACGTGCGACGCCGCCGCGTTGATCGCCGCAGCGACCAGCGGGCTCGAGCCGCGGCGGTGGATCAGCACCTCCGACGGCCCGTCGGCCGGACCCTGCGCCAGCATGAACCTTGCGATCGACTCGACTGGCCGCGCGCCCTTGCCCGCCAACGCCGAACCGACCCAGTCGAGCAGCAAGTCCTGCGTGCGTGCGATCACGGCGGCCGGGATCGCGTCGAAGCGCAGCGTCGCGGCGAAGTGCGCGAGCGCGACACCGGGTGAATCGTTCGTCATGTGCATCTTTCGTCGGTCACACCACGCCGTCGGCGTGCCAGCGGGCCACGGCGGCTTCATCGAATCCGAGCTCGGCCAGCAGCGCGTCGGTGTGCTCGCCGAGCGCCGGGATCGCATCGATGCGCGCGTCGAACGACGCCGGCAGCGCCGGCGGCTGCAGCGCGGGAATCATCCCGGCCGGCGACGCGACTTCGGTCCAGCGCCGGCGCGCCGCCAACTGCGGGTGGGCCCACACCTCGCGCATGCCGTTGACGTGCGCGTTGGCGATCTGCGCCTCCTCGAGGCGCTGCACCACCTGCTCGCTGCTGAGCTGCGAGAACACCTCGTCGATGATCGCCGAGAGCGCGTCGCGCGATGCGACGCGGCGCGCGTTGCTGTCGAAGCGCGGGTCGCTGGTGAGCTGCGGCCGCTGCAACACCTTGGCGCAGAACACCTGCCACTCGCGCTCGTTCTGCAGGCCGAGCATCACCGCATGGCCGTCGCCGGCGGGGAACGGCCCGTAGGGGAAGATCGTCGCGTGCGCCGCGCCGGCGCGCGGCGGCGGCGGCGCGCCCTCGAACGCGTAGTACAGCGGAAAGCTCATCCACTCGACCATCGACTCGAGCATCGACACGTCGAGCCGCACGCCATGCCCCGTCCTGCCGCGCTCGATCAGCGCCGCGAGGATCGCGCTGTAGGCGTACATGCCGGCGGCGATGTCGGCGATCGAGCAGCCGGCCTTGGCCGGTTGCTCGGGCGTGCCGGTGACCGACAGGAAGCCGGCCTCGCTCTGGATCAGCAGGTCGTACGCTTTCTTGTCGCGGTAGGGGCCGGGCCGCTCGGGGTCGTCGCCGTAGCCCGAGATGTCGCACACGATCAACCTCGGCCACCTGGCGTGCAAGGCGTCGAACGACAGGCCCAGCCGAGCCGCGGCGCCGGGGGCGAGGTTCTGCACCAGCACGTCGGCGCGCGCCAGCAGCGCATCGAGGATGCGAGGCGCGTCGGCGTGCTTGACGTCGAGCGTCAGGCTCTCCTTCGAGCGGTTGGTCCACACGAAGTGCGACGCCAGGCCCTTCACGCGCTCGTCGTAGCCGCGTGCGAAGTCGCCCACGCCGGGACGCTCGACCTTGATCACGCGGGCGCCCAGGTCGGCCAAGTGCCGCGTGGCGAGCGGCGCGGCGATCGCGTGCTCGAGCGTGACGACCGTGATGCCTTGCAGCGGGCGGGCCATCAGAAACTCCGCGGCAGCCCGAGCACGTGCTCGGCCACGTAGCTCAGGATCAGGTTGGTCGAGATCGGCGCCACCTGGTACAGCCGCGTCTCGCGGAACTTGCGCTCGACGTCGTATTCGCAGGCGAAGCCGAAGCCGCCGTGGAACTGGATGCAGGCGTTGGCCGCCTCCCACGACGCCTTGGCCGCCAGGTACTTGGCCATGTTGGCCTGCGCGCCGCACGGTTGGTGGGCATCGAACAGCCGACACGCCTCGTGGCGCATCAGGTCGGCCGCCTCGACCTCGATGTGCGCCTCGGCGATCGGGAATTGCACGCCTTGGTTCTGCCCGATCGGGCGGCCGAACACGACGCGGTCCTTCACGTAGGCGGTCACGCGGTCGATGAACCAGCGGCCGTCGCCGATGCACTCGGCGGCGATCAGCGTGCGCTCCGCGTTGAGGCCGTCGAGGATGTACTTGAAGCCCTGGCCCTCGCGGCCGATCAGGTTCTCGGCCGGGAGTTCGAGGTTCTCGAAGAACAGCTCGTTGGTCTCGTGGTTGACCATGTTGGCGATCGGCCGCACCGTCATGCCGTGCTTCAGCGCATGGTGCAGGTCGACGATGAAGATCGACAGCCCCTCGCTCTTCCTGGCCACCTCGGCCAGCGGCGTCGTGCGCGCCAGCAGGATCATCAGGTCGGAGTGCTGCACCCGCGAGATCCACACCTTCTGGCCGTTGACGACGTAGCGGTCGCCCTTCCTGACGGCGGTGGTCTTGATCTTGGTGGTATCGGTGCCGGTGGTGGGCTCGGTGACGCCCATCGACTGCAGGCGCAGTTCGCCGCTGGCGATCCTGGGCAGGTAGCGCTGCTTCTGCTCGGGCGAGCCGTGGCGCAGCAGCGTGCCCATGTTGTACATCTGGCCGTGGCAGGCGCCGGAGTTGCCGCCCGAGCGGTTGATCTCCTCCATGATCACCGAGGCCTCGGTGAGGCCGAGGCCCGAGCCGCCGTACTCCTGCGGAATCAGCGCCGCCATCCAGCCCGCCTTGGTGAGCGCGTCGACGAACGCCTCGGGATACCCGCGCTTCGCATCGACCTCGCGGTGGTACTCGTCGGGGAACTGCGCGCACAGCGCGCGCACCGCGTCGCGCAGTTCTGCGTGGGATTGGGCGGTCGTGATCATCGGTGGCCTTCGCTCAAGCCAGCTCCGCGGAGGCGCTCATCGCCAGCGCACCCTCGTGATTGCGGGCCCACAGCGCGACGCCGCGCCCGCCGTCGTCGAAGCGGCCGCAGACGTCGAACGGGTGCAGATCGAACAGCGGCGACTTCGCGGTGAAGCCGAAGCGCTTGACCACCGCCGCCGGGCGCTGCCGGCGCAGCAGGTCGAGCAGCAGCGTGGCGATCAACGGCCCGTGCACGATCAGGCCTGGGTAGCCCTCGACCTCGGTGACGTAGCGCTGGTCGTAGTGGATGCGGTGGCCGTTGAAGGTCAGCGCCGAGTAGCGGAACAGCAGCACCGGGTCGGGCACGATGCGGCGTGAAAAGGTCTCGTCGGTTGGCGCGGCCGGCGGTGTCGGTGGCGCCGCTGCGGGCTGCGGTGCATCGCGGTAGACGATGTCGTGCTCCTCGGTGATCGCCAGCCCGCGCGGGCATGCGATCTCGTGGCGCACGGTGACGAACGCCAGCCGGCCGCTGCGCCCGCTCTTGGCGTCGACGGCTGCGATGCGCGAGGTGCGCGTGATCGCATCGTCCACGCGCAGCGGCTGCAGGAACTCCAGCCGGCCGCCGGCCCACATGCGCCGCGGCAGCGGGATCGGCGGCAGAAAGCCACCGCGTCGCGGATGGCCGTCGGGGCCCAGAGCGGACTGCCGCGCCAGCGGCAGGAAGAACAGCCAGTGCGCCAGCGGCGGCGCGTCGCCCGTCCGCGCCGGCGGATCGTCGCGGTCGAGCGTCGCGGCCAGCGCGTCGAGCGCGCCGCCGTGCACGCGGTCGCTGTGCTGCTCGCTGCGGCCGACCCAGCTGCGCCAGTGCGCCAGGTCGGCCTCGGAAGGGGAATCGGCGGTGCTCATCGGGCAGCTTGATACCAGGGTACCAGCTTGCACGCGATGCCACCGAACGGCAATTCTGGATAGTCCCGCGATGCGTGGGGCGGCCCTCTGCCCCATGGCCGGATTCAGCGGCGAGTCACTTCATGCCGCCCACCAGCTTGCGCATCTCGGTAATGCTGAAGCCGCGCAGCGTCTGCGTGCGCACGTTGCCGAGCGCGGCAGTCTTCAGCGCGAGCGTCATCACGGCTTCTTCCGGGCCCTCGGAGACGATGACGATGTCGTAGGCCCCGGTGGTCCAGTGCACGCTCTTGATCGATACCCCTGCGGCCTCGGCGGCCGACTTGAAGGCGTCATAGCGCGTCGGCGAATCCTTGATGTTGCGCGCGCCTTGCTCGGTGAAACTAGCCAGGGTGATAAAGGCAGGCATACGGATCTCCTCGAGGCAGCACTCGGCTGCCAGCGACGGCCCGTTGACGGCCTTCGAGTCCGGGCATCGAGGAGGGCCGCCTGGCCCCCGGTGCCGCGACCGGACCGTGCAAGTTAAGGCGCCGCGCTCGCGACGTCAAGACAGAGCGCGGCTTTACACGCTTTACACCGTGCGCCCGCCGTCGACCGGAAACTCCACGCCGGTGATGAACTCGGCGTCGTCGCTGGCCAGGTAGACCGCGGCGCGCGCGATGTCCAGCGGCGTGGACAGCCGGCCCAGCGGAATCGTGGCCAGAAACTTCTTGCGATTCTCGGGCGTGTCGGGCATGCCCATGAACTGCTCGAGCAGGCCGGTCGCGCCCATCACCGGGCAGATCACGTTGACGCGGATGTTGTCGCTCGCGAGCTCGACCGCCAGCGACTTGCTCATCAGGTTGACCGCGCCCTTGGTGCTGTTGTACCAGGTGAGCCCCGGGCGCGGCCGGATGCCCGCGGTGGAGCCGATGTTGACGATGACGCCGCTGCGCTGCTTGCGCAGGATCGGTACCACCGCGTGCGTCATGTGGAAGATCGACTTGACGTTGATCGCGTAGACCTTGTCGAACTGCGCCTCGTCGACGTCGAGCAGCGGCCCGTTCTTGTGCGACCAGCCGGCGTTGTTGACAACGATGTCGAGCCGGCCGCCGAACGCCTTCAGCGTGGCCGCCACCAGCGCGTCGATGTCGGCGCGCCGAGTGACGTCGCACTTCACCGCGATGGCTGCCGCGCCGAACGGGCCGGCCACGTCGTTGGCGCCGGCTTCGTTGATGTCGGCCAGCGCGACCTTGGCGCCCTCCTTGGCGTACTGGCGGGCGATCTCGGCGCCGAAGCCGCTGGCCGCGCCGGTGACGATGGCCACCTTGCCTTGCAGTCTCATGTCGTCTCCTTGCGGGCCGCCTACACCGTGGCGGCCGTCGAGCCACGATGGTATTGCACCGGCAGCCAGCGCGTCTGCGCGAACGGCGGTCGGCACTTCCCGCGAGGCCGGGTTGCGCGGAATCAACCCGCGGCGCCGCCAGCGGAGCGAGCATCGCACTCACTGGGGCGATGCCGCCCGAGCCAGCGATCACAGGAGTTCCGTCATGACCCAGTTGCGAGTCAGCCATCCATTCGATGTCGATCTGTTCGATGACCCGTTCCGCGGCCTTCTGCGGCCGTGGCGGTTCGAAGCCGCCGGCGCAGCGCCGACGATCAAGATCGACGTCACCGAGCACGATGACAACTACGCCGTGAAGGCCGAGATCCCGGGCGTGCGCAAGGAAGACATCGACGTGCGCGTCGAGGGCAACCTGGTCACCATCGGCGCGGAGGTCCGGCGCGACAAGGAAGAGAAGAAGGGCGGTCGTGTGCTGCGCGCCGAACGCGAGTACGGCTACGCCAGCCGCAGCTTCACGCTGGCCAGTGCAGTCGACGACAGCAAGGCCGACGCCAAGTACACCAATGGCGTGCTCGAACTGACCCTGCCCAAGAAAGCCACCGCGGCCAGCAAGAAGCTGTCGATCAGCTGAATCGTCCGGTCGCCGTCAATCGGCGCGCGCTTTCACGCGGGCGCCGTCGTGCACGTTGGCCGGCGGGTAGACGATCACCGCGTCGCCCGCCTGTGCGCCGCTGCGCACCCAGGCCACCTGCGAGTTGCGGGCCTCGATCTGCACGGTGCGCAGCCGCGCGCGGCCGCGCTCGAACGCGAAGACCGCCATCGCGCCGGGTGCCTCCGCGGTGGCGCCGCTGCCGTTGCCCGGCAGTGGAAACAGCGCGCTGGCCGGCACCAAGGTGACGTTCTCGACCGAGCTCGTGATGATGCGTACGGTGACGCGATAGGCGTCGCCCAGCGCCTGCCACTGTTCCGGCGGGCTGTCGATGTCGATCAGCACGCGCACGCGCTGCTCCTCGACGCCAAGCGCCGAGATCTTGGTGAACGCACCGGGCTCCACCATGCGCACGTGCCCCGCCAACGGGCGCGCCCCGCCCCAACGGTCGATCACCACCGGCGCGCCCGCCCTCAGCTGCAGCGCCTCGGTGGTCAGCAGTTCGGCCACGATCTCGAGCTGCCGCGTGTCGCCGATCTCCAGCAGCGGCGTGCCGGCGGCCAGCGGCGTCTCACTGGTCTGCG
>Ga0335070_10003249_pt1 | contig 18937 bp, 16 predicted proteins | sample Lox_Sample_13_FD_206722 | JGI IMG/M metagenome (GOLD analysis project Ga0335070, IMG submission 206722) | Soil microbial communities from Loxahatchee National Wildlife Refuge, Florida, United States - Lox_Sample_1.3 | ecosystem: Environmental > Terrestrial > Soil > Wetlands | place: USA... | reverse complement strand
CCGCACACCTACCTGCCCACGGAGGTGTGCGGGTCAGGCCCCCTCTGCCCGCACCGTCCCTCTCCTCAAGCCGCCGTCAGCGCTTTCCGGTCTTCCTCGATCTTGCGCAACGTCATCAAGTGCCCGCGCGGCTCCGCGTAACGGGTCGCTTCCGCCAACGCCTCCTCGACGCCGTCGAGGCCGAGCGCGGCGCGGCACTGGGCGAGGGTGTGGAGGGCGGAGGGGATCTGCCAGCCCATCTGCCGCCTGTTCGCGGCGGCCAACGCCCACTCGGTCTCCTCCAGCGCCTGCTCGCGCCGGCCCAGGGCCAGTAGCGACCGGGCCCGCAGGGTCGAGCGCCAGGCCTCGCCCTCGCCGCCCGACCGCATCGCCGCGCGGTAGATGCGGTCGGCCTCTGCGACCGCCGCCAGCGCTTGCTCGGCTTCGCCCGCGGCGAGCAGCACGTAGGTGGCGTTGGTCAGCGCCGTGCTGCGCGAGAAGACGTCGCCGAGGCGCTCGGTCAGCTCCAGGTTGCGACGGACCAGCGCCAGCGCCGCCTCGGTCTCGCCCCGGTCGGCGAGCAGCAGGCACCTGGTACCGAGCGCCCAGCTCTCGGTCTCCGGGTCGTCCTGCTCGCGTGAGACGCCCAGCGCTTCGTCGAGCAGCGCCTCGGCTTCGCCGAACCGGTCGCGCTCGCGCAGCGCCATCGATTTCGCCATCCGCGCCCAGGCGAGCGGACAGCCGACGACGATCCCCGCTCCCAGCGTCGGGTCGTCCCCGGTCAGCTCGAGCATTTCGTCGGCGCAGGCTTCGATCCCGTCGAGGTCGCCGGCGCAGATGTGAGCGTAGGCGCCGGCGCTGCGGACCGCGATCCGCAGCGCCTGGTCGCCGGTCCCGTCGGCCAGCTCGATCGCTTCGGTCGCGGCGGCGACCCACTGCTCGGAGTTCTCGGCGACTCCCGGTCGCGCCCCGGTCAGCAACTTCAGCAGGGCCAGCGAGGAGGCGTCGCCACGGCGCTCGGCGATCGCAGTCGCCTCCGCCGCCAGCGCTTCTGCCTGGGCAGGGTCCATTCCCAGCCGCCAGGCGTATTCGAGTTGCAGCATTCGCGAGAGCAGCGCCAGCGCCACCGTCTCGTCGGTCTCCTCGAGCCCGTCGGTCAGCTCGGTCACCCGCTGCCACAGCGCCAGCGCGTCGCGTGGCTGGCTGTGGCCGGCCCAGTGCGCCGCACGGGCGAACCAGCGCGCCGCTTCCAGTGTCTCGCCGCCCTCGGCGAGGTGGTGGCCGACGAGGCCGGCTAGCTCGTCGAGGCGGCCGGGCTCGAGCTCGATCGTTGCCCGCGCCGCCGCCGAGTGCGTCTCGCGCCGGCGGTCGGCGAGCTGGCTGCCGTAGGCGACCTCGCGGGTCAGCGGGTGGCGGAAGGCGAGCACCCGTTGCGGGTAGATCTCGGCGTCGTAGAGGAAGCCGGCCTCGATCAGGTCGCAGAGGGCGGCGTCGATCTGCTCGGGGGCGAGCCCCGCGGTCAGTCCGAGCGCCGGCGCGCTGACCTCCTTGCCGACCACGGAAGCCGCCTGCAGGAGCTGCTTGGAGGCGGGCGCGAGGCGGTCGATGCGGGCGGCGAGGATCGCCTGCACCGTGACCGGTACCCGGGCGCCCTCGATCGGCGCCACCAGGCGGTAGCGGCCCCGCTCTCCCTCGAGCTGCCCGGACTCGGCCAGCTCGCGGACGACCTCCTCGATGAAGAAGGGATTGCCCCGGGTGCGCTCGTGGATCGGCTCGTCGAGGCCGTCGAGCGAAGGGTCCTCTCCGGCCAGGTCGCGGAGCAGCTCGGCGGTGTCGGCGCGTGCCAGCGGCGCCAGCTCGATCGCCCGGTAGCGCGCCGAGCGCGCCCAGGACGGCTCGTATTCGGGTCGGTAATTGACCAGGGCGAGGGTCTTCGTCCCTTCGATCGAGTCGACCAGCCCGGCCAGCATCGCGTCGCTGGCGGCGTCGACCCAGTGCAGGTCCTCGATCACCAGAACCAGGGTCTTGCGCCGGGTCGGGGCGTTGACGAGGCGGCAGACGATCGTGCCCAGCGCCCGCTGGCGCGCCTCGGCGCTCATCTGCGGCAGCGGCCGCTCGGGGTCGGGGACGCCGAGGAAGTCGAACATCAGCGGCAGGTCCTCGCCGAAGGACGGGTCGAGCAGCAGCGCCCGGCCGGCGATCTTCTCGCGCGCCGCCTGGTCGGCCTCGCGCTCGCCGATGCCGAAGAACGAGCGCAGCATCTGCAGCACCGGCATCAACGGGATCTGCTGGCCGTGGGCCTGCGCCTGCGCCTCGAAGACCTCGATTCCCTGCGCGCGGCAGCGCTGGACGAACTCGTGGCTGAGGCGGCTCTTGCCGACCCCGGGTTCGGCGACGAGCCCGACCGCGCGTCCCTCGCCGGACTGCGCCAGGGACAGCGCCTCCTCCAGCGCGGCGATCTCCCGGTCGCGGCCGACGAAACGGGAGAAGCCGCGTTCGCGCGAGAGGTCGAGCCGCGAGCGAGCGCCGCCGACGCCGGCCAGCTCGAAGACCCCGATCGGCCGGCTGGCCCCCTTGATCTCGAACTCGCCGAGGTCCTCGAGCTCGAGAAAGCCGCGGGCCAGCTCGGCGGTGTGCTCGGTGACGTAGGCCCTGCCGGGCTCGGCCAGCGCCTCCATCCGCTGCGCCAGCCCGACGGTGTGGCCGATCGCCGTGTACTCGCTCTCGGCGCCGGCGCCGATCGCGCCGGCGACGACCTCGCCGGAGTTGATCCCGATCCGGGTCGAGAAGTTGAGCCCGGGCCCGCGCCGCAGCTCGGCCGCGTACTCGGAGACGTCGTCGAGCATCTGCAGCGCCGCATAGCAGGCGCGCTGCGCGTGGTCCTCGTGTGCAACCGGGGCCCCGAAGACGGCCATGATCCCGTCGCCGGTGAACTTGTCGACGGTGCCCTCGAAGCGGGTGACGGCGTCGGCCAGGAGCGAGAAGAAGCGCTGCATGATCTTGCGCCACTCCTCGGGGTCCTGCTGCTCGGCGAGGTCCATCGAGCCGCTGACGTCGGCGAACAGGACGGTCACCTGCTTGCGTTCCCCATCGTCGCTGCGGAGATCGTTCACGACCGTTCAAGGGTAGCCTGGTCACTGTGAGATCCGTGCTGGTGACGGGGGCGTCGACCGGGATCGGCCGCGCGAGCGCGCTGCGGCTCGACGCCGCCGGTTGGCGCGTCTTCGCCGGCGTGCGCCGCGAGGAGGACGCCGCGGCCCTGCGCGAGGCCGGCTCCGAGCGGCTCCTGCCGGTCCACCTCGACGTCACTGACGCCGGCCAGATCGCCGCCGCGGCAGAGTCGGTCGCCGCCCAGGCCGACGGCCTGCACGGCCTCGTCAACAACGCCGGCGTCGCCGTACCCAGCCCGCTGGAGACGATCCCGATCGAGGACTTTCGGCGTCAGGTCGAGGTCAACCTCACCGGCCAGGTCGCGGTCACCCAGGCTCTGCTCGAGCAGCTCCGCCCCTGCCGCGGGCGGATCGTCTTCATCAGCTCGATCGGCGGCCGCATCGCCTTCCCGCTGACCGGCGCCTACCACGCGGCCAAGTTCGGGGTCGAGGCGGTCGGCGACGTCTTCCGCCAGGAGCTGCGGCCCTGGGGGATCGGCGTCTCGATCGTCGAGCCGGGTTCGATCGACACCCCGATTTGGGACCGCGGCGAGCGCACCGCCGACGAGATCGGCGGCCGCTCGCCGCATCGCGACGCGCTCTACGGGCGGGCGATCGAGGCTTACCGCGCGACCGTGCGGAAAACGGCCGAACGGGGGATTCCGCCGCAGAAGGTGGCCGCGGTCGTCGAGCGGGCGCTGACCGCGAAGCGGCCCCGGGCGCGCTACCTGGTCGGCATCGACGCCAAGCTGCAAGCGCGCGTCCGGCCCCTGGTGCCAACGCCAGCCTGGGATCGCATCGTCGCCAGAGCGATGGGCTTGTAGCCCGTTGCTTCCAGGGGGATTTGCCCTCTGGCCCTATACTCCCCGGAACCGATTGACTGGTCAATCAGTGAGGACCTGAGGGTGCGAGAAGCAGCGAGAGCGCGCAATTCTACGAATCGACCGGGTGGCCGTCGTGGCCGCTAAGGCGGCAGCGCCCGACAAGCGGCGCCAGATCCTCGACGCCGCCGTCCGCGTCTTCGCTCGCCAGGGGTTCCACGCGACCCGCGTCTCCGACATCGCCGACGAGGCCGGGGTCGCCTACGGGCTCGTCTACCACTACTTCCGCTCCAAGGACGAGGTCCTCAACGAACTCTTCATCGAGCGCTGGTCGCTGCTGCTGGCGGCGATCGAGGAGGCCGACCAGGCCGGCGGCACTCACCGCGAACGACTCGCCGCGGTCGCCGGCTTCATCGTCGGCTCCTACCGGCACGACCCGGAGCTGATGAAGGTGATCATCGTCGAGGTCACCCGCGCTGCCAACTCCTTCGGCCGCACCCACCTGCCCGAGATCCGCCGCGCCTACGAGTCGATCGCGAAGATCGTCGCCGACGGCCAGGCGGCGGGCGAGTTCCGCCGCGACGTGACGCCGCTGTTCGCCTCGATGGCTTTCTACGGGGCGATCGAGCAGCTCCTCTCGGGCTGGATCTTCGAAGTGATCCCCGCCTCCGACACCAGCTTCGAGGATGCAAAGGACCTGCTGGTGACGACGATTTGCGACGGTCTCGGCCCTCGATAGGTATGGTCGGGCCGCGTGGATAACGAGATCGTCCGCAGATTGATCTGGAGCGGGATGCTGGCCGCCACCGGCGCCCTCGCCAGCGTGATCGCCGCGCGCCTGGCTGCGATCCTCTACCGACGGCTGTTCGACGAAGACCCGCCGGAGTAGCCACAGCGATGCCCGAGCCGAGCCAGACGCCCCCGCCCGAGAACGGTCCGACGCCGCCGGTGCCGCCCGCGGTGCCGCCGGCCGAGCCCGCGCCCGAGCATCGCTCGGTCGCCGAGCTCGTCTTCGACGTCTCCGAAGGCGCCTCGACCCTGATCCGCGAGGAGATCGAGCTGGCCAAGGCCGAGGTCTCCGAAAAACTGACCAAGCTGCTGCGCGGCTCGGTCGTCGGCGTCGTCGCCGGCACCTTCGCCTTCCTTGCTTTGATCCTGGCGATGGAGGGCATTGCCTGGCTGCTGGCCGAAGAGGTCTTCGACGACACCGCCTGGGCCGGCTTCCTGGTCGAGTCCGGCGTCTTCCTGCTGATCGCGGCGCTGGCCGGCTTGATCGCCTACAAAGCGGTTAAGGCCGGTTCGCCACCGGTGCCCGCGCAGGCGATCGAGGAGGCGAAACTGACGAAGGAGATGCTGGCCGGCGACGACGCCGAGCCGGCCGCAGCCCAGCCGAAGGAGGCGCCGAAATGAGCACCGATCCGCAACAGGTGCCGCCCTCGACGGCCGGCAGGCCGGGACGGTCAGCGGCTGAGATCCGCCGCGACATCGAGTTTCAGCGCCAGCAGCTCGGCACCTCGGTCGAAGCGCTGCGCGGCCGCGTCACCGAACTGACTGACTGGCGCAAACAGGTCGAGGACCACAAACGCGAGCTGATGATCGGCGCCGCCGCCGTGGGATTCGTGATCGGCGTGCGCCTGATGTTCCGGCGCCGCAAGTAACAGCGCGTCAGACCGAGATGAGCGCGGTCGGGACGCCGCCTACGCCGAGCAGGCCGGGGCCGACGTGGGCGCCGAGGACGGCGCCGATTTCCGAGGTGAAGGCAGGTTCGCCGCCGAAGATCTCGTGGCAGTCGGCGGCGAGGGCGTCGGCCGTCTCCTGGTCCTGGATGTGCTGGACGACCCAGCCGTCGGCACCGTCGGCGTGGCGCTGGCGGGCATAGTCGCGCAGCCGCTCCAGCGAGCGAGCGCGGGTCCGCACCCGCTCGACCGGGGTGATCTCCTCTTCGAGCGTGAGGATCGGCTTGATCTTCAGGGCGCTGCCGATCCAGGCCCGGGCACCGCCGATGCGACCGCCGCGGCGCAGGTACTCGAGGGTGTCGATCGCGAACCACATCTTCAGCGCCGCCCGCACCTCCTCGGCGCGGGCCACCGCCGCTTCGGCGTCGCCGCCCTGCAGCGCGACGGCGGAGGCGCCGAGCGCGCAAAGGCCCATACCGCCGGCCGCCGAGCGCGAGTCCATGACCCGGATCCGCTCGCCGCCCTTGCCTTCCTCGACCAACCGCTCGCGTGCCTGGTTGGCGGCCTCGAAGGTGCCGGAGATGCCGGCCGAGATGTGGATCGAGACGACCTCCTTGTCCGCCTCGAGCAGGGGCTCGTAGACGGAGATGAAGTCGCCGATCGAGGGCTGCGAGGTCGTTGCGCCGCTCTCGGAAGCACGCAGGCGCTCGAAGAAGGCGCCGTAGTCGGCGATCTCGGTCTCCCGTTCCTGCTGGCCGTCGACCGAGACGTAGAGACTGATCACCTCGATCCCCCGCTCCTCGACCAGCGAGGCGGGGAGGTAGCAGGTGCTGTCGCAGACGACGGCGGTCTCGGCGCTCGCGTTCAAGAGCTCGATTCTATGCCGCGGCCGCGAAGCTGACGCCTGTGGCCCGCTACACTTTGTGAAGTGAGTGATACGCCCCAAGCCGCAATCACCCTGACCGACAAGGCCGCCGGCAAGATCGGTGAGCTGCTCTCGGGTCAGGAGGAAGGCGCCGGTCAGGCGCTGCGAGTCGCCGTTCGCGGCGGCGGCTGCTCCGGCTTCCAGTACGCGCTCGCGTTCGACAAGCCGAAGGACGACGACCACGTCTTCGAGGTCGACGGCGTCGCCGTCATCGTCGACAAGGTCAGCATGCAGTTCGTGTTCGGCTCCGAGGTCGACTACGTCGAAGGCCTCCAGGGCGCCGGGTTCCAGGTCAACAACCCGAACGTCGTCGCCGCATGCGGCTGCGGTTCGTCTTTCCAAGTGAAAGACGACGCCGCGGCATCAGCTGCCGTCTAGCCGCCCCGGCTGGACTATTCGATCTGCAAAGGTGGCGACTGCGCCGGAGGCGCGGCTGCGGGCACCGCGGCCTCGGCCGGTTGCTCGACGCCGAGGGCTTCGGCCAGCTCGCCGGACTCGAACATCTCCTCGACGATGTCGGCGCCGCCGAGCAGCTCGCCGTTGACGTAGAGCTGGGGAAAGGTCTGCCAGTCGGCGATCTCGGCGGTCACTTCGCGCAGCGGCTGCAGCGCGGGGAGGACGTCGATCGCGCCGTACTCGACGTCGATCTGGTCGAGCACCTGGACCACGCGCATCGAGAAGCCGCAGCGGGGCATGTCCGGGGTGCCTTTCATGAACAGCAGCACCGGGTTGGCTGCGATCAGCTCTTCGACTTTGGACTTCAGCTCTGGGTCGGCCATGGCAGGCATCGTAGCGAGGCCGGTTCGCCGGCCTCGTCGACTACCTACACAACCGGCGCACGAGAGTGTAACTTTTTGTCTGCGCGGCGGGTTTTTTCAGCGAGCTGTCGCGTAGGAGGCCGGCGCGCTCCCCTGTCCAAGACAATCGCGCGCCGGCCTCTGTTAGCTCGGGACGCTGGTCCTGACCGAGAGGGCGTGGACCGTGCCGTCGTCGAAGCGCGGTTTGACCGCGGCCTTGACCAGCCGGTGCTGGTCGATTCGCGAGAGGCCCTCGAACTGGGGCGCGGAGACGACCGCCAGCAGGTGCTGGCCGCCGCCGTCTTCGTCGGTGACCTCGACCGCGGCGCCGGGCAGCGCCGCCTCGATCATCGCCTTCAGCTCTGCAAGGTCTACCGGCACAGCCTCGCCTCAGCCCGGCAGCTTCTCGCCGAGGGTGCCGAGCATCTCCTCGACCTTGACGAACTTGACCCGCGGCCGGCCGTGCGGCTCGCCGCGGCCGACCTCGGCCTGGTCGATCGCCTGCCAGTCCTCGAAGCTGACATAGCGCACGCCGCGCTCGCGCAGCATGTCCTCGATCGCCGTCGGCGAGGGGTCCTCTGGTGCCAGCAGGGTGCCCGTCTCGACGTCGGCGAGCAGGTGCCCGACCGTCTCCAGGGCATCTTTCTTGTTGGTCCCGATCACCCCCGAGGGGCCGCGCTTGATCCAGCCCGCGGTGTAGTGGCCGACCTTGTGGCCGGCGTCGTGGGAGTCGAGGACGCGACCGCCCTCGTTGAGGATCAGGCCCCGCTTCTCGTCGAAGGGAACCCCCTCGATCGGGATCCCGGTGTAGCCGACCGAGCGCAGGACGAGGCCGCACTCGAGCTCTTCGCGCTCGCCGCTGTCTTTGGCGCGCAGGCTGCCGTTCTCCTCGACCAGCTCGTTGCGGCCGACGACGATCGATTCGACCCTGCCCTCGCCCTTGATCTCGATCGGCGAGGCGAGGAAGCGGAGCACGATCCGCTGCTTCTTGCCCTCCGGCGCTCGCTCGGAGAACTCCTGCAGGGTCTCGACGTTGACCCGGGTGGTCTTGTCGGCCTCCTCGGAGGCGAGGAAGGCGGCGCTGGCCGGGTCGAGCTCCATGTCCGCTGGGTCGACGACGACGTCGGCGTCCTCCATCTCGCCCAGCTCCTTGATCTCCGGGTTGGTGAAGGCGGCCTGGGCCGGCCCGCGGCGGCCGAGGACGACGATCTCGCGGATCCCCTTGCGGTCGAGCAGCTTGATCGCGTGGTCGGCGGTGTCGGTCTGGCGCAGCTCGTGGTCGGTCAGCGCCAGCATCCGGGCGACGTCCATCGCGACGTTGCCGTTGCCGATCACGACCGCGCGTTCGGCCGAGAGATCGAAGTCGTGGTCGGCGTAGTCGGGGTGGGCGTTGTACCAGCCGACGAAGGCGGTCGCGGCGTAGCTGCCGGGCAGGTCCTCGCCGGGGACGCCGAGGGCGCGGTCGGTCTCGCAGCCGACCGTGAAGACGATCGCGTGGTAGAGCCGCTCGAGGTCTTCGACCTCGACGTCGTGGCCGATCTTGACGTTGCCGAAGAAGCGGAAGCCCTCGCGGGCGGCGGTTTTCTCGTAGACCCGAGTCACCGACTTGATCTTCGGGTGGTCGGGAGCGACGCCGCCGCGGACCAGCCCGTAGGGAGTCGGCAGGCGGTCGAAGAGGTCGACCTGGGCGTGCAGGTCGCCGTCTTTGAGGATGTGCTCGGCGGCGTAGAAGCCGGACGGTCCGGCGCCGACGATGGCGACTCGAAGTGGGTTGTCTGGGCTACCGACGTTGCTCATGGCGTCTCCTGCTGGCGGTTCTGGCGAGCGCGAAAGAATAGGGAAGTCGCGTCGCTCAGCCGAGCGAGGGGGCTGCGGCGGGCACCGCGCTCGGGGTGCCGTCGAGCGCGTCGAGCGCCTTCGCCACCGACATCGCGACGCAGGTGAAGATCGGCGTCTCCAGCTCGGTGTACTCGCTCGACTCGGTCGGGCGCAGCTCGTTGACGAGTTCGAGGAACATGCCCGGGTCGTCGCCCTCGAAGCAGACGACGAACTCCTGGTCGTCGATCCCGTAGGAGTAGGTCGTGTTGATCGTGATCTCGGGGTAGCGGCGGCCGACCTCGATGTGACTTTTCATGATCCGGCCGCGCTCCTCGGGCGGCAGCCCATACCAGCGCCGCTGCTTGACCATCGGGTAGAGGAAGAGGTACTTGCGCTCGGAGGTGCAGATCTCCGGCCGCGCCCCCTCCTCGGAGTAGGGCGAGGGTTTCGTCATCGAGAGGAACGAGTACGGCGTCTCCGCCCATTTGGCCAGTCCGCTCTGGCCGAGAACGACGTGGAAGGTGTGGATGTCGGCCAGGTTCGGGCTCTGGCTGAGCAGGACGAGGTCGACGTCGCCCCGCGTTCCTATGGTTGAGTAGGCGCGCAGCGAGCGGTCGACGCCGAAGTCCTCGCAGGCAGCGAGGAACTCCTGCTTGTCGGCGGCCCGCAGCTCGGCGTCGCGACGACGCCAGGCAGGATCCACCTTGAAGAAACTGAATTTCGCGAAAGTGCGGTCTGCCATCGGGGCCACGATAGCGCTCGGCTTGCTTGTGGCTGTGGCCGGGATTGCGCCTGGCTTCGGTGGTGTGGCCGCAGCCGCCCGACGCGAACCGCCGCGGGTAACGATCGCCTGGCTGCCGAGCTCGGTCAGCGTCGCCGAACTGGCCAAGGCAGGGTTCTCGCCCGGGCTGATGAGCGCCGGGCTGGGGACCGTGCCCGCGCAGCAGACCTACCTCGACGTCGGTCAGGGCAACCGCGTCTTCGACTCGCTCTACGACGAGCCCTTGCCCTCTCTCTATCGCAATTGCTACCGCTGGGAACGGGAAGTGAGGAAGCGAGCGGAATCAGCTCCAGCGGAAATCGTCCCAGCGTTGCTGTTCTCGACCTTGCGAGGCAACGGGGTCCAGTTCTTCTCCCTGGGCCCATGGTCGTGCGCCTTCGGCGCCGGACCGGGCGGCGGGTTCGGGGGAGGGAACCGCGGCAGTTTTTGGGCCGAACCGGGATCGTTGGCTCTCGCGGCGAAACTGGCCGATGAGCTGAGGCCGGGCGAACTCCTGATCGCGATCGCCCGGCCGACCGGGCGCGACGACGATCCGCTGCCGATCGGGATCGCAGGCCGCGGCTTCGACGGCGACCTCACCTCCGACAGCACCCGCACCAACGGTTACGTGCTCTCGACCGACGTCGCGCCGACGATCCTCGATCGCTTCGGCATCGACGTCCCCTCCGAAATGTCCGGCCAGCCGATCCGCAGTGAGGGCTCCGTCGACCCCGCCGCGATCGAAACGCTCGGGGCGCGGATGGACGTGATCTCGCAGCGGCGCGGGCCGGTGATCGGCTACAGCCTGCTGATCTGGCTGGGATTGCTTGGCCTCGCCGCGCTGCTCAGCCGCGGCGCGCTCGCTCGTCCTGGCGTTCGCCTCGTCGGCCTCGCCGTCGTCTACCTGCCGCTGGTCCTGCTCCTGGGAGCGGCGCTGGAACCGAGCGAGAGCGCGGAAGCGATCCTGGTCGCTGCCGGCGCTCCGGTGCTGGCGGCACTGACGCTGGCACTGCTGCGCGGCTACCGGGCGCTGGCCGCCGCCGCTGCGCTCACGGTCCTCGCCTACGCGGTCGACGTGATCGTCGGCTCGCCGCTGACGGCGCTCTCGCTGCTCGGGCCCAACCCGGGCCTCGGCGTCCGCTTCTACGGAATCGGCAACGAGCTCGAGGCGCTGCTCGGCGTGCTCGTGGTCGCCGGCACCGGTGCCGGTCTCGCTGGCTTTCGGCCCGCCCTGTCGCCCTCGCGGCGCGCAGTCGCCTTCCTCGCGATCGGCCTCTGTTGCGCGATCGTCTTCGCCGCCGGCCGCTTCGGCGCCGACGTCGGGGCGGCGATCGTCTTCCCGGTCGGCGCCGCCGTCGCTGCCGCCGTCACCGCCGGGCGCGGCCGCCGCGGCCTGCTGCTCGCGATCGCCTTGCCCTTCGCCGTCCTCGCCTTACTGGTGCTGATCGACCTCGTCTCGGGCGCCAACGCGCATCTCACCCGCTCGGTCCTCGACGCCGGTGGGCTCGGTGCGCTCGGCGACGTCGCCCAGCGCCGCCTGCAGCTCTCGGTCCACAGCTTCGGGCGCCCGGTCCTGCTCTATCTCCTGCCGCTCGTCGTTGCGTTCGCCGCGCTCGCGATTTGGCGCCGCGAGCTGTTGCAAGCGTGGCTGAGGGGATTTCCCGCAGTCCGCGCTGGCCTGCTCGGGGCGGTCGCGGCCACCGCGATCGGCACCCTCGCCAACGACTCCGGCGCGCTCCTGCTGGTGATCGGCGCCGCGTATTTGCTGGTATTCGTCGGCTACGCCTGGAGCGAATCCGCAAGCAACGCCTAAACGTGCGTCTGCATCGTGCGCCTGGTCACTAACTAGGACCGGGCGATGCCTTACCCTTTGGAGTTCGTGCGCATCGGTCTCGTCACGCCATATTCCTGGTCTTATCGGGGCGGTGTGAACCAGCACGTCGAGGCTCTGGCCGAGGAGTTCCTCGGTCGCGGTCATGACGTCCGCGTTCTCGCTCCCTATGACCCGCCTGGGCGGGTCAGCCGAGTCCTGCACCGGACGGCCGCCGAACCGCGTCAGCTTGCCGACTACGTGACCCCACTCGGGCGCACGGCCGCGTTTGGCGCCAACGGCGCGATCTCCAACCTCGCGCCCTTCCCGGCGGGCGGCGTAGTCGCGCCCCGCCGGGCAGTACGGGCTGGCGAGTTCGACGTGCTCCACGTGCACGAGCCGCTGGTGCCGCTGGTCGGCTGGAACGCGACCCTGGGAGCGGGGCGGACGCCGGTCGTCGGCACCTTCCACACCTACGCGACCAAGCCGATCCCCAACTACATCGCCACTGCGGTCGGCGCGCGCCGTCTCTTCAATCGCCTCTCGGCCCGGATCGCGGTCTCCCAGGCAGCCGCCTGGACCGGCCGCCGCTGGTACGGCGGCGACTACACGATCATCCCCAACGGCGTCGACGTCGAGGCGCCGCCGACAACGCCGCGCGCGCCGGGCGAGGAGCTGCGCATCCTCTTCGTCGGTCGCCCTGAGGAGCGCAAGGGCCTGCCGATCCTGCTGACGGCCTTCGGGGCCTTGGTCGAGCACGTCCCCAGCCGCCTGACCGTGATCGGCGCCGAGCGCGAGGACGTCCTGCGCTACCTCGCCGACCCCGAGCTGATCGAGTCGATCGACGTCGAAGGGCGGGTCGCCGGGGCCGAGCTCTGGCGCCAGTTGCACGAGGCCGACGTGCTCTGCGCCCCCTCCCTCTCGGGCGAGAGCTTCGGCATGGTCCTGACCGAGGCGTTCGCTGCCGGGACGCCCGTGATCGCCTCCGAGATCGCCGGCTACAGCGACGTCGTCAGCGACGGCGTCGACGGGATCCTGGTTCCGCCCGGCGACCCGCAGCGACTGGCCGAGGAGCTGCAGCGGATCCACCACGAGCCCCAGCGCCTGGCGGCGATGGGGGAGGCCGCCCGCAAGAGCGCCCAGCGCTACGCCTGGCCGCGCGTCGCCGACGAAGTCACCGAGGTCTACGAGCGAGCGATGGCGGTGCCGCAGCCGGCCGGCAGCGGTGAGCGGATCGCCCATTGGGCCGGGCTGCGCCCGGCCGACGGCGGCCCCCGGCGGCCGGCGGAAAAGCTCCCCTCGCTCGATCCGCCGCTGGCCCGCGACGGCAAGCGAGGGCGCCGCGTCGCCCGCCGCGTCGGCCTTGGCGTCGCCGGCGTCCTCGGTGTTGGGCTCTCCCTTCTGGCGGCGGAAAAGATCGGCGTCGACAAGGTCGTCGAAAGCATCGTCCGCTCGGACTTCACCCTCGTCGTCGTCGCCTGCGCGCTGATGGCGATCTCACTCTTCTTCCGTGCCGCTTCCTGGTACTGGATCGTGCGCGCGGCGCTGCCCAACCGGCCCGTTCGCCGCCGTGACGTCACCTCGGCGACGATGGTCGGGGTGCTGATGTCGGCAACCCTGCCGGCGCGCCTCGGCGAGCCGGCGCGCGCCCTGACCCTGGCCCGTCGCACCGGCCGCATGCGCGAGACCTTCCCGGTCATCCTCGGCACCCTGGTCTCGCAAACGATGCTGAACCTCGTCGCGCTGGTCCTGCTTGGCGTGATCATCGTCTCGACCACGCCGCTCTTCCACTCCGGCACCAAGCAGCTCTTCCTCTTCAGTCTGGTGCCGCTGATCATCCTCCTGGTCGTCCTTCTGGCGCCGCTCGTGATGCGCCGCAACGGCGACGGGCGCTTGGCGCGAATCGGTGCCGCCGTGCACCGTGCCCTGGTTCAGGTCCGCGCCGGCCTCGCGGTCTTTCGCAACCCGCGCCGCGGCGCGCTCGCCGCCTCCGCGCAGCTCCTCGCCTGGGCGATCCAGCTCTCCGCCTGCTGGGCGTTGCTCTACGCGCTCGGGCTCGACGGCAAGGCCGGGATCGGTGCCGCCGCCGCCGTTCTCTTCGCCGTCAACGTCACCGCCGTCGTCCCGGCGACGCCCTCGAACATCGGCGTCTTCCAGCTCGCGGTGATCAGCGTCCTCCACACCGGCTTCGGCGTCAGTACCGCCGACGCGCTCGCCTACGGCGTGATCCTGCAGGCGGTCGAGATTGCGACCGCCGTCGCCCTCGGCCTGCCGGCGCTGGTCCGGGAGGGCCTGACCTGGAGCGACCTGCGGGTTCAGGCGCTGTCGACGGCGCCGGTCCGACTCGAGCCGATGCCGCGCTCGCGGAGTGGGGAATCGCGCCGCGAGAACGTTGCTTGAGCATTAATACTGTCTGATATATAAAAAACTCTCGTGTATTGAACTACGATTGTCGTGAGGCGTGCCGCCACCATTCCCAGGCCGGCACTCCTGGCTACGAGGAGGTCTTGGGCTGGCGCTGAATCCATCCAGCCGGCGCCAGCCCGCCTTCTCGCCGGGGATGCCCAAGCGTCCTTCCCAGACGAAACGCTCTTGGCAATAATCAGGGACTTCCCTAAAGTCTTATCGGTACGGGAGGCTTGAACGGCAACCTGTTGGGGGGCGCGACATGGAGTTCGATTCGGCCAGGCTCGAGATGGTCTCGCAGCGGTTTCGGCGCGAGATGTGGACGTCGGTCGTTCCCGAGGCGGTTTCGGAATCCGGGGTCGAAGTCGAGCGCTTCGGCCCGGTCCAGGCGACCGCCTTCGGCGACCTGCCCGAGATCCTCGACCTCAACCAGATCCAGGGCGCCGCCGAGCCGGGCGCGATCGAGGACGGCCATCTCGCGGCGGCGATCGAATGGATGCGGCAGCGTGAAGTTCATTTCTGCGTGCCGGTTTCCGAGGCGCGGCCCGGTGCCGGGGCTGCCCACGCCTGGCTCGGCGCCCGCGGCTACGAACAGGCCACGGGATGGCTCAAGTTCATCCGCGACCTCTCGCCGCCCGAGTTCGAGGTCGACCACGGGATTGCGATCTACCAGCTTGGCGGCGAGGAGATCGACGGCGAAGCGCTGAGCGCGATCATCGCCGAGGCGATGAACCTGCCGGCGCCGGCGGGCACGCTCTTCTTCTCGCTCCCCCAGCAGCGGGACTGGCGCTGCTACACGGCAGCGCTGGCCGCGGGGGAGCTGGTCGTCTCGACCGCTTCGATGATGCTGGACGGCGACGTCGTCCAGCTCGGCCCGGGCAATACCGTCGAGCGGGCCCGCGGGCACGGCTGCCACCTGGCGCTGCTGCGGCGGCGACTGATCGACGCCGCCGCCAACGGCTGTCGCACCGCGGTCGTCGAGCTGCTGGGCTGCGACCCCGACAACCTCTCCAGCGCCGGCCGCAACCTCTGCCGTGCGGGCTTCGAGCTGGCTTATGCGGGCCGCGTCTGGCAGCGGCCGGCGCTTCACCCAGCCGTGTACTGAGCGGGGGCCGGCGACTCCTCGTCGGGCTCGGCCTCCGGCGGCAGGTCGCCGCCGCGCTCGGTGCCGGCGATCAGCTCGTCGGGCACGGGGTCGGCGGGGATGAAGCCGGACTTCATGCCGAAGTAGACCGCCTGCGGGTGGTGGGCGACGATCGCCACCGTCGACTGCTCGGGCATCACGGCAAAGCCGTCGGAGAGGGTCATCCCGATCCGCTCGAGGTCGAGCAGGCGCCAGACCTTGGCGTGCTCGGACTGGTCGGGGCAGGCGGGGTAGCCCCAGGAGTAGCGGCGACCCTGGTCGAGGCCGATCCCGAGGCCGCGCCGGACCTGGGAGTGCAGCCACTCGGCCAGGCCCTCGGCCGCCTGCACGCCGAGGCCGTGGACGTAGAGCTGCTCGGCGAACTCGCCGTCGGCCTCCAGACGCTCGATCAGCTCGGTCACCTCGGGGCCGACCGTGACGCCCTGCAGGGCGACGACGTCGCGCTCACCGGAATCGAGCGGCCGGTAGAAGTCGGTCAGGCAGATGCGGTCGTGGCGGGGCTGGCGCGGGAAGACGAGGCGCTCGAGCTCGCGCTCGGGGTCCTCGGGGTCGAAGACGACTAGCTCGTTGCCGTCGGCGTTGCAGGGGAAGTAGCCGAGCCGTGCCCGCGGGTGCAGGTAGTCCTGCTGGCGCCACATCCGCTCCAGGCGCGGGGCGAAGCCCTCGTCCTCGCCATCACCTTCGACCAGGGCTCGCCAGGCCTCTCCCTTGATGCCTTTGCCGCCCCAGTGCAGCTTGAAGAGCACATGGCGGTCGAGATAGGGGTAGACGTCGTCGTTGGCGGGATCGCGGTCGAACTCGACCTCGACGTCGCGTGCGCCCCAGTAGGGCGGGCTCGGGATCAGCACGTCGGTGCGCGCCGCGGAGCGAACGCTGGCGTCGGTGGTCGGCGGCGCGTCGTCCTCGACCACCGGCTTCTCGCGCAGCTGCTTGGCCTCCGCCCGGATCCTCTCGACCAGCGCCGCCCGCGCCTCGGCGTCGACCAGGGCGTCCATCGTGTCGAGGCCCTGGAAGGCGTCCTTGCAGTAGAAGACGCCGGGCTCGTAGATCTCATCCGACTCGCGGCCCTTCGGATAGAGCGTGCGGCGACCGAAGTCGCGGTTGATCGCAGCGCCGCCGATCAGCACCGGGAAGCCGAGCCCGCGCTGGTGCAGCTCGGCGACGCAGGTCGGCATCTGCTTCGAGGTCGACACCAGCAGCGCCGAGAGCCCGATCGCGTCCGCCTCGTTCTCCACCGCCGCTTCGATGATCGCGTCGACGGGGACCTGCTTGCCGAGATCGATCACGGTGTAGCCGTTGTTGGTGAGGATCGTGTTGACGAGCGACTTGCCGATGTCGTGCACGTCGCCGAACACGGTCGCGATCACGACCTTGCCCTTGGTGTGGCCCTCGATCCGGTCGAGGTAGTTTTCGAGCTGGGCGACGGCGCGCTTCATCACTTCCGCCGACTGCAGGACGAAGGGGAGGATCAGTTCGCCGGCGCCGAACTTGTCGCCGACCTCCTTCATCGCTGGCAGCAGCACCTCGTTCAGGGTCGGGACGGCGCCGATCTTCTCCACCGAGCGGTCGATCCAGGCCTCGACCCCGTCCTTCTTGCGGCGCAGGATGTGCCAGTGCAGCGCCTCCTCGGGCTCCATGCCCTCGGTCGGGTCTGCGGCCTCGCTCTCGGCCTCCTCGCCCTTGGACTCGAAGTAGGAGATGAAGCGCTCCAGCGCGTCCGGCCGGCGGTTGAAGACGAGGTCGTCGGTCAGCTCGCGCTCGGAGTCGGGGATCTCGGAGTAGGGGGTGATGTGGTTCGGGTTGACCATCGCCAGGTCGAGCCCGGCCTCGACGCAGTGGTGGAGGAAGACCGAGTTGAGCACCGCGCGCGGCCGGGGCGAGACGCCGAAGGAGACGTTGGAGACGCCGAGCGAGGTCTTGACCCCGGGGATCTCGGCCTTGATCCGGCGGATCCCCTCGATCGTCTCCACCGCCGAGGGCTTCCACTCCTCGTCGCCGGTCGTGAGGGTGAAGGTGAGTGCGTCGAAGATCAGCGCCTCAGGGTCGAGCCCGTGCTCGTCGCAGGCAATTTCCTTCAGCCGCCTGGCGATCTCGACCTTGCGCTCCGCCGTCTTCGCCATCCCGACCTCGTCGATCGTCAGCGCGATCAGCGCCGCCCCGTGGGCCTTGGCCAGCGGCACGACGACGTCGGCCTTATCGCGGCCGGCCTCGAGGTTGATCGAGTTGACGATCGCCCGGCCCGGGATCTGCTCGAGCGCGGCCTTGATCACCTCCGGTTCGGTCGAGTCGACCTGGATCGGCGCCGGCTGGGTCAGCGAGATCCGCTTCACCACCGCTTTCATCTGCTCGTCCTCGTCCTGGCGCTCGGTCAGCGCGACGCAGACGTCGAGCACGTGGGCGCCGCCCTCGACCTGGTCTTCGGCGACGGTGACGAGGCCGTCGTAGTCGTCGGCCAGCAGCATTTCCTTGGCTTTTTTCGAGCCCTGCGAGTTGACCCGCTCGCCGACCAGGGTCGGCCGCGGCTCCTGCACCAGACCGGTCGAGGTCATCATCGAGGAGACCTCGATCGGGCCGGCGGCCGGGCGTGGGGCCGGGGTGCGGCCGTCGACCTGGGCGCGGATCGCGGCGATGTGCTCGGGGGTGGTCCCGCAGCAGCCGCCGACGATGCCGACGCCGTAGCGTTCGACGAACTCGCCCAGCGTCGCCGCCAGCGGCTCGGGCTCTTCGGGGAAGATCGTCTCGCCGTCGGGTCCCTGCAGCGGCAGGCCAGCGTTGGGGATGCAGTGGACCGGCAGCGGACTCGCCTCGCCGAGGAAGCGGATCGCGTCGCGCATGTCCTCGGGACCGGTCGAGCAGTTGAGGCCGACGACGTCGACGTCGAGCGCGGTCAGCGTCGTCAGCACCGACTGGACGTCGGTGCCGAGCAGCATCTTGCCGCCGTTGGGGAGGAGTGAGACGCTGATCTGCAGCGGCAGTTTGCGGCCAGTCAGGGCGAAGGCCTCGCGGGCGCCGAAGATCGCCGCCTTGACCTCGAGGATGTCCTGTGCGGTCTCGATGATGATCAGGTCGGCGCCGCCCTCGACCAGGCCGCGGGCCTGCTCGGCGAAGACCTCGACCAGGCGGCCGAAGGAGATGTCGCCGAGGGTCGGGTCGGTCGAGGCGGGGAGGAATCCGGTCGGACCGATCGAGCCGGCGACGAAGCGCTCCTCGCCGGCCGCCCTGCGGGCGATTTCGGCGGCCTTGGTGTTGATCTCGAGCGTGTGCTCGCCGAGCCCCCACTCGTCGAGCTTCAGCCGCGAGCCCTGGAAGGTGTCGGTCTCGACCACCTCGGCGCCGGCCTCGAGCATCGAGGCGTGGACGCCCTCGATCACGTCCGGGCGGTTGAGCACCAGCGCCTCGTGGCATTTGCCGAGCAGGCCGCCGTAGTCCTCCTGGGTGAGGTCGAACATCTCCAGCGTCGCGCCCATGCCGCCGTCGAAGACGACGACGTGGTCACGAACTGCCGCTATGTAGTCACGCTCAGGCATAGATCTAGAGAGGCTACCGAGGGGGCTTGGGTTTCAGGTTTGGCGAGGGCAGTCGGGGGGACCCCCAGCCGAAAACCGTCGCGCCCCGGAAGCCGGGGCGAGGGGTCAAACGGCCGCCCCGGCGC
>Ga0335070_10003248_pt1 | contig 18938 bp, 16 predicted proteins | sample Lox_Sample_13_FD_206722 | JGI IMG/M metagenome (GOLD analysis project Ga0335070, IMG submission 206722) | Soil microbial communities from Loxahatchee National Wildlife Refuge, Florida, United States - Lox_Sample_1.3 | ecosystem: Environmental > Terrestrial > Soil > Wetlands | place: USA... | reverse complement strand
CGCCGTGTCCACGGCGGCTTCCGGAAGGAGGCCGCGGTGCACGGCGTCCACCAGGCCCCGGAACGCGCGGCCGCAGTTGAGGTCGTCCCCGGCCCGGACCGCCATCGCGGAGGCCTCGGCGTCGTCGGCGGCCAGCTTGTGGCCGTCGCGGATGTCGTCCACCGCGTCGCAGTCGGACACGACGTAGCCGCCGAAGTGCCAGTCGCGGCGGAGGAACTCCGTCAGGAGGCGCGGATTCGCGCAGGCCGGCGTCCCGTCCACGCGGTTGTAGGCGCACATCACGGACTGCGCGTCGGCTTCGGTCACGGCGGTGCGGAACGCCGCCAGGTAGGTCTCGACGAGGTCGCGGTCGTCCACCACGGCGTCGAACCGGTGCCGCTCGGGATCGGGGCCGCTGTGCACGGCGTAGTGCTTCGGCGTCGAGACGACCCGCAGGTAGCGCGGATCGTCGCCCTGCATCCCCTTCACGAACGCCACCGCCATCCGGCCGGTGAGGAACGGGTCCTCGCCGTAGGTCTCCTGCCCGCGGCCCCAGCGCGGGTCGCGGAAGATGTTGATGTTGGGCGACCAGAAGGTGAGGCCCTGGAAGATCGGGCTCGCGCCGTCGTTGCGGCGGATGGTCTCGTTGTGCTTCGCCCGCGCCTCGATCGAGATGACCGTCGCCACCCGGTGCAGCAGCGCGGTGTCCCAGGTCGCCGCCAGGCCGATGGCCTGCGGGAAGACCGTCGCCCGCCCGGCCGCCGCGACGCCGTGCAGCCCCTCGCTCCACCAGTCGTAGGCGGGGATGCCCAGGCGCGGGATGGCGGCCGCGCTGTTCATCATCTGGCCCACCTTCTCCTCGAGGGTGAGGCGGCCGACCAGGTCGGCGACCCGCGCTTCGAGCGGCAGGTCGGGGTCGCGGAACGGCAGCGCGGTCACGCCGGCGGGGGCGCCCACCGCGGGAGCGGGGTTCGCGGGCGCCGCGGCGGGCGCGGGTCCCCCGGCCGGTGCGGCGGAGTGGCAGGCGGCGCCGGCCAGCAGGGCCAGCAGCGACGGGAGTCGGGCCAGGTCACGGGGAGTGGTCATAGGCCCTAGGAGCTAGCGACCGGAGCGGGCGCTGTCCATAGCGGCCGGTCCGGCGCGCAGGCGGCGCAGCCGGCGCATGGCGCCGATGCCGGCCGCAGGTCCCGCCGCCAGCGCCACGAAGGCCCAGCGCCAGCCGACGGCGCCCACCAGGCGGGGGACGAGCTGGATCGAGCCCATGGTGAGCAGGAAGCCCAGCGACGTCTGGAGCGTGAGGGCGGTACCGACCGCGTGCGGGGGCGCCAGCTCGGTCACCAGCGCGCTGAACTGCGCGGAGTCGGCGACCACGCTGAAGCCCCACAGCAGCGCCACGGCGAGCACGAGGCCCGCCGATCCGCCGCACGCGCCGATGACGGCGGCGCAGGCGCCGCTGGTGGCCATCGCCCAGATCGTCAGCCGCTCGCGGCCGTACCGGTCCGCCAGCCGGCCGCCGATCACGCAGCCCGCGCCGCCCGCCGCGATCGCCGCGAACCCGCCCACGTCGGCCGCGCGCGCCCCGAACGAGGCGCCGGCCGCGAGGTACACGGCGATCCACGTCCACATCGCGTACAGCTCCCACATGTGGCCGAGGTAGCCGCCGATCGCCAGCCGCGTCGGCCGGTGCCGGGCCACGGCGGCCACCAGGCCCCAGGCGAACGGCCGCCGCTCGAAGCCGTGCGGGCCGTCGCGGTAGCCGGCGAGCACCAGCAGCCCGCCAGCGGCGGCCGCGGCCGACGAGCCGAGCACCACGGGCGCGGCGCCCGCGTGCTCGAGCCCGTGGACCAGGTAGGGCATCGCCTTGCCCACCGTGAGCGCGCCCACGATGGTGCCGATCGCGAAGCCGCGGCCGTCCCTGAACCAGGTGGCGATCATCTTCATCGCCGGCGGGTAGACGCCCGCCAGGAACAGGCCGGTGCCGAACCGCGACACCAGCGCGCCCTCGAACCCGCCGGCGGTGAGCAGCGCCAGGTTGCACAGCGCCGCGGCGAGCGCCGCCACCGCGAAGTACACCCGTAGCGGCACGATGTCGGCGAGGTTCAAGAGCGCCGCGACGGCGGTGCCCACCACGAACCCCAGCTGCACGGCGGCGGTGAGCCAGCCCGCCTGGCTGGTGCTCAGCGACCAGGCACGCTCCAGTTGCGGCGCGAGGGCGCTGGCCGTGAACCACACGGACATGCCGAGCAGCTCGGCGAGGGCCAGCAGCGCGAGGGTGCGGTTACGCGATGCCAGAAGCGCGTGTCATCGAAGGGAGGCTGACGGTCGCCTCGGGCTCCCGCCTTGTCAACCCGGCGGCCGGAGCCGATCCTACACCGGGCACCAACCGGGACCCGCCATGAGCCGCATCACCGTGGGCGCGGCGCTCGCCCTCGCGCTCGGCCTACCCGCCCGGCCGCCGGCCGGGCCGGCCGCGGACGCCGCGCCGGTCCTCACGACGGTGGCCGACGTCCCGCTGCCCGGCCCCCCGGTGCGGTTCGACTACCAGAGCTTCGATCTCCGCTCCGACCGCCTGTACATCGCGCACATGGGCGCGGGCCGGATCGTGGCCTTCAACGTGAAGACCCGGCGCGTCGAGGGCACCATCGACGGCGTGCCCGGCGTCACCGGCGTGTGGGCGGTGCCGGACCTGGGCCGCGTGTACGCGTCGGTCACCGGCCTGCACCAGGTCGCCGTGATCGACCCCGGCGCGCTGAAGGTCCTCGCGCGGCTGGGCAGCATCGGCTTTCCCGACGGCATCGCCTACGCGCCGGACCAGGGCAAGGTGTACGTGTCCGACGAGGCCGGCGGCGGCGAGCTGGTGATCGACGCGCGGGCGGGGCGCGTCGTGGGCACCATCCGGCTCGACGGCGAGGCCGGGAACACCGTGTTCGATCCCGGCTCCCGGTGCATCCTGGTGGCCGTGCAGACCCGCAACCAGGTGTTCGTCATCGAGCCAGCCAGCGACCGCATCCTCGGCCGCTTCGACCTCCAGGGCGCGGCGCGCCCGCACGGGATGGCGATCGACGTGGCCCGCCGGCTCGCGTTCGTCGCCAACGAGGGCGACGCGAAGCTGCTCACCGTGAACCTGCGGAACATGAAGGTCATCGACGCGACCCCGGTCGGCCGGGAGCCGGACGTCCTCGCGTTCGACCCCGGCTGGCAGCGCCTGTACGTGGCGTCGGAGATCGGGACGGTGTCGGTGTTCACGGTGGCCGGCGCGGGGCTGGTGCGCGAGGGCGAGATCCACATTCCCAACGCGCACTCCGTGGCCGTCGATCCCCGCAGCCACCTCGTCTACCTGCCGCTCGCGAACGTGGGCGGGCGCCCACTGCTCCGCATCATGGCCGGCACGCCGCCGGCCGGCGCCCGCTAGGCGAGGGAGCGCAGCAGCAGGCCCGCCGCGCCTGCCGGTCGTCATCGCGCCGGGAAGGCGGCCGCCGGCAGCACCACCACCGTCCCGGCCATGTACGGCAGGTGCGCGGGCACGACGCAGCGGTAGGCGTAGATGCCGGGCGTCGCCGCCACCCAGGTGGCGCCGACCGTGGTCTGCCCCGGCATGTCCACGGCGAGGCCCGGCAGGACGAAGGAGTGCGCGTCGTCTTCCGGGTTCACCAGCGTCAGCGCGAGCGTGTCGCCCTCGACCACCGTGATGGACTGCGGCTCGAAGGCGTAGACCTCGCGTCCCGCGAGCACCCCGCCCGGCGCGAAGTCGCGCGCCAGGAACGGGTAGATGCGCTGCATCTCCCGGGTGAGGAGCGGGATCGCCGTGACCGTCACCTCGCGGGTCACCGGCCGGTAGGCGGGCGCCGGCCGTCCGCCCGCGCAGCCGGCGGCGACGGCGGCGAGCAGGCAGACGGCGCCCGCGACTGGCGCGGCCGCGGGCCGCGGGGAGGTGGTCAGGTGCACGGGATGATGGTGATCGCGCCGGAAGCTATCCGGCGCGCTCCGGGCGGACTAGAGGCGTCGGAACATCGGTCTCGGCACGGGCTCGAGCCTGAAGTCCGGCAGCGCCTGCATCGCCTTGAGCCACGCGTGCGCCTGCGCCACCAGGAGGGCGGTGACGCGCACCGGGAGCGGAGCCCGTCCCCCGGCCGCCTCGTCGCCGGGGAGGAGCCACGCGACACCGGCCGCAAGCGGCGGCAGCAGCGCGAGCGCCAGCACGGCGCGCGCCCACGCGCTCCACGGCGCCAGCAGCGCGAGGCCGCCCAGGCCGGTCAGCACCGCCCACGACGTGAGCCACCGCCCCAGCTTGTGCCCCAGCAGGATCCACGCGAACGCGCCGTAGCGCCGCGGGTCGAGCAGGTGGGGCTTCAGCAGCAGCGTCGTGACGTCGCGCGCGAGGGTCTGCACGGTGCGCGCGTAGCTGCCGCGCAGCGTGTCGGGCTGCGCCAGCAGGCACTCGGCCTCGCCGGCGTACACCGCGCGATAGCCCAGCTCCCGCGCGGCCAGGATCGGGGCGAAGTCCGGGCTCAGGGACGCCGCCACCGGTGACCGGTACAGCTCGCCGCGCACCACGTACAGCGCGCGCCGGGCGCTCACGGTGCCGAACACCAGGCTCTCGCGCTCGCGCAGCCAGCGTTCGTAGCGCCGGTACAGCGACTCCCCGGCCGGCCCGCGCTCCTCCGCCGGCCGCGGCGCCACTTCGCGCGCGTACGCCACGCCCACCGTCAGGTCGGCGAACCGGCTCGCCAAGGCCATCAGGGCGGAGTGGCGGGGCTCCGCGTTCCGCACCGTCACCACGATGGTGACCGACGGCCACGTCACGGGGCCGAGCGCCGGCGGCAGCTGCGTCCGCGAGCGCGACGCCAGCTGGAGCCACAGCGGGTACGCGACCCAGACCGCGGCGAGCACCGCCGCGGACATCACGACCACGAACACCGGCAGGTCCCGGATGGCGGCCTCCTGGCCGAGCGCAGCGGGCATGCTCAGGGGTATCACTCAGGAGACCGGAGCGCCCCGGGGGACGTAACCCGGCCGCGGGGCCGGCGCCCCGGAGCCGGCGCTCAGTCCGCGGCGAGCGGCTCGGCCGCGGCGGGCGGCGTCTTCTTCTTGAGCAGCAGCACCAGCGGGATGGCGACGACGAACAGCACCGCGGCCAGCTCGAAGATGTGGTTGTACGCCAGCACCACCGCCTGACGGGTGACCCGCAGGTCGAGGATCGCGGTGGCGCGCCTGGCCGCGGTCACCGGGTCGGCGCCGGCCGCGCGCATCGCCGCCGTCACGCGCCCGAGGAACAGCCGCGTGCCCTCGCCGTACGGCGTCACGTGCTCCGACAGCAGATCGTGGTAGCGGCTGGTGCCCCAGCTCAGCTGCGTCGCGGCCACCGCGATGCCGATGCTCGCGGCCACCTGGCGGACCACGTTGTAGAGCCCCGTCGCGGCCGTCATCTTCGGCTTCGAAATGGTGGACAGCGCCGCGGTGCTGACGGCCACGAACAGGATGCCGGTGCCCGCGCCCGACCAGATCTGCGGCCAGAACAGGTCCCACGCCCCCACCTGCCCGGTGAGGTGCGAGAACTGCCAGAACGCCCACGCGTTGAGCACCAGCCCGGTCACCACCAGCACCCGCGCGCCGATGCGGTTGTAGAGCCAGCCCCCGATCGGGCCGATGACGCCCGACGCCAGGCTCCGCGGCAGCATCGCGACCCCCGACTTGAGCGCGGGGAAGCCGAGCAGGTTCTGCATGAACACCGGCAGCAGGAACAGCGTGCCGAACATGCCCATGCCCAGCACCCCGCCCAGCGCGGTGCCCGAGGCGAACGGGACGTTCTTGAGGATGCGGAGGTCCACCGCCGGCCGCTCGGCCGTCAGCTCGCGCCACAGGAACAGGCCGAGGCCCGCGACGGCGAACACCGCCAGCCAGACGATGAGCGCCGAGCCGAACCAGTCCTTCTCCTGGCCCTTCTCGAGCATCAGCTGCAGCGAGCCGAGCCCGACCGCCATCAGGCCGAGGCCCGACCAGTCGATGCGCCCGCGGTGGCGCTCGAGGTAGTGCGGGTCGTGGATGAACCGCGACACCAGCAGGAGGTTCAGCACCCCGATCGGCACGTTCACGTAGAAGATCCACGGCCACGACCACTGGTCGGTGAGCCAGCCGCCGAGCGTGGGGCCGACGGCCGGCGCCACGATCACGCCCACGCCGTAGATGCCCATCGCCAGGCCCTGCTCCTCCGGCGGGAACGTCTCGCGCAGGATGGCCTGGGCGACGGTGATGAGCGCGCCGCCCCCGAGCCCCTGGATCACGCGGAAGGCCACGACCGCCGGGAGGCTGCGCGCGGCGCCGCACGCCATCGACGCGAGCGTGAAGGCGACCACGCTCGCCATGTAGAAGCGCTTGCGGCCGAACCGCGCCGACAGGAGCGCGATGACCGGCATGATGAGGACGTTGGCCAGCAGGTAGGCCGTCGCGACCCAGGTGATCTCCTCGACGGTCGCGCCGAGCGTGCCCATCATCTTCGGGAGGGCGACGTTGACGACGCTGGCGTCCAGCACGGCCATGAAGGTGCCGGTCAGCACCGTGCCGGCGATGACCCACTTGTGCGGGGCGGCCCGGCCGGCCGCCCGCCCCTCCGCGTCCGCGCGCCCGGCCACGCGTGCCGGAGGGGCATTTTCCGTGCCCCCCGCTCCCCGCCCCCGCCCGGCGCGGGACCGGGCCGCTAGGCGCTAGGGCTTCTCGTCGAAGCCCGCCGGCGGGCAGGGCCCGATATCGAGCGGCGGCGGCTCGTCCTTCACCAGGTACTCGAACTGCTCGCGGAACTGCTCCAGCGACAGCTTGGCCGTCGCCGCGAATCGGGCCAGCTCGTGCGGGTCGTCGAAGTCGTCGCGCCGCAGCCGGATCATGTAGCGCCGGGCGATCGCGTAGCGGGTGGAGTGGATGTCCACCTGGCGCACCCGGGTCCGGCCGGTCTGCGGATCCAGCATCTCCGAGAACGGGATCGGCACGAAGTGCCCGCCCTGCATCGAGATCATGATGCCGCTGCAGCCCGACAGCAGCGACTTGGCGGCGCAGTAGCCCAGGTCGCGCGTGTACTCCATGTCGAACGGGATCGGGTCGGCGCAGCGCAGCTCGTAGCCGATGTTCTTGGCGACGATCGTCATCTTGATGCCGAACTGCTTCAGCCGGTCCTGCACCGCCGCCTTGAGGATCTCGCCGATCGAGACCTCGGCGATGCGCAGGTTGCCGTGCTCGTCCCGCTCCACGTCCTTGAGGCCCCGGAGATCGTTCGGGTCGAGGCCCTCGACCACGCCCTCGGCGATCACCGCCACGCCGTGCCGGCTGCCCTCCGCGATCCGCTTGATGACCGCGCCGACCAGCGTGTCCACGACCGCCTTGAACTTGACGTTCTTGAACCCGAACTCCTCGGGGATCAGCGTCAGCGTGGCGCCCGCCGACTTGCCGATGCCGAGCGCGAGGTGCCCGGTCTTCCGCCCCATCGTGATGATGAAGTACCAGCGCGACGTGGCGTGCGCGTCCACCATCAGGTTCTTGACGATCTCGGCACCGTAGTGCCGCGCGGTCGGGAAGCCGAAGGTGTCGAGGTCGGGCGGCAGGTCGAGGTCGTTGTCGATGGTCTTGGGGACGTGCACGACCTGGATCCGGCCCTCGGCCTTCTTCTCCAGGCACATCGCGGAGTAGGCGGTGTCGTCGCCACCGATGGTGATCAGCTGCGACACGTTCATCCGCAGGAGCGACGTGACCGTGTTCTCGAGCAGCTTGGGGTCCGTGGTCGGGTTCGCCCGGGCGATGCCGATGATCGAGCCGCCGCGGAAGTGGATCCGGCTCACCGTCTCGATGGTGAGCGGCACCACGTGCTCGATGTTGCCCTGCATGATCCACTCGAAGCCGTCCTGGATCCCGATGACGTCCACGCCCTCCAGGACGCCGCGGATCGTGGCGGCGCCGATGACGCTGTTGATGCCCGGCGCGGGGCCGCCGCCCACCAGGATCGCGAACTTGTGCCGCACGGTCATGTCCCAACCTCCGTCGATCTTGTCCGAGCGCGCCGGGCGTCCCGGCGCACCGTGCCGCCGCAGTGCGGCGGCCTACGGCAGCATCCGCCGGTCGAGCGCCAGGAGCCCCTGCGGCCGCAGCGCCAGGTCCTGCGCCACGACCGCCAGCCGGTCGGCCAGCGCCGCGAGCTGCCGGTCGCGCCGCCGCACCGTGTAGTAATACGCCGACCGGCTGACCGCGAACACGCCGGCCAGCCACAGCGGCACCGCGGCGACGGCCGCCGCCGGGCCGAGTTGCCCGGCGAGGACCCCCAGCAGGGGTCCGAGGCCGCCGCCCCCGAGACCCCCGCCCAGCCCGCCGAACCAGCCCCCCGCCAGCGCGCCGAGGCCCTCGCGGAGCGTGATCCGGGTGCGCCCGCCGCGCACCGCCACCACGACCTCGAGGTTCCGGGTCGAGCCGCCGCCCCGCGCGCTGGTCCACGAGAAGCTGCGGCCGAGCTGGCTCACCTGCCCGGGGTGATCGGTCAGGCGCCGGATCTCGTCCACCATCACGGGGAACTCCGCGTCCGGCACCTCGCCTTCCACCACCCGCTCGTACGCCAGGCTGGTCGGCGCGCCCAGCCAGAAGTTGCGCCGGTTGGCCGCCGGCGCGGACGGCGTCCCGGGCACCGGCAGGGCCCGCGCGGCCTCGCGCACCGTCTCGGGCGCGATGCCCACCTCCGCCGCCAGCGCCTCGACCCCGCCCACCGTCATCGCGCCGCTCGCGGTCGGCTGCGACGCCTCGATCTCGCTCGCGCGCCTGACGATCTCCCGCACCTCGCCCTCGGTGTAGCGCCGCGGCAGCGCCGCCGCGCCGGTCAGCTCGTCCATCAGCCGGCCCGGCGTCGCGGTGCGCTGGTCGTGCCGGATCGCCATCCCGTGGGTCAGCGCGCCCTCGACCACGCTCCCGACCTGCGCCAGGCGGGACCGGTGCGCCGGCGGCGCCTCGAGGAACCGCCCGCTGCGCACCGCCTCCTCGCTCGGCCAGTGCCCCGGCACCGCGCCCACCAGCATCTCGTAGACCACGACCGCGAGGCTGTAGACGTCGGTGCGCTCGTCGAGGTCGGTGAGCCCGGCCGCCTGCTCCGGGCTCATGTACCCCGGCGTGCCGAGCGGGAAGCCGGTGCGCGTGAGGTTGGTCTGCCCGGCCGTGCTGATGGCCTTGGCGATGCCGAAGTCGGCGACGATCGGATGCCCCTCGGAGAACAGGATGTTCTCCGGCTTGATGTCCCGGTGGAGCACGCCCATGCGGTGCGCGTAGCTGAGCGCTTCCGCCACCGGCGAGGCGATCGCCAGCGCCGCGCCGCGCTCGAGCCGGCGCTCGGCGTCGAGCCGCCCGCGGAGCGAGGGGCCGTCGATGAACGGCATCACGTAGTAGAGGAACCCGCCCGCCTCCCCCGAATCGTGGAGGGCCAGGATGTGCGGGTGCGTGAGCCGCGCCGCGATCTGGATCTCCTGGAGGAACCGCTCGGCGCCGAGCGAGGCGGCGAGGTCCGGCCGCAGCACCTTGAGCGCGACGTCGCGGCGGTGCTTCAGGTCGCGGGCCAGGTACACCGTCGCCATCCCGCCGCGACCGAGCACGCGGCGCAGCTCGTAGCGGGACGCCACGGCGCTCTGGAGATCGGCGGGAAGATCGGCCACGGCCACGAAAGCTACAGCGGCGACCGGTGCACCGTCACCGGTTCGCTCCGGCGCGGCGCGCGCGCCCGGACCGGGCCGCGGGCGCCGCCCCAACCGCCGCGGGGGCGGCCGCAAGCCGGCCGCCCGCGCACCTCGAGCCCCCGGGGAGGCTAGAAGCTGCCCAGCATCGACGTCGTGGTGTTGCTCGACATCGCCACCAGGGTCTGGGTGTAGGCGTCGCTGCCGTAGCTGGCCACGTACTTCACCACGCCGCCCGGCACGCTCGGCGCCGCCCACCACTCGTAGTTCCCGCCGCCCATCATCGTGTACTTGATGTGCTTGGCGCTGAAGCTCCCCGCCGGCGTCGTCACGTTCTCCGTGCCGACCGTGGCGGCGTCCAGGCTCTCCTGGGTCAGGTAGGTCGGCTCGCGCCACGCGAAGCCGGTGTTCTGCTCCACCGGGACCTCGCCCGCCTCCTGGCCGTTGCTCTTGCCGCGCATCCGCAGGACCTGCGAGCGGTCGGCGCTGAACATCGCCTCGAAGATCACCGAATCCGGCTTGTCGGTCATGGTGTACCACAGCACGCGCCACCACTCCTTGCCGTCCGGCATCTTCTTCAGGAAGGCGCGCTCCATCCGCTGTGCGTTGCCGTTGGAGGTGAATTCGAACGTGATCGACTGGCCCTGCTGCAGGTCGGTGCCGGGCAGCCAGTACCCGCCCGAGTTGAACGCGAGGGTGAACATCCAGTTGGCGTAGAACGTCATCATCTGCGGCGACCCGGCGGGCCCGTTCGGCGCCCCGGGCACCATCGGGCCGATGAAGTGCCGGGCGATGGCGTTGCCGGCGGCCTGGCCCGCGGCGTTCGCCGCGCCGCTGGCGATGCCGGACGTGGCTCCGCCCATCGCGCTCCGGACCGTCGAGCAGCCGGCCAACGACAACGCCAGCGCTCCGTAGGCCACTGCCCTGCCTGCGCGCATCCTCATCGCGACCAGCTCCTTGGTGGGTTGGAAGGGGCGATAATCTAGCGGGGGCCCCCGCCGCACGGCAGGTGGGTCGAAAGGTGGCGCTACGCCGCCCCGAGCAGCCGGACCGGCGACTGCCGCGACGCCCGCAGCGCCGGCACCAGGGCGCCGGCCAGCGTCGCCGCGACGAGCAGGGCGCCGTAGCGCGCCACCGCGTGCGGGTCCCACGCCGGGAGCCCGGCGACGACCGCGCCCAGCGCGTCCCACGCCATCATCCCGGCCCACAGCCCGAATGCGAGGCCGGCCGCGGCCACCAGTGCGGCGCGCCACAGCACGAAGGCCAGCAGGTCGCGGCGCCGCGCCCCGACCGCGCGGCGCACCCCCAGCTCGCGCAGCAGCGAGGTCACCCACAGCCACATCACGGCGACGGTGCCGAGGGTCGCGATCGCGACCATCGCGCCGCCGACCGCGCCCAGCATCCGCCCGAACCACCCGAGCGGCGCCGCCTCCGCCGCCAGCAGGCTCGCCTCCGACGTGCGAGCCAGGCCGCCGAGCCGCGGACCGAGGACCGCGCGCAGGGCGCGGCTCACCGCCGCGCCCGCGGTCCCGGGCCCGCGCGGCCGCACCAGCAGCTCCACCGCGGCGGCGGGATGCTGAAGCACGCTGAGGTAGACCACATCCGGCGGCTGGTAGCCGCCGCCGAAGCCGGCCGGCACCCGGTCTTCCACCACGCCGACCACCGTGTACAGCGCGTCCGACCCGTGCCCCACCCGGATCGAGCGCCCCACCGCGCCGGCCGCTTCGAAGTGGAGGTTGGCGAGGCTGCGGCTCACCACCGCGACGCGCGGCGCGTCCCAGCGGTCCGCGTCGCTCAGCGCCCGGCCGGCCACGACGTGCAGGCCCAGGGCCCGGAAGCTGTCGGCGCTCACCAGGTGATGGATCGCGAAGAAGGTGTGCCACGGGAACGGGAGATTGCCCCAGCGGCAGTTGCCGCAGTCGGTGGCGACGACGTCCTCGGGCCCGAGGCCCAGCAGCGCGCCGCGGCTGGCGAGGCTCGCCACCCCGACCGCGGGGTCGGCCGACAGCCGCCGCAGCAGCGCCCCGTAGGCGGCCGCCCGCACCGCCGGCGCGGAGTCGAGCGCCGTGAACGCGTAGACCTCCCCGCCCGCCGTGCCGTCCGTCCCGGGTCGTGCCGCGCCCCCGGGCGCGCGGGCCCTCGCGCCGAGCAGCGAGCCGGCCACCAGCACCGTGAGGCTCAGGCCCAGCTGCACCGCGGGGACCGCCAGCGCCAGCGAGGCCTCCTCGGCGGAGACCAGCGGGGCGTCGCGCCGCGCGATCGCGAGCGGCAGCAGCGCGCCGAGCGCGATGCCGGCCAGCGTCGCGACGACGGCCGCGGCGCCGGCGGCCGGCGCCGCGGGCCCCACCGTGCCCGGCCAGGCGCCGAGCGCCACCCGCGCCGCGGCGAGCCCCGTCGCGCCGCCGACCACGGCGGCCGCGAAGGCGATGAAGCCGGCCTCGAGCAGCGACGCGCCCAGGACCTGCCATCGCGTCGCGCCCACCGCGCGCCGGACGACGATCTCGCCCGAGCGCGCCGAGGCGCGGGCCGTGGACAGCGCGAGCGTGGTGAGCCAGGTGACGGCCACGACGCCGGCGGCGATCCCGAGCAGCAGGTGCGAGAGGCTCGCCACCGCCGTGGCGCGGATCACGCCCGGGCTCCGCGCCAGCGCACCCCACACCACCTCGAAGTCCATCCCTCCCGCCGGGGCGACGCCGAGCCGGGCCGGGAGCGCGCCGGCGCCCCGCCCCACCAGCGCCGTCGCGGGCAGGAGCACCGCCAGCGCCGCGGCCGCGGCGGCCGCGACGAGCACCGCGACGCCCCACCAGGCGCGCAGTCCCTCGAGCGCGGGCGTGACGGTACGGCGGCCGATCATGCGGGGGGAGCGACGCTCCGTCGGGCCGGGGATGCGGCGCTCATGGGGAGGCGGTCCTCACCGGGCCCCCGGGTGGCCTTCCAGGTCGAACCAGCCGTGCACCCGCGCGGCCGCGCCCGCGTCGCCGCGGTGGTGCGTGTACTCGTTGGTCGCCGAGGAGTAGCGGTAGTCCTTCGACCAGGCCGGTCCATGCTCCACGATCTCGGCCACGCCACGGAGGCAGTGCCGCACGTCGGCCATCGTCGTGGTCGGATGGAACGAGAGCCGCACCCACCCCGGCTTCTCCGAGAAATCGCCGTGATCGATGCGGTCGGTGATGTGCTTGGAGCGCGACGGATCCACGTTGAGCAGGTAGTGCCCGTAGGTGCCGGCGCACGAGCAGCCGCCGCGCGACTGCACGCCGAACCGGTCGTTCAGCAGCCGCACCACGAGGTTGTAGTGGAGGTTCTCCACGTAGAACGAGACGACCGCCAGCCGCTCGCGCACCCCGCGGGCCAGCACGTGCACGCCCGGAATCGCCTCGAGCCCGTCGAGCACCTCGGGGACCACCTGCCGCTCGCGGCGCGTCATCGCCTCGACGCCCATCGCCTCCTTGAGCCGGACGGCGAGCGCGGCCCGGATCGCCTGCAGGAAGCCCGGCGTCCCCGCGTCCTCGCGCGCCTCCGGGTCCTCGAGGAACGCGTACTTCCCCCACGGGTTGGTCCACGCCACCGTGCCGCCGCCGGACTCGTCCGGCACGCGGTTGTGGTAGAGGTCGCGCGCGAAGATCAGCACGCCCGCCGAGCCTGGCCCGCCGAGGAACTTGTGGGGCGAGAACAGCACGGCGTCGAGGCGCGCCTCCGCGTCGGCCGGGTGCATGTCGAGCGCGACGTAGGGCGCCGAAGCCGCCCAGTCCACGACCGCCACGCCGCCGGCGCGGTGCATCAACTTCGCCATCGCGTGGACCGGCGTCTCGATGCCGGTCACGTTCGAGCAGGCGCTGAACGCGCCGATCTTGACGGGCCGGCTCCGGTAGCGGTGCAGCAGCTCCTCGAGCGCCTGCAGGTCCACCACGCCCCGCTCGTCCGGCGGGATCACCACCACCTCGGCGATCGTCTCGTACCACGAGGTGTGGTTGGAGTGATGCTCCATGTGGGTCACGAACACCACCGGCCGCTCGTCGTCCGCCAGCCGGACGTGCTGCCGCAGCGGCTCCGGCGCCTTGAGCCCGAGCAGGCGCTGGAACTTGTTGATGGCGCCGGTCATCCCCGCGCCGGTGGTGAGGATCAGGTCCCCGGGCCCCGCGTTGACGTGCGCCTTGAGGACGCGGTGCGCCTCGTGGTAGGCGACGGTCATCGCCGAGCCGGTGGCGCTCGCTTCCGAGTGCGTGTTGCCGACGAACGGGCCGAAGTCCTCGACGATGCGCTGCTCGATCGGCCGGTACAGCCGGCCGCTCGCCGTCCAGTCGGCGTACACGATCCGCTGCTCGCCGTAGGGCGAGCGGAACGTCTGGTCGTGGCCGATCGTGTTGGCGCGGAACGGCTCGAACCAGCGCTCGAGCGCGTCGGCCGATTCCGGCGCCGGCCGCGCGGCGCGGCTAGCGGGTGCCGCCAAGGAGGCTCCGGTGGCGCGATGGACCTCAACAATCTGATGGAGACGGCCCGCGCGGGCCAGTCCGGGCGCCGCCGCGCCGCCGGTCACCCGACTTTCCCGGTCACGCCCTCGCTGGTGGTGGTCCAGTGCGCCCCGTCGCCGGTGACCTCCGCCCGCCAGCCGCGAGCGCCCCGCGCGCCCCGTTCACGGCTCGAGCACCAGCAGCGCGAACGTGCCCGGCAGCACCGGCGGCCGCGGACGCGGGCGCTCCGGCGTCGGCGCCGGCGCGGGACCGAAGTCGGCGGACACCGTGAACAGGCGGTGGGTCGCCTCGTCCAGCTCCATGGTGCGCGCACCCGGCCTGGTCGTGGCGTTGGCGACAAGGCTGAACGCCGTCGGCGAGTCCTCCCGGATCACCGTGATGGTGCCCTCGCCGTTGGAGGCGAAGGCGAGCCCCCGGGCGGCGTCGAACCGGCACGCGTCCACGCCGCGGCCGATCGGCACGGTGGCGATCAGCCGGCCCGCCCGCGCGTCCGAGACGCCCATCAGGGCGTTGCGGCAGCCGCTGAACAGGAGCCGGTGCTCCCGGTCGATCGCCAGGCCGCTGGGACCGGTGCACGGGCCGATGGACCAGTGGCGCGTGACCCGCAGGGCGCGGGCGTCCACCTCGACCACCCGGCTCTTGTCCTCGAGGTTGACGTACAGCATCCCGTCGCCGGCGCTCACCCCGAACTCCGGCTTGCCGCCGAGGTCCACGCTGCCGATCCGCCGGCCGGTGGCGGCGTCGATCTCGGTCGCGCTGCCCGCGTCGCCGTTCATGGTGAAGACGTTGCCCGTGGCGGGATCGAACAGGATGCCGTCGTCGTCGATCGCGGCGACGGTGCGCGTCAGCACGGCCAGCGTCTTCAAGTCGAACATCGTCACGCTGCTGTCGGCCCCGGAGGTCGCGAAGCCGTGGCCCGCGGCGTAGGCGAACGCGACGCCGTGCGCGCGGACGAGGCCCGGGATCTCGCCCAGCAGCGTCCCGGTCCCGGGGTCGATCACCATCACCCGGTCCTGGCGGGCGACGAACAGCCGGTGCCCCGCCGTGTCGAGGGCCAGGTAGTCCCAGCCGCCGTCGCCGCCGAGGGTGTAGGTGTGCGTGACGTGGTACGTCTGGGCGACGGCCGGAGCGGCCGCGGTGCCCAGCAGCAGCGGCAGCGCCGCCAGCAGGGAGGTGCGCATTGGTGACCCGGCTCCTTTGGGTGGACATTCAACAATAGACGGAACGGCCCTCCTCCGCTAAACGCGATTCCGGCCGGCGACGTCTCACCACGAGCGCGAAGCTCCGGAGCGAGGTTGAGCGACACCAGCAGCCTGGAAGCAGCGGCCGCCGACCTGGTCCCGAGGGCCCGGCGCGGCGAGGCCGGCGCGCTCGAGCAGCTGCTCCGGCGGTGCCGGGGGACGGTGTACCGGTGGGCCCTGGTCGAGACCGGCGAGCCCGCGGACGCCGAGGACGTGACGCAGGAGGTCCTGATCCGGCTTCACGGCTCGCTGCACCGCTTCGCCGGCCGGTCGCGGTTCACGACCTGGCTCTACCAGGTGACGCGCAACGAGGCCTCGAGCCTGCGGCGCCGGCTCACCAGCCGGCTGCGCCTGGCCGAGGCCGCGACCCGGGAGGCGGCGGTGGGTCCAGAGTCCAGGGACGATCCGGCGGACCGGGTTCATGCCGCGCGCGTCGCGGCGCTCGCCGAGGATCTGCTGCGGCGCCTCCCGCGCCGGCAGCGCGAGGTGTTCCACCTCGCCGACCTGGAGGGCTGCGCCATGGCGGAGATCGCCGAGCGGCTGGGCACGAGCCCCGTGACCGCACGCGTGCACCTGTTCCACGCCCGACGGGCGCTGCGCGCCGGAATCCTGGCGCGGTGGCCGGAGCTGGGCGGCGAGGAGGGACGATGAACTGTCGGGACGCGCGTCGCGCGATGCTCGAGGCGGACCTGGCCGAGCTGGCGCCGGGCGGCGGCTCCGAACTGGCGACCCACCTCTCGGCCTGCGCCGCGTGCCGGACGGCCGCGGCGCGGATCGCCGACGCGGAGGCCGCGCTGGCGCGGCGCATCGCCGCCGCGCGGCCGTCACTGGACGAGGCCACGGCGCTCGGCCGGGCCGCGGCTGCCGCGCGGCGTCGGGCCCGCACCCGCCGCTTCGGCGTCGCCGGCACCCTGGCCGCGGCGGCCGCGGCGGCCGCCCTGCTGCTCCTGCCGGCAGGCCGCGGACCGGGGCCCTCGCTCTCGCGGGTCGTGTCCGCCGCGCGGCCTGGCTTCTCGGTGACCGCGTTGCCCGCGCAAAGCCTCGTCGTGCTCCAGCCCGCCGATTCCAACATCGTGGTCGTGTGGTATCTCACGTCACGGAGGTCGTCATGAAGGTGCGTGTCCCGTTTGCGCTCCTGGTCCTTCCCTCGCTGCTCACCGCGTGCGGCCGCTCGTCCGCGCGGCTCGAGACCCGGACGTTCGCCCTGCACTACCTGTCGAGCGACGAGGCGGGGAAGATCGTGCAGCCCTACGTCTACTACGACCGCCAGGGCGCCCAGGGCGCGGCCAGCGCGACCCAGAGCACCCTGACCGTCCGGGAGACGGCGGACAACCTCGACCGCATCGCCCGCGTGCTGGCGCAGTTCGACCGGCCGCGTCCGAGCGTGCGGCTCACCTTCAAGGTGATCCGGGCCGACGGCGCGGCGCGGGCCGACTCCAGCATCCGCGACGTCGAGGCGGCGCTCCGCTCGCTGTTCCGGTTCCGCGGGTACGCGCTCGTGGCCGAGGGCGTCGTGACCGCGGCCAGCAGCTCGCGCAGCGAGCAGACGCTGGAGGGCGCCGGCGGTCCGTACCATCTCGAGGCCATAATCGACCGCGTCGCCGGCGTCGGCGACAGCGCCGTGGTCAGCCTGGGCGTCCGGCTGACGATGCCCCGCCGCAACGTCTCCTTCGAGACGCAGGTCGGCATCCCGGCCGGCAAGACGGCGGTGCTCGGCAACGTCGAGGGCGGCGGCCCGGACGCCGCGCTGATCCTCACCGTCCGGCCGGAGCTGGTCGCCAACTAGCCGGACGCCGGAACGGCCCGGGACGAGGGGGCGGTTGCCGCGGCGGCCGCCCCCTCGTTGCGCCGGGGCGCGGGCGCGTTAACGTGGGGTGGCACCCGGCCGCGGCACGGGGGCGGGGGGCACGCGCGGCTGGGTGGGGAGGACGGCCATCGCTACCGACGTCCGCGCGCTCATGGACAACATCGCGTCCCGCTACGACTTCCGGGACAAGTCGGTCATCCACGTCGGCGCCGGCGGCGGCCGGCTCATCGGCTACGCCACCGGCGCCCGCAGCGTGCTCGCCGTGGACGCCGACGCCGAGGCCGTGCGGCGGCTGGGGGTGACGCTGCGCGAGCGCGGTCTGGTCAGCCGCTTCATCGTCTTCAAGGGCGAGCTGGCGTCGGTGCGCGCCCGGGCGGACGTGGTGTTCTTCGAGTTCTGCCTGCACGCGGCCGCCGACCCGGCGGCGGCGCTGCGGCACGCGCGGGCGCTCGCGCCCGAGACGCTGCTCGTGGACCACGCGCCCGGCTCCCGCTGGTCCTGGACCTGCGGCGAGGAGGCGGGGGTCGAGCGGCTGTGGGACGCGGCCGGCCGGTTCCCGGCGGCGCGCGACGAGACGGTGGTGGGCGCCGAGCAGTTCCACGACTACGACGAGCTGGCGGCGGCGGTCGGCGGGCGTGGCGAGCCCGCGCTCGGCCGGATCGCGGAGTTCCGCGGCCGCCAGGGCATCGCCATCCCGATGCCGTACCGCATCGCCCTGCTGCGCTAGCGCGACCGCCCGCCGGCGCCGCGTTTCACGGCGGCGCCCGGCGCGGTGTCACACCGACGTACCCGAGAGCGGAGAGCGGTCGAGATGGCGGCGTTGCGCGGCAAGGCGCTGGTGGCCTACCTGCTGGTCTGCGTCCTGTGGGGCTCGACCTATCTCGCGATCCGGATCGGCGTCGGCGCGCTGCCGCCGTTCCTGTTCGCCGGCGGCCGGTTCCTCCTGGCGGGCGTGCTGCTCCTGGCCGGCGCCCTCGCCTTCGGGGAGCGGCTCCCACGCCGCGCCCGCGACTGGGGCGTCCTGGCCGTCGTCGGCCTGCTGCTCCTGGCGGGCGGCAACACCTTCGTGGTGTGGGCGGAGCAGTTCACGCCGTCGGGCGCGGCGAGCCTGTTCGTGGTCACCGTCGCCCTGTGGATGGCGCTGTTCGACGCCCTCCTCCCGGGACGCACCGGCCGGCTCACCGGGCGGGTGGTGGTGGGCCTGCTGCTCGGCCTCGTGGGCACGGCGCTGCTGGTCGAGGCCGATCCGCGGGCGATCGTCCACGCCGATCTCCGCGGGCCGCTCGCGCTCACCGGCGCGAGCGCCTCGTGGGCCCTCGGCTCGGTGTACTACCGGCGCGAGCATCCGGAAGCGGGGCCCTATGTCGGCGCCGCCATCGAGATGATCGCGGGGGGCGCGGTGGTGACCGCGTTCGGCCTCGCGCTCGGCGAGGCGCAGGCCGTGCACCTCACCGCCCGCGGACTGGGGGCGCTCGCCTACCTGGTGGTGTTCGGCTCGATCGTGGGCTACACCGCCTACGCCTACGCGCTCCACCACGCGCCGGCGACGATCGTCGGCACCTACGCCTACGTGAACCCGCTCATCGCCGTGCTGCTGGGCTGGGCGCTGCTGCACGAGGCCGTGGGTGCGCGCACGTTCCTCGCGATGGCCCTGATCCTGGGCGCGGTGCTGTGGATCCAGGTGTCGCACGCCGCCGCGATGCGCCCCTCCGTCGCACCCGCCGCGCGAGAAGCCGAGGCGTTGACCGGCGACTAG
>Ga0335070_10003247_pt1 | contig 18939 bp, 17 predicted proteins | sample Lox_Sample_13_FD_206722 | JGI IMG/M metagenome (GOLD analysis project Ga0335070, IMG submission 206722) | Soil microbial communities from Loxahatchee National Wildlife Refuge, Florida, United States - Lox_Sample_1.3 | ecosystem: Environmental > Terrestrial > Soil > Wetlands | place: USA... | reverse complement strand
AGATACGTCACCATCGCCGCCAGCGCAATTTGTTCGTTCCCCTCGGCAAACGGACGGTTCAGCAGCAGCGCCCATGCGTAACCCGCGGCGATCCGTGCGTACATGTACTGTTTGCCGTCGGCCCCACTCGTCATCGCTCGCGTCAGCGACATCTCCAGCATCGCCGGTTCCACCTGGCGCGAGCGAGACCTCGCCTGACCCCCGTAGCGCGTCACGAGTTCCTGATGAATCGCGATCAACCCACGCATGTCCAGCCGGCGCCGCGGCTTCACCGACGTCATTTCCCTAACTCGCGATAGCTGTTCCGGTGCTGCCCCTCCGTCCGCCGGAACGCTTCCAACTGTCGGGCAAACTCCGGATCGAAGGGCGACAGCTCGAGGCCCCATTTGGCTTCCGTCAGCTCCAGCTCGTCTCCAACCGACAGACGCAGGTTGTCGATCACCTTCTTCGGAAGCAGCACTCCAAACCCGCTCCCAATCTTGCGCAATTTGGTCTTCATAAATTGCATTATAACAAATGTTATATACAGACCCAATTTGGCCTGTACTGTGCCATTATAATTAACGTTATACAGGCCACTTTTGTGGGGCACCTGTTCTGGCGCTCAGCCTCCGCCCGGGCTGGCAAACGAACAGCAGATTCCTCGCTGCGCTCGTGATGACAATCCATAACGACGAGCGAACGGCGAAAGGCGAATGGCGCGAAGCGGCTTCACTCAATCCTCAACAGCAGCACGGGTTCCACCATAAATTCGAAGGCGTTGATCTTCTCGACGGCGCTGCGGACCTTTGGCTCCGAGACCGGTTCGACGGTAAAGAACAGCGACAGGCGCGTTTTGGGCGAGTGCGGTTCCTGCTGCACCGAGTCGATGTTCATGCCTTCGCGCGAGAGAATCTCGGCGACGCGCGCGATGATACCGCGCTCGTCGTTGACCGTCAGGCGCAAGTACCAGCCTGCAGGTTTCGGCTCGGGTGCGATCTCCAACTCGCGCGACTCGAGGAAGCCGACTACATTCTTGGCGCTGAGGCGTGCGCCTGCAAGATCCCGTGCAATTTCAACAAGATCCGAGACCACGGCCGCGCCGGTGGCGTCGCCGCCCGCGCCGCGTCCGTAGAACATTTGCGTGCCCAGGCGGTCGCCGACCAGGAAGACAGCGTTGTTCACGTCCTCGACCTTGGCCAGCATGGAGCGCCGGCTGACCAGCCAGGGACGCACGGAAACGTCGAGACCGCTGCCGGTCTGCTCGGCCGAGGCGACGAGACGAATGGTGCGATCGAGGCGCTGCGCCGAGCGGATGTCAACGGCGCGCACGTCGCGAATGCCGTAGGTCGGAATGCGGGCCACGTCGAGGCGTCCGCCGAAGGCCATGCGCGCGAGGATGCAGAGCTTGTCGCGGGCGTCCTGGCCGTCGATGTCGAAGGTCGGGTCGGCTTCGGCGTAGCCGGCCTGCTGCGCTTCGCGGAGTGCCTGCTCGAAGTCGATGCCGCGGGATTCCATTTGGGTGAGGATGTAGTTGGAGGTGCCGTTGAGGATGCCGTGCAGGGCGCGCAGGCGGTCGCCGGCAGTGGATTCCTGGATGACGCGCAGGATCGGGATGCCTCCGGCGACGGAGGCTTCGAAGCCGATAGGGAGGTTGCGGGCGACGGCGAGGGCGAAAAGTTCGTCGCCGTGCTCGGCGAGGAGTTTCTTGTTGGCGGTGACGACCGGCTTACCGTGCTCGAGGGCTCCGCGAAGAAGTTGCAGGGAGTGATCGACGCCGCCCATGGTCTCGACGATGACGTCGACGTCGTCGGAGGTGAGGAGGTCGCGCCAGCCGGTCGTGACGCGGGCGCCTTCGGGAGCGTCTTCTGGTTTGATCGGCTGACGGCGGCAGACGGCGGTGACGGTGAGCTTGACTCCGCTGCGGCGTTCGATGAGCGCGGAGTGGTGAGCGATGATGTCGGCGGTGGCGCGGCCGACGATTCCGAAGCCGACAATTCCTACGCGGACGAGTTTCATGGGTTAGTTGTCAGTTCTCAATTGTCAGTTGTCAGTGACATCGGTCAGGGGTTATGCCCTGGTTATCAACGCTTGCGATCGGCGCGGCTCAAGCCGTGCCGCTTCAAAGCTGGGTCGCGGGAAACGTCAACTTCAACTGTACCAGTTCGTGGCCGGCGAGTGGACGTTGGAGGGAGGCGGCGACGATCGCGATGTCCATCCGCGGTAGGCAATCCGCCAGTCCCCTGGCCACAGCAGAACAACTAATCGCTTTGCGAATTGCTTAAAGTGCAATAAGCTGTTGCCGGTTTCAGCCCTTAGATTCATGGGAGGCTTGTATGGCGCAAGAAAGCGCGGCGGACACGTCTCAACCGACTGCGAACCAGTGGCACAGGGATTTGCTGGCACTGATCGTGGTGGTGGCTTCGCTACTGGGAGTGGCGGTGCTGGGAGCCGTCGGCATTTACAAGGGAGAACCAGCCAAAGAGGTACTGACCATGCTACTGCCGGTGATTGGCACGTGGGTCGGGACCGTACTTGCCTTCTACTTCGGCAAGGAACAACTGGAAGCAGCGAACCGGACCGTCGATCGGCTGGCACGTCAGCTTACCTCAGAGGAGAAATTGCGGTCCATCAAGGTTACGGAGAAGATGATCCCGCGGTCCGATGCCTTCGTCGCGACGCAAGAGCCGAGCGAACTCAAGCTGCTGGAGGTCTTGAGCGGTCTGGAGAAGCAGCAGAAGGGCAACCGGTTGCCGATGCTTACGCAGCAGGGTCAACCGCGTTACGTGGTCCATCGCAGCACGATCGACCGGTTTATCGCGAAGCGAGCAGCGGCGGGGGCGACCACGGACGACCTGCAAAAACTGACCATGGCAGACCTGATCAAGGATCCTGAGTTTGGCAAGAACCTGCAGAATACGTTCGCGGTGGTGCCGAAAAGCGGCACGCTCGCGGATGCGAAGCGGGCCATGGACGCCCTGCAATGGTGCCAGGACGTTTTCGTTACCGAGGCAGGGACGAACGCCGAGACCGTGTTGGGATGGGTCACGAACGGAATCATCGAGGCAAATTCACGGGTCTAAAGCGGCGCACGAGGAGTGGGGAGCGACTCATGGAGAAGCTAAGAAGCAAGCTGGTGTCCTCGTGGGACGGTCTGTGTGCGGAAGTGAAACACGCAGCGAAACGCTTGAAGCTGGAAAAGGACGAAGAGCTCTGGTATCGGGGCGTTAGCGACTGCAACTTTGTGTTAATGCCGTCGCTCTTGCGCTGCTTCGGAAAATCAAAGCCAACAGTCAAAGCATTACGGAACCTGGAAAATGACCTATTCTTCGAGTTTATGGCGAAAGCCCGACTCGAAGGAGGAGAGTCTCTCTCGGAGTGGGACGTATTGTTCCTGATGCAGCACTACCGCGCTCCCACGCGGCTGCTCGACTGGACTGAAGTTCTGCAAGTGGCGGTGTACTTCGCGGTTGCCTACCGCAAGCGCGATCCGGCCGATCCTGCCAGGATCTATGTAACGAACCCCTACGTGTGGAATGATGAGCATGGCTACGGAAGGGACCTATATTGGCCGAGGTACTTCGGATGGGACGCGAAAACGAAGGCATACTATGACTTTGGCGAGATCCTAGTGGACGAGGCCTACATTGATTGGAAGTACCCATGCGCGCTCTATCCTCCTCAGCGTGATGTGAGACTCTCTGCCCAGAGGGGCTTCTTTACAATTCACGGGTACGACTTGCGGCCGATGGATGAAATTTCGCCGGAGTTCGTGGAGGCGATTGACCTGGACCACTCTGCAATCGAGGAATGTAAGCACCAGCTTCGATATAGCGGAATCGACGAGTACTCATTGTTTCCGGACTTAGAGGGTCTGTCGAGGAAACTGCGCAAGGACCACGGACTTGACCTCCCGCTGCCCGGTTAGTACCTGGATGCAAGAGCCATACTCTATCCTCAAAACGCCGTACCAGTCCCGTGGGCATTGCCCGCGAGGCCCGAATCACGGGCGAAGAAAAGGGCCGGACGAATCCGGCCCAACGGAGGCATGGAGGTGAGCTATCCGGCGACGCGGCGACGAAATGCGCCGATGGCGCCCACCGCCCCGGTCGCAAGAAGCGCCAGGGTCCCCGGTTCGGGTATGGCCGTGCCATAGGTCACGTCATCCATGACATAGAAATCGTTGGCCAAGGAGTAGACCCCAACTTCGGAAACCAGTCCGGAGTAGCCGGAGGCGAGCCAGGTTGGGACATCGGATGGATCCAGCGAGGCCGACGTCCACAACAGGTTATGGGAGCTGTCGTACAGGTCGAAGTAAACGGTGGCAAAGCTGTAGCCAGCGAAATAGGCGCCCTGAAACACGGCCGGGGAGTTTAGTACGAACGAGTACTCGCCAGCGCCGGTGCTAGGTGCGTAAACGCGGGTCGGGGGTGAAAAGGGGTTGTACGGGGGCTGGGCGTCCAAGTAGTAGGACCAGACTCCACCCCATGTAATATTGCAATATCCGTCGGGAACGATGCCGTCACCGGGTAGCGTGTCGAAGTTGCAGTCGGTGGTGGCGGCCAGAGCGTAAGTTGCGAACGCAATAAGAGCGACGGCGAGAAGCAGCGATTTCTTCATTCCGGGTTCCTCCTAGGAGCTTGCACCTACCAAAAGAGATACGGTAATACCACTATTTATGCAATTGGTCTTCCAGGCGAACGTCAAGGGAAGTCCTCTATTTTCAGTGTAGTGAAAGCATGGAGCCGATTTCCTGGCAGCTACATGTGCATGTTGTTTCATCTGTGGAGGTAGATATTTCTCCCTTATTGGGGTTTCTGCAGTGAAACCAGTTCTGTGGTGTGTTTGAGCTGGCCGCAAGCGGCGTAGATGTCGCGTCCGCGGGGACGGCGGAGGAAGGTCGGAATGCCCGCGTTGGTGAGCACCGTCTGGAAGGCGAGGACGCGGTCGGGCTCGGGCATGGAGAAAGGAATCTCGGGGCCGGGATTGAGTGCGATGAGGTTGACCTTGGCGCGCAGTCCGCGGATGAGATCGACCAGTTCGCGGGCATGCGAGGGGCTGTCGTTGAGGCCGCCGAGCAGGACGTACTCGAAGGTGAGGCGCTCGCGGTTGCGGAGTGGGAAGTCGCGCAGAGCGGCGAGAAGCTTTTCGATCGTCCACTTCTTCGTGATGGGCATGACTGCAGTGCGCAGCGCTTCGTTCGAGGCGTTAAGCGAGACGGCGAGTTTGGGGCGGATTTCTTCCGCGCCGAAGTCAGCGATCCGGGGCACGATGCCCGAGGTCGAAACGGTCATGCGCGAAGCGGGGATGCCGGCTTCGGTGACGAGCATGCGCACGGCCTGCATGAAGTTGTCGTAGTTGAGGAAGGGCTCGCCCTGTCCCATGAAGACGAGGTTGATGCGGTCGCGGTCGATCTCGACTTGCTGGTCGTTAAGGACGGCGAGCACCTGACCCACGATCTCGCCCGAAGCGAGGTTGCGGTGCAGGCCGAGAAGGGCTGTCATGCAGAACTTGCAGTCGACAGCGCAGCCGACCTGGCTGGAGACGCAGAGGGTGGCTCGGGTGCGAGACAAGTTGCCCGTTGCCAGTCGCCGGTTGCCGGAAAGAGCAGGTCCTTCGACTCGGTTGCTGGCGCTCCCTCGCTCGGGATGACGCCGGACAGGAGAAGTGCTCGAAAGGGATCCTTCGACTGCGCTCCCTTTGCTCGCTTCGCTCAGGATGACACCGCCTAGGGATATTTCAGCGAGTTCTTCGTCGCCGGAGTCGGAGCCATCGCCGGCTTCGCCGCCGTCGCCGTCGGGCATCCAGACGGTTTCGACCGACTGGCAGTCGGAAAATGCGAACAGATAACGTACGGTTCCGTCGGAGGAAACGAACTTCTTCTCTATCGCTGGCAGACCGACCGCGTAGCCGGCATCGGCGAGTTGCCGGCGGAAAGAAACGGGCAAAGTCGTGAACTGATCGAGGCGCGGCCAGCGCTGGTGGTAAAGGCCGTCCAGCAACTGACGGAGGCGGTAGGGCGCTTGGGCAAAGCTTTCGACCAGCTCCGCAAGTTGTTCATTCGAAAGGCCTAATAGTTCGCGATGTTGCGGTTCGGTCATGCATCCAATATGCTGGAAGAGTAGGCAACCCGTCTTCCCGACTTCACTTCGGGGACCTTACTCCAGGCGCGTTCATTCTATCCCAGGCTAGGGACGCGGAAATTCGAACTGGCGGCAAGGGCGAGCAGTTTCGTTCATAGAAATAGGTTCGCATGGCAGCAGAAGCACTAGCGGTGGCAGCCGACCGGACAATCCACCGGGAGGTATTACCGAATGGCCTCACCATCCTGACCGAGCAGATGGACCATATTCGCTCGGTCGCGCTGGGAATCTGGCTCAAGGCAGGTTCGCGCAACGAGGAGCAGGAGGTCAACGGAATTTCGCACTTTGTCGAGCACATGGTGTTCAAGGGAACGACCCACCGCTCGGCAGAGGACATAGCGCGCGAGGTGGATTCCATAGGCGGCAACATGGACGCCTTCACCGGCAAGGAAACCGTCTGCTTCAATATCAAAGTTCTGGATGAGCATTTGCCCATCGCCGTGGATGTGCTGAGCGATATGGTGCTACATCCGGTGTTTGACGAGAGTGAAGTGGGGCGCGAGCGTGGCGTCATCGTGGAAGAGATCAAGATGGACGAGGACAACCCCGACAGCCTGGTCCACGAGATTTTTACGCAGAACTTCTTCAAGAACCATCCGTTGGGCAGGCCGATCCTGGGAACCAAAGAGACGGTGCGCAAGTTCGATCAGGCGAAAACCTTCGCATACTACCGCAACAAGTTCGTGCCGGAGAACCTGGTAATATCCGCAGCGGGCAACGTGCGGCACGAGGTGCTGGTGGACTTGTTGGGCAAGGAGTTTGAACCTCTGCCGCGGGGGGAGAACGGCCTGCATGACACGCCGCCGAAGATCAACTCGCGCATCATCCTGCGGAACAAGAAGGCGCTGGAGCAGGTGCAGATTTGCATCGGTGTACCCTCGTACCGAGTGAACCACGAGAAGCGATTCGTGGCTTACGTGCTGAACACGCTGCTGGGCGGGGGAATGAGTTCGCGGCTGTTCCAGAACGTGCGCGAGAAGCAGGGGCTCGTGTACTCGATTTTTTCCGAGCTGAATCCCTATAAGGACACGGGATGCCTGGCGGTGTATGCGGGCACGTCGCGCGAGTCTGCGCCGAAAGTGGTGCAGTCGGTGCTGCACGAGTTTCGCGAGATCAAGGCGGGGCAACTGCCGGCCGAAGAACTGAAGCGGGCGAAGGACCAGTTGAAGGGCAGCCTGATGCTGAGCCTGGAGTCCTCCACCGCGCGCATGTCGAACCTGGCGCGCCAGGAGATGTATCACGACCGCTTCATGGGGATGGACGAGATCATTGCGCGCGTGCAAGAGGTGACGCTGGACGATGTGGTGGGGGCCGCCAACGAGATGTTTCAGCAGGAGGGGGTAGCGGTGACCGTGCTGGGGAATCTCAATGGGCTGAAACTGACGCGCGAGATGCTGGAGTGCTGAAGACGCAACCAGCAACCAGCAATTAGCAATTAGCTAAGGCTCGCAATTGCGGCGGCAGTGGTCGATTTGCAAGATTGCCGGGTGGCAGGAGGGGAAGTAAGAGCAGCGCGCTCTCTTTGACATTGGCATGAGGGTGCTCAATAATTTCCTGTTTGCTCGCGGAGACGAACACGGCCTTCCTACGTCATACCAGTGTCAAAGTTCCCGCGAGAGTCCGAATGAGGTCCAAAGACATGTCCAGACGTAATCGCGATCGCGGTTTCACGCTGATCGAGCTGCTGATCGTGGTGACGATCATCCTGATCATCGCAGCCTTCACCATTCCCAAAATCACCAAGTCGCAAATTCCAGCACACGAGGCGTCGGCGATTGCCAGCATTAAAGCTATCAGCGCGGCGGAGATGATTTACGCCAGCAGCCACCCCGACCTCGGTTTCACGGCGGACCTGATTACGCTGGGCGGCACCGCGCAGAGCGGCGGCGAACAGACCATTGATACCAATCTGGCCAGCGGACGCAAGAGCGGCTACACCTTTACCTACACGCCCGGCGAGAAGGTGAACGGGGCAATCCGTTCCTACACCGTCACGGCGGTACCGGACCAGGTGGGCACCACCGGGCAGCGGCGCTTTTTCGCGGACGAGTCGGGCGAGGTCCACTACAACGGCAGCGGCCCGGCCGACGTGACCAGCCCGGTGATTCAGTAGAGCGCGGCCGAAATACATTCGCCGCCCTTCGACTTCGCTCTCTCGAATAACCTGCGTAGGACGAAGATTAGACCGCGTGGGGAAGGTTGTACGCCGGGTAGGGGTCCTTCGACTCCGGCGTCGCGAAAGACGCGACACCTCCGCTCAGGATGACACTCCGAGCGGTTTTCATCTTCTTGGGCAGGCTGCCGGCTCATGGGCATTCAGGCCAGGCTATGAAGCCGGGCCCCTGATACAAAGCCTTACAACAGCGAGTTTTCCCGCAGCCTGTGAAGGCGTGCGCCGCCCTTTTAGGTCTCCGACCAGATCTCGCCAATCACCCGCTGAAAGTTGGCACCCAGAACCTTCTCGATGACCGCGGACGGCTGGCCACGTTTCTGCAACTCAGCCGCGATCGCTTCCATGTGGTCGGGGCCGTTGAGATCGGGCACATAGGGATAGCGGTCTTCTCCCGGCGCGCCGATGCCGAGCTTCTTGCGGCGAGCGATGTCTTCGTCGAAGGCCTTCTTCTGCTCGGGGGTGAGCGACACCGACTGGATTGAGCCGTCGGAGCCAATGCCCACGTGATCGGCACCGCAGATCTTGAGGGCGCACAGAACGTGGTTGATGACGTGCTCGTGGGTCGGCACCGTGGGCGAAGCGACCAGGTAGGGCATGAGATAGACGCCAAAGTAGCCTCCCTTGTCGGCCAGGGCCTTCATCACGTCGTCGGGCTTGTTGCGGGGATGAGCATAGATGGATGCGCAACCTGAATGGGTGATGAGCACGGGCCTCTGCGAGGCTTCGATCGCCTCGGAGGTGGTGCGGTAGCCGCTGTGGCTGAGATCGACAGCGGCGCCGAGCTCGTTCATTTTGCGCACGGCGTCGTGTCCCGCCTTGCTCAGGCCGGCGTTGCCGGGCTCGAGGCATCCGTCGCCGAAAATGCTGCGATTGTTGTAGGTCAGCTGCATGATGCGCACGCCGAGACGGCGAAAGGTCTCGATGCGCGAGGGGTTGTCTTCGAGAAACTGAGTGTACTGAAAGCCCGGGATGATGCCGATCTTGCCTTCGCGCTTGGCGCGGGCAATGTCTGCGTGGATTCGAATCACAGTGAATACGTCCGGCGATTGTTCGACCAGCGCGTCCACGTAAGCGAGGTTGTCGATGGTCTCTTCGAAGCTGCGCCCCGAGATCGTGAAGTTGATCGCCGTGATGCCCGACTGGCGCACCGCATCGATTGCGGCCTTGTCGGGCAATGAGTCGGCGCTCGTGAAGGGAGCGCACAGCGTATCGATGACCACGCTCTTGCGATACAACTCGGCCACGCCGGCGGGGAACTGCTCCGCGGCCTCCGCCAATACGCGCGGTACCAGCGCCGTCAGCGCCAATGCGCGCCCCATCGTAACTAAGAAGGACCTGCGGCAGTTCGTCATTGCCATATTCCATTCCCCTACTTCGTCACTTCGACGTTCGCGCGCAGGGTGGCGGTCGAGTCGTCTCCGGCCCACACGTCGAACACCGCCGGCTCCAGCACCCACTGCTTTTCCGACGGGCTCCAGTAGGTCAGCTCGTCCTTGCCGAGCGAGAAGTGCAACGTCTTCTTCTCCCCGGGAGCAAGTGAGACCTTCTCGAATCCCTTGAGCTGGCGCACCGGTCGTGAAGCGCTGCCGGACTGCTGGTGGACGTACACCTGCACCACTTCATCGCCCGCGATGCTGCCGGTGTTCTGCACATCCACGGAGACGCCAATGTTCTCGCCCAGCTTGGCGTGCGGCTTGTCCAGTTGCAGGTTGCTGACGGCGAACTTCGTATAGCTCAGGCCGTAACCAAAGCGATAAAGCGGAGTGCTCTTCACGTCCTGATAGCGCGACTTGAAATCCGCCTTGGTTTCGGGCTCGTGGGTCAAATTGTGCGCGTAATACAGCGGCTCCTGTCCGGAGCTGCGTGGCCAGGTGACGGTGAGCTTGCCTCCGGGATTCGCGTCGCCGAAGAGGATGTCGGCCACGGCGTTGCCGCCCTGCGAGCCCGGCTCCCAGGCTTCGAGGATGGCGGGCACGTGCTCCGCTGCCCACGAGATGTTGAGGGGACGGCCGTTGATCAGGACCAGCACCACGGGCTTGCCGGTGGCGACTACGGCCTCCAGGAGTTCCTGCTGGCGTCCGGCGAGGTGCAGGGAAGCGTTGGACGCCGCTTCGCCGGCCATCAGCGCGCCTTCGCCCAGCACCATCACGACGAGGTCGTTGCGTTTCGCCGCTGCCACGGCTTCGTCGAAGGCAGCCTGCGCATCGCCCGGGCTCTGTGCGGATTCGTCGTGCAATTTCACCCCGGACATCCCGTCGAAGTTGGAGGGTATCTCACGGCGAATTGAAGGCCCTTTGGCATACTCGACCTTCACCGCGGAGCCGACCTTTTGCTTGATGCCCTCGATCACCGTGACCACGTCTTTGCCGCCGGTGATCATGCCTCCCCAGAAGCCGACCTGCGCGGGGCCGGAATCCGCCACGGGACCGATCACTGCGATCGACTTGTATTTCGTGCCGGCTTTGTCCAGCGGCAGCAATTGTCCTTCATTTTTTAGCAGCACCATCGATTTTCGTGCAGCCTCGCGGGCAAACTGCGCGCTGGCCGGGTCGTTCAACACGGCGGCGATCTTGGACTCGTCAATGTAGGCGTTTTCGAACAGTCCCAGCTTGAACTTCACCACCAGCAGCGGCCGGACCAGCGCGTCGAGTTGCGACTCGGTGATGCGACCCGCCTTCAGCAGCTTGGGCAGTTCGTTGAGGTAGGTGTAGCTGGCCATATCCATGTTGACGCCGGCACGGAAGGCACGGTAGGCGGCGTCTTCGCGTTCGCGGGCGTAGCCGTGGGTGACCAGGCTGCCGATGGCGAAGGCGTCACTGACCACGAAGCCGTCGAACTTCCAGGTCTCGCGCAAGACGTCGTGCAGCAGCCAGTAATTGCCGGTTGCGGGCACGTCGTTGAGGTCCATGTAGGCGCTCATCAGGCTGCCGACACCGGCATAAATCGCGGCCTTGAAGGGAGGGAAGTACACATTCCACAGCAGATCGTCAGGCACATAGGACGAGTCGTAATCGCGACCGCCATCGGCTGCGCCGTAGGCGGCAAAGTGCTTCACGCACGCGAGTACGTGGCCGGGCGTGCCGATCTCGGCGCCTTGAAAGCCGCGCACCTGCGCCTTGGCCATGATCGCGCCGAGGTACGGGTCTTCTCCCGCGCCTTCCACCATGCGTCCCCAGCGGGCATCGCGTGCGATGTCCACCATGGGAGCAAAGGTCCAGTTAATGCCGGCGGCACGGGCCTCGCGGGCAGCGATCGTCTGCGCGCGCTCGACCAGCTTGGGGTCCCAGGTCGCCGACATGGCCAGCGGCGGAGGAAAGATCGTATGGTATCCGTGGATCACATCCAGCCCAATCAGCAGCGGGATGTGCAGCCGCGATTGCTCCACGGCGATCTTCTGAAACCGGTTGATGTCCGCCGGTTCCGAGACCCAAAGTACGGAACCCGCGATCCCCTTGCGGACTTGCTCCTCCGCCGGCATCTCATTGGGAAGAGGGAGGAGCGGTTGGCCTCCCGCCTGGTTGAGCTGCCCGATCTTCTCCTCCAGCGTCATCTGCTTCAGCAGGGTGTCGGTCCGCTGCTCGGCGGGGAGTTGGGAGGATTGCGCTTGCAGGAACGTCGCGTTGGCCAGGGGGTGGGTCAGTAGGGCGATGGTGAAAACAAAACGCCGGATGCGGAGAGTTCTTTTGCGGCTTCGCACGATGCACGCTCGCTCTGATGTATCAGGTTGGCACAGCATGATGGCCAGTTCGCCATCCTAACACCTCAGTTGAGCGACGGGCTGGCGCAGGAAGACACAGCTCTGCCGTGCGGATGTTTGCCCGGAAGGGAATCCAGCAGGCGATGGACGGCTAGCCCGGCGTAAACGAAACCGCCGGGCAGAGAATTCCACCCGGCGCATCAGATCGGGCCGGCGTTCCATCAAGGCTGACTGTGGGCGCAAACTCCTAGTGCGCGGCCACCGACATCACTGTCCGCAGGTGCTTCACGGCCAGGGTATGGATTTGCGAGACTCGCGATTCGCCCACGCCCATCAGTTCGCCCACCTCGCGCATGGTGAGTTCCTGCTGATAGTAGAGCATCAGCACTTGCTGTTCGCGCTCCGGCAACCTGGCGATCGCCTTTTCCAGCCGCTCCTTGCGTTCGCCGGAAAGGCAAAGCGTGAGCGGGTCCTGGTCGGGCGGCCCGGCAAGGTTCTGTTCCAGGTCCGTTTCCTGCCCGTCGGTATTCGACTCGGCGTGCAAGCTGCCGATCTCCAATCCGCGAATTTCGTTGACGAGATGATGCAACTCCTGCAGGGAGAGGCCCATCGCCTTGGCCAACTCCCCTTCCGAAGCCGTTCGTCCCAGCTCCGCTTGCAGTTTCTGCATGACGCTATCGATCTGCCGCGACTTGCGCCGCAGGTCGCGCGGGCTCCAGTCCATCTCGCGCAGGCTATCGAGAATGGCGCCGCGGATGCGGAACTTGGCGTAGGAGGAGAACTTCACGTTCTTGTCGGAATCGAACTTGTTGAGGGCATCGATGAGTCCGACGATGCCGGCGTGGACCAGGTCCTCGAACGGGACATGCTGGGGAAGGTGTTCATGGATGCGCCGCGCGATGTATTTCACCTGCGGCATTTGTTCCAGCACAATCTTCTGGAACTCTTCTTCCGTGCGCTGAGGTTTTGGCTCGTTGGCAGACGCAGGAGTAACGGGGGAGGAAGCCGTTTGTGTCTTCATATCCCACGTTGTAGTACCCGCGTCTTAGATCACTCTTAGTTGGTGGTTAGAAGTTTCTAGGGAAGGGAACATGCAGCCGAGGGCCGCTTCGACCCGGCTGCATGCGGGCAACACTTGAGCACAAAACTTCCCTGAGCGTCGGCAACGAGGGCGAGTCGCGCGGGTCGAAGCGACGCGAACGCAAGCTGCAGCCTGGGTTGCCGGCAGCCATTCTCCGCAGGCTTGGCTGGAGCGTACCGGGTTAGAGTCAACCGGCTTTCGTCATTGCGCCACCGCGCCGACTTGCCTGTTCGCAAGCTGCAGGCAAACCTGCCCCACCGCGTTTCCGGAGCTATTGAGTTTCAGGACCAACTCGCCTCCCGCAGCCTGGAAGGTGCGGAGCGCGATGCGAAGACCGAGGTCCGTTCGGTTGAACGCCGGCGCTGCGACCAGGTGCGACGCTCGGGCCTTGGCGCGCACACCAAACCGCACGAGAAAGGAGTGCTGGTCGATGGGCTTGCCGACAACGCAGACAACATGTTGGGGCAGGGAACAGCCGAGCAAGTACTCAAAGAGGTGAAAGAATCCGCTGCGCAGCCGGGCTGCGTTGCCGCGTACCCAGGCCGGCTTGCATCGCACCCAGAGTCCAATTTCCCGGTGGTGGGCCAACGACGCGAAGTCGTCCCGCAAACGAAACAGCAGATCGTCCAGCGCGACGGGGACTGTCGTATTGCCGGGCTCGCCCGCATCCAGCAGCAGGCGCAATTCCAGCAACCGCTGGTGCAGGGTTTGCGTCGAGGCCAGCGCCGCTTTCATTCGGGCGCGAAGTTGTGCTGCTTCCCGGTCCTGGCGCAGGGAGATTTCCAGCCCGCACTCTAGTGCAGTCAAGGGCTGGCTGATGCTGTGAAACAGCTCGCCGATCAGATCTCCCTCGCACCACGCCGCGGGTTCTTCCGCCTGCTCTGCCATCGTCACACCGCGACCTCCGACGGACCGCGCAATTCATAACCCACGCCCCGCACGGTGTGGATCAGCTTGGGAGTGTGGCCCTCGTCAATCTTCTTCCGCAGATAATTGATGTACACGTCCACCACGTTGGTTCCGGTGTCAAACGAGAGGTTCCAGACGTGCTCGACAATCATGTTGCGGGTCAGCCGGTGGCCGGCATTGCGCAGCAAATACTCCAGCAGACCAAATTCCTTCGAGGTCAGCTCGATCCGTTTCCCGGCGCGCTGCACCGTCCGCTCCACCCGGTCCAACTCCAGATCGGCGACCCGCAGACGAAGTCCAGCCGCAGTCGGGCGCCGTCGCATCAACGCCCGCACCCGGGCGGAAAGTTCGGTAAAGGAGAATGGCTTGATAAGACAGTCGTCCGCGCCCGCGTCGAGCGCCTGTACCCGGTCTTCCACGCGGCTGCGTCCGGTCAGCACCAGCACGGGCAGAGTGGGCCTTGTGGGCCGGACGCTCCGTAGCACCGACAAGCCATCCCGCTTGGGCAGGTTCAAATCCAGGACCAGCAGATCGTAGTCGCTCTCCCCTGCAGCCTGTCGCGCCTCCTCGCCGTCCGGCGCGATATCGACCGCATAGTGCTCGGCCTCCAGCCCCTTCTTGAGGAAACTCGCCAGAGGGGCGTCGTCTTCGACCACGAGGATACGCATGGCTGTCCTTCGTACTGACTGTTAACGTCACTTCCGTGCGTTCAAGTCTGTGCCAGGACGCGGATACAGGCCGCCGATGAGCGTTTTATCGTCCCAAATTGGCAGCGGTTCAAAATGGTCCTGACATCCTCAGATGCCATCAAAATGCCATAAACAACCTCGTCGGAAAGTGTTATGTGTTTGCTTCACAGACATCTGTGATTGCAGTCACAGCATGACCTTGCGCCATTTGGCATAACTACAGCATGTCAACCGTGGGGTCCAAGCCGAATCTCGTGACAGTTTCCAAGCGTTCGAAGTCGAATGGGCTGAAAGTTTCTACCAATTCGAAGTCGAACATCCTGAAAGTTTCCACCAAGCTCAAGACCGGCCTGGCAAGTGCTGGAGCTCTGGAACACTACGCTCCTGAACAGCATCTTTTCGAGGTGGACCAGCCCAACCGGGGTGTTTATCTGGTGATGAAGGGCAAAGTTCGACTTTCGGTCAAAGATTTTGCGAAGCTCGACCGGCTGTTCTCTTCAGGATCGCTGTTGGGAGTCCCGGCAACCTTTATCGGCCGGCCGTACAGTCTGGCCGCCGCGGCTGTCACCGAGGCTGAAGTCCTGCATATCGAGCGCCAGGCGTTTCTCGACATCATGGCGCAGCAACCCGAGCTGTGCCGTGAAGCCACGGACATGCTGTGTCGCGAGGTCCAGTTCATCCACGCCGCCCTGGCCGAGCGCCGTCGCGAGAAGAACTACGCCTACTAAGCTCAGATCTTCTCCAGCACAGCCCTGAGAAGAGTCCAGAAGCTCTGCACGGTAGAGATCTGCACGCGCTCGTTGGGGCTGTGCGGATCCACGATGGTCGGCCCGAACGAGACCATCTGCATGCCGGGATATTTCTCGCCGATCACGCCGCACTCCAGCCCGGCGTGCATGGCGATGAGGTTCGCCGGTTTGCCGAAGAGCTCCTGGTGAACGCTCTGCAGCTTCTGCACGACGTCGCTTGTGGGCACCGGCTTCCATCCCGGGTAGGCGCCGGAGTGCTCCACCTCGAAGCCCGCCATGCCGAACACCGTAGCCACCATTTTGGCAACGGCATCGCGGCTGCTGGCAATCGCGCTGCGCTGGCTGGTGATGATCTCGGCGACGTCGCCGTTCACCGTGACCACCGCCAGGTTGGTCGAGTTCTGCACCAGGCCGGGCACGTCAGGACTCATCGCCACCACCCCGTGGGGCAGCGCGACCAGCAGGTCAATGATGCGCTTGGCGTCATCGGCCGCGATGATTTTCTCCGGGCGAGCCGTTTTCTCGGCAGTGATCTGCAGCTCTGGATCGAACCCGCCCAGGTCAGCCTTCCACTCAGCTTCGCACTTGGCCAGCAGCGCACGCAGCTCGCTCTCGCGCGCTGCATCGCCTACCAGCACTGCGGCCGCCTCGCGCGGGATCGCGTTCTGCGCGCTGCCGCCTTGAATCGAGGCGACACCGACGGGCAAGCTGCCCGTCACGCTTTGCAGTGTGGTTCCGAGAATGCGCAGGGCATTGCCGCGTCCCTGGTGGATGTCCACGCCCGAGTGTCCGCCCTTCAGGCCGGACACCTTAATCCGCCACGCCGAGTCGCTGGTCGCCGTCGCCAGCGAGACTTTGCGCCGACCGATCGTTTTCATACCGCCGGCGCAACCGATGCACAGCGTTCCCGTCTCTTCGTTGTCGAGGTTGAGAAAGTACTTCGACTTCAGCACGCCGCCGGGAAACTCGACCGCCCCCGTCAAGCCGGTCTCTTCGTCGATGGTGAATACGAACTCCAGCGGACCGTGCGCGATGTCGGTGCTTTCCATCACGGCCAGGGCCGCCGACACGCCCACGCCGTTGTCCGCGCCCAGGGTGGTGCCTTTGGCCTTCAGCCAGTCGCCGTCGCGCCACACCTCAATGGGATCGGTATCGAAATTGTGGGGCGTGCCCTCGTTCTTCTCGCACACCATGTCGAGGTGTCCTTGCAGCAGCGCCGGGGTGGCATTCTCGCGTCCCGGACGCGCTGGTTTGCGCACCACTACGTTCCCGGCCGCGTCCTGTGTGTATTCCAACCCCAATTTCCTGGCCTGCTCCAGCACATAGCTGCGCGCGGCAGCTTCTTTCGTCGAAGCCCGCGGCGTTGCGGCTAATACGTCGAAATGTTTCCAGAGTGCTTGCGGTTCCAAATCTACGAATGCCGATGTCATGAGCTTCTCCACGGAATGGAAGTAACCAGCCATCCTAAACTTGTGCAGGCGAGCTTGGCGAGGGCCGCAGAGTAAATCGCATACAGCGGCACTTGGCCGCGTGATTTGGGCGATTGCCTTGTGCCACGCAAATGCGGGACGCAGAGCTACCGGTCAGGGCAGAGATTGACTCGCACGTTAGTATGGTGTGATCTGTGGGAGGCCTAGCTCCCCGACTTCTCCGCACGCGGCGGACGGACCCATCGCCGCGAAGGACGCAGCGGGGCTGACCCCTGCCGGGTGACCAGCAAGGTGAACATGCGCCGCAGTTCGCCCTCCTGTTCCGAGAGGAGCACAGCGCGTTGATCGCCAATCGTGCCGCCCAGCACGCGCCCCAGACTGAGCAGCGAGCGGCTGCCGCACACCGCGCAGACTTCGCCCGAGCTGTCGCTGATGACCTCGCAATCGGCGCACAACACGGCGTTCAGCAGGGCAATGGTATTCAGGGAGGGCTCTGACTTTGGGCCTTCGTCCATGGGGCGTCTCGCTGCCCTAACCGTAGCCCCAATACCCAAGGGTGGGAAGGCATTTTCGGGCAGGGAAGCAGGACAGTAACTCGTTGCACTGTTGGTGCTGGGGCCGCTGACACTGACAAAAAGCGGGAACCCGGCTCCCCTGCCCAGCTCCCGATTCAAGCTCCAGTCTTCAGGGCCAATGGATTGTGGTCACTGGTGATACGGCTGAACCACCGCCGGCGGTGCCACCGGCACAACGTCAGGCGCTTCCGGCATCACAATCCAGGCGATGATGTAGGCCAGAACACCGCCGCCTCCGAAGAGCGCGACGATCAGCCACACCACCCGCACGATGGTCACATCGAGATCGAAATATTCCGCGAATCCGGCGCACACGCCCGCGATCTTCCGGTCGGGGCTGTTTTTCGGCGGGCGCATCAGCTTCATCCTGCCGGCGACATAGCCCACCCGGCGGCCGCAATAGGCGCAGACATACGCGTCGTCCTGAATCTGCTTTCCGCAATAGTTGCAGTACATGGTGCCTCCCCACTAGGAAATACGCACAGCATAGAAAAAGGTTCCCGCACGCGCAAGTCCTCTAGGTTGCTCGGAGTAGCGGATTCTTACGGGACCGGCGGCGGACAGTCCGGCGGGGCGCTACTGAATGGTGTACGCCTGCTTCATGTAGCGCCGCGCCAGCTCGGCCGATTCGCTGTCGGAATTGGCCGCAATCACCGCTTTGTACTTCTCCAGCGCCGCGTCACGCTTGTGCATGGCGTCGTACATCTCGCCCGCTTTGAGTGTTGCCCGCTGCTTGAAGTCCGGTTCCACGGCGGAACTCGCCGCCAGTTCATAGGCCTCGGCTGCACCCTGAAAGTCGCGCTGCCCGCTCATCGCCTCGCCCAGTCCGTAGGCGGGAATCTCCATGCGGCAGACGGTGAAGGTGTGGTTCTGGCAGCCGGCAACAATCTTCTTATACGCGGCAACCGCCTGCGGGCCGTGTCCTGCGGCGTTCAGTAAGTGGGCATACTCGGTCGCAACGAGGAAATTTCGCGGAAACGCCTGGTACATTGCGCCTACCAGTTGCAGCGCCTCGTCGTATTTCTGTTCGCGACGCAGGAACAACGCCAGGGCGATCTTGCCATCCCAGGCAACTTCCGGACTGCCATGCGCCGCCACATCCCTGAGGTAATCGAGTCCCTTCTGCTTGTTGCCGCTCAACCCCGCCACCGACGCTGCAATCTTGATCGGCCAGCTCAGGCTGCCGATGACATAGAGATCGATGCCCACCGACAACTTGGCGTCGACGTAGTTCGGGTCCAGCTCCAACACATGCTCGTGATCGTGGCGCGCTCCGATGGCGTTGCGCAGGGCCGCGAACCAGGCATGTTCCGCCATGCCCATGTAGGTCGAGCGCAGTCCCTTGGCCACCCCCCGGGCGTAGAGCGCGTTTACGTCGTTGGAATTCTTCGCCAAATACTGGTTCGCAAGCTGAATGGACTGGGCGCTCAATTGGTTCACCCGGTCGTGCACCTTGGGATCCAGCGGCTGCAGGTATTTCTTGTTGATGAAGCTGTCGGTCGCATAGGCTTCGG
>Ga0335070_10003246_pt1 | contig 18941 bp, 16 predicted proteins | sample Lox_Sample_13_FD_206722 | JGI IMG/M metagenome (GOLD analysis project Ga0335070, IMG submission 206722) | Soil microbial communities from Loxahatchee National Wildlife Refuge, Florida, United States - Lox_Sample_1.3 | ecosystem: Environmental > Terrestrial > Soil > Wetlands | place: USA... | reverse complement strand
CATGTCATGTATTTAAAATCTTTCCAAAAAAGAGTACTTTTCTGTAAGAATTCCCCCCATTTCTGAGATATTAAAATCCGAGCTATTTTCATAATAACTGGAATATATCATGGTGACCAGAGAATATTTATAATATATAGTTCATAATTATATTACATGAAAGGGGAACCTTATGAAACATCTCTCCTTAGTCATTACCATACTCCTGCTGATACCGCTGTTTAATTCTTTGACGGCCCAGGCTGGCCCAATTAACCAACCATCAAGACTATCCACTGGTGAAATTCTTTCTCTCTCCGCCTCAGATGCCTATCCGACATTGAGTGAACCGGTATCCCTTCTCGTCACCGTTCAAGGCGGGGCAACAGAGCGATTCAATGAAACCATACTAATTTCCGATGAATTCCATGGGCTTGTCGCCACAGATGGCCACATTACCTGGATTGCAGGGAACGTGACGGAGCCTCCCATCACCTTGACTATCGGCAATCAAGCTTCATACAAAAAGAAAATCCCTTGGTATCCCTCTATCGTCGGGAACCACACGTTTCATGTGATCGCAGGTTCGTTTCCTGTACAAAACCTCACGATGAGCGTCAGCTTTGATGTCGAAGGCGTCATCTCCCCTTCCTTTGGCCACCCGAGCATTCTTACAAAAGATACGACAAACGAACTTCAAGTAACTATGTCAGAAACCAGAACGACCACCGAAGCACCCCTCCAGATCCTTGCAACAAAACTCCAAGCCGGGGACTGTTCACCATCGTACTCCTTAGACAATATGACGTCAGTGTGGCGAACTTGGGTGAATGCAGGACCTGACCATATCCAGGATGAACTCATCGGGGAGTACAACATCAGCTCCATACCTGACGGGTTCTACGATATCATTGTGGAGACCAGCAAACAGAGTTACACCTGGCAGCATGCGGTGAAGATCCAAACCAACACCTCGAAGGAAATCACAATCGCCCAGCTCACCGACATCCATATCGGGAAATACGCGAATTTCGCAAACAAGAAAAAAGAACTAGCCAACCTCATCACGTACATGAATGAAAACATCCACCCTGATTTCGTCATCGTGTCTGGTGATTCAGTGGACTGGTACAACAAAAAATCCCTGCGGAACGTGTTCAATGACTTCAAAGGCGCATTCCTCGCGTGCGATGCACCAGTCTTTACCACCCCGGGGAACCACGAGCGGTACGGCAACAGCCTTTTGTTTCTTTATTATCCGTTTACGAACCTGACCTCTTATCTTCGCTTTGTGAATCCTCTAAGTGATTATTCGTTTGATTACGGGAATGTCAACTTCGTTTTCCTCGACTCGGGATACGATTACAGCAGATGGGAGATCCAGCCCCAGATCTGGAACACCACACCAGAGGGTAGCGGCCTGACCGCCACGCAGATCTTCCTTCTGAACACCACTTGGGGGGATGCTCAGCTCAATCAGATCATATCGATGCATCATCCCGCGGTGTACGACAGCAACGACACCGGGCTTGGCGCGGTGCCGAACAACCTGCCGAGTGGGAACAACAACTGCATCGCCTTCAACCGTGGTGTGTTCATCGACTATTGCATCAAGAACAATGTCTCCTTGGTACTCACGGGCCATACGCATGAGAACCATGTCTTCAATTCAGTAGGAAAAACGCCGCTCAATTTGACTGCCTGGCCTTTGTTTATCCAGACCAGGTCATCGACCCTCAGCGGGTCAGACAACGGTGGACGGATCCTTCATATAAAAAACGGCGTCGTCCTTTCGTACGAGTATCTCGCGTTTGCCTAGCTTGTTTTTTTCTTGACTGCGAGGTACACTGGTCCGACGATGATGTACAGGAGGAGACCAACGAGCAAGACGTACGGCGCTGCAGGTTCGTACAGGAAGGTAAGCAGGATCGCTGCGACGATAAATCCTGCGGCGACCGCATCGGTTTTTATCCCCTGCTTCGGGAACCGTACCGGTGAAACCATGAGGAGGGCAAACAGCACGATGAAGGGAAGGATGTGCCAGAGATCGACTGGGAGGAAACTGCTCATGACAAGGAAGATTGCGTTTGCCGAGGCAGGCAAGCCGACAAAGTAGCTGTGTGTCTTGAACTGAGTAAACGAGGAGAGTCGAACCGTGCAGCAGACGAAGGAGAACACGATGACGATGCCGACGAGCAGCTGCAAGGGAAGTGAGGAGGCGAATGCATCAGAGCTCATTGCAGTGAAGAGGAAGAGCGGGGCGACGGACAGGGAGAGGGAATCTGCGATCGCTTCAAGGAATTCACCCATTGTCCCGTTCCCGTAGCGTCTGGCGACCATCCCGTCCAGGCCGTCGGCAATCAGGCCGATGAGAATCAAAGATGCCGCTATCTGGAATTCGTTTTGGAAAATGAAAAAGACTGAAAGAAACCCCAAGACTGCGTTGGTGATGGTGATGAGATCAGCAACGGAGAGCAGTTTAATCATGGACTTCTGCAAGACTATCCTCACCTGCCTTGAGGTTCTCAGAAACCTGAATGGACAGCTGCTTAATCTTTTTTGTTGGAAGGTACACGTCAACCCGTGACCCGAATCTGATAAGACCGATCCGTTCTCCTTTTTTCATAGATTGGGCTTTTGCGACGTACGGGACGATGCGCCTGGCGAGCGTGCCTGCGATCTGGATGATTTTGATGACACCTATTGTTGTCTGGGCGATCATAATGACTCGTTCGTTGTGATCTGATTCCTTTCGGTACGCAGGAAGATGACCGCCTGGGTGATGGGTCAGTTCCGTGATTACTCCATCGAGTGGCATGCGGTTCACATGGACGTTGTGGATGTTCATAAACGTCGAAATCCTAGTGCACTCCCCAACATCTGGATCCTGAAGAACGAGGATCTCGCGGATCTTTCCGTCCGCGACCGCGACGATCCCTGATCCGATGACGCGCTCCGGGTCCCGGAAGAAAACAATGAGGAGGCAGGAGAGGCAAAAGAAGAGGACAGCGAAGATCAGCAGAATCATCATCACAAGACCCATGGTAAAAAACGCTGCGCCAAGCAGGAGAAATACTACGGCGAATGATGCAAGAATCCAGGGATATCCACCCTCAGCGATGCGCATCGTCTTTCTTCCCCAACACCGTTCCGAACAATCGTTCGATTGGTCCTTTTCGTTTCGCAAGATCAATGATACCAACGATCTCGTCGTACAACTCTGGTGTGATTTTGAAGGTGATGAACAGCAGGACGATGAGTGCGAGCAGGGAGCCGACCTTGCCGATGACGTTGTGTGCGATGTCAAAAGGCACCAAATTGCTTCCCACCATGAAGACAACCCCAGCGTTCCGAATCAGGTTTAGGAAATAAATCGGAACAATGGTGACGAGCAATCCGAGGGTCTTTCGTTTCACGCTGACGTGGCTGAGTGCCCCGATCATGCCGACGAACAGGACCATGGATTGAATGGCGGTGCACGCGAAGATGATGTTCACAGGAGCGGTATTGTACACGATGAGTGCATGGTCGCGTACGGCGTTCACCCCGAAGAGATGAAGCAGGTCTGTGCTTTGGGCCGCTACTGTTTCGATGAGCCATTCTTTCAGCCCCGGAATAATTCCGTTTTCGATGGTAAAATAGATGATACCAGCGAGGAACGTGCCGCCAGCGATCCAGTTCAGGCTGGTGATATAGGTGTTGCGTTTGATGGAGAGCCACTCGTGGTACGCCAGGTACATCAGGACGTACACGCCGATGACGCAGACCGCTGCGTTGAAGATGTCGCCGTCTTCGGAGAGGTACAGGAACGCAGGCATGGTCGCCCAGAAGAACGAAAACAGGCCCCATCCGAGGATTTTCAGACTGCTTGCCGTGTTCTTTTTCGGGTAGAAAAACCCTGCCCCAAGGAAAAGCAATCCAAGGAACAAGGGGATGAGCGAGAGTTGTTTTTCAAACTCGGGAGGTGGATAAGGAAAGAACAGGTATCCTATGAGGAGCATCACAGTCGGTATCAGGAAAAAGAGCACGACGATGCGTCCAGGATGTTTTTCAGATGGTGGTTCCATGCGAAGTTCGCTTCCTGTATTCCGCGTTGAGTTTAAGACAGTTATGCGACCATACGGTGGATATCAAAACTCTTAAACAGCAGAGGAGATAACAGGCATGGGACCTCCTATGAACGTGAAGCTTATTGGTTGGACGTCGGATCCGGAAAAGCTCCCTGCGATGGCTGCGACCCTGACGCATAGCAAAATAAAACCTGAGGATCTTGCGAAGAAATCGAACAAGGACCTCTCCGCAGTCCTCAAGCAGGTCATGGCGCTTGGACATACCAGCATCATCGAGCATGCGTCGTTTACGTTTGCCATCAGTGAGGTGAGCAGGTCGCTGACGCACCAGCTGGTCCGGCATCGTATAGCAAGTTATTCTCAGCAGAGCCAGCGGTACGTGAACCTCACCGAGCCGAGTTACGTGATTCCTCCGACGATCGAGAAGAACAAGGCGATGAAAAAAGCGTACGAGGAGACCATGCAGCTGATCTGGGATCAGTACAACAAGCTGCTGGAGATGAAAATCCCTGCTGAGGATTCGCGGTACGTTCTGCCGAACGCGACGTGCACAAACATCATGGTGACGATGAATGCGCGTTCTCTTCTGAATTTTTTTGAGCTCCGCTGCTGCCTGCACGCCCAGTGGGAGATCCGGATGCTTGCGAACAAAATGCTTGCTGAGGTCAAGAAGGTCGCTCCCGTGATTTTTAAGGACGCTGGTCCGTTGTGCAAGACAAAGCAGGTTTGTCCTGAGAAGAAAAAATCCTGTCCGTTGTACCCGAAGTGAGGAGACGATGAAACGACCGCATGTCCTGGTGAACTGTGCGATGTCCGCGGACGGGAAGATCGCTTCTCCGAATCGGAAGCAGATGCGGATCTCGAGTGACGAGGACATCAGAAGGATGCATCAACTGCGCAGTGAAAACGATGCGGTGCTGGTGGGTGTTGAGACGATTCTTTCTGATAACCCGAAACTGACGGTGAAGGAAAGGTATGTGAAACATCCGCGTCAGCCGTTGCGAGTCGTCCTGGATACGAAGGGTAGGACGCCTCCGGATGCCTTGGTGATGAATGATGCGACAAAGACGCTGATCATCATGGGACAAGGCCAAGAGAAATCCTTTGGTCGTCCCCATGTCGAAGTCGTCGGATGCACTGTGGATTCGTCAGGTGTCATCGATCTGGATTGCGCTTTGGAGATCTTGTACCAGAAAGGGGTGCGAAACCTGTTGGTCGAAGGCGGGGGGACGATCATTTGGAGTTTTTTACATCACAAGTGCGTCGATGATCTTACCGTTTATATCGGACCCTTTGTCATCGGCGGAACCGAGACGCCGACGGTCGCGGATGGTGAAGGGATACACAGTGAAGCTGACCTCATCCGGTTGAAAATCATCGCGGTCCAGAAGCTAGGGCCTGGTTTACTAGTGCATTATCGGCCACTGTGACCGGAAATCAGATGTTTTGTTTTTTCCTTTATTTTTGAACGAAATGATGTTTTTATTAATAGGATTTCGTTTTTTGACCAAATTCCTCGTAAGAACCTTTATTACTGGAGGAGTCGCTCCGGGAAGCGTGGGGAAAATATGAAACGATGGCATCCCTGGGGGTAACGAGAAAATTTATGTGCGGACCTGGGTTGGATCATGGGAAAAAATATGTTATGCCAACGATTGGAATGAAGACTTTTCATTATGCTTATTTCCCATTCCTCCTCCTTCTCCTCGCAAAATGGAATATCCGAAATTCAAACCCAAAAATAAATTCTTTGTCTATGTTTTTGTGTTCCAGGCCGCAGACGCTTCCCTAAATATTTCTCCTAGTTACCCCCACGATGCTTTTCGTGTGTCATCGTAATCATTATAAGGAGGAAGCCTGCTTCGTTTATTTGAGGAAAAGGGTTTATGCGGGTATTCCCGATCGTCGTGGCTTGCCTATTTCTTAGTAGCGGTATCACGGTCGTCGGGATAAAAAACCAGACTCCATCAAGGACGCAGACGCTGTCTCTTTCATTTCAAGAACCATCTTTAATCGATGATGGCGGCTTTACGAAAGTGCTGATGCAGGGTGCGGACGGCTGCGTTTATCATCCTGGTCAACCTGTACTTCCGCTCTCTACCACGACCCTGGAACTGCCGTTCGGGTCGATTATACGAGGAGTCTCCATCGACACTACTGAAATTCATTCTCTTTCGCTTCCAAACAAGATAGTCTCAGCACCGTACCCGGTCATCGACGGGGCAACTCCGGTTGCTTCATCGACAGTGGATGAAACCGTCTACCAATCAGCAGAGTACTACCCTGATCAATGGGTGACGTACACGACCGGTGCGGGACTCAACACACACAGTGAACATGTGACGTTCCTGACCATTCAGGTCACACCGGTCCGCTACAGCCCAATGACCGATACGATACAATATCAAACTCAATGTCAGGTGACAATTACCTATGATCCGCCTGTGAAATCCATTTTTCCAGAGAAATCGTTGTATGATTTGGTGATCATCACCCCATCCCAATTCATTCTTCCAGTCTCGAAATTAGCGGACCATAAGAACTCGGTTGGGATCAACACGATGATCACGACCCTTGAAGAGATCTATTCGACGTACAAAGGGAACGACCGTCCCGAACAAATCAAGTTTTTCATCAAACACGCGGTGGAAGCCTGGGGTGTGAAGTACATCTTGTTGGTCGGAGGGATGAAGTCACATCTGAATGGGGCGCCCCGTGATGATCTGAACGAAGGGTCCAAGGAATGGTATCTGCCGGTCCGGTACACGAACCTCTGGGACGTGGACGCCGCTCCGCCAGACCCAGGGTTCATCAGCGATTTGTACTACGCGGACATCTACAACGGCTCAGGTGATTTCTGCAGCTGGGATTCATGCGGCGATGGAGTGTACGGGGGATGGACAAATCCCACGATAGGCCCGCCGAATTACCAGACGGATCAGATCGATTTCTATCCTGATGTGTACCTCGGGAGACTTCCGTGTAGGAACATCTACGAGGTCACCAACATCGTCAATAAGATTATCGCGTACGAAGAAAAACCACTGGATTCCTCCTGGTTCAAAAAAATCGTCGTGGTCGGAGGCGATCCGTACGACGATCAGGGGACGAATTACAACGAAGGCGAACTTGTCGCAGAAAAAGCAGTCTCGTACCTCCCTGGGTTTACCCCCGTGCGATTGTATGCTTCGTACCAGCAAGGCTTGCCGCGGTCTACTCCTTTGGCAAGAAACATCATCCGTGAGATTTCCGCCGGGTGTGGATTGTTATTTTTTGACGGACATGGTTCCCCAGGATGGTGGAACGCGTACTGGCCTGGACAGTTCGATTCGCTGATCCAGGGTGGTGGTCTTTCTGTCTATCAGTTCCCGTGGCTGCAGAACGGTAATCGCCTCCCGGTCTGCGTCATCGGGGGATGCCACAACAGCATGTTCAATGTAACCTTAGTCCGTACCCTTACGGATTCAGAAAACGGGCATGCGACCTGGACGTACGGCCTCCCAATCCCAGAGTGTTGGAGCTGGAGTCTGACGGTGAAACGGAGCGGTGGCGCGATCGCGACCATCGGATCGACCGGGCTTGGGTACGAGGCAGGCGGTGAGGTCGGTGACCTGAATGGGGACAACTGCAATGAGCCTGACTGCGTCGAGGCTCTCGGCGGGTACCTCGAGTCGCAGTTTTTCAGGGCGTACGGGGTCGATCACGTCGACATCCTCGGGAACGCCTGGTGCGCCGCGATTAATGCGTACCTCAATATCTATCCTGGGATGCAGAATCGCAGTGACGCAAAAACCGTGGAACAATGGATACTGTTCGGGGACCCGAGCCTGAAAATCGGCGGCTATGGTCCTTAGGCTTCTGGCATGTAGTTCATCTTATGGAGCCGGGCTGCGTACACGTACCGATATTTCTTGATGGCGTCAGGGAACTTGTTGATGAGGTCTTTCATGACTTTGTGGAACTGTTCGAGACTCTGGACATGGTACTCCAGCTCAAGGTCGGAGATGCCGACTGATTTGTCGATGCGTACGAGATGAGGATTGGTCTTGGCGTAGTTGATGATCTTGCCGCGCTGCTTATAGTCCTTCAGGTCGATGTCTGCCTTGAAGAACTGGTACCCGAGTTTCGCAAAATCGATGTCGGTCCTGAACCCCTGGATGACCCCTGCTTTCATTAGTTTCTTGATCCGGTAGTTCACGATGGCGACGGTCGAGGAGAGTTTCTGGGCGAGCTCTTTTACCGGCATGCGCGCGTTCGGCGCGATGAGACGCAGGAGTCGATAGTCCAGCTCGTCGATGACCGCCTGTGGCCCTCCGCCGGTGATTTCGAATTTTGTCCGATCAGACCTGATGATGTCATCTAGAAGGTAGGAATGCCGATAGGAGTACAGCTGGATGTACACGGAGAACTGCTGTTCGAGGAAGTTGTCTCTGAATTTACGCAAGGTCTCTTCCCAGAACGAGTAGAACTCGTTGATGTCTTTGACCCACATGATGACCGCAAGGTCGAATCTGCCCTCAGCCGATATCGTCCACCAGTTCAGCTTCTGACTGGTGAAGTAGTTGATGATTTCTTTTTCTTTCTCCGCGGTCATGTACTGGTAGACGAGGTAGATGCGGAAGCTGATGTACCCGAGTTTGAAGGCGTCGATGACCGTGTAGAAGGTTTTGATGATGTTGTTTTCGATGAGTTTGTTGACGCGGTAGGCGATCACGGTTTTCGATAAGCCGACCTGCCGTCCGATTTTGGCAAAAGACTGTCGTGAGTCCAGGTCGAGCTGGTAGAGGATCTCCCGGTCTTTTGAATCAATTTTTACCATGTATGTATGTTCCTAATAATAATTTCCTATATATATTTTTTATTTTGTTCAAAAATTCCCTCTTTTTTTATATCAAGATTAGATATTATTTAAGGAAAACGGAAAACCGATCCCTCCTCCGAGAGAAGCTGACGATTGCTCACCATCAGCACAGAAAACCTATAAATAACCAACCTTTAATCACAGGTCGGGCATGTGCGGCATCATAGGTATCATCGGGGGGCGACCTGTTTCACCACTTATTTATCACAGCCTATTTACGATCCAGCACCGCGGCCAATCCTCAGCAGGGATGCTGACCTACGACGGAAACATCCATGTCACCAAAGACGCAGGACTCGTCCGCGATGTCTTCAACGAGGACAAAAAGATCAACAAACCAGGAAACATCGGCATCGGGCATACCCGGTACTCGACCACCGGCATGGACGATCTCGAATCACTCAAGAAGAACGCACAACCAGAGTACCTCGTCAACCCATTCCTCGCAGCGGTCCACAACGGCAACATCTACAACTGCGCGGAGATGTCGAAGATCACCGACAGAAAACCACGCACGGACTGCGACATCCAATGGCTGCTGCTCCCCATGGCAGACGAGCTGTACAAAAAAGAACTCACCCCAGAGGTCATTTTTTCCGCCTGCGAACATGTCATGAAAAGAATCAAGGGAAGCTACTCGGTGTTGTACATCGCAGACTCAGGGGACAGCCCATATCTGTTCGCCATGACAGACCCCCGCAAGATTCGTCCACTTTCTTTGGGAAAAGCGAACGGAACCTACTGTCTCGCCTCTGAGACGCGCGTGTTCAAAAAAATCAATTTCGAGTACGTCAAAGACATCCCAGGCGGCTCTGTCGTCGTCATCGATCCACAAGGAAACATCTACGAAAAGCAACTCATCAAGAAGCAGGAGTACCCCTGCATGTTCGAATTCGTGTACTTCGCGAAACCAGATTCCCGGATCAACGGACGTTCAATTCACACAACTCGTCAGGAGATCGGCCATCTCCTCGCCAGAGAACATCCCGCTGATGCAGACATCATCATCCCTGTTCCCGAGTCAGGAAGAAGGTACGCCATCGGATACTCACGAGAATCCGGAATCCCGTTCGACGAAGGAATCATGAAAGACAAGGATGAACGATCCTTCATCCAGCAGACCCAGGAGCACCGTGAGAAAGTCGTCGAGGAAGGACTGTCGTTCCTCCGTGCGGTCCTCGAAGGCAAACGCGTGGTTCTCGTCGACGATTCCATCGTCCGCGGCACAAACATCCGCAAGATTATCAAAGGGATGAGGAACGTTGGTGCAAAGGAAATCCACGTTCGAATCGGATGCCCACCGCTCATCGCACCCTGCTACCTCGGCATCGACATGAGAAGCAGAAAGGAGTTCATCGCACGAAACGACGACGGGACCCTCAAGACCCCAAAGCAGATAGCAGAGGAGATCGGCGCGGACTCCCTTGGGTACCTCAGCATAGAAGGACTGCAGAAAGCAATCGGAGCTGAGAAGATCTGCAAAGGATGCATCCAGTTCCCGGACGGATATCCTCCAGAGATGCAGGAGGACATGAAAAAGCTCTTCAAAAACGATAAAAAAGGGCTACGCGCATACGAGTGTCTATAGTACCGTAGCACACGTGGCTATCGTATGATAGAAATAACCGTTGGGTCGCTTGAGGAGCAGATCATCAGAGTTCTGCAGAAGATCTACCCGATCACGACCGTTGAGCTTGCCCAAAGGCTCCATGTCTCCCGCACCGAAGTCGAATGGGTGCTGCAGAAATTCCAGGTCAAAGGCATCGTCAAACTCGAGCCGCTGCCTGACAAAGTCTACGTACGACTCCTGCGAAACGATTTTCAGTTCATGGGTTACACGCCGCAGAGAAAAATCATAAAAAAAGAAGTCGTCAGGAAAAAAGGAACCGAAGAAGACACCGACAGCATGATGTACACCTAAGAGTGCATCAGTAGAAAGAAAAAAAAGATAAACACCACGCGGTTTTACGATATCAACTCCGCCCTTGATTACGTGTTGGTGAGTGGAAGGTAGACCAATGGAGACTGCGACCGTGGAAATGAAGACAGCTGCAAACGACATCATGTATCCAACAGGTAAACCAAAAATCGCGTATTTCTCCATGGAGATCGGCATCGATGAGCACATACCGACCTACAGCGGCGGACTAGGGATTCTTGCCGGCGATACCCTCAAATCGTGCGCGGACCTCAACGTCCCGATCGTCGGAGTCACCCTTCTTTCTGAGAAAGGCTACTTCTACCAGGAACTCGACCTGGACGGCAATCAGATCGAGCTTCCCTATAACTTCACGATCAACGACTTCCTCAGGCTGCTGCCAAGCAAAGCCTGCGTGAAAATCGAAGGCAGAGACGTCACCATACGTGTCTGGTACTACCCGGTTCAAGGAGCAAGCGGCTATATCGTCCCTGTCTTCTTCCTCGACACGAATCTAGAAGAGAACTCAAGTTACGATCGAGAGATTACCAAATACCTGTACGGGGGCGACAATAAATATCGACTCGCGCAAGAAATCGTCCTAGGGATCGGTGGCGTGCGCGCCATTGAAGCGTTAGGATATCGGACCATCGATAAATATCACATGAACGAAGGGCACGCTGCCCTCGGTACCCTAGAGTTATACGATCAGCTCAAAGATGTCGAGAAAGTACGGTGTCAATGTGTCTTTACGACCCATACTCCGGTCGCAGCTGGCCATGACCAGTTTGATCTGCCGCTGGCACAATCCATGATTGGAGATGATCTGCTTCCGCAATCCTTACTCCATGAGTTTACGTTTGAGAACAAGTTGAACATGACCAGACTTGCGCTCTTTTTCAGCCATTATGTGAATGGTGTGGCAAAGAAGCACGGGGAAGTCTCACGGTTGATGTTCCCCGGGTACGCGATCGATTCGATCACCAACGGTGTCCATACCGCAACCTGGGTCTCAGAACCGTTTCAACGGGTGTTCGACAGGTATCTCCCAGGGTGGCGATCTGACCCTTACACCCTCCGGGCAGCATTCGGCATCGACAAGGCTGACATCTGGGCTGCGCACATGGAGGCGAAAAAGAAGCTCATCGACTTCGTCAACAACAGATACAATGTGGGGATGAACTACGAGAATTTCACCATAGGGTTTGCCCGTCGGCAGACCGCGTACAAACGACCCGAATTGTTGATTTCGGATTCGCAACGTCTCATGAACATCGCTGAGAAAGCAGGACCAATACAGATCATTTACGCAGGAAAGGCACATCCAAAGGATGGGTCTGGTAAGGAAACCATCAAAAGAATTTTTGCTGCGATGAAGAACATCCGCGGAAATGTGAAAATGGCGTACATCCACAACTATGACATGGCGATCAGTAAACTGATGACCGCGGGTGTTGACGTCTGGCTGAACACGCCACGACGTCCGCAGGAAGCCTCAGGCACCTCAGGGATGAAGGCAGCGCACAACGGTGTTCCTCAGTTCAGTACTCTTGATGGCTGGTGGATTGAAGGCAGGGTGGAAAACATCACTGGTTGGGCGATCGGCACACGGAGATCAAATGAGGTGGAATCTGACGATGACAACGACCGGAACGACCTGTACAACAAGCTTGAGACCTGGATCATCCCGAAGTTCTATAACGACCGAGACAATTGGATCCGCACCATGCGAAGCTGCATCGCCATCAACGCATCATTTTTTAACACGAACAGGATGATCGAACAGTACGTCTTAAACGCCTACTTCATGTAGGAGAAAAGACTCGTATTTTGGTGTAACGTTTTCGACATCCTCTACCCAGGCGCGTAGGATCTCTGCGACGCTCCACGCTTGGGCGATACAACCCTGTGGTGCGTACGGGGGATCGCCGTCGAAGATCTCGTGGATCGACCCGTCCCAGGCATCCCCATAGACGTTGATCATCGGCTGAATAAAATGCTCAAATGCGTACTGTCTCTGCTGAGGATCATGGTTTTTTAGTTTCACAAACGCTTTGACGAACGGGCCCATCAGCCATGGCCAGACCGTACCGTTGTGGTACGCGATATCTCGGTGATGATTCCCAAGGTAGGTTCCCTTGTACCGGGAATCATGGGGAGAAAGGGTACGCAAACCAAAAATGGTAAGAAGGTTCTTTTGGACGTCGGCGACGATGTGCTCTTGTTGGGCATGACCAATCATGGAGTAATCAAGGGAAACGAGAAAAATCTGATTGGGACGGACAGAGAGATCCTTTTTATCGATGACATCGTACGGATGGTCGTAGACGTGGGCAAAGCTGTCTTTGACATCCTCTGCTATCTCATCGTACGTGTTCTGCTTCCCTAACAGTTTTGAAAGAGTACCCATGATGCGCAATGCGTTGTACCACAGCGCTTGGATCTCGACTGCTTTGGCGGACCGCGGGGTGATATAGGAATCATCGATTTTCACATCCATCCAGGTCAACCCCGGACCGTGCCCAATGAGGAAATCATAGTCCATGTGGATGCCGTAATCTGTTCCATGCAGGTATCCTTCGATGATGGAGTGGAGGACCGGCCAGAGTTTTTCTACACACTTCAGGTCGTTGGTGTATTTGAGATATTGGTACACGCGGTCGATGTACCACAATGACGCGTCCACTGTGTTGTACACGGGTTGTGCGTTACGCTCGGAGAACACATTCGGGATTAATCCGTTCTTACAGAACGCACCATACCCTTGTAAAATCTGTTTTGCGTCATCGAATCGCTTCGTCACCAGCGTAATCCCTGGGAGCGCAATAAGAGTATCGCGTCCCCAGTCGCTGAACCAGTGATATCCTGCGACAATGGATTTTCCTGCGCCTTTCTGGACGACAAAAGAGTCTGCCGCAAGGACAAGCTTGTCACATGCATGAGGCAACCCTGCGTGTTTCAAGAGATGTGATTTCCGCTGCATCTCCTTGTCGTACAGGTGGGCAGGGGTATCGGTTAGTTCGCTTTCAATCGTGAACACGATGAAGTACTCAGCGGATTTCTTCAGAGGCATCTGGAACTCACCGATGTGGAAGTTGTGGTCTCGCCACGAGTCATTCCGCTCTTTGTCTTTTCTATAGTACAGCTCCTCCCAGTACCCATCCGGGGTGTAGGTAGCATCCCGCAGAAAGATCTTCAAGGATGTGTTGATGTTACTTGGCGTGATCGAAACACCTTGGTGTTCGACATGCTGATGAAAGAACACGGATCCCGGGGACGTCATGTCATAGAAATGCCTGGAGTTCACCACCGGGATGTGAGACATCAACAGCGGTTTATCGGTTCCTATGGCGTATTTGATGAGGGACGTGTTTTTCCCATAGTCCATGAAGAAGGTTTTTTTGAGATGGATCCCGTCGATGGTGTAGACAAGAGAAGGGAGAAAATCAAACGTAAATCTCGGCGTGTGATCCTTCAAAGAGATAATCCGGTCGTTGACATGGATAGTATCGGTGAGGTTTGAGACAAACATCCAGCGTTTCGTCGGCGGCTCAAGACTGGCGACCAAAAGACCATGAAACTTGCTGGTGGTTTCTCCTTTGTAGGTTAACGATGCGTAACTCCCAAGACCGTTTGTGACAATCCATTCCCGCATGGGTGCCTCCTCATCATACCTGTATTCATCTCCAGATGAAAAACCTTATCGTATAAATTCGCTGTAAATGTCCAGCGTCCGCTTCACAACGATGTCCCAGCTGAATTCCTCAAGCACCCGTTGGCGTGCTCTCTTTCCCCATTCTGCGCCTTTGTCGTTCAATTGGAGGACTTGTATGACTCCCCACGCGATGTCTTTGGGTTCGAAGGGATTGATGTGGATGCCGCATTGTTTCTCCCCAGTCGAGATGACCTGTTCTCGCATCCCGTTGGTCCCGCGTGCGCCGACGACCGTGGGTTTCCCCATGGACATCGCCTCGGTGCAGACGATGCCGAATGGTTCGTACAGCGAAGGTAGGACGACGACGTCTGCTGCTGCGTAATGACGGATCCTTTGTTCTTCGTTCACAAATTCTGTTCTGAAGATGATCTTGTCATGGATTCCTAGACCATCGGCAAGTGTGCGCAGCTCATGGTCCATATCCCCGATGCCAAGGATGAGAAGCTTGGTGTTCGGGAAATCCTTCAAGACCAGCGGCATCGCCCGGATGAGCCTATCCGCTCCCTTCACTGTGACCAACCGGCCGATGAAAAACAACAGTGTCTCATTGTCCGCCACGCCGTAGCTGCGCCGCAGTGCGAGCCGGTCGTCATTCGACACGCATTCTGGATTGTATTTCGCTGGGTCGACGCCGTTCCAGCAGGTCCGTATTTTATCGTTGGGAAACCCTAGCTTCAGCAGCTCGTCAGCCATCGCGTTGGAAACCGTAATGATGCAGTCCGCGGACTGGCCGCCTTCGAACTCGATGTCTTTGATGGTGTGTGACCCTCGGCCGACGGAACGGCCCACCTCCGTGGAATGCACATGAAAGATCAGCGGGATGTTCAGTTCTTTTTTTGCGACCATCCCACCCATGATACCTAGCCAGTCGTGCGCATCGACGATGGAAAACGATCGTCTGTTCTTTCTGACAAGCACGTTGACCAGCTGCGACGCAGACATGATGTTGTAGCTGAGCACGTCAGCGAAGAACTTAAAATACGACCCCCAGGCTCGGAGGTCATGATCCGCGCAAAGATAGAATGGGATGCTGAGGTCTAGTGTTTTCGGTCGGTATACCTCGACGCCGTTGAGCTGATCCGACGTCGCCAGCGCGTTGTCCCTGTTCAGAGAAAAGACTGTCACGTCGTTGCCGCATTCCACCTGTTTTTTCGTAATCTCTGTTGTAAAGGTCCCCAGTCCACCGTAGATCACTGGTGGATACTCCCAGGAAAAATGCACAATCTTCATGGATGTGTGAACTCCTCACCGTGATTCGGCTTTTTCCTTTAAGTCTTGCAGGATGTTCATGTAGTTAATAAAACCATCGTACGGGATGTCATACGGGCTGAAGTACGCATGGACGTTTCCATCCTCAAAGCCTTTCGTGGAGATATAATACAGGTGGTCCGAGGTCTGTAAAAGCCGCCAGATGTACAGCAGATCCCGGTCTCCTTTCTGTTTTATTTTCCTTCCGATGTCTTTGAGTTCGTTGAAACACGCGATCTGCATATTGTTGCCAAGCCAGGTGGAGACGTTCCTGTCTTCGTCAGCCCAGGAGATAGCCCAGGGGACGTCGATGTCCCCGACCGCGTTGTACCGCTCCACTGCTTCGCTGACGGTGGCAAAATCCAAGGAGTCGTGTTTGAAGACTTCGCCGGGGAGATGCTTAAGGAACTCGAAGATCCCAGTCTCAGTCCACTGATGCTCCCCGAAGGTTTCATAATCCATGAACAGGTTGATCACATCACCAAAGGAGTTCGACATCCAGTTCGCGTACTTGTCCGCGGTCAGCGGGAATCCTGACCAATTGCGCGCGGAGAACCGGAACCCGACGTCGTCGCTGAGTTTGTAGTTCCGCAGCAACACCTTGAGGTTCGCGTTCACCGGTTTGTACAAAAAGTTCGGTGAGCGCCAGCCAAGGATTTTCTCAGCACCCTCCGTGATGATCCCCTTGTACCCTAGATCAGCGACTTTCCGTGCGATCCGGTTGTCGTAGATCGCCTCGGTGTTTCGGAACACCTTTGGTTTGTAGTTGAACAGCCTGCGGATCATCTGCCGGTGCATCTTGATTTGATCCTCGAACTCGTCAAGCTCGTCGTACAGGCCTGAGAGAGAATGGAAGTAGGTCTCTTCGATGAGGTCCACAGCACCGGTTTTGAACAGTTCTTTGAAGCTGTCGATGACCTCTGGGATGTACCGCTCGCAGTACTCTACAAACGTACCAGTTAGGCTGTAGGAAATCCGGAACCTCCCGTCGTACTTGCGGATCAGCTCAAAAAGCAGGTTGTTCGTCGGGAGATAGCATTTGTTGGCGACTTTTTCAAAAATCTTTTGGTTCAGGTTTTGGTTGAAGTAGGTCGAATGGATATCCTTGGTACTTCCGATGTTAAACACCGAAAAATGATTCAATCTAACGGGTTGGTGCACCTCAAAGTAGAAGCATATTGACGGCATGTTAGGCAAGTCCCCTGTAGACCTCAAGCGTCCGTTCTGCGACGCGGTCCCAGGTAAATAATTGTATCTCCCTTTTTGAACTTTGCCTTATGGCGTCATGCAGGGTTTGGTACCGCAAGAGTGCGATGATTTTGTTTGCCATCTCATCGGTGTCCCAGAAATCGACCTTGAAGCAGTTCTTCAGCACCTCCGAGACGCCAGCGCTTTTTGACACAATTGTCGGGGTCCCCGCGGAGATCGCCTCAAGGGCGGTGATACCAAAAGGTTCGGAAACCGACGGCATGACATAGATGCTAGAGATCTTGTAGATATGCGCGACTTCCTCTTCAGTGAGTTTCCCCGTGAAAATGACTTTATTCGAAATGCCCATGTGCACTGCTTGTTCGATGAGCTTGGGGAGCATGTCCCCTATTCCTGCGATGACGAACCTGGCGTCCTCGTACTCGAGGACTTTTTTCGCGGTTTTCAGGAAGAACTCAGGGCCTTTCTGGATCGTCAATCGACCGAGGAACAAGACGAGGTTCTGTTTCTCTCCTTCCCCGATCGGGTAGACCGCGTTGTGCACCACAGTGACTTTATCAGGGTGAATTCCGTATTTCTCGACAATCACTCGTTTGGTAAATTCGCTGACCGCGATGATGCGGTCTGCTTTCTGCATGCCTTCTCGTTCGATGTCGATGAACCATTGATTCGGATAGATCCATCCGGATCTGTCGTACTCAGTAGAATGCACAGTAAGAACAAGCGGGACGCCGAGTTTTGCTTTCAGCGCGACCGCTGCTTTCATCGTCAGCCAGTCATGGCAGTGGATCAGATCGTACTTTCCTCCAACTCGTTGGACAAGCAGGTCGTTGTAGCGGTAGACTGCATCGAAGAACTTCCCGCCCAGTGCCTTGTCGTCTGGCCGGTCGTACGGATAGACTTCGGATTCGCCGACCTCGATGATGGTGATGTTCTGGTTGTCACTCTTGACTTTCTGCCGGAGTTTCGGCATGTAGAAATCTACGTGAACGTTCTTATCGGCAAGACCATGGGTCAACCCGTAACAATGGGTTCCTAAACCGCCCACTTTATAGGGTGGGTATTCCCAGCCGATCATCGCAATTTTCATTGTCCTGCTTCCTCACCAACGGCACATTTTTTTTGTAAGATAATCTACTCCCAATTACTGGTATTACTTGTGTTAGAGCATACTGTAATTGAAATTTTTCTATTTGAGATACTAGTTTGTCACCCGTAAAAGCTACCTCATGTCTATAAGCTTTTCGTTTTTTTTTGAGTATTTTTTCACACATGAATCGCAAAATTTTCCTCCAAAGTTTGTGAAGTTCTTCTCGCAGTCCTTTATAAATGATATGCTGTGGCTGAATATAATAGTATCTCTGAAATGTGCAGAAAAATCGAACGCGACAATCGAGTTATGTTTCGAACATAAATCGACTGTTCTTCTCACAAAATTGATATTGTCGCTGTCACCCAACACTAAAACATTTGTTTGTGTTGGGTGTGGTGTCACAGCATGCTCCACAGTAAGCAGCAGAGGGAGCCTGCTGCAGCGCTTCTCGCGACAGTTGTATGATATCGTGGTTATCCTCTTTGTCATCTCTTGACTTGACGTCTGACAGATCGAACAGGGACCCTAATCGATATCAACTGTACCCTTGAACTTGCTTCTCCAATCATGGTGTCATGGAGATCTTCGTATCAAGGATGGGAAAACGATACCGGTGGTGATTCATTAAGGTTTCGCTTAGTTGGATAATGGTCTTATTTAAATAAACTGGATTATTTATTTATATTTCTCTCTCATGTAATAGAGGTACAGGAAAAGGATTAGAGGGATACTTGTGAAAAACCATATCCGGATATTTCAATTTTGCTGCTATGCAATGATTTTTATCTTGATGTGTAGTTCAATCTTACTGACATGTAATGCACAAATCATTTCATTAAAAACAAATT
>Ga0335070_10003243_pt1 | contig 18944 bp, 12 predicted proteins | sample Lox_Sample_13_FD_206722 | JGI IMG/M metagenome (GOLD analysis project Ga0335070, IMG submission 206722) | Soil microbial communities from Loxahatchee National Wildlife Refuge, Florida, United States - Lox_Sample_1.3 | ecosystem: Environmental > Terrestrial > Soil > Wetlands | place: USA... | reverse complement strand
CGGCGCTCCTACCAGATGGATCCGGCCAATGCCGACGAGGCGCTCCGCGAGGTCGCGCTGGATCTGGACGAGGGCGCCGACCTGGTGATGGTCAAGCCGGCGCTTGCCTACCTGGACGTGCTCTGGCGAGTCAAGAGTGAGTTCGGCGTGCCGGTCGCCGCCTACAACGTGAGCGGGGAATTTGCCATGGCGGTGGCGGCGGCCCGGCAGGGCTGGCTGGACGAGGAGCGCGTCATGGCGGAGATGCTGACGTCGATCAAGCGAGCCGGCGCGGACCTCATCATCACGTACTTTGCCCGGGAAGCGGCGCGGCTCCTGCGACAGCAGGAGCGCTAGCCCGGAGTATTCACGAACGAACCGTGAACAATCCGGGCTTACCTGCGAACGGCCAATCCTGCAGCGGGTAGCGGCCGAGGAGTAGGTGCCGCGGATATCACTACTGCCTCACGCGGGATGGGGGTGGTCTCGAGAGGCCCCGGGCATGTCTGATCCGTCCTGGGCCACCAATCACCCGGACGTCTATTGAGCCCGCGTTGTTCGTGGGCTTTGTTCGCGAAAAATGCGGGCTTGTGGCGCCACCGAGCCTCCGGACCGCGCCGGCCAAACATTGGGCGCCGGCCGGTCGCGGCCCGCGTCCCCACAGGGCGTTCCTGCAGCAAATACCTTGACAGGAGAGGTCGGTTTCGAATTTAATGTCGCCGCCTTGCTGCCAGCCGTTCGGCCTGCCGGCTCCGGGAGGGGAGCTGCCATGGGATCGCGCTCGAAACAGCTGTTCGAGGAGGCCCGCCGCTATTTTCCGGGGGGCGTGAACAGCCCGGTCCGTGCCTACCGGGCCGTCGGGGGCGAGCCCTTCTTCGTGGCCAGCGCCGCAGGCAGCCACCTCACCGACGCGGACGGGAAGTCTTACATCGACTACGTGGGCTCCTGGGGCCCCATGATCCTGGGGCACGCTCATCCGCGAGTCGTGGCGGCCATCCAGAAGGCGGCCGAGGCCGGCACCAGCTACGGGGCGCCGACCGAGGCCGAGACCCGCCTGGCCCGGCTCATCCAGCAGGCCTTTCCGAGCCTGGAGCGGATGCGATTCGTCAGCTCGGGCACCGAGGCCTGCATGAGCGCCCTCCGGCTGGCCCGGGGCTTCACCGGGCGTGACGCCATCCTGAAGTTCGAGGGCTGCTATCACGGGCATGCCGACAGCCTGCTGGTGAAGGCCGGGTCGGGGGCGCTCACCTTCGGCGTCCCGGATAGCCTGGGGGTGCCCGCAGACCTGGCCCGCCACACGATCACGGTGCCCTTCAACGACCTGGAGGCCGTCCGGGACGTGCTGGCGGCCCGCGGCCGCGAGATCGCGGCAATCGTGGCGGAGCCGGTGGCGGGCAACATGGGGGTGATCGCCCCTCGCCCCGGTTTCCTGGAGGGGCTGCGCGAGCTCAGCGCACGCGCCGGGGCGCTCCTCATCTTCGACGAGGTGATCACCGGCTTCCGGGTTGCGCTCGGCGGGGCGCAACAGCGGTACGGCATTCAGCCCGATCTGACCTGCCTGGGCAAGATCGTCGGGGGCGGCCTGCCGGTCGGGGTCTACGGCGGGCGGGCCGAGATCATGGAAAAAGTCGCCCCGCTCGGCGGGGTGTACCAGGCCGGGACGCTCTCGGGGAATCCCCTCGCCATGGCGGCAGGGATCGAGACGCTGACCCTGCTCCAGGCGGCGGGATTCTACGGCGATCTCGAGGCGAAGAGCGCACGGCTCGCCGAGGCGCTCGGTGCTGCCGCGGCGTCGGCGCGAGTGCCGGTCCAGCTCAACCGGGCCGGGTCGATGCTCACCGGCTTTTTCACGAGCACGCCGGTGATCGACTATGCCACGGCCAAGACCAGCGACACCCGGCGGTACGGGGAGTTCTTCCGCGGCATGCTGGTGCGGGGGGTGAGCCTGGCCCCGTCCCAGTTCGAGGCGGCCTTCGTCTCGGCCGCGCACACCGCAGGGGATCTGGACGCGACCGTGGCGGCGGCAGGCGAGGTCCTGGCGTCGCTCGCGGGTGGGTAGCGGCTCGGGCCGGCGATCCCGGGGAAGCGGGATCGAATACGGAGGAAGGGCCGGACGTCGGAGAAGAAACGCCGGGCATGCCCGCGCCCGGCCTCCACGTGTGAACCACTCGACCAACAAATGAAAGGAGGTGAAAGGGATGAAGCTGACATGGAAGTCGGGTCTCGTCCTGGCTGCGCTGGTGGCGGTGATCGCCTTCTGCGGCGCGATCGTGGCCCAGATGGCCTGGGCCCAGGCCAAGGGGCCGGCCGATTTCGAGTTCGCCGGCGGTGCCGGGGGCAAGGTGGTGTTCAGCCACGAGAAGCATCTCTCCAAGGGCGAGAAGTGCACGGACTGCCACACCAAAATCTTCAAGATGACCAAGCAGCATAGCAGCTTCAAGATGGCTGACATGGAGAAAGGGCAAGCCTGCGGCGCCTGCCACAACGGCCAGGCCGCCTTCAGCGTGAAGGATCAGGCCAACTGCGCCAAGTGCCACAAGAAGGCCTGAGGCGCCCTCGATTCTCGGCTTTCGGATTCTGTGGAGGCCCACCCGGCTTCGGGCCAGGTGGGCCTCGGCTTTTTCCGTGGGCCCGTACCCGGAAGGGTGGCCCGTCCCCGGCGCCGCCTATTCCCTGCGGAGGGGAGCGTGGGATAACGGACACCTGCCGAGGCACATGCGTCAGGCCTGCAACAGGGGAAACACGGCCCACCACGCACCGGCAAGTAACCCGTCTCGTAACTGGCCAGATTTCCTGCCGAGTTCTCCGCTGCTGGTGATGCCATCCCGGTCGGTGCTTTGTCCTGTATGTCGCACATATCCGGCACCAAAGTTGCTCATGCCTGGACGGGAATCTGTCATCAGGATACAACCAGTGGCCTATGAGGCGGGAGATGCCATTCGCGCTCGTGCTGGGACTGCTGCTGGGCCTCTTGGTTCCGGGTTTCGCCGGGGCGGCGCAGCCAAGCCAGCCGGCGGCCGGGCCGACCAACGAAGACTGTCTCGGGTGCCACGCCGATAAGAGCTTGACCAAGGACGTGCAGGGCAAGAAGGTCTCGCTCTTCGTCGAGGAGGCCGGGCTGAAGGCCTCCGTCCATGGGCGGCTGGCCTGCACGGCCTGCCACAGCGGCATCCTCGAGATCCCGCACGCTGAGAAACTGCCTCCCGTCGCCTGCGAGAAGTGCCACGCCAAGATGGCAATCCCTTACAAGGCGAGCGTCCACGGACGGCCGGACGGCCCTCAGGTCGCCTGTCAGGACTGCCACGGTAGCCACGAGGTGACCCGCGCCGGAAAGCTCGGGACGACCCCGTGCCTGGGATGCCACGCGGACACCGTTCAGACGTACCTGGGGAGCGTCCACGGGAAGGCACGAGCCAACGGCGTGCTGGAGGCGGCCCAATGCCGCGACTGTCACGGCGCGGTCCACGAGTTGCGGCCGCAGGACGATCTCGCCTCGCCCGTCAACCGGGCGCACATGGCGGATACGTGCGGACGCTGTCATGCCGACCGTGCCCTGGTGGAGAAGCGCGGCATTCCCATCCCCAGGGCCTTCCAGCTTTACCAGGAGAGCGTGCACGGCCGCGCGGTGAAGGCGGGGAAGGCGGGGGCGACCTGCAACGACTGCCACGAGAGCCACGACCTGCGCCGGGCCAACGATCCCAAGTCCTCCGTGTATCGCGAGAACATCCCCAGGACCTGCGCCAAGTGCCACAAGGCGGAGGCCCAGGAGTACCAGGGGAGCATCCACGGCCAGGCGCTCGCCAACGGTGTGACCAAGTCGCCGGTGTGCATCGATTGCCACGGAGAGCATTCGATCCGGGCGACGCAAGACCCGGGATCGCGGGTGAGCGTGGCGGCGGTGTCCAAGACGTGTGCCAGCTGCCACGAGGCCGAGGGCATCAGCGAGAAGTACGGCATCCCCAGCGGCCGGCTCGACACCTACGCCGACAGCTACCACGGCCTGGCGGTGCGAGGCGGTTCCAGGGTCGCGGCCAACTGTGCGAGCTGCCACGGCGTCCACGACATCCGGCCATCGAGCGACCCCAAGTCGGCCATCTCCCGGACAAACCTGCCGGCAACCTGCGGCAAGTGCCATCCCGGGGCAGGGGAAAACTTTGCCAAGGGCGCGGTCCACGTGGCCCTCACGGCACAGGAAGAGCCGATCCTGTACTATGCCCGGCGCTTCTACCTCCTCATCATCGTTGCCACCATCGGCGGCATGGCGGCCCACAACGGGCTGGATTTCTTCATGAAGATGCGCCGGGAATACCGGCGGCGGGGTGGCAGCGCGGCCGCCCCCGGGGCCGACGAGGGCAACCACGGGCTCCAGGGGGCGCAGCGCTGGTTCGAGCGCATGACGGCGTTCGAGCGCTGGCAGCACGGGCTGCTGGCGGTGAGCTTCTTGGTGCTGGTGTACACGGGCTTCGCCCTGAAGTTTCCCGAGCACTGGCTCTTCGCCTGGTTCGTCTCACTGGAGAATGGCTACGCCTTGCGGGGCAATATCCATCGAGGGGCCGCCCTGGTCCTGGTCCTCGCCTGCCTCATCCACGTGGTCTACCTGCCCACGCGCCGGGGCCGTTTCCATCTCCAGGCCATGCTGCCGCGCGTCACCGACGTCAAGGAAGTGCTCCAGAACCTGGGGTATCTCCTCGGCTTCCGGAGCGAGCCTCCGCGCTTCGACCGGTTCAGCTACATCGAGAAGGCGGAGTACTGGGCGCTTATCTGGGGATCGGTGGTGATGGCGGCGACGGGCTTCATGCTCTGGTTCGAGAACCTGACGCTGCAGTACCTCCCCAAGTGGGCCACGGATCTTGCCACCATCATCCACTACTACGAGGCATGGCTGGCGACCCTGGCCATCATCGTCTGGCACCTCTACTACGTGATCTTCAACCCGGACGTGTACCCCATGAACTGGACCTGGCTCACGGGCAGGATCCCGGAGGAGATGTTCCGGCACGAGCATCCCCGCGAGTACGAGCGGTGGCTGGCGACCGAGGCGGTGACCCCGGACGACCAAGCCGACGAGGCGGGAGGAGCCGGAGGGAGCGGGGGGCCGGAGCGCCCGGGGGATCAGCCAGGGGGGGAGGCGGCCACGGTGCCGCAGACCCAGATGCCCTGAGATCGGCAGCCCGGGGAGGCATGCTCCCCGTGCTGCGCCGTCTCCGGGGGGTACACGGACCCGCCGGGAGCATCCGGCCTCAGTCTCCGGCCGACGTCGACGCGTCCGCGGCCCCCTCCAATGGACCCGCCGGGAGGCTGGCGCAGCCGGGGGCCCCTGCGGGCCTCGCTGCATCGGCCGGCTACGAGCCGTCGGGGGCGACGAAGAAGTTCGCCGGAACTGCAGGCCTGGTGAAGGGGCTTGCGGCTGTTCCCGGTAGAATGGTAGCATCCCCGCCACGTGGCCGGCGTGGAGGGGAGGGGCGCGTCGCCGGGGTGGGGATACCAGGGGGGGAGGGCCAGCGCCACCGATCTCGGTCAGCGGCCCGGCCGAGACTCTCCCGCTCCATCTCCTCCTTCTGCGATCGAAGTGCCCTCCGGTCTCGCCGGGCCTCCCGCGTCCCCGTCCCCGCCGGCGGGGGCCCGGGGGCCCCTGGCCGCGACCACGGTGCGCGTTGGTTCGAGCCGTACGGAGGCTCGCACGCAGGCCCGGAGCGACCGTGACCACCGGCTATCGCATCGTCAGCAAGGAAGTCTACTCCCCGGTCACCTACATGTGGGAGGTCGAGGCGCCCGACGTGGCCCGGGCGGCGCGGCCCGGCCACTTCCTCATGGTGCGGATGAACGAGGCGGGGGAGCGGATTCCCCTCACGGTGGCGGACTTCGACCGGCAGCGGGGCACGGTCACGGTCGTGATCCAGGCCGTGGGCAAGTCCACGCGGGAGATGATGCAGCTCGAGGCGGGCGAGCTGGTGCGGGATTTCATCGGCCCGCTGGGCGAGGCGAGCCACATCCAGCGTCGGTCCAAGGTGGTGCTGGTGGGGGGAGGCCTGGGCGTGGCGCCGGTGTACCCGCAGCTTCGCGCCTACAAGGAGATGGGCAGCCGGACCGTGTCCATCATCGGCTTCCGCAGCCGGGACCTGGTGTTCTGGGAGGATCGCTTCCGCCGCTACAGCGATGAGATGCACATCGCGACCGACGACGGCTCCTACGGGGTCAAGGGCCTGGTGAGCCAGGTGCTGCAGCAGGTCCTTGAGCGCCAGCGGGACGTGGAGGAGGTCGTGGCCATCGGCCCGCTGCCCATGATGCGGGCCTGCTGCGACGTGAGCCGCCCCTTCGGCGTCCGCACCATGGTCAGCCTGAACTCCATCATGGTGGACGGCACGGGGATGTGCGGCAGCTGCCGGGTGACGGTGGGCGGGAAGCTCAGGTTCGCCTGCGTGGATGGCCCCGACTTTGACGGGCACGAGGTGGACTTCGACGAATTGCTGCTGCGGCAGCGCCGCTTCCGACAGGAGGAGCAGGAGTCGCTGGCTCGCTTCGAGGAGGCCTGCCGGCTGGTGGGTGAGGCAACGCGTGAGGTGAAATAGAACGCGTAAGGCGTCAGGCGGAAATCGTAAGCAGGGCGGAGGAAAGAGAGTGAGCCGCGACGAGAGAGGGCGGGTCATGCCTCCTTCCGCTTCACGCATTACGCTTTTCGCCTCGGTTTCCCCCCGTGAAGGAAGGTTCGGTCCATGGCGACCGTGAAGAATATCCACACCATCCCCAAAGGGCGGACCCCGATGCCGGAGCAGGCACCCGCGGTCCGCGCGCGCACCTTCGAGGAGGTCGCCCGCGGCTACGGCCTGGCCGACGCCCTACGCGAGGCCGACCGGTGCCTCGAGTGCAAGAAGCCGCGCTGCGTGGCGGGCTGCCCGGTGGGCGTGGATATCCCCGCCTTCATCCACGCCATCGCCGGTCAGGATTTCCGCCAGGCCTACGAGATCCTGCGGCGGGACAACCCCCTGCCGGCCGTCTGCGGCCGGGTGTGCCCCCAGGAGAGCCAGTGCGAGGCCCGGTGCATCGTCGGGGTCAAGGGCGAGCCGGTGTGCATCGGGCGGCTGGAACGGTTCGCGGCCGACCAGGCCATGGCGGACGGCGCGGCCGAGGTCGCGCCGATCACCCCCGCCGGGAAGCGGGCGGCGGTCATCGGCTCGGGGCCGGCGGGTATCGCCTGCGCGGCCGATCTGGCGCGGGCGGGGGTCGAGGTCACCATCTTCGAGGCGCTCCACATGGCGGGCGGGGTCCTGAAGTACGGGATCCCGGAGTTCCGCCTGCCCAAGCAGATCGTGGATCACGAGCTCGCGCTCCTCCAGAGGCTGGGGGTTCGCATCCAGCTCAACGCGGTCATCGGCAAGCTCTTCACCATCCCGCAGCTCCTACAGGAGAAGGGCTTCGACGCCGTCTTCGTTGGGACGGGCGCCGGCTTCCCCAAGTTCCAGGGCATCCCGGGCGAGAATCTCAACGGCGTCTTCTCGGCCAACGAGTTTCTCACCCGGGTGAACCTGATGCGCGGGTTCCGGCACCCGGAGTACGACACCCCGGTGGGCATGGGAAGGCGCGTGGCGGTCATCGGCGCCGGGAACACGGCCATGGACTGCGCCCGGTGCGCGCTCCGCATGGGGGCGGAAGCGGTGAGCGTCGTGTACCGCCGCACCGCGCGCGAGTCCCCGGCCCGCGCCGAGGAGCTGCACCACGCGGAGCAGGAAGGCATCGAGTTCCAGTGGCTCACGAACCCGGTCCGGATCCACGGCAACGGGGAGGGCTGGGTCACGGGGCTCGAGTGCGTCCGGATGGCCCTGGGCGAGCCCGATGCCTCGGGCCGGCGCGCGCCGGTCGAGCAGCCGGGGAGCCATTTCCAGATCCCGGCGGACACGGTCATCTACGCCCTCGGCACCCGGGCGAACCCCATCATCGCCCGGAGCACTCCCGGTCTGGCCGTCAACCAGTGGGGCTACATCGAGGTGGATGAACGGACCGGCATGGGCTCACTTCCGGGCGTCTTCGCGGGGGGGGACATCGTGACCGGATCGGCCACAGTCATCCTGGCCCTGGGGGCGGGACGGCGCGCGGCGCGCGGGATGCTTGACTTCCTGGGCCTCGGACCGACGGGAGCCCTCACGGAGAGCGCCGCCTGTGCCGGCGAGCCCTGAGTTCTGGCCCGGAAAGGCGCCCGGCGGATTTCGCCTTGCCTGACTCCCGAGCCGCCGAACGCCTCGCGGGGGATCTCCGATGCCCAGCACCTGCCCGAAGTGCCACCAGGTTCTCGATGAGGACTACGTCTGCTGCGCCGACGTCTCCTACACCTGGAAGTGCCGCCGCTGCCGCAAGCTCTCCCGGGGCTTCGTCGTCCCCTTCGGCCGGTGCGAGATGTGCGGCGGCACCCTGGAGGTGGTCGAGGCGTACGCGCCCGAACAGGTGGCCCGTCTCCGGCCGATCCAGCAGGCCCTCCAGGCGGAGGTGAACGCCCACACCTTTTATGCCGCCCTGGCGCGGGAAGCCGGCGACCCCGAGGTCCGTGCCCTGTTCAGCAGCCTGAGCGAGATGGAGCGCGAGCACCTCGACAGCCTGGCGCAGAAGTACCACGCCCACCTGGCGGAGAGGCCGGAGAGCGTGCCCCACCCCAACATCCGGCAGATCGTCCTGGAGGGGATCGAGGCCTTGCCGGAGGCCGAGCGCCTGCTGGCTCTCTACGGACGGGCCATCGAGATGGAGCGGCAGGCGCGCGCCTTCTTTCTCCAGCAGGTGGAGGCCTTGCCGGACGGCCTGGAGCGAGAGATCTACCAGGAGCTGGCCGCCGAAGAAGACGAGCACATCGCCCTCCTGGAGTCCGGGCTCGCCCGGACCCGGGCGGCCCTGGGCCGGCGCTAGGAAGTCAACCCATGCCCACCTGGAGGGCACCGCTGCAGGCGCTCTGGCCGCGGCTGGCCGTCCTCGCCAGCCTCAAGGTCAAATTCGTCACCGCCCTGATCCTGCTGGCCAGCCTGGTCATCGCCTGCTCCACCTGGTGGAATCTGAGCGTGCACCGGCGCCACATGCTGCAGGCGACCGAGGACAAGGTGCGGGCCCTCGCCGAGATGGTGGACCGGGGGATCCAGGTCGCCATGCGGGAGGGGCGCAACCGCGATGTCGGCCGGATCCTGGAGGAGGTGGGCCGGGACCCCGACATCGAGCAGATCGCCATCCTCGATCCCCGAGGGAAGATCCTGCGCGCCTCGAAGCCGGCACTGGTCGGCCGGGTCGTGGACCGGGGCCGGCTCTCGCAATTCCTCGAGCAACCCGATCTCTCGGTGGCCAGCCTCTACGAGCAGGGCCACCTCGTCCACTCGGTGGTCAAGAAGCTCCGCAACCGCCCCGAGTGCGAGGCCTGCCACGGGAGCACGGAGCCGATCATCGGAATCCTCCACCTCGACATGTCCTTCGGGCGGACCCAGCACCAGATCGACGAGATGGAGCGCACCGCCTGGTGGACGATGCTGATCACTGCCGCGGTCCTGGCCGTGGGCGGAGGCATCCTGATGATCCGCCTCGTGGACCGGCCCGTGGCGCGCCTGACGCGGGCCATGACCGAGGTGGAGCGGGGGAACCTCGGGGTGCGCGCGCAGGGCGGGGCTCCGGATGAACTGGGGCGGCTGACGGAGAGCTTCAACAGCATGGTGGAGAAGCTCGCCGCCGCCCGGGCGGAGATCGAGAGTTACCACGGACAGCAGATGGCCCGGGCCGAGCGGCTGGCGACGCTGGGCGAGCTGGCGGCCTCGCTGGCCCACGAGATCAAGAACCCCCTGGCCGGCATCGGGGGCGCGATCCAGGTGATGGGCGAGGAGCTGCCGGACGATCACCCGCGGAAGGCAATCATGCAGGAGGTGCTGGCCCAGGTCCACCGGCTGGATCGGACGGTGCGCGACCTCCTGACCCTGGCCCGACCCGGCCGGCCGGAGGTCGCCCCCTGTGACATCCACCAGGTCCTCGACCGGACGCTGATCCTGCTGGCCGAGAGCCCCGAGGCGAAGGAGGTCCGGGTGGTCCGGGCCTACCAGCCGGGGATCCCGGCGCTGGATGCCGACGGGAAGCAGCTCGGGCAGGTGTTCCTCAACCTGGTCCTGAACGCCGTCCAGGCGATGCCGGAGGGCGGGCAGATCACCATCCGGACGCGCCTTCGCGAAGCCGAGGGCGGCGACGGCGAGGCCCACCGGGGGAAGGGGGGCATCATGGAGGTCGCCGTGACCGATACCGGTCCGGGCATCCCGCCGGAGGCCATCGAGGAGATCTTCACCCCCTTCGTGAGCACGAAGCGGCGCGGAACGGGCCTCGGCCTGTCGGTGAGCCGCCGCATCGTGGAGGAGCACGGCGGCTGGATCACCGCGGAGAGCCCGCCGGGTGAAGGGGCGACCTTTCGGGTCTGCCTGCCCTTGATCGCCGTGGGTCACCGGGAGCGTGGAGACCGATGACGCCGAGAGCAGAAACCATCCTGGTGGTGGACGACGAGCACCTGATCCGCTGGTCCGTGGAGCAGGTGCTGCGGCGCGAGGGGTACGGCGTGCTCCAGGCCGGCACCGGGGCGGATGCGCTCCGGCTGACTCAGGCGGAGTCCCCAGACCTCGTCCTGCTCGACATCCAGCTGCCGGACGCCAACGGGCTGGAGATTCTGGAGCGCCTGCGGGCGGGCGACCCGGATCTGCCGGTCATCATGATTACCGCCCACGGGGGGGTGGAATCCGCGGTCCGGGCGATGAAGCTCGGGGCCCACGACTACGTCATCAAGCCCGTCAACTTCGAGGAGCTCAGCCTCAGCATCCGCAAGGCGCTGGAGAACCGGAGCCTGCGGCGCGAGGTGGCCCGCTACCAGGCGGAGCAGCGGGAAGGGGCCCGGCTTGCCGACCTGGTGGGGGAGAGCCGGGCCATCCGCGACCTGGCGGCCATGATCGAGCGGATCGCGCAGAGCGATGCCACCACGGTCCTCCTGGAGGGCGAGAGCGGAACCGGGACGGACCTCGTGGCCCGCATCATCCACTTCGAGAGCGCCCGGGCCCGGGCGCCGTTCCTGGCGCTGAACTGCGTGGCGCTGCCCGAGCACCTGCTGGAGAGCGAGCTGTTCGGCCACGAGAAGGGTGCCTTCACCGACGCCAAGGGCCTCAAGAAGGGGCTCTTCGAGCAGGCGGACGGCGGGACGGTGTACCTGGACGAGATCGGCGACATGAAGCCGGATCTCCAGGCGAAGCTCCTGCGCCTCATCGAGGAGAAGAGCTTCCGGCGGGTCGGAGGCCTCCGCGACTTCCGGGTGGACGTCCGGATCATCGCCGCCACGAACCGCGATCTGGGTCGCGCCCTCGAGGAGGGCGCGTTCCGGAAGGACCTCTACTACCGGCTGAAGGTCTTTCCGCTGCGGCTCCCCCCCCTGCGGGAGCGGCGCGAGGACATCCTGCCCCTGGCCCACCACTTCATCGCCCGATTCAGCCACGAGATGGGGCGCGAGGTGCGGGAGATCCACCCCGAGGCCCAGAGCTGTCTCACCGGATACGACTGGCCCGGGAACGTCCGCGAGCTCCGCAATGTGCTGGAGCGGGCACTGATTCTGGCCAGCGGGCCCATGCTCCACGTCGAGCACCTGCCGTCCGAGGTCGGGGCGCCCGTCCCGCCGCCCGACAAGGCGGTTCCCATGGCCCTGCCGGCCGAGGGCGTGCGCCTGGAGGAAGTCGAGCGGGACCTGGTGCGCCAGGCCCTCGAGGCCACGGGCGGCAACCAGGTCCGCGCCGCCCGACTCCTGGGGATCAGCCGGGACGCCTTGCGGACCCGCATGAAGAAATTCGGCTTCCTCTCGACCTGAGCCGCGCCGCCGCAGCCCGCAAAAGCGTCTTGACCGGATCCCTTGTTCTTGCGATCTTGGCCCGGCCGGGGTCCTTCACGGCTCGGCGCCCGCCACAGGCGGTGCGGCGAAGCCAGGGGCATGAGACGACACGATGACGGGACGGCTCCCCGTGGCGCTGATCTACCTGGTGTTCTTCCTGTCCGGTGCGGCCGCGCTCGTCTATCAGGTGGTGTGGGTTCGGTCCCTCACCCTGATCTTCGGCGGCTCCCACCTGGCGGTCACCGCGGTCCTGTCCATCTTCATGGCGGGGCTGGCCGTCGGCGGGTATCTGATGGGCCGGGTGGCCGACCGGGTCGCCAGGCCGCTCCGGGTGTACGGTCTGCTGGAGCTGGGGATCGCCGCGGGCGCCCTCCTCTTCATGGGCCTGATGAAGGTCTACCCTGCCGCGTACGTGACGCTGGCGCAGGGACGAGAGGAGGCGATTCTCTACCTCTCGGGGGTCCGCGTCCTCTTCTCGGTGTTGGCCCTCATCGGTCCCACGACTCTGATGGGGGGGACGCTTCCCATCCTGGCGCACTTCGTGGCTCGCCAGCCAGCCGAGCTGCGTAGCGCCCTCTCCCTTCTCTACGGTCTGAATACCCTGGGGGCGGTGCTCGGGGCGCTGCTCGCCGGCTTCGTCCTGCTGCCCCACTATCCGGTGAGCACGACCCTGCATCTCGCGGTGGCCGCCAACGCCGTGATCGGCCTCGCGAGCATCCTGCTCCAGGGGGCGGTGCCATCCGCCGCGCCCCCGGGAGACTCCGTCGGCCCGGAGGCGGAGAAGACGCCGGCGCGGGCCCCGAGCGTCCCGGGTGAACGCCGGGATCCTTGGCCGGATGCCTCCGTCCGGCTCGTGCGCTGGGGTATCGGGATCAGCGGATTCTGCGCGCTCGGCTACGAAGTGCTCTGGACCCGGATCCTGACCATTGTCGTGGGGGCGAGCGTCTACGGCTTCACGGTGATGCTGGTCGCCTTCCTGACCGGGATCGCCCTGGGGAGCAAGGCCTACGGGGCCACGGCGAGATTCCCGGGGGAGCGGGACGCCGAGCTCCGCAGACCCGTCGCCTGGTTCGGGATCGTGCAGATCATCATCGGGGCGAGCGCCTTCCTGGTGACGGCATCCCTCCGCGACCTCCCGGCCAACGCCGTCCGGCTGCAGAGCCTCACCCGCTGGACGGGGATCGGCTCCTTCGCCGTCAGGGCCTGGTCCAACTTTGCGCTGGCCTTCCTGTCCATGGTGGTCCCGGCATTCTTCATGGGCGTGGCCTTTCCACTCGCCGGCGAGGTGCAGGCGAGATACCGACGGCTGGTCGGCAGGGGGGTCGGGGAGGTACTGGCCGTCAACACCGTCGGCGCGATCCTGGGCGCCGGGGTGAGCGGCTTCGGGATGATCTATCTCTTCGGCATCGAGCGTTCCCTCCAGATGCTGAGCGTGCTCAACGTCGGGCTGGGGCTGCTTGTGCTGGCGAGCCTCCGGAGACGGCGCTGGCTGCACGCGGTTGTGGCGGCGGGCACCCTGGGGACCATCCTCTTTCTCGCCGTGAACCAGACGGCCGCGCGCCTCTGGGACATGCACTACTTCGCCATCTTCCGGAACAATCAGCCGGAGGCCTTCCGCACGCCCGCCATGGTCCGGGAGGCCGTCGAGAACACGGATGTCCTGTACTACGGCGAGGGCATTGAATCGATCGTCAGCGCCATCAAGGTCAAGGGGGGCGAGCAGTCCTTCATCACCAACGGACGCATCGAGGCCTCGACTCATCTGCAGGCGCAACAGTGCCAGCTGACGCTGGGCCATCTGCCCATGCTCCTCAGCCGCGAACCCCGGCGCGTCCTGGTGGTGGGGCTGGGGAGCGGGATGACCCTGGGGGCGACCTCGGTCCACCCGGGCGGCGAGCGGCTCACGCTGGTGGAGATCGAGCCCAAGGTCCTGGGGGTGGCCCGGACCTTTGCCGCGTACAACCACCGGGTCCTCGACAACCCGAAGTTGCGGATCGTGTTCAACGACGGACGGAATTTCCTCCTGACCACGCCGGAGACCTTCGATGTCATCACGGCAGACCCCATCCACCCATGGTTCAGAGGGGCGGGGTACCTGTACACGACGGAGTACTTCGGGCTGGCCGCCCGACACCTCCGGCCCGGCGGCGTCATCGCGCAGTGGCTCCCCATCTACGAGCTCACCCCGCGGGACCTGCAATCCGTGGTGCGCACCTTTCGCCAGCAGTTCCGGTACACCCTGATGTGGCTGACCCATTACGATGCGGAGCTGGTGGGCAGTAATGACCCCCTCCGCATCGACGAGGCAGAGCTGGAGCGGCGGATCGCCGAGCCGGCCGTCGCCGGCGATCTGCGGAAGGTGATGATGGGATCGGCGGCGGATTTCCTCAGCTACTTCCTGATGGGCAGCGAGGGCATGGCACGCTTCAGCCGGGACGGCATCCTGAACACGGATGACAACCTGTACCTCGAATTCTCGGCCCCGTTTTCGATCGCCACCCCTACGGTCATGGAGGCCAACGTGAACGCCCTCGCCGCCTACCGGGAAAGCCTCCTGCCCTATCTGGTTCCGGCGGCGGAGGGCAGGGCCCTTGAGGCCCAACGGACCCGATGGGCGCTGCAACGGGAGGCGGGAGGCATCGGCGATCCAGCCCTTGCCCTCTACCTGGGCGGGAAGGCAGGCCGACCGGAATTCACGCGGCTGCTGGACGAGATGGATCGGCGGTACCCCTGGTATGCCCCCGGGCAGTTCCTGAAGCACGAGTACCAGGAGACTTTGGCGCTGGCGCCCCGTCCCCTGCAGCGGGTTGCCTTGCGGCTTGCGAACGAGGCCGGGGGACAGACGGTCGTCGAAATCACCGCGGTCCTGGTTCCCGTGAGCAGGAGTCGGGCCGCGCTCATGTTCGTCGATCACCGGGCCCGAGTCGTGTACGGGCAAGTGTATGTCGATGGATATGATCAGGGGAATTCCGTCCAGCGACTGACCAATGAAGTCCTGACGGCGATCCAGGCGGCCTACCAGAAGGAGGCGGAGATCTCGCTGGCGCAGCGGAAGATGCTTCCGCCGGTAAGCGATACCCTGCAGCAGATCCGGGGTGTCATAGGTTCTCAGCTTCGAGGTGCAGGCGCCCGGGAATGACGTTTGTGCTCCATCGCGTTGCCTGTGGGATTTCCCCCACCAGCATGCGGCAAGAATCGCAGCAGAGCCGATGACGGAGTGTCGCCCAGTGGCAGCGCGCCGGCGCTGCTCGCGAGACGAAGGCTTTCTTGTTCAGCCCCGGCAACCCCTTCTGGGAGAATGAGAACGTCATCCGCCGTCAACAAGTCTCCTCCATGGGACTGGCACACTTCTGGCATAACGAACCACGTCCGAGAATCTCTTGAAGGAGAAGGGCGCATGGGGAGTCAGCGGTCGCAATCCCGAGCTTCCAACCTGGCCGTCTGGAGCGTGGTGACCCTCTTTTCTCTCGCCTGGGCGATTCTCTCCGTCGCAGCCAGCATCCCGTTCTAGCGCGGTTGACCCGGTCGCATCGATGAGAACTTGCCGGCAAGGAGGAACGGGCAGGGTTTGTTAGGCAAGAGAAGCCGCTGGTGGCCCACCACCTTTTTGGCGGCCCGCTCTCACGGGCCAGTTAGCGGTGCTGCGGAGCAGAGCAGCTTCCCTCCAACGATTGGCCGTCGCTCATCCATGACGCAGCTTCCTCGAACCCACGGGCCAATCCTCTTGCCCCCGCCAAGGCTTGCCTCTTGGAATTCATACGTCACAGTGGTAGCATTCGGCCGCCAGCGGGTCACCCGGAATGAGAGAAGGACCTGACCCATCCCCGGTTCGACTATCCGCACCATCTGTGTGGCATCGCGCACCCCGATTGAGGGAATTTCCACTGAATGACCCCGGCCCTCTTCTCTGAAGGGCATGTGAGGAAATCAGCCACTCCTTTGATTCTGCAACCTAGCGATTCAATTGGATTTATAAGGACGATATTCTTTTAATGGCCGGGGGAGATTTCCATTTGTGGCACTACTCTTGCCTGAGAGTAATCAACACAAAGCTGAGGCTGATTGATCATGGATAGGTTCCGAGTCAGATTACCGGTCCTGCTCTTCGCGGCGCTGATCATCCTGGCGGGCCACGTGAACCCTGCCCAGGCAGGGACTCGATCACCGGTATCGGTCAAGGCGACTTACCTGTACGACCTGGCGACCTTCACGGGAAATGTCCCGTACAGCTGGCCGAGGATCGAGCCTGATAGCTCCGGCAAAGAGATCTACGTCATAAACCAGAATCTCGTTCAGATCTTTGACACAAACGGGATGGAGGTATTTCGCTTCGGGGATAGCCTGGATCTTGGGAGCATCACGGATCTCGCCGTCGACAGCGGAGGCAACATCCTGCTTCTCTCTCACCGATGGTCCGATGCGAAGCGTAGGGTCGATTATGAGATCACCCGCTGCAATTATCGAGGCGAGCCGGTCTCGAAATTCGAGCTGCAGAACCTGCCCCCGAAGTTCTCGGAGTTCGTACCGAATCGGATCGTCCTTCAGGGGGCCAAGCTCTACTTTGCGAATCTGTCCACCATGACCGTGGTTGTCACGGATGTTCAGGGCCTCTTTCAGGGGGGCTACGAGATACTTCCCCTCCTCGAGCTGCACGAGAAGGACAGGGAGGGGGCGATGATGGACGGATTCAGCGTCGATCGGGGGGGGAACATCCTCTTCTCTGTTCCCCCGATCTTCCGAATCTACAAGTACACTCCAGGCGGGCAAATTACCTACTTCGGGAAACCCGGGGGTGCGCCCGGCGCCTTCAACATCGTCGCCGGCGTCGTGTCGGATGCAAAGGGGAATATCCTGGTTGTGGACCGGCTCAAAGGATCCGTTCTCATCTTTGACAGGGAGTTCAACTTCATCGGGCAATTCAGCTCCGTCGGGTACAAGCCGGGCTTTCTCATCGTCCCGAATGACATCGTGATCGACAGCCAGGATCGGGTTTACATCACCCAGGCCGCGAGGCGGGGGGTCAGCGTATTCAGGTTGAGCTATAACTGATCCATGGCCATACAAATCCAAGGGCAAAGGAGGTGGAGGGGAGAAAGCACGGCAAGACGGCACGATGGGCAAGTCGCAATCGATTGGAGCTTGTCAGGGCGGGTAACTCACGGAAAAGGGAGGAGCGTATGAGAGAAGTCAGATTAGGCCTGATCGCGTTCGCGGCGGTGCTCCTCGCCCTGGCGCTGGGTGGGGTGGCCTACGCGTTCCATTCGGGCGGTGTCGCGGAATGCAGCGGCTGCCACTCCATGCATGCGCCGGCACCGGGCGGGACCTCACTCCTGATCAGGTCGACTCCGAGCAACACCTGTTTGTCCTGCCATGCGGCGAATGACACGTCACCCTCGAGCTACCATGTCATGACCTACCCGGTTCCCGCGTCGGGCGTTCCCCCGGTGGAGCGCAACCCGGGTGGAGATTTTGCATGGCTGCTCAAGAACTACACGTTCACCGTTCGAGGGACTACGACCAACGAGCTGGGCCAGACCCATGGACACAACGTCGTGGCGACCGACTTCGGGATTCAGGCCGATAGCGACAACACAACGGCACCCGGCGGGACGTTTGTCTCCGCCAATCTCGCGTGCAGCAGCTGCCATGACCCCCACGGCAAGTACCGGAGGACGAGCACGGGGGCCATCGTGACGAGCGGTGCCCCGATCATCGGGTCGGGATCCTACAACACCAGCCCCGGGAACAGCTCAGGCAATCCCATCCCGGCAAACCAGGCGGTCGGCGTCTACCGGCTGTTGCTCGGCAGCGGCGCCTCCCCCGGCGCAGGTGCCAATTTCACCGGCGTCCCGGCGGCGGTGGCGCCCTCCACGTACAATCAAACGGAGGCCACCAACCAGGTTCGCGTGGCGTACGGACAGGCCGTCGTCGCCAATCAGCAGGTGGCGTGGGGGACCTGGTGCGCAACCTGCCACCCGCAGATGCACAGCGCGAACGGGTACGTTCACCCCGTCGACCAGGTCCTCTCGACCACCGTGGTGAACAACTATAACGCGTACGTGAACAGCAGCAACACCGCGGGGGGGACGCAGGCGACGGCATTCCTTTCCCTGGTCCCCTTCGTCGAGGGCACGTCGGATTACACGGTCCTCGGATCCCATGCGAACAACAACAACTCGTTCCTGAACGGGCCAGGCGGCGCCGATCGCGTGAGCTGCGTGTCCTGCCATCGGGCGCATTCCACCGGCTGGACGGAGATGCTGCGCTGGAACATGGAAGGCGAGTTCATGACGCTCGCCGACAGCTCCGGCAATCCCTCTTACCCGGGCATTAATGCCACGGGACCGGCAGCACAGGTCCAGTTCGCCCGGGGCCGCACCATTGCAGAGACGCAGGCCGCATACTACGACCGGCCCGTGACGGTGTTCGGGGCGTATCAGCGCGTGCTCTGCAACAAGTGCCACGCGCAAGATTAGGCACCAAGGGCTCGGGGGACATGCCCCCCGTTGACGGGCAGGAGGGCTGGCCTGAACACTGGCCAGCCCTCTTTCCTTTTCTGGCCTTGAAAGTGGCCAGCGTCTTTCATAGAATGCCCGCGCTGGTTCCTGCCGCCAACCAGTCTCCGCAGGGCGGGGGGGAGCGCGATGCAAACCCTGACCGGAATCAGAAGGCTGGCTCGATGGTATCTGGCCCTCGGGGGATTGCCCGCGTCGCCTGCGGGCCACAGACTCCACTGCGAGAGGAGAGGGGTGAAGCTGCGCTCGCTCGCCATCGCAACGACGGTCATCCTCCTCTGGAGCTGCGGCTCGACCTTCCCTGTGCTCAGGCCTCGCCTTGCGGACGAGGGAGCGGTGTACCTGTACTTCCAGCCGTTCCCGCAGGAGGCGGACCGTCTCCGCTTTCGGATCGACGCCGTCTCTGCGGTGGGCAGCGACGGCCGCGAGTTTCCCCTGGCGGTGGCGTTCGGGGACCTGAAGCGCCGCACCATGACCCGGCAGCGGCTGCTGGCCGTCGGCTTCCTCCCAGCAGGGGAGTACACCGGGTTCTCTTTCCGGGCGAAGGATGCGTTCCTCGCCACGGAAGAGGGGGAAGTGCCGCTCCT
>Ga0335070_10003242_pt1 | contig 18948 bp, 11 predicted proteins | sample Lox_Sample_13_FD_206722 | JGI IMG/M metagenome (GOLD analysis project Ga0335070, IMG submission 206722) | Soil microbial communities from Loxahatchee National Wildlife Refuge, Florida, United States - Lox_Sample_1.3 | ecosystem: Environmental > Terrestrial > Soil > Wetlands | place: USA... | reverse complement strand
CTCCCACGCAGGCGCTAGTGGGGCATTTCTTCCATCGCGCCGGCGTCCAATGTAGCCCGCAGGTTTTTATTTCAGGAATTAGAAGAACGTGGCATGCACTCATCGCGTGATGTTCCGCGCGCAAATACCCACCCAGACAGTAAAGTCAGTCATTTGGTGATGCAGGCCAGCGCCCTGCGAGGAGCGATGCCTCACCGGCCGCGAGCGACCGGCTCTACGCGATTTGTTTACTAATGTCATATCCTCTACGGCAGTATTGTGCCATTTCGACTGACCCGGTTAATATGATCGCCGTACGTCCCTCACCCGGCGATCGTCGGGCCGACTACGCCTCTAAGGCCGCGGGAACGGAATCGCGAATCGCAATTCGTGGACCGTATTCCGGCGGACGTTGGGTCAGAATGCGCGCACGCCTGATTCATTCCATCATCACGGCCGTTTTCACTATATTGCTCGCAGGGTTTGTGACCAGCACTCTTGTAAGGCGGGCTCCCGGCTTTGGCCAGCCAGTATCCCTGGCCGTCATAGGTGAGGAGACGAATCGCGGTCCCGCTGCGGCTTCGAAACACGAAAACGCAGCCGGAGCAAACATCCCAACCCTTTGGCCCGCGCCATGAGCACGTGAGGAGGCATTGGCGACAGGCCAATGGCGCGCTGCGCGACATGGTGTGCCGAGGCCTGCTACTAATGCTGGAACGCGCCGGCCAGATCACCTTGCCGCCGGTGAGTTATGTCCGGCATAATCCGCTGGCCACCAGAGCCCGACCGCAGCCGGTGCCGATCGACACCACGCCGGTCGAAGACCGACTGGGCCACCTCCAACCGCTCGTGTTCGAGCAGGTGCGGCGTACCGACAGGGAGCCATTGTTTAACAGCCTCATGGAGGAGTATCACTATCTCGGCTACGCACAGCCGGTGGGAGAACACCTCAAGTATCTGGTATGGACGCAAGGACGGCCCCTCGCCTGCGTGGCATGGTCCAGCGCACCGCGACACATCGCTTCGCGCGATCGCTACATCGGCTGGAGCGCCGCAGCCAGGCGTCGTAACCTCCGCTTCCTTGCCTACAACACCCGTTTTCTGATTCTCCCTTGGGTGCGCGTCGAGCACCTGGCTTCCCATATTCTCGGCCGCATGGCGGAGCGGATCTCCGAGGATTGGCAGCAGATGTACGGTCATCCGGTTTACTTCCTGGAGACGTTCGTGGATCCGGAACGATTCCGCGGGACCTGCTACCGAGCGGCGAACTGGGTGTTGCTCGGCAAGACTACCGGACGCGGCAAGCAATCCAACAGTTACGTACCGAACCGATCGCTCAAAGAGGTTCTGGCGTATCCACTGACCAAACAGTTTCGCCAACAGCTCGAACAGTAGCATGAAGAAGTCCGCCAGACGCCGGATCGATGTGAACCTGGACGAACTGGACCGCGTGCTGGACGGCGCACGGCAAGCGCCGTTGAGCGAGGCCGATTACGAGAAAGTCAAGGATGCCTTGCACGCCATGGCGGCGATGCTGGCGCGCCCGCGCAACACGGAGAAGACCAGCGCCGTAGTGGGCCAGACAGTACCATGCGGCGCGATTTCGAGGCTTTCTGGAAGAAGATGCAGGCCGCGCTGTCACCGGGCATTAGTTTCGACCCGTCTACGATGCCGAGCGCAAGCACCGCCGCGCCGATTTCTGGGCAATTCGTCAAGAGGACGATGTGAGAGTGGACGCACGTGTGCTGCCTCTTTCAGATTCGATCCTGATGTTGGCTGCGCCCCATTTGTAGAGCCACACCAGCACAATCGGAATGGTGATCAGTGGAATGCTGAAGACCAGCGCCGCTATAGTGCGCCACCACGTTTGCCCCAGTGAACCGACAAAGCGCAGCCTGTGGTGCTCGCTATGGACGTGACTGGTCCACCAGCGACCGGACCACTGGAATAGTGGTGGATACGCAAGCAGAATGAGTCCACGTGTGGGCAGCAGAAGACCCGCCAAAAGATTGCCGACACAAACCCATCCGAAACACGCGATTGCCCCACCGTCGAAATGCAGCACCGTTCCAGAACTAAGGGATATACCACTAACAGCCCATCTCCAGATCTTGAGCCACACGAAAGTCTGTGCGGACCACAAGCTTATAGCGAAAACGAGAATCAGTATCATGCGTGTCATCTCATCGCCGGTTTGCCGGTCAATGAAGGACGTAAGCCACCTGTCCACCTGTGGAAAAAGGCTGATGGCCATCGCGAAGAACAAAATGTTCTTGGGATCGCCCGTGAACCGCGCCGTCCTGCCATCGCTAAGCTGGAGGCTTTGAGCAACCCAACGGTACCATCGCTCATGCCCCCATGCCGCAGTGACTATTAGCAGCCCCCAGCCCAAGGTCACAAGCAGTGCTTCCGCCGCCGTGCGAATTGAACTCGAAAACGTTATTGTCTTGTGGTCAAGTGGACTATCGACGCTCCTCGTCTCAAAACTGAAACCACAATCACAGCGGAGAGATCCTTCTGGGCTGATGAGCCGACACCGAGGGCACTCCATCCAGCCATCACTCTACACTGTTCTTGGCCCGCAACCAACCGTTGCGACCCCGAATTGAAATGATTGTCCGCATTGCTAGACTTGGAGATTGACGGCGCCACTCGGACAGTTCCACCACGCTCGCTTCGTTGGCCGCTCGATCACACCACAGCCACGCGCCATGGTGGGTAATTCCCGCTGCCGTGTTTGGCGCGTACGTCTTCGGGCTGCTTGCGGTTCTCGGTTTGATGTTGAGGTAGCAGCACCACGCCCGCAACGCTCAGCACGGAGGGGGCTAAGCGCTGCGTCGTGGCGCGTGTTTCTCGCCGAGGGAGACGCCCGGCAAGAACTCGTAACACACCGAGGCCGCCGGCGCGGCTCGTGACCCGTAAGCCTGAACCCCACTTCACGGTGCGCTAGGGCAGCCTGACGCCGGGCGAAAAAGTGCCGTGTAAAAATCCGTGGACGAAGGCTATTCATGGGTGCTCCGGCACGGTACTTCGCGATCTACGTGTATCGGCAACTGAAGAGATTCTCCACTTGAACGGATCTATCCAAGCCCTTGGGGCCAGGGCCTATACTGAAACATTGATTCGGCAATTACATGCAGGTCAATCGTGACGCATTGCGCGCTCTGCCATTCCTTGCGGTCGATGACATGGGTGACCGGGTCGTAAACCTCATGCCGCTTTGGGACGGCACGGCGTGGCATCACTGGCTTCCACACGAGGGCCGGCTCATAAAGATGCAGACGGTCGGCGTCGTAGTTGGCGAGTATTTGGCGCAAGTAGCTGAAGCACCTACTGATCTATCGATTCCGTTTCTTGAATTCGCCTGGCAACGTGCCAGTTGGCCGGAACTCTGTGGCCTTTGGCGGCATCTCACCGACGACATCCACAACCTAGCAACCTGTGTAGCCAAGCTGGAGTACTTTGTTGCCGAACGCGAAGCGATTGGCTCTGGCGCCTCTGCATTTGTGCAAACGGAACTGGAGTACCTCTTGGTGCTCGCGCGGAGCGTGTTTGATTTGCTTCAGGAACTAATTGCGCGTGTCTGGAAGCAGCGAGTACGCCTTCTGGACCCTGCAGCAGAGGCCGAGCGGAAACATCGTGAATTACCAGCCGAGTTCTCGCGAATTGTTCTGAAAGGGAAATCAGATGTTCGCTCGGCGGAAGAAATCTCCGCTAAGTTCCCGGTTAGTCCGAGTTTGGCGGGAGCGTACGCAAGCGCGGGTGCCTTCTTTTCAAGAGTTCGTGACGTGCGGGACAACATAGTGCATGGTGGAAAAGCCATTGAGATGATCTTCCTTAGTGAGCGCGGACCAAGCATTCATCGAACCACACATATTCTGGATGCGCTTGGTGTTTCCGCTGTGCCAAAGGAGGAGAATAGTAACCTCATATCACTGTGGCCTCTGGTCGCTCGCGTCGTCTTTGGGGCACTGACATCATGTGACCGGATTATCGATGCGCTTGCACGCGACGTGCTGTTCCCACCTCAATTGGCCCCCGGATATTCCGTGTTTCTACGCGGCTTCCATAACGGGTCCTTGACGCGGCTGAGGAACCGGTATTCGGCCGACCTTAAGAGAGCGTCGGCGCGTCGGCCCGGTCCGAGAGGCCCAAGGTAAACGTCGAGCTGCCCGGTTCCTGGCGGCCCCGAATTGTCCACAATCGGAAGCAACGTGATACGCTTAGGCTGTTTCCAGGGATCTTTCTATGACCTGCCCCGCTTGTGGATTGGAGAACCCACCATCAGCTCAACGTTGCGACTGTGGCCATTCATTCGTTCTTCAAAGCGCGAAAATCGGCCCACAGGGCCGACACAGCCTGACGCTTAGTCACGAGGGAGAACTCAACCATAGCCCTCCAGATCAACATGCCTTTTTCTTTGTGCAGCGCCGAATGCGATCGCCGCAAGACGGCAAAGTTGATCCAATCGAGCTCCAAAGGCCTCAAGCGCGGATGAACACAACGCCGCAGCACATTGTCCGGCGACAACGGCGTTACGCTCCGCTCCGAAGGAAAAACCCATCCCCCGCACTCCGGTCGGGCAGAGTCGCTGTCCAACGCTGAAGCCGCTCGAAGATCTCTGCTTCGATGCCGACGATTCGAATCCGATTCGTCTTTGTCGGATTGATCGTCCCTCGATACCCTAGCGGATCCGGCGAGCAAATTCCTTGCGGTCGTGATAGCCGTTCGCCTTCTTAAATCCTGACCACCGAACTCGGCTTTTTGGACGCAAGGTCGAGATAAAGCCTCAAGACCTCTTCCAGATTCTCCTCGCCGGGCGGGGCCAGGGCCCCCTCGCCGGCCTGCCGGGTGAGTGTCTCGAGAATGGCCGCCTCGAGCGCTGCCGCATCGGAAACGGGGACCAGCCGGCAACCCGCCGGCCGCATGCCATTATCTGTGGCGATGACGGGTGTACCCCGTGCGAGGGACTCGCGCACCGAGATCGAGTCTCCGTCGTAGAATGTGGTGCGCAGCAGCACGGAGCACTCGCGGATCGCCCGCAGCGTGAAGGCGTGCTCGAGGTCGCCAGGCAGCAGCATGTGCACCGCCCATGGCTGGCGGCTCATGGCGCGCCGCACTTCTCGCTCCATGCTTCCTGAGCCGATCATCACCAGTCCAGCCCCCGAGTACCGCCGCAGGATCCGGCCGAAAACCTCGATCTGAAGCAGCAGGTCATACTCCGGCTCGATTTGCCCCACGCTGAGCAACACCGGCCGGTGCGATGCAAAAAAAGACGCCAAGGGCTCTGGAAGGGGGGCGTCCGCAACGACCGGCCCTTGCGGGCTGATCACGCGGACACGCTCGAGCCTCGCGCCGCACCGGGCATAAAAAGCGGCGATCTCGTCGTTGACTGCGACCAGGGCGTCGAACCGGCGGATTACGAAGCCGCGGAAACTCGTTGACCTTGTCGTGCGCCCCTCCGTCGATGAAGGGTAGCCCCCGGAATGAAAGGTGAGAACCGCCTTTCGCCGCGGCAACGTGCAACACAGCAGCCCCAAACACAGCAGCCGCAGGGTCAGGTTGCCGCCGATATGCAGATGCAGGATGTCGGCCGCCTCGCGCACCAGCAACCACGCGGTTTCCAGCGCGCTCTTCGGATAGTACACATCATCGCCCGCGTGCTTGCGATGCCTGGTGAGGTTGATTACCGCACACTGGTGCCCGTGGCGGCGCAGGAAGCCGCGGATGCCCACAATGTTGGTTTGCACGCCGCCGTGCGGCGGAGGATAGGGGCCGAGCTGGATGACCCTCATGCGGACCAGGAGGCTGAATCGAACGGCATTCGAGTACACGGGAGCGGATCGGGCGCCTTATCGATCACAATCTCGTTTAGTCCTTTGCGAATGACCTGTTTCATTCGATCATGGAGTCACAGCTTTTCATCATTGTATCGGAGGGCCGGTCGCTATAATCGAAAAGGTGCCGACTCAAGTTGCTGTGCTGGGTCTGGGTTACGTGGGCTGCGTCAGCGCAGCCTGCCTGGCCAGCCTCGGTTATCAGATCACGGGCATCGACCCGGACGAGTTCAAAGTCCGGCGTGTCTTGGAAGGGCGGGCCCCGTTTTTCGAGCCAGGTCTCGAAGAATTAGTTCGTCAGGGCGTTGAGGGGGGCCGGTTGACGGCCACCACATCGGCCGTTCACGGACTTCGCGAAGCCGATATCGCTTTCATCTGCGTGGGCACTCCCTCGGAACGCGACGGCAATCTCGGCCTGGAGCAGCTTCGCCGGGTTACTGCCGACATCGCCGGCGCCGTTGCCGGCCGCGTCAAGCCCCTGATCGTTGCGGTCCGCTCGACGGTATTCACGGGTACCTGCGAGGAGGTTCTCATCCCGATCTTGGCAGGGTTCGAAGGCGTGTCAATCGTCTGCAACCCCGAGTTCCTCCGCGAAGGCAGTGCCGTACGCGATTTCCTGGAACCGTCGCTAGTCGTGGTTGGCGGCCCGGAGCCCGCCGCGCGGCGCGTGGCCTCCCTGTACCCAAAGCTCGGGGTCGAACCTTGCCTGGTGTCCCTCCGGGCAGCCGAGATGATTAAGTGCGCCTGCAATGCCTACCACGCCGTCAAGATCTGTTTCGCCAATGAGATCGGCTCCCTGGCCGCGGCCATGGGCGTTTCGGGCGATGAGGTCATGCAAACCCTCTGTCGTGACGGGAAACTGAACGTTTCGGCGGCCTACCTCCGGCCCGGCTTCGCGTTCGGTGGTTCGTGCCTGCCGAAAGACCTCCGGGCTCTCACCCACCATGCCGGCCGGCAGGGAATCCGCGTGCCCTTGCTCGAATCGGGACTGCCGAGCAATGAGGCGCATCTGCACCGCGCCATTCAAAGCGTCGGCGACCTTCCCGCGACCCGCATCGGCGTGTTCGGACTCGCGTTCAAGGAGAACACCGACGACCTGCGAGAGAGTTCCGCGCTTACGTTGCTCAAGTTCGTCATCGCAAAAGGTCGCGACGTCAGGGTCTTCGATCCCCACGTCCGCATCGAGGACATATATGGCAGCAACCGCAATTTCGTTCTGTCCGCCATTCCCGATATCGAGCGCCTGATGGCGCCCAGCCTCGAGGATCTGCTTGGCTGGGCTGCACACATCGTCGTCGTGCAGAAGCCATCACCGCCTGCGGCTGCGGCGATTGCGCGCAGCGGCCTGCCCGTACTGACCCTTTCCTCCTGATCCGGCAACATTGACGAGTACTTACCTCGATTGCCATACTGAAGCTCTCCGCTTTCCGCTCGAAGCGCAGATTTCCGATGCGATATCTCTTCCGAGTTCTAGTGATCGCGGTTTGTCTGTATTCTCTCGCGTTCACTTATCGCATTTACCAGCGCAAACTTTATGTGTGGCTTCCTGGCTACGCGGAAGATCGCATGCACCAGGAGGCCCCGCGCACGAAACCCGTTCATCTTTTCGTGATGTTTGCGGATCATTTCGAGCCGGGCACGCGTCTTGACCGCACAAAGCGGTGGGAGACGGAGTATCCCCAATTGGCCCATCGCCATCGAGACAGCAGCGGCCGGAGAGTGCAGCACAGTTGGTTCTATCCAGGGGAACAAGCAATAGATCAGAACATGGAATTGCTGCAGTCACTGGTGAAAGGTGGAAACGGTGAGGTGGAACTGCATTACCACCACGGGGGTGATACGCAGGAATCAACGGAGAAGAAGTTCTCGGCCGCTGTGAAGTACTTTCAAAGGTTCCATTTTCTGAAAGGCATCGACGGTAAGACGCATTTCGCCTTCGTCCATGGGAACTGGGGGCTGGATAACAGCAACGGCGCCGAAACATGCGGAGCGAACCGCGAGCTAAGCCTCCTGGCGGGACTGGGTTGTTTTGCCGATTACACTTTCCCGAGTATCTTTCACGATTCCCAGCCACGGATGGTGAACCAAATCCTGGAAGCCATCGACGATAACGGCCCCAAGTCTTATGACCACGGAACTCCGTTGCGGGTTGGACGGCCGATAGATGACAGTGCGCTGGTTCTGGTGGAAGGTCCGTTGCTGCTGTTCCCCACGCTGAGTATTCGAAGGCTGTTCGTGGGAATCGAAGATGGCAACATACACTTGGCCGATCCGGTCGGCGAACGAAGAGTAGACCGGTGGGTGAGGGCCAACGTTCACGTTCAAGGGAGGCCGGAGTGGGTATTCATCAAAGTCCACGGACACGGTGCGAGTACCGATGACGATGTGGAGGAGTGGCTGGGCGGCCATCTCGAACGGGGGCTATCGTATCTGGAAAGACATTACAACGATGGCGCCAACTATGTTCTGCATTACGTGACGGCTAGAGAAACCTATAACCTGGTGCGCGCTGCCGCCGCGGGTAAGACGGGAGATCCGCGAGAATACATGAACTGGATCATTCCGCCTTACGAAGCCTCGCGAATGTAACCTTTATCGAAGCAGCCTCGCCGAGTCGAAAACAGCGCGCTCGCTCCGGATGCGGCTTCAGCTCAGCGCCGGAGCCGCTTCGAGAATGCGTTCGAAACAGCGTGCCACCTTTTCCCAGCAGAAGTGCGAGCTGACCATTTGGAAAGCCCTAGCCGCAATGCGTTCTCGTTCGCTCGCATCGTCCAGCAGTCCCAGGCAATGGTCGGCGAATGCTTGGGGCGTGTCGGCCAGACGAATGTCATCCGGCGGGTGGATGGTCAGACCTTCGGCGCCGGTAGTGGTGGAAACCACCGGCACGCGGGCGGCCATCGATTCATAGATTTTCAGCCGCGTTCCTCCGCCGATCCTCAACGGGACAATCGAAATCTTCGCACCCCAAAGGTACGGCCGGATGTCGGCAACCGTGCCGGTCACCGTAACCGTGGGCTGAGCTCGGGCCAGCGCCCGGATCTCTGGCGGTGGGGTTCGTCCTACAACCGTCATTGTGGTGTGCGGGCGCCGGCGAAGGATCAAGGGCAAAACCTCTCGCACGAAGAACAAGACTCCGTCCACGTTCGGCAGCCAGTCCATCGAACCAACGAATACCAGCTCCGCCGCCGGCGGAACTGCCCCAGGTGGAGTGAAATACTCGATGTTGACCCCGGTCGGAATCTCAGACACCTTGGTGACCCCGAACAGCCTCTGCATGGCTTGCGCATCGGTTGCTGAAACGGCGACGATGTGGCCCGCTGCCCGCGATACGCGTCTCTCGTATTCGAGCATGCGTGCCGCCTGCACCCGGAAGTACCACTTGCGGATGGGGTCCGTGGCCTGCTCCACATGCCTCTGCCAGATTACGGTTTCCACGTTGTGCTGGAAGAATACGGCCTCACCCATGCGAGGAAAGTAGGCGGTGGGGGCGAGGTGATCCACCACGGCCCGGTCAAATCGCTCTTTCCGGATCAGATCCTCCAACCGCTCTTCCATTCCTGGCGGGTGAAAACGGCTCACCGCCAGCGGCACGGGAGAAAACAGGCTGGCTGCGACCTGCAAAGCGAATCCCGGCGAGCCTCGATCCGGTATCCGATGGGGCACCGGATACGCCTTGGTAGAATACTCGCCGCTCCTCCGCAAGCCTTCAGGATTCGTGGAATTCTCAAGGGTGGCGTAGTGAATCTCATGCCGGCGGTGAAGGAGCCGCAGCATCTCCAGGGTGCGGATCTGCCCACCCTTCGTGGTCGGGTGCATGAAATTGGTATTGACCCATAGGATCTTCATGAGCCTGCGGCCGCCCTGACGAAGCCTTCTTTAGGATCCCTGGTCTTCAAGACGAAGATATCGCCCCAAAGCTGCAAGTTGAGCAGCCGCCAAATCCGATCCGTGGCATCCTCGGCGCCGGATCGCTGGCGCTCCAAGAGCCGCTCCAGATGCACGCGGTCGACAAAAGAACTTACGACCCCCTGCGGATCCAGCAGCATGGCATAAAGCGCCTCCGACCGCGGATTAAGCAGCCACTGGCGGAGCGGGGTGGGAAACCCCATCTTTTTCCGGTGAATGATTTCGGGCGGCAGGAGATCCTTCACCGCCTGCTTCAGGATGTACTTGCCGGTTCCTCCACGGAGTTTCAGACGGTCTGGCATCCTGGCAGCGAACTCAACCAGGGGATGGTCGAGAAAAGGTACGCGGCTTTCGATCGAATTGGCCATACTCATCTGGTCCTGTTTCATCAGCAGCTCGACCATGTACGTCTTCTGGTCTGCGTAGAGGAGACGCGACAGCAGGCTCATACATTCCGCACCGGGTTTGTTCCAGCACCGCAGGTAGCTCTCGTAGGCGCCAGGCTGGTCCGAAAATGCGCAACAAAAATTGTCCAGGTACAGCGACTCAAGGCTCTCGCCCCGCGCCAGGAACGTGTGTTGCAATTTGCGCCGGAACGAGGCGGAGAGCACAGCAGAAGACGTGATCCGATCTTGAATGGCGCGGCGGAAACCTTCCGGCATCATTTTGTACCAAGCGGCCCATTTTCTGTTGCGCAGGAAGAAACGATAGCGGGCATAACCGGCAAATAATTCGTCGCTGCCCTCGCCGGTGAGAACAACCTTGACCTGCTGGGCGGCCAGGCGCGAAACGAAATACAGTGAAACGCTGGATGGCCACGCGATCGGTTCGTCCTCGTGCCAGACAAGCTCAGGCAGCGCGTTAAAAAAGTCGTCCCTCTCCACGACCACTTCATGATGATTGGTGCCGATCCAGCCCGCCACCTTTCGCGCGTAACCCAGCTCGCTGTATGCGCCTTCCCGGTAGCCCACGGCGAACGTGCTCACCGGACCGGAGACCATGCGCGCCATCAGGGCAGCAATGGCACTCGAGTCCACGCCCCCGGACAGGAACACCCCGAGAGGAACGTCGCTCATCAGACGCATCTGCACGGTTTCTTCGAGGCGTTGCCGGCACTCGTCAATCCACTGCTGCTCGTCGCGATCCTCATGCCCCGCGGACTCCGGGACGTCCCAATACTGAGTGCACTCGATCACAGGGCGGCCATCCTCGCCGGGCCTCAAAATCAAGTGGTGCCCCGGCATCAGCTTTCGAATTCCCTCAAACAATGTTGTTTCGGAGCTCGTGTAGCCGAACGCCAAATATTCCGGAATTGCGGCCTCGTTCAACCGCGCCGAAATCCCGGAGTGCTCGAGGAGGGCCTTGATTTCCGATGCAAAGGCGAACGTTCGCCCGTCCCAAAAGTAATAAAACGGCTTAATACCGAGACGGTCCCGGGCGCAGAAGAGCGTGCGTGCCCGCCGGTCCCACAAGGCAAACGAGAACATCCCACGGAAATGGTTCACGCAATCAACGCCGTATTCCTCATACGCATGCAGGATCGTTTCCGTGTCGCACCGCGTGGCGTATGAATGTCCGGCGGCTTCGAGTACGGTCCGCAGCGAGGCGTGGTTGAAAATCTCGCCGTTGAAAACGATCGAGATAGCGCCGTCCTCGCTCGACATAGGCTGGTGACCGCTCTGCAGATCGATGATGCTCAGCCGCCGGTGGCCCAAGTGCATCGGCCCGTCCGAATAAAATCCGCAGTCGTCGGGGCCCCGGTGGCGAATCGCGTCCGTCATCCTTCTGAGGACTGCTCGCGCATTGGACGGTGGATCCTGGGACCAGAATCCCGCGATGCCGCACATACTCAGCCCTTCCGCAGCGGCAACACTCTCGACTCCCACCTAAAATGGAGCGCGCGAGCGTGCGAAACAAAAGGCCCAGGATGCCGATCGGGGCGAGGCACTTGCCAAACCGAAGAAAGGGCACCTCGATTTGAGCCCGGCGTCATTTTCACACTGTATCATCCACCTCAGGTACGATAACGGCTTTGCCGCCCACGGTAGTACTGGTATGTTTAGACCCAACCCAGCCAAGTCCCGGAGTTGGTACGGCACCGGCTCCAAGGCTTGAGCAGGATTCGACACGATACCTGCTGGCACGGGTAAAATAACGGGAGTGTCGAATTAGCCGGTTAGCCTCGCATGCGTACTCAACTCCGCTGGTCGCTGTTATGGGGAGCGATCCATGGCGCCGGTGCCTGGTCCGCATACGCCATTGTCGAGTTTATTTTCTCGTCAGTAGTCTTCCGGCTCACGCGCCCGTACGCCGTGTTCACCGCCTGGCACTGGCGCCTGACCGCTCTTCTGCTGGTTGGATATCTGCTCCTCGGACTGATGCTCGGCATGGGATGTGGCGTCTGGCTGTATCTTCGAAGAAAAAGCGATTACGCGTCCGCCACAACCCTCACCTTCGTGCTTTCACTCTTTCTCAACGTTTGCGTCGCGCAAGGGCTGCGCGATGGCGGAGCCGCGCTGCTCGCGGTCGCTGGGCTGTTCATGGTTCTATTGTGCGCGCCATCCTGGCAACGCCGGCTTGGATGGCTGTCCACGCCCTGGGTTATCTCGGGCCTGTGGCTGGGAGTGGGCCAGCAAGTCGGCCTGCTCCATCTAGGGTTCGCGCAAAAGTTTAGTCAGCGGTCCTGGTTGCTGGCCGCCCTCCTGGCGATCGTCGCCGCCGCGGCCGTTATGATCGGGCGACGCGTGCCCGTCCGGACCTTCCGCCTCAGCGGCTTCTCCTGTGCTGCCGCCATCCTCCTCCTTGCAGCGTGCGCCATTCTCTCGTCTGACGTTTCTGCCAGCGCCGAGGCTAACACCTCGCCGGCCCTCGAAACCAGCCGGCCGAGCGTCGTGTTGATCGTCATGGACACGGTCCGCGCCGATCATCTTTCGCTTTATGGCTATGAACGGGACACCACGCCGAACCTCAGAGCCCTGGCCCGTGATTCAGCCATCTACACCAACGCCATCTCGGCTTCCGACATCACCTTGACCAGCCACGCATCGCTATTCACTGGAATGTATCCAAGCTGGCACGGCGCCTACTGCAGCCCGCCGGAGGCTGCGTACGGGCGCGAGATCGCGCCCCAATACCCCACGCTCGCGGAGCTCCTACGCAAGCACGGCTATGAAACCTTCGGCGCTGCCGCCAACCTCTACCTACGGGCCGATTTCGGACTCGAACGGGGCTTCGGCCAATTCCGCATCCCACGCCCGGTCCCCATGCTCTCCGATGAAAACCGCCACATGTTTCGCCGCGCGCTTCGCCGGGCCCTCAGCCTTGCCTTCAATACAACCCAGTTCGACCGTCTCTACGCTCTTGGCGCGGATATCAACGCCGAACTTTTCGCCGCGCTCGACCGCCGAGCCCGTCCCAATGAACCCTTCTTCGCTTTCATCAACTACATGGACGCGCATTTCCCCTATGTCCCGCCGGAGCCTTTCGGCCACCGCACGCGCATCACTCAAGACGATCTTGAGGCCGAGCAGGAGCAGATCAGTCACGGTCGCTCCGATGCCTCCGTCTATCGCCGGAATTGCGAATCGCAATACGATGCCGGGATCGCATACGTCGACGCCCAGATTGGGAAACTAGTCGATTGGCTCAAGCGCCACAACGCCTACGACAGCTCTATGATCATCGTCGTGAGCGATCATGGCGAATCCTTTGGCGATCGCAACCGCGTAGGCCATGGCAATTCTCCCTATCAGAATCTGCTGCACGTCGTGTTAACCGTCAAATACCCACACGCCGCGACTCGTGGCGTCATCACCGCGCCGGTCAGTCTCATAGACGTAGCGCCCACGGTGCTTTCGGCGCTGAACCTGGCCGTCCCCCCAAACATGCAGGGTAAGGCGCTCACCGACTCGGCCGCCGCGAAGCGCATGATCTACGCCGAAACCTTCCCCTGCCCGGTGATGCATCCGCTGGAGTGCCCCAAAGGCTGCGCCGCCAAAGCCATCTTCGATTGGCCGCTGAAGTTCATCGCCTCCGACAACGGCAAGCGGGAGCTGTTCGATCTGGACCGCGATCCTGATGAGCACCGCGATCTAAACAACCAGGGACAGGAGCGAGCCGCAGAACTGGCTGCGGAGCTCGGCGCATGGTCGAGGGCGCTGCCCGCCCGGACTCACGGGGCAAAACAGATCGACCCCGAGAAGTTAAGGCACCTCGAAGGCCTCGGTTACATCGGCCACTAAAACACTGGCTACGTTCGGCGGCAGCGCGCGTTCTCATTGAGCGTCCGCAGCAATCGCGGCTCGAGCTGATGTTACATTGGGAAGCGCATCGCATGTGTGGGATTGCCGGGTACCTGCTCTTCGACCAGATGGCTGGTCCGGAACTGCTCCGCGCTATGTGCAATTCGATTCGTCATCGCGGTCCCGATGACGAGGGCTTCCACCTGGACAGCGGTTGCGCCATCGGCATGCGCCGGCTGAGCATTATCGACTTGGCTACCGGGCACCAGCCGCTCTCCAATGAGGACGGCTCCGTGTGGATTGTGTTTAACGGCGAAATCTACAATTACCGGCAATTGCGCAGTGAGTTGGCTGCCGCGGGGCATCGTTTCGCCACACAGAGCGACACTGAAACAGTCGTTCACGTCTATGAACAGGAAGGCGTCAACGGACTAAGCAAGCTTAGGGGGATGTTTGCGCTGGCGATCTGGGACGCGCGCAACAGGAAACTCCTGCTCGCACGGGATCGTTTCGGAGAAAAGCCGCTCTACTACGCTCTATTGCCTCATGGATTGTTCTTCGCGAGTGAACTCCGGGCGTTGCGCTTAGCCGGCGTTCCGCCCGATCTTGATCACGAGGCACTGCGGCTCTACTTCCAGTTTGCCTACATCCCCGATCCCTATTCGACATTTCGAACCGTACGAAAGGTTGCGGCTGCGTCATGGATTCAATGTGACCATTCTGGCAGGCTGACGCAGGGACGCTACTGGACGCTTCCTCCTCCAGCCGAACAACCGCCGGCGGGAATGACGGAGACGGAGGCCCGCGTCCAGTTACGGACGGCGTTTGACGAGGCCGTGTCGGCTCAAATGATTGCCGACGTGCCTTTGGGCGCATTCCTGAGCGGCGGTATCGATTCCAGCTCGGTAGTGGCTTCGATGGCCCTGCAGAGCTCCAAACCCGTAAAGACATTTTCTATCGGTTTCGAAGAAGCCGCCTTCAACGAGCTGGACTACGCAAGGCTGGTGGCGGACAAATACCGGACCGAGCATCACGAGATCCTCGTCAAAGCAGACTCCGTCGCTCTTGTGACGCGCCTGGTGAAGCACTTTGGGGAGCCGTTCGCCGACAGCTCCGCAATACCGACTTATGTGGTTTCCGAGTTCGCCGCGGGATACGTAAAGGCCGTTCTCACTGGCGATGGAGGCGACGAGCTATTCGGAGGTTACACCAGCTTCCAGGCGGTTGAGCGATTCCGCGTCATGGACCACGTGCCTCAGCCCGTGCGGCGGGTGCTTGCGTCTCTGGCGGACGGTTTACCGTATTCTGCGTATGGAAAGAACTTCCTTCGGATGATCAGCCGTCCGACAGCTCTGGAGCGATATTTCGAAAATAACTATTCCCCATACTTTCTGCGCAGACAACTCCTCCAGCCGGAATGGATGCCACCGGCCGAAGGGGCGTACCTGACAGCCTTGTTGGGCCACTGCCTGCTTCCGGACGGCGCGGATATCCTGACCCAGGCCATGTACTTTGAAACCGCCGCCAACCTCGCAGGCGATATGTTGGTAAAAGTTGACCGCATGTCGATGGCGAACTCACTGGAGGTGCGCTGCCCATTTCTAGATCACCGGCTCGCCACGCTGGCAGCCTCGATTCCGCACAACTGGAAAATCCGGGACGGCAAGGGTAAGCGCATCTTCCTCGATGCGGTTGGCGATCGTTTGCCGCCAAGACTGTTGGCCCGGCATAAGATGGGCTTTGACCTGCCGCTCGCCACGTGGCTTCGGGGCTCGCTCCGGAGCCTGCTCTGGGAGAGCCTCACGAGCCGCCAATTCCTCGATCGGGGCTTTGTTTCGGAGGATTTCCTTCGGCAGCTGCTCGAGGAACACCAAGCCCAGCGGCGGAACAACAGCCATACCCTATGGGCCCTGCTGATGCTCGATATGTGGTTTCGGGATCTGGAGCAACCCGCATAGAAATGACAAAGATGGCGGAAGCGGCCGCACGGCCATTTGCCTGCCGTCCGAGTGGCCCTAGTTCCAGCTTTCCTCGATAGTCTCGTGCGTGCCCGGATCCGGAAAGGAACCAATGCGTAGCGCTCCCGAACTGGTCTTCCGCTTGCGCCAGGAACTCGCCAACCTCGCAATGCTTGCGGTGCCGCCGTCGTTGCCGGATCACAGTCTCCAAGTTTCAGCGCCCCTGAGTCCGCTTCCGGATCCGGAACTGACCGTCGAAACCCTTCGCGGCTCGGCATATGCGAGAGAGATTGAGTGCATTGCCGAGAGCGTGCTTGCACATCGATTTCCCCTGCTCGGCTTCGAGGTTGCAACCGGCCCTGTGATCGAGTGGAACCGGGACTACCTCAGCGGCCGCGCAGCGCCCTCCAGTTACTTCGGCCTGGTGCCGTATCTCGATTTCAAGCGGGCCGGCGACCACAAGGTGACCTGGGAGCTCAACCGTCACCAGCACCTGGTGACGCTCGCCCAAGCCGGGCGGCTCACCGGCCGGTGCGAGTTCTTCGAGGAGATCGCCCGCCAGCTCGACCACTGGATCGAGGCGAATCCGTTCCTGAAAGGCATCAATTGGGCCAGCGCACTGGAGGTGGCGTTCCGGGCCCTGTCGTGGCTGTGGGTGCTCCACCTGGCTGCTGACCAGCTTGAACCTTCACTGCGGCGCCGTTTCCTAAACGCTTTGTATCGGCATGGCTGTTACCTCGCGCACAACCTCTCCGTCTACTTCTCCCCCAATACTCATCTGCTAGGGGAAGCTGTCGCGCTTCACGCGATGGGCACGCTGTGCCCGCAATTTCCCCATTCAGCGAATTGGAGAGGTCTGGGAGGCAGAATGACAGCCGAAGCGCTTCGGCTTCAGGTGCGCGATGACGGAAGCCATTTCGAGCAGTCGACCTACTATCACATCTATGCGCTGGACTTCTTCCTGTTTCATTTCCTGCTGGGAGGCGCGCTGCCTCAAGAACGGCTCATCCGCATGGCCGAATTTCTGGCCGCTGTCATGGGCCCGCAACACTCGACCCCGTTTCTGGGTGACGACGATGGCGGCCGGGTGTTCCATCCCTTTGGCCCCCGCGATCGATTCGGCCGCGCTACCCTGGCGGCCTGCGGCCTCGCCTTCGACCGTCCCGAGTGGGTCTCTCAGGAATCCGACCTTCACGAACTGGCTTATTGGTGGATCGGACCGCGGCCGGTATCCGGGCCTGTACCAGCCGCCCACGCCGATTCGAGCCTCTGGTTCCCCGACGCCGGAATTGCCGCATGGACCTGCGGTGACGCGCACGTTCTGGTGGACGCCGGGCCTTTCGGGCGCGGTACCGGCGGACACAGCCACTCCGACACCTTGAGCCTGTTGGTACGCTTGGGCCAAGAGGAGATACTGATAGACCCCGGTACCTTTACCTACGTTTCCGACCCGATCTTGAGGGACTGGTTCCGTGGCAGCGCCGCCCACAACACCATCCGCGTGGACGAAGCCGACCAAGCTGTTCCGGCAGGCCCGTTCCGGTGGAAGGAGCCTCCTGAGGTTGCGGTGCTTGAGCGTCGCAGTCTTGATAGCCAGGAGGTCCTCTTCGCTGAATGCAGGTTCCGGCGCCTGACCCACCGTCGCCGCATCGTCTGGGCGAAGCCGCGCCAAATTGTCATCGACGATGAAGTCTCCGGCCCTCAAGGAGAGCATCTAGTCGAGCAGTTCTGGCATCTCGGAGGGGATGCGGTTCAGCTCGGGCCTTCCTCGTTCCGGATCGGTACGCGGGCGATTCTGAGCCTAACTACGGAAGCCGAGGTTGAATTGACGCAGGGTTGGCGCTCACCGGCGCTGGGCGCAAGATCCGCCGCCGCCGTGCTCCGGGTCTTCCGACGCTGCCCGCTCCCAGTATCCTGGCGAACAGTACTCGATCTTTCGACCTGAATTGCATCCTGAGCTTCGCAACGCTGCTGGGCCGGAAGTAAAACAGGCATAGTACTCGATTCACCCTTTAGGGAGGGTGCGGATCGGCAGATACGATATCATTGACCACTGATTAGTGTTCTTGCCAATTACATGACCGTGGTAGGCCGGGCGTTCCGTGACCCTCTCGCTTGCGGTGTTCGTTATTAGCGCTGCCTTTGCCGTGTACGTTCTGGCAGGCTATCCGCTACTCCTGGACCTCCGAGCCCGCCGCCGGGCAAGGCCGGTACAGGTGCAGCGGCTCGACAAAACCGTTAGCGTCCTGCTAGCCGTACATAACGGCGACCGTTGGCTCGCCGACAAGCTGCGGTCGCTGCTGGCGCTTGACTACCCCCGAGAGCTAATGCAGATTCTGGTCATCTCAGACGGCTCAACGGACCATACGGACGAGGTCGCCCGCCAATTCGCGGACCAGGGAGTCGACCTGATCCGGGTACCTGGCGGTGGTAAGGCCGCTGCCCTCAATGCGGGACTGGAGCGAGCGTCTGGAGAGATTCTCTTCTTTACCGACGTGCGCCAGCTCCTGGCGCCGGAAAGCCTGCGCCATCTCGTCGGCGCCTTCGCTGACCCCGACGTCGGCGTGGTTAGCGGCGAACTGGTGATCGCCGATGGCCGGACCCGCGAGGAGGTGAACACCGGGCTGTACTGGCGGTACGAGAAATGGATTCGCCGCCGGCAGAGCCTAATCGACTCGGTGATGGGCGCCACAGGAGCGATCTATGCCATGCGGCGCTCGCTAGCCCGCCCCCTACCTCCTCAGGCGCTACTCGACGACGTGCACCTGCCGCTGGGAGCCTTCTTCTCCGGATATCGCGTCGTCTGGGACGACAAAGCCAGAGCCTTCGATCAACCAACATCGCTCCGTCAGGAGTTCCTCCGCAAGGTTCGCACGCAGGCGGGTGTGTACCAGATTCTAATGGCATGGCCGCAACTGCTGGGTCCGGGAAATCGGATGTGGCTGGATTTCGTTTCCCATAAGCTGGGCCGCCTGCTGCTCCCCTTCGCCCTGATTGCCGCCGGCCTGGCGACGGTGGCAGGCCTGC
>Ga0335070_10003241_pt1 | contig 18951 bp, 20 predicted proteins | sample Lox_Sample_13_FD_206722 | JGI IMG/M metagenome (GOLD analysis project Ga0335070, IMG submission 206722) | Soil microbial communities from Loxahatchee National Wildlife Refuge, Florida, United States - Lox_Sample_1.3 | ecosystem: Environmental > Terrestrial > Soil > Wetlands | place: USA... | reverse complement strand
CCACATCCAGCCGTCGTTTCGCGATGTCGAACCGGATCATGTCGCCGTTCTTCACGGCGGCAATCGGCCCGCCTTTGATGGCCTCCGGTGCGACATGCCCCGCCATCAACCCGTGCGTGGCGCCGGAGAAGCGGCCGTCGGTGAGGAGCGCGACCGAGTCGCCCAGTCCCTCGCCGACGATCGCCGCCGTCACTCCCAGCATTTCGCGCATGCCTGGTCCGCCCGAGGGACCTTCATAGCGGATCACCACGACGTCCCCGGATTTAATTTGCCGCGCTTGGACGGCGACGAAGGCATCTTCCTCACGGTCAAATACCTTGGCAGGACCGCGGAATGTCATGATGGAATGGCCGGCCACTTTGACCACGCAACCGTCCGGGGCCAGGTTGCCTTTGAGGATGACCAATCCACCGGTCGCCTTGATGGGATTCGAGAGCGGTCTGAGGACTTGCTGGCCGGACGCTTCCTTTGCCTCATTGGCCTCTTCGCCGATCGTTCGGCCGGTCACCGTGGGTTGGCTGCCGTGAAGGATCCCTGCGTCGAGCAGCCGCTTGGCCACCAGCGTGGTTCCTCCTGCGGCATAGAGATCCGCCGCCGCGAACCGGCCTCCCGGCTTGAGGTCGGCGAGCAGCGGCACCTTGCGATTGATCTGGTCGAAATCGTCGATCGTGAGCTTCACGCCCGTTTCGCGAGCCACCGCGAGCAGGTGCAGGACGGCGTTGGTGGAGCCGCCGGTGGTGGCGACGGCCGCGATCGCGTTCTCAAGCGACTTTCGAGTAATGATCTGGCGCGGCCGGAGATCATGCTTCAGGAGGTCCATCACCATCTTTCCGCATTCGAAAGCGACGTCGTCCTTTTTCTGATCCATGGCCGGCACACCATTGCGTCCCATCGGCGAAATCCCCAGAAACTCAAAGGCAATCGCCATCGTATTGGCCGTGAATTGACCGCCGCAGGCCCCTGGGCCTGGGCAGGCGTGGTCTTCCAGGTCTTTCAGCTCGGCATTCGTCATCTTCCCCGACGCATGTTTGCCGACGGCTTCAAAGACATCTTGAATCGTCACGTCGTGCCCCTGGAACTGGCCCGGCATGATCGAACCACCGTAGAGCATGAGTGACGGCACGTTCAAGCGGGCCAAGGCCATTACGGTTCCCGGGATCGTCTTGTCGCAGCCCGAGAGCGCCACGACGCCGTCGAAGAGATGCCCGCGAGCCACGAGCTCGATCGAATCAGCAATCACTTCTCGGCTGATCAACGACGCCTTCATCCCCTCGGTCCCCATCGAGATGCCGTCGGACACGGCGATGGTGTTGTATTCGATGGGAGTACCGCCCGCCGCTCGAATGCCGGCCTTCACCCGTTCCGATAGGCGACGCAAGTGAAAATTGCAAGGCATGACTTCGATCCAGGTGTTGGCCACGCCGATGAGCGGACGGGACAAATCCTCGTCGGTAAATCCGACGGCTTTCAACATGGCCCGCGCCGGCGCGCGGCCTGGACCAACCAAGAGATCGCGACTGTTGAGCTTCAACTCCTTCGGCATGATGAACTTACTTTCCCTTCTTCCCTTCCTTCTTGCCTTCGTGCTTCTCGTGTTTCTCTTCTTTCTTCATTTCCGTATCGATCACGGCTCCGGTGGCGGCATCGATGTGGACTTCCGTGACATGGCCATCCGCGCCAAGGACCTCGACTTCCCAGACCGTCTTGTCATGTTTCTTCTCGAGTTCCGCTTCAACCACGGTGCCGGGAACCTTCTCGATCGCAGTCTTAATCGCCTGATCGATGGTCACCTTGGCCTCTTTGGCCATGTCGGCGATGTGCCCCTCTTCCTTCTCTTTTTTGCCCTTGTCGCTCCAAGCAGGGGAGCCGAGGATCAGGACAATTCCGGCCGCAATGGCTGTAATGATTCCCACGGTTCTCATAGGGCACCTCCTCTGTGCATGTGATGGGTCATGGCGCGATGCTCTGCACTATTGAACTTTCATTTCTGATGGGGGAGCCGGCGAACCCTTGCCTTCGCCCTTGTGGGGATTGGCTCCGCCGTGCGGACCTCCGCGGCCTTTCCCCATTTCCCTATGCTGCTGCATCATCTTCTCGTGTTCGGCCTTCTCCTTTGCACGCTGTTCAGGGGTGAGCAGCGCCAGCGCGTCCCGCTTGGTCTTGATGATGGCCATGCGAAGGGCGAGTTGGTGGTCCATGCTCTGCTTGATCTTGGCCTCGATGGCTGCGAGATCGGATTTTTCGTCCTCGACCAGTGCCGCATGTTCCCGTTCTGCGACGAGGATGTCCGCTTCAGCCTTGATCCTGGTGCGATCCAGATTCAGTTCCAGTTCCTTGATCTTCGCGACCTGTTCGTCGCTGAGGCCGATCTCCTTTTGATGCTTCACGAGATGGCGGAGAAAATGACCCGTCCCGCCGTGCATCCCTCCCATCATCTTCATCATGCCCATCATCGGCCCGCCCATGCCGTACCCTTCGCCGTGTCCCTCCTTTCCATAGCCGTCGCCATGTCCGGATGGTTTTGCCGGCGGATCGGCCCAGACCGTCGAAAGGCTCAGTGAGAGCGCAAGAACCGAAGCAGTCCCAATCGTGAGAAATCGTGTAGCCTTCGTCATCATGTCCTCCTTCGTGGTGAGTCTCATCAGTGTCCTGAGAGTTGTTTCAGCAATCCCTCTTCTCCCTTGAGCCCATTAAAGATGAATTGAACAGCAAGCGCAGCGAGCAATAATCCCATCAGCCGGGTGATGATTCTGTCGGCGATGGGGCTCAACCACTTCGCGCCGGTCGCGCCAAGGGCAAAGATGATATAGCTTGCCAGACCAACCAGTGCAAGACAAGCAAACAACATTCCCCGATGGGCCCAGGTCGTGGCCTGAGCCTCGAGCAGAATGACCGTCGAAATGGCGGCTGGTCCGGCCAGCATCGGTATGGCGAGCGGGGTGATCGCGATATCCTCCTTGCTGCTTCCCGCCGCAGTTTCTTCTGCGGTTTCCTGGACAGGAGACCGTTGCGCCCGCAACATATCCAGCGCGACCAAGAGCAAGACGAGCGCGCCGGCCACTTGGATGGCGGGCAACGTGATGCCCAAAAGATGCAACACTGATTGACCCACCAGCGCAAACCCTGCCAGGAGTCCCACCATCACCAGGCAGGCTACTCGTGCCATCCTCAACCGTTGGGCAACGGTGTCGCGCGGCGTCATCGCCACAAAGGCGGGGACGGCGGCGACTGGGTCCACGATCACGAAGAGGGAGCTGAAGGCGAACAAGCCGTATTCGGTCAGCGTCATCTCAGCTCCGTTGTGCCGCGGCCAGCAACTCGGCGCGGGGGTCCGCATGTTTCATGCGGCCGAGTTGGTCATACAACTTGCGTTCTTCCTCCGTGATGGAGGACGGCATCGCGATCTGCAAAATAAGAAACAAATCACCATGTCCGCCGGAGGCCGAGGGGAGTCCTTTCCCTTTTAAGCGAAGCTTGCTCTCGGAACGGCTGCCGGGTGGGACCTTCACACGAACCGGCTCGCCCAGCGTCGGCGCCATCACCTCTGCTCCCAAAGCCGCTTCCCAGGGCCAGACAGGAAGAGTGACATGAAGGTCACTGCCCTGGCGCCGGAAAATCCTGTCGGGTTTGATCAGGACGTGCAGATAAAGGTCCCCTCGTTTCCCCCCGTTCTGGCTCGCCTGTCCCTTTCCCGCCACTCGGACTCTAGTCCCTTCTTGGACACCGGCAGGAATCCTGACCTCGATGGTCTTGGTTTCCAATCGAGCGCCGTGGCCTAAACAGGTGGGACAGGGACGGCCTCGCAGCCGGCCGGTCCCTTGGCACGTGAAGCAGGGCACTGGCTCTTGTAAACTGACTCGTTTCGTGACGCCGGTCAGCACTTCGCGCAACGTGAGTTCGACCTCCGTTTCGAGGTCTTCGCCCGGCATGGCAAAGCCCTGTCCAGTACCAGCCCGTCCGCGTCCGCCGAACAAGTTATCGAAGATGTCGGCAAATCCCTCTCCGCCGAACGAAAATTCCCGTCCGGCCTCTCCGCGAGCACCGGCCTGTTGCCGTGCCCGCTCGAAGGCCTCGGCTTGTTCCCATTGTGGCCCGTATCGGTCATATTTCTTGCGTTTGTCGGGATCGGAGAGCACTTCGTGGGCTTCGTTGACTTCCTTGAACCTCTTTTCCATCTCGGCCTTCTTGGCGCCGCTATGGAGATCGGGATGGTACTGGCGGGCTAAGCGCCTGTAGGCTTTCTTGATGTCATCGGCGGAAGCGCCGCGAGCGAGGCCGAGAATCTGATAGTAGTCGCGTCCGGTTGTCGCCATGAGTTAAGGAAGTACAGGGTTAGCCGTCAATCGTCATTGAACGATGCGAGTGACACTCAGCGATCAGCGTTCAGCTTGTGATTCCGGAAGCTGACGGCTGATTGCGGAAGGCTGATCTGACACAGCACTCAGAACTCAGCTCTACGAGTGCAGCTTACGGGTGAGAAGCGGACTTTGCAAGGGTCATGATGACGGTCAGTGAGAGGCGGATGCCTTGGCTCGCGCCATCATTTTGCAGTATGAACAAACCTCTGCGGTGGTCGGTTGGCCGCACGTCGCGCAGGGATGGAGGGTGGACTGGTCTTTTTCTGTCATCGTCGCTGGAGTCGACGTCATCTTGTTCTGTTTGTCGAGAAAGCCCCAGTAGAAGGTCTGCTTCGTCCCCGGCGATTCGGTTTCCAACCGATTGAGGACTTCCTTGTAGACGAGCGTCCTGGCGCCCTTCGCCATCGGGCATTCCTCAACGATGTAGTCGATCCGGTTCAACACCGCATAGGCGGCCAACTCTCGTTCCGAGAGCCGGTAGAGCGGTTTCACCTTCTTGGCAAACCCTTCGACCGAAGCCGGCAGCGTCGGCCCTTGCTTGTCGAGATACTCCTCTTGCCAATGCAGCACGTTGCCGAGCAGGCGGGCGGCCTCGTCGTCGAGATTGTGGCCGGTGGCCATCACGTCGTAGTCATGTTCCACGGCGGCGCGATTGAATTGATACCGTTTGATCGTCCCGCACGTGGAACAGGTCGGGCGATGGATCAGTTGCGCCAACTCCTTGATGCCAGCCCCTTCTTCCTCTTCGACCGTGTGTATCAGCAACTTGGCGCCGCGTGACGCGGCAACCGTGTCCGCGAACTTCGTAACTTTGCGGTACGATTCCTCCGAATAGGTTCCGATGCCGAGGTTCACGTAGAGCGCGTCGGCGCGGTAGCCGAGCTTCAGCAGAATGTCCCAGATAGCCAGACTATCTTTCCCGCCGGAGACCGCCACCAGGATGCGATCATCCTTTCCAAACATCTTCTGCGACTTGATGGCTCTGGCGACTTGGTCGTGGACGTAGTCATTGAAGCAGTCTTTGCAGAAGGCGGCATTGTGGCGCGGCAGGCCAATCACCGCTTTGGTTTTACACTTGGTACAGTTCATGATCAAAAGCACTCAGCGATCAGCAGTCAGCATTCAGCAGCGAAGATGAATTTCCTGGCTGAAGGCTGAATAGCTAATGGCTGACAGCTATCCTCCTGAAATTACCGGCCGGATTTCGATCTGGTCTTTGTCGTAGAGCATTTCATCTTCTGTCACGAGATCATCGCCGCGAATCACCAAATGAGCTTCGACCACAAGATTCAAATCCCGCAACAGGTCTTTCGCCCGCTTGGGACCTTTGACTTCGACCGTTCGGGCTGGATGGCTCAGGTGAACCTGCATGGAATGGGATCATAAAGCTGGCCTCTCACTAATTGCAAATAGCCGGGTGCCGGCGTCCCAGCCGGTAGGGGTCATTGCTCTCTTGGGTGCAGCGTCTCGCAATTGAGCCTTGCCAAAGGGCATGAACTCCTCCCGGGCACGGCCGGCTCTAGGGCGTCACTTCCCGGACGGCTGCTGTTTTTCTCGGATATCTGCCAGAGCCTTCAGTATCTCAATGGGGCGGGGAGGGCAGCCGTGGATACGAACGTCTACAGGAATGTGGCGGTCTACCGGCCCGGTCACCGCATAGCTGCCTTTGAACATGCCGCAGTTGATCGCACAGTCACCGAGCGCAATCACAATCTTCGGGTCGGGCGTCTGCTTGTACACATCCTTCAACGCCCGCTCCATGTTGACCGTGACAGGACCGGTCACCACGAGGGCGTCGGCATGGCGCGGCGAGGCCGCGATATGGACTCCAAAGCGCTCCACGTCGTAGACGGGATTTGCCAGGGCATTCATCTCCATCTCGCAGGCGTTGCACGAACCGGTATCCACCTCACGGATCGTGAGAGATCGTCGAAAGGGTTTAGTCTTTTCGGTTGCCTCAGGACTGACCGGTCCTTTTGACGGCTCAGCTTTCGGATGTCGCCCCGTGACCACGCCCGTCCTGAGGCTTTTCTTGATGATGCGGAACATGGTACCTCCTGTCTTAGCTTGAAGCCTTCAGCTTTCAGCCCTCAGCTCCGGAACTCCTACTGAGAGCTGAACGCTAATTGCTGACGGCTTGTTCCTCACAAATCATTCCCCGCATACGACAGATTAAAACTCTTATTGATCAGCGGGAAGTCGGGAACGATGTTCCCGATCACGGCCCATTGGATCGCCGGCCAGTTGACGAACGACGGGTCTCGTACCTTGCAACGATGAACCTGCCCGGCTTCGCCTGCCATCACGACGTACAGAATCTCTCCCCGCCAGCCCTCCACCGCGGAGAAGGCCCAGGTTCCCGGAGCCGGCACACCGGTCGGCGGAGTCAGCACCGGCCCTTGCGGAATCTGACGCTTAATGTCTCTGATCAGTCGGATGGATTCATGGATCTCATCTAAACGCACTCGCATCCGGGACCGCACATCCCCGTATCGATAGAGTGCCACCTTGGGAGACAATTCGTCATAGGCGGCGAACGGATGGTCACGGCGTAGATCACGATCGATTGCCGAGGCCCGACCCACGACACCCATTGCCGCATGGTCCCATGCTGTGCGTTCGGTCAGGATCCCCGTGGTTTCCAGACGATCCGTCAGAGAGGCGTTCGCGAACAGAATTTTCTCAAGTTCTGTGAAATCAGGCTCGATTGAATCCAATTCTGTCACCACCTCGGTCAGTTGCTCCTGAGTCAGATCGATGCCGACGCCACCCACGAGATTGACCCCCCGAAGAAATCTCGATCCCGTCAGCCGGTCATTGAGCTGCATGATCCGTTCTTTCAACCGGCCGCAATGGGCATGGGGCAGGGCATAGGCCGTGTCGTTGCAGATGGCACCGACATCGCCCAAATGGTTGTACAGTCGTTCAAGTTCTAAAAAGAGACTCCGCAGATAGCGGGCGCGGCGCGGCACGTCAATCTGCATCAGCGTTTCGACCGCTTGACAGTACGCGAGGCTGTGGCCGACCGTCGTATCACCGGACACCCGCTCGGAAAGCGGCACGGCTTCCCTGAGCCGTTGCTGTTCAAACAGCTTTTCCACACCTCGGTGCTTCCAAAAATGGCGGACCTCGAGTTGCATGATCGGCTCGCCGGCGACCGAAAACCGGAAATGACCGGGCTCGATGATGCCCGCGTGGATCGGTCCGACCGGGACCTCGAAGACCCCTTCGCCCTCAATTTGCCGGAACGCGTACTCTCCTTGAGCCCGCTGCAAGACCGTGTCCCACCGGAAGTCTTTCTTGAGCGGGTGAGAGCCTTTCGGCCAATGCTCGTGACGGACGAGCCGGCGCATGTCCGGGTGTCCGACGGGGATCAAGCCGAACATGTCGCGGATCTCACGCTCGTACCATTTTGCCGCATGGATGTGCGGTGTGATGGATCGGAACAGGCGGTCATCGTCTTGCAAGTCAGTACAGAGCAGTAACCAGTCCTTGTGCTCCGCCAGTGTGAACAAGTAGCAGAGTTCGTAGCGTGCTTCGCGCGGTCGGTGGTCCACGGCCCACAAGAGTGACAAGGCTCCACGGAGACTCGGATGAGTGTGGAGATAATGCGCCACCACGGGCACATTTTCCTTTTGAATTCTAATCCTTGGCGTGCCTTGGACAGGGGACAGCTCAACGATGGAATCCCCGCACGCTGATTTTAACTGCTCCACGCCTGCCACGACTTTAGCCATCGTCTCACCTCACAAGCAGCACGGTGACTGCATGATCCAAGAGTGTCTTGATGGGCTCGGGGAGCATCACGCCCAACCCAAGTAACGCCAGGCTTGTGACGATCAGCGGCACATGCCCAATGTCCCATCCTTCCCCACGTTTCACGCCATCCGGTGGCTGCCCCCACACCATTGCGACGAGTCGATAGGTGAACCCGCCGAACAGCGCGACCGCAAACAGCAGGAATACGACAACGATTGACAGGTTGCGCACGTCATCAGCGACGATGATGGTGAGAAAGCGGCCCACGTGCAGCGTGTCTGAGGCAAAACTCTGGGTCGCGAGCGCGGACACGACCATGACTTCGCTGACAAACATCGAGAACGGCGGCATCCCGACCAAGGCCAATCCAGCGACGAGCATCGCCACCGCCGTCACCGGTTGCACGTGTGCCAGTCCCTGCACCTCACCGATTTCACGGGTGGCAAACCGGCGATGCACGTTGCCTGCGGAAAAAAACGCCAGAGACTTCGCCAGGGCGTGGTTGAGCAAATGGAACAAGCCGCCGAATAGGCCCACCGGTCCTCCGACCCCGAAACCCACCATGGCCAGCCCCATGTGCTCGACGCTGGAGTAGGCGAACAGCCGTTTATAGTCGCGCTGAATCAGGATGAAGAGTGCGGCCACCACGAACGACATCAGCCCGAACAGCATCAACAGATTGCCCGTGAATGCCTGTGGGAGCGCTTGATCCATGATGGCCTTGCTGCGGAGCACGGCATACACGGCCACGGTTTCCAACACGCCGGCCAGCATGGCCGTCACCGGCGCCGGCGCCTCGCTGTAGGCATCCGGGAGCCAGGCATGCATGGGCACGAGCCCGATCTTGGTCCCGTAGCCGACCAGAAGAAAGATGAATGCGAGCTTGAGCACATGCGGATCGAGGTGTCCGGCTACTTCAAGGAGCTTGGTCACGTTCAAGGCCGAACTTTCATCTCCCAGGACCCGGACCGATGAATAATAGGTCAGCACCGTGCCGAACAACGCCAGAGCGATGCCGACCGAGCAGAGAATCAGGTACTTCCATCCCGCTTCCAGCCCTTCCCGTTTCCGAAAAAATGCGATCAGGAACGTCGTTGCCAAGGTCGTCCCTTCGATGGCCACCCACAGCACGCCCAGGCTGTTGGCCATCGTAGCCACAATCATGGCGAACAAGAAGGCATGAAACAGAACAAAGAACCGGCTCAGCCGCCTTGGAGTAATGACACCCCTGGCCACGTAATCATCGAAATAGGCCCATGTGTATAACGAGCAGGACAATCCAATCACGGTCACGATGAGCAGGATGAAAGTCGAGAGTGCATCAATGTAGACCAGTCCCCAGAGGGCGGTGATGGGTCCGCGAGCCAGCACCTGTTGGATGAGGGCGATCTCGGACACGACCATGCCGATCATCGTGGCGAGATTCAGCCCGTGCAACAGACGGGCGTGCGTGGTCGCCAAGCTAAGAACAGCAGCCAGGAGCGGTGCGCCAAGGAAGACTGCCACCGGCGCCGCGATCGGATTCATCACGGCGCCTCCATCCCGACGTTGAAGATCTTCATGATGGACGCTAGCAACGTGTCCAGACCGGGTGGGATCTGAAGACCGACCATTCCAAGTACGACAAGGTTGATTCCCACCGCAACGCTCGTAAAGACGCGGCACTGTCTGCCAAGGACTAGGCTTGGTTCCATCGGCGCGCCGAGCGTCATACGTAATACCTGAAAGAACAAGGTCGCAAAGGCAAGCGTCAGAAGAGCCAGAAACCCATATGCCACTTCCGGCCTGACGGTATAGGTTCCGGTTGCAATCAGCAATTCACTGGCAAAAAGTCCGAAGGGCGGCATGCCTGCCAGCGCGACACCGGCCACCAGGATAGCGGTTCCTGCGACCGGCATCCTGCCCAGCAGCCCAGTCACGCGATCGAGCAATCTGTGTTTGTGCTGAAGAAACACGAGCCCGGCGCCATAGAACGCCGTGGATTTGGCGAGGGCATGGTTCATCAAATGCCATGCCCCTGCAAAGACACCGAGGCCGCCGATGCCAAACCCCAGCAATGCGATCCCAATGTGCTCGATGCTCGAGTAGGCGAACAATCGCTTGTAATCGCGCTGGACCAGAAAGAAGGTCGCCGAGACGGCGATCGACAACAACGCCAATCCGATCATCAGTCTGCCGGCAAATTCCGGTCCAACGGTTCTATCCGTCACGCCCTTAAATCGCAGGATGGCGTAGACGGCGATCGTCAGCATATTCGCCGACAACATGGCACTCACCGGTGTGGGGGCTTCGGCATGCGCATCGGGCAACCAGGTGTGCATCGGGGCGATTCCCGCCTTCGTCCCATAGCCGATTAACGCGAAGATGAAGGCGATCTTGATGGCGGTCGGATTCAAACGTTCGGCTGCCTGATACAACTGAGACCAGCGCAGGGCCTCGCTCGAGACACCCAAGACATGTTCCGACGAATAATAGATCAGGATGGTGCCGAACAACGCGAGTGCAATACCAACCGAGCTCAGGATGATGTACTTCCATCCGGCCTCCAGCGCCGCCTTGCTCCGTTCAAATCCGATGAGCAGCGCTGCCGAAAGGGTGGAACCTTCGATGGCGATCCACATGATGGCGATGTTTTCGAGGTTGACGGCCAGAAGCATCGCGGCGAGGTACAGGTCGAACAGACAGAAAAACTGGCTGTAACGCTTCAACGACAAGTGCGCTCGATCAAATTCTTCACCCGCATACCCCACAGCGTAGAGAGTCCCGGTGCTCCCCACGACGCCGATGATCAAATCAAGCCAGGCGCTTAGCGCGTCCGTCACGAGGAAGCCCCCCGCCGACACATTCCCAGCTGTGATGACTCGTTCCGCGACGAGCGCGGCGGCCGCCAGCATCGCCCCGGCCTGTGTGCACTGGAGGACTTCGATGGCCCGCCGCTGCCGAACAAGCAGGCTTCCGAGTCCCGCCACCACCGGTGCCGCGACTAAGAGGACCAGAGGCCAGGCCATGAGAGTCTCCATGAGTCTGTAGCTTCCCCATCCATCAGAAAATACGGATGGCGGGGCGGACGGGCGACTTTCTCACCCGCCCACCCCGCCTGCGCCAAGACGCAGGCCTTCCCCAAGCGCCAGTCTGCTTTATTCCCCCCTTGCCAATGGCGGGATGGAACGCTTAGCACGCGACTTGTGCCGAAGCGCGTACCACGGTACATACTGAGCGGATGCGGTCGTGCTTCACGACGGCGAGCACTGTCCGAAGGTCCGTTGACGTGAATCGCCAACGGACCGAGTTGCACAGCCGAGCAGAGGCGAAGCATTGTACGGTCGGGCTGAGGCACCTGGAGCGTGCGGCGTTCCATCCTCGCTATCTCCCTACTCCTTGAGGGCCGTCAGCTTGCTTGTATCCACGCTGTCGAAGGCGTCCTGCAGTCGATGGCTGTAGATACCAACGATCAAGGCGCCCACCAGTACATCGAAGAACACACCCAACTCGACGATGAGCGGCATGCCGTAGGCCGCCGCGGTGGCGCCGAGGAACAAGCCGTTCTCCATCACGAGAAATCCAATCACCTGCGTGACCGCCTTCTTGCGGGCGATCATCGTGAAAAACCCGATCAGGACGATTGCCAGGGCAATCGCCAGGGAATCACGTGTGAGCAGGAACCCCAGGGGAATGATGGGCTGGGTGATGAAGAACGCCAGGATCACGAGCGCCCCGCAAATCAACAGTCCTGTCGGGATGTTCACATTCATCACCAATTCGCGCGACACGTTGAGCCGCTCGATCACGTTCTTCAATATCCGCGGGATGATGATGACCTTGATGATGATGGTGAGAGCGGCCGCGACGTAAATGTGATGAATCCCCGTGAAAAACGCGACGAGGATTGCTGTGAGGGCGAGAAAGACCGACTGCAGGGCAAACAGATCGACACAGGCCGACAGCCGTCGCTGCGCCACGATGGCAAAACAAGTCAGCAGGAGCAGCGCTGATCCCAAGTCCACTATTTGGGAGCTCACGTGAGGAGAAAAGAGCGACACGTCATCCTCGCAATACGTAGAAAAACACCAACCCGAGCAGCGCCAGGATGAAGGCGACGCCGAGCAAGTCCGTCACCCTGAACAAACGCAACTTCGCGAACATGGATTCGATCATGCCGATCAGCACCGCTAATGCTGAGACTTTCACGAGATAGGTGGCCAGGCCGATGCCCAGCGCGGCGGGCCCCATGCCGGTCGCAATCCCCCACGGCGCGAATACGTTCGCGATCAAGGTGAGAAACACCAGCAACTTGAGTCCGGCTGCCCATTCGACCAGCGCCAAATAGCGTCCCGAATATTCCAGGATCATCGCCTCATGAATCATGGTCAGTTCCAGGTGAGTCGCTGGATTGTCCACCGGCACCCGTCCTGTTTCGGCAATGGCCACGATGAACAGAGCGGCGAGGGCCATGAGATGGGGCGAGGGATCGGTCACAATCCCTTCGAGCAACGCCGTCTTGTGAACGATTGTGCTGAGGTTGGTAGACCCGGCGGTGAGCGCGATCGCAAAAATCGAGAGAATCATAGCCGGCTCGGTGAGCGATGCGACTATGGCCTCGCGGCTGCTGCCCATGCCGCCGAAGGCCGACCCTGCGTCGAGTCCAGCCAGAATGAGAAAGAAAGTCCCCAACGCGAGCAGATACACCAGGGCAATGATATTGCCCGCGAAGTTCAGGGGCGTCTCGGACACGAAGACCGGCACCAGCAGCCCCGCCGCCAGCGTTGAGGCAAAGAGGATGTAGGGCGTCGCGGTGAAGATCCAAGACGTGGTGGATGAGACGACCGGCTGCTTGCGGAAGAGCTTCGCGAGATCCATATAGGGCTGGAGGACGCTAGCCCCGCGCCGTAATTGCAGACGTGCCTTGACTTTCCTGATGAGTCCCACGATGAACGGGGAAACGACAAGCAAGACGATGGCCTGCACGACGACAAGAATGATGGCCTGCAACATAGAATTACACCGCGATCAATAACAAGACGATGAGCGTGACAAAGATATAGGCCAAGTACAGGTGCAGGCTCCCAGCCTGGATGACCCTTAGGCGCTCGGCCATGGTGGTGAAGAACGCGACCACAGGGTCATAGAGATACTTCTGAAAGACCGGTGCAATGCGAAACTCGAATCGTCGCCGCTTGGCGAAGTACCGTGATTCTTCGATGAACTCCGTCTCGAGCTTCACTGTCGGTTGATAGATCGTACTGAAGACTCGTTTGATCGGTTGCACAAACCCGGTCGCCGTGTATTCCATGCGGGGTGTGAGGTTGATCCCACAGCCCCACGTCTTGTAATAGCGCTTCTTCACGAGCCCTCCGAACGCCGCCACGAGACCGAGCCCGAGCATCGACAGCGCCACGAGCAGCAACGCGAGGACCGGTGGTGAGAGGCTGGAGAACTCCACATTCACCGGTGCCAGGGCCCAACCATCAAGGGCGAGTACTTTGTCCTCGATTGACACTTGTGCAAACGGTGTGACAATCCGGTCCAGTAGCGGCACGACCACCATCGGCGCGACGCCGAGCACGACACAGACCAGGGCCAAGAGGGCCATCCCAGCGCGCATAGGAACCGGAACCTCTTCTGCGTGGCGCGCATGCGTGCTTCTTGGCAGAGCGAGAAATGAAATCCCGAACGCTTTTGCGAAGCAGGCCAAAGCCAGCACTCCGGTCAAGGCCAGCATCGCTGCCGCGAGCGGGAGCATCAACTTCAGGAAGATGCTGGGGATGTGAAAGCTGAGAAAGAGGCTTTGGAAGACGAGCCATTCACTGACAAACCCGTTGGTCGGCGGCAATGCGGCGATTGACACTGCTCCGATGAGAAAGCAGGCGCCGGTCCAAGGCATGCGCCGAAGTAGGCCACCGTATTCCTCCATGTTGCGCGTGTGGGTGGCATAGAGCAGCGAGCCGGCGCCCAGGAACAGCAGTGCCTTGAACATGGCGTGGTTCATCGTATGGTACAGCCCGGCCAGCAAGCCCAGTGCAGCAAACTCGTTGAGCCCGTAGGTCTGAAAAATCATCGCGGCACCGATTCCCAACAGGATGATGCCAATGTTCTCCACGCTGTGATAGGCGAGGAGGCTTTTCAGATCATGTTCCATCAGCGCATACATCACGCCGAGCAATGCAGAGACCGCGCCGATTACGAGGACCACGAACCCCCACCACCAGGGGAACTGTCCGCCGAGAAAATCGAAGTAGACCCTAACGAGCGCATAGATGGCCGTCTTGATCATCACCCCGGACATCAACGCTGAGATATGCGAAGGGGCTGCCGGATGCGCATAAGGCAACCACACGTGGAGCGGCACAATACCCGCCTTGGTTCCGAAGCCAACCAGAGCCATCAGAAAGGCGACGGTTCTCATCCCTTCCGGTAAGGGCTGCTCCGGATGCCGGAAGGCTTCGAACGAGAACGACCCACCTTCTTGGAAGAAGATCAGGAAGGCCAGCATGATGAAGGCCGTCCCGACGTGGGTCATGATCAAATAAAACAACCCCGCGTAGCGTACGTCGGCCTTCTCGTGTTCCGTCACGACGAGAAAATACGAGAGGAGAGACATCAATTCCCAGACGATCAGGAAAAAGAATCCATTGTCAGCGATCACGACAAGGGTCATCGAGAGAAGAAACCCATTGAAGAGTGAACCGAGAAGGCCAATGGAAGCTCGCCCATAGAATTCGGTCACATACCCAAGCGCGTATATAGATGTGGAAAGACCAGCCAACGAAATCGTCAGCACGAAGAAGGCGGCGAGAGGATCAAGCCGGACCGCAAAGGTCAGAAGCGGCAGGGAGGAAGGCAGGGACAGAATGAATGGCTCGGGAGCGAGGAGGCCGACGATGCCGAGTACAGTACCCGCACCGCCGGCGAAGCCCGCAAATCCATGAGCGAGAAAGCTTTGCACTCGCGGTTTGGCAGGGAAACAGGGCGGTAAAAGGAGTCCGGCTGCATAGCCTGCCAGGACCAGGAGGAGGAGAGTAATCATATGGCGGTGATCGGGCTATCGCTCCTGCCTGATCAAGGTGAGCACGATCTGGCTTTGCACTTCCTCGGAAATGCCATACCGTATGTAAGGCTGATCGACCATCTGATTGGCAGACAGACGACCGGTCGGCCCGAGAGCCTGCATCGCCGGCTTCTCGATATCCGGTGTCCATTCGACGACGGTGTCCTGTGTACCGATCTCCCAGGCTAACGGCGCCATGATCAACAACGCTGCGACGACCAAGAGGGCGTTGAGCATCAAGGTCCAGGGTGGCCATCCGTGCATTTCATTGTGCTCGACTGTACAACCTCAAACAAATGGTGTTGCGTGCTTCACACCCTTGTCACGCCGGAGTCAGTGAACCTGCTTGTGGACCATCGGATCGATTTCTTTCTGGGTTTCCTCGGTCACGTTGAAGCGAACGTACGGATGATCCAGCACCTCGTTGGCATAGAGCCGCCCGGTCGGGGCCGGGACCGCGATGTTGGCCTCTACTGTCCCCTTCGGGCTGACGGTGACGGTTTGCTCGATCGCAGACCGGACATAGGGATGCCAGACGACCAGCTTATAGGTACCCGGCGGCACGTCGGTGATGGTGAACCGACCCTGCTCATCGGTCTTGGCAAAGTACGGATTGGTAACAGCCACGCCCCAGCTCTCCATGTACGCGTGGAAGCCGCATTGCATGACAAAGATCCGGCGGCCTTTGCTGAGATTGACCAATTGCTTCATCGGCGCGCCAGCCATGTGCTTGTGGTACATGGCGGCTTCGCTGCGATCCTTGAAGTTGCGGGGGTGCGCCGGATTCATCGGTAGCGGCACGTTGAACAGCACGCGCGCGCCCAGATGCGACGTTTCGTAGGCCTGGATGTCGTGCATGACCGGGTCCATGTTGACCACCGTCACCGATTGATCGTCCCGCACGGCGGTCGTGAAGGGGAGGAACTGGCAGTCTTTCGCTTGGATTTGCGGCACGCCCCTTGCCTCAAAAGGTTTGCCTTTGTCGATGCCCTCCAGGTAGACCACCACGTCGCGAAACTCCCCCGCCGGCCCAACCTGGAACGGTTGCAGGATGCGCCAGCCTTGCCCATCAGAAATGCGCCCGCAATAGAATGGGTCCGGCAACGTGACGAGGTTGTACCCTTTCGGCTTTGGCACTTGGCCGTCAAGCGTGATCTTGCCTACCACTTGGCCACCATCCGTGACGGTGGCTTCTTCGTACGACCAGGCGGATGAGCCTACGCCGGTCATCACTGCGATGATTGCTGCAAGTATATATCGCATATACAAATCCCCTTTGATAAAAATGGATCGCACACCTGACATCAGGGCGCTCACGAAGGTCGCACCCGCTTCTGCCGATTGACCGAATCCACGATGCGTTGAATCGTATCGGCGGTTAGATCGCGAATCGTGATGTGCGCCTCGTCGTCGCCGCTGAATGTACAGAGCGCGATGGTGAAACAGTCGGTGCCGCCACGAATGATCTTGAGCGCGATATTCGATTGATGACAGTGTACACCCACGAAGAGACAGACGTCGATCTTGTTTTTCCAGATGGTCAGATTCGGATGGTTTGGGTTGATCTCGCGCTCCGCCACGATTTTGGGGTACTTCGGCCGGTAATCGGCCATGGGGATGAGCTTCGCCGGAACAGCGTCCGCCAATGCTTTGACCGCTTCGGACTCGCGCACCGTCTGTTTGTTCCAGGCCCAGAGGACCAACGGACCCGGGAAGATCGTCGGGTTTTTGGCTTGGATCAGCCGTCGGGCCGTCTCGTCGATTGCCTGTTGCTCAGGCACTCTCTTCCCCATCACGAGTCCTTCGCCTTTCGAGGGACCGATCACGCCTCGCTCTGAGACGGATGGCGGTAGATATCCTTCAGGACCAATGGTCATCTCGTACGGTTTCATTTCTCCAGCTCCTTTCCAGCACGGTTCATAAGGCTCCCAATCCTTCGCGAAGAAAAATATCCATTGGCGTGAGCGGTTTACCTGGAAACGGGGTCAGCACCGCAGGCTCGAACGAGAAGGCTGCGCGCAGCCGGTCCCAATAGCCTTGAGTCTGCCCCGATTCGACGAGGACCACCCGACCGACCGTTTTCGCAAACGACTCTATGTCCTCATACGAAAACGGCACGATGCGTTTGGGGTAAAGTCCAGCAACCCGAAGCCCGAAGCTCCGGCAGAGCACTACGGCATCTCGAACCACGCCTTGCACCGCTCCCCAGGCCACATACCCCACATCCGCCTCGACATCTCCATCTCGTTCGGAAGTGGCACTGTGCCCCTCATACCCAGAGAGTCTGGTTGTGGACTCACCAACCGGCAGGCCCTGACGAATCACATCCGCCAAGGGACCGATGTCGACACTTTGATGACGAAGAGCGAGTGTCTCTTCGATCAAGACCCCGACTCCATCGCTCAGCCCGCTCCGAATAAGATCATGTCCTGCGATGACCAGTTTCAGGGCATCGGGGATGTCGGCAGCGATGAAGATCCGCGGCGCTTTGAAGCCATCGAGGCAGGACGCAATTGCGGCATTATCCCCTCGGAGCAGAGCCATGACCTTGCCTTGCGGCCCTCGATAGGCCTGCACGCCAGGATGTTTGTCGCTCTCCAACACGGATACCATGGCCCCGGCGATGCCAAGATGTTTGGCGGCCCATTGCACCGGAGACGCAACCAATTCTCTGTCGCAGGCAGTCCGGCATTCGCAGGAACTCACCGCGTAGCCCAGCATGATCGCCTGCTCAGGGGTGAGGAGCATTCGGCTGTGCTTCTCTTCAGCGGTAGGCAGCGGGATCGAATAGGCGTCGTGCTTTTTGACCGCGCGACGAGCGAAGTCCCATCCTGCTGCAAACGACCGGCGAGCGGTCATTGATCGGACAAATTGAGGGAGGGATGTTTCAGGGATGCCGAGCAACTGCAACAGGACCCCGAGTGCGACCACTCCCTTAGTTTGGATCCCCTCGGCAGACTGAGTACTGAGATCGGCGAGAGGGACCGGATACACAATCACCCCTTCGGGCAAAACCGGCCAAAGTTGCGGGGCTGTCGGAGGTTCCCGAAGCAACACGCTTCCCGGTTGGAGATTGAAACACCGGAGATCCGGGACATTTGTCCCTAGGTGGACGAGCACGTCGCACCCGTGTCCCATCGAGTAAAAAGGCCGAGATGCGATGCGAATGCGCAGGACGAAGTCGCCGGATTCGCCTTCGAGCCGTCCGCTTTGAGCCATCACCACAAATCCTCGATCAATGAGAAATTGGGCGATAGGAGACCACTCCTTGAGGAGGACCGAGGCTCCAGGCCCCACGATCTTGATGACGAGATCGAAGTCTTGATTGGAACGAGCGGGCAGCCAGGCTGTCAGTGGTGCCATATCACGACTTCATGACTAAACACGATAGGCATTTCGCACATCCTTGATCCCGGAGACGCTGAGCCATTGCACAGGGTACCCGCTGAGAAAGAAATGGTCGTACACGGCGGACATGAAGATGTGCCCATCGTGCGGACACACAAGATGCCCTTCCCAGTCTTTGACTCCCCGACGCAACGTGTCGCGCAATCCGGCATGAGTCGTCGCGATGGCGCCGGTAACCAGATCGAGCCAAACGAGGGCCCTTACCCCTCTGGGGTACTGTACGACCACTATGTCGGCATGTTCGGACATATCTTTAATTCTCGCGGAGGCTACGTTCTGTGAGAGGCATGGTGATGATCGTTCCGCGTGATAGCGAAGCTCGAGTGCGTTCCCCTGTCCAGACCCCTTCGATGCGTTGGGTCCCCTGCCGCGTCATATTGT
>Ga0335070_10003239_pt1 | contig 18954 bp, 18 predicted proteins | sample Lox_Sample_13_FD_206722 | JGI IMG/M metagenome (GOLD analysis project Ga0335070, IMG submission 206722) | Soil microbial communities from Loxahatchee National Wildlife Refuge, Florida, United States - Lox_Sample_1.3 | ecosystem: Environmental > Terrestrial > Soil > Wetlands | place: USA... | reverse complement strand
GTCCCCAGACGACCCAGATCGCGGTCGGCGCCGGCCCGGCGAGCCAGATCGCGATCAGCGCCGGCAATGGGCAGACGGCCGTGGCGGGAGCGCCTGTGGCGACGGCGCCCGCGGTCCTCGTGACGGATGCGAGCGCCAACCCGGTGGCCGGGGTGAGCGTGACGTTCGCGGTGGCGACGGGCGGCGGGACGGTGGTCCCGACGACGGCGATCACCACGGGCTCCAACGGCGTGGCGACCGTCACGAGCTGGACACTGGGCACGACGGCGGGGAGTAATACGCTGACCGCGACCTCTGGAACGCTGAACGGGTCGCCGGTGACCTTCACCGCCACGGGGATCGCCGGCCCGGCGTCGGCGGCCCAGAGCACGGCCACCGTGCCGGCCGGCACGGCCGGGAGCCCGACGACGATCACGGTGCAGGCCAGGGATGCAAACAACAACAACAGGACATCCACCAGCGGGACGGTGGTCGTGACGGTGACGGGCGCCAACGGCGCGACGCCCGCCGTGACCGACAACCTCAATGGGACCTACACGGCGACCTACACGCCGACGGTGACGGGCACCGATGACATCGCGATCACGCTGGGCGGGCAGGCGATCGGCGGGAGCCCCTACACCAGCGTCGTGAGCCCCGGAGCGGCCTCGACCGCGACCTCGACGGTCAGCGCGAGCCCGACGAGCATCACCTTGGTCCAGACGTCCGCGATCACGGTGCAGCTCAAGGACGCGAACGGGAATAACCTCACGGCAGGCGGCGCGACGGTGACGCTGGCCGTCGGGTCTGCGAGCACGGGCGCCGGCACATTCTCGACCGTGACCGACAACGGCAACGGAACCTACACGGCGACGTTCACTCCGACGCCGGTGACCGGGAACGGCACGGTTGTCGTGACGGCCACCGTCAGCGGGTTAGGCCAGCTCGCCAACACGGCGACGATCACGGTGACCCTGTGATCGCCGTATCCGCGAGGGCTGGTGATCGCGTCCCCGTCGATCGTCTGGGCGTTCGGAGGCCCGCGCCATTGAGTATCGTGGCCGCGCGGCCCTACATTAGGCCGTGATCTGCCCCAACTGCTCCGCCGGCGAGATCTCGCCCCTCACGCACCGCTGCGAGATGTGCGGCTTCGTGCCGGCGGGCACCGTCGCCGTCGAGGCGCCACGCGCCGTGGCCCTGGACGATCTCGCGCGACAGGAGTTGGCCGAGAAGTTCCGTCTCGCCGGCGCCATCGGCCACGGCGACACCGGCGTCGTCTACCGCGCGCGTGAGCCCGCCTCGAACCGCGACATCGTCGTGAAGGTCCTGCCGCGGCCGACCGGGATCGCCGGGATGGACGACCGCTTCATGCGGGCCGTGAATGCCGTGGCGGCGCTCGAGCATCCGCACATCGTGCCGGTGTTCGCCCACGGGGTGACGGCGCACCTCTTCTGGTACTCCATGGAGCACGTGCACGGCCGCTCGCTGAGGAGCTACCTCGGCCTGCACGGGCCGATTGAGATCAAGGCGTGCCACCGGATCATCGCGCAGGTGGCGAGCGCGCTCGATCACATGCATCGCCGCGGCATCGTTCACGGCGCGCTGAAGCCGGAGAACGTGCTGATCGACGCCGAGGGCTGGGTCCACGTGTGCGACCCGCTCATCACCCTGGCGCTTCGTCCGCCGGCGCAGCCCCGGCTCTCGGGGGCCAAGCCTCCGGCCGAGCCTCCCAAGGAAGCGGAGCCTCCCAGGGATCAGGAGGCCCCGAGGCCGCCGCGGTCGCCATACGAGGCGCCGGAGGAGTTGCGCACTCCCTCGTCCGACCAGTACGCGCTCGCCTCGCTCGTATACGAGTGCCTGGTCGGTGCGCCCCTGCCCGACGCCGGTCGCGCCGTCGCGGCGGCGGCGGTCCGGGTGGTCCGACACCCCAACGTTCCGGCCGCGATGGCGCGCGCGATCAGCCGGGCCCGCAGTGCGCGCCCGATGGACCGCTTCGCTGGCGTCCTCGACTTCACCGCCGCGCTGGAGATGCCGTCGCTGCCTGAGCCCGCCGCGAGACTTCCCGCCCGGACGACGGGCGCGGTCCTCGTGCAGAGCGATTGGGAGCCGCCTCCGCGTCCGGTGAATTGGAGGGTCATCGGCGGCGCGCTGGCGGCCGTCGCCGTTGTCCTGGTGCTGGCGCTGGCGCTGTATCGCACCGTGCTCGGACCGGGCCACAGAGAGGCGAACGCTCCGGCGTCCGTGCCCTTCACGAGCGACAGCACGGCGGGCCGCACGGCGCCCGGCGCTGCACCGGCGCCCGGGACGGCGGCGCCGTCGTCGACAGCGGCGCAGCCGCCCAGCCGCACGGCGCGTCCGGCGGCGCCCGTGGCGCGACGCGGGCGCGCGGCGCCGGCCCAACCGGGCCAGCTGTTCGTCAGCGCGAGTCCCTGGGGCCAGCTCTACGTCGATGGGGACCTGATCGGTAACACCCCGCGCGCCAACCTCACGGTCACGGCGGGGCGCCACACCATCCGCGTGCTGCGCGAAGGGTATGCGCCCTTCGAGCGGACGATCCAGGTCAGGCCGGGCGAGGTGGTGCGGCTCACGGACATCGTGCTGAGCCAGCAGAGCCCGTGAGGAGGCCTCTAGCGGTCGCAGGCCTGCTGCTTGTGGCCGCCGCGCGGTCCCCGGCCGCGCGCGCGCAGACCCCCGCCGAGCAGCTGACGCGGGCCGTGCAGACGTACCAGAGCCTCGAGTACGACCGAGCCGCCGCAGGGTTCCGCGCCGCCCTCGCGCGCACCGATGCCGGGGGCCTCAACGACTCCGAGCGCGTGCAGGGCCTCGTCTACCTCGCGGCGACCGAGCTGTTCGCCGGCCGCCGCGACTCGGCCGTCGTCGCGTTCGAGCGGCTGCTGGTGTTCGACCCGCGCTACCGGATCGACCAGCTCACCTTCCCGCCGGAGGTGACGGGGCTCTTCCAGCAGGTGCGGCTCAGGACCCGCGCCGCCGCCGTCGCCGCCCCGCAGCTCACCAGGCTCGTGAATCCCGGGGACCGTCTGTCGCTGTGGGTGTACGCCGCCGCGTTCCATCCACTCGACGTCGTCGTGACGCGCCCGGACGGGGCGCCGCTGCGCACCCTCTACCAGGGTGGCGTGGGCGACAGTCTCCAGATCCCGTGGGACGGCCGGGGAGCGGACGGGCAGCAAGTGACTGCCGGTCGCTACCTCGTACGCGTGGACTCGCGCGGGGCGGACGGGCGCGTGATCCGGACGGTCGAACTGCCGCTCGACGTCGCCCGGGTCCCGCGCGACACGCTGGCGCTGCCGCCGCCGCTGCCGGACTCCGCCTTCAAGCCGGAATCCTCTCCTGGCGGGAGCGGGGTGGGGCCGTTGCTGACCGGCCTCGGAGGCGCGCTGGCCGTGATCGCGCTGCCGCCCGTGATCTCGGCGAAGGCGCCTGGGATGGGCGCGCGATTCGTCGTCGCGGGCGCGCTCGGCATCGCCGGCGCGGTCGGGTTCCCGTTGCAGCGCCGGCCGCATCCGCTCCCGGAGAACATGGCGGCGAACCAGGCCATGCGTCTGGCGTGGGAGCGACAGGCGGACTCGGTGCGGGCGGAGAACGCGTCGCGCCGCCGCAACGTGGAGCTGGTCATCCGCGCGGGCGTGTCGCGTCCGGCGAGGTCCCCGTGACCGCGCGGGCCGCGGCACTGGCGCTGGCGGGCTTCCTGGCGATTCGACCCGTCGACGCCCAGGCGCAGGCCCGGCTTTCGGCGGAGGCCCTGCTCGCGACCGCGCGGTTCCGGGGCACGACCCTGGTGGGTGAGGAAGCGCTGACCGGCGTACTCGCGGGCGGCCGTGGGCGCTTCGCACTGGGAGCCTGCGCCCTGGAGGTGCAGTACGTGCAGGGACGCCTCTCCTCCGACTCCGGCAACATCCCCTCCCGTGACTATGTGGACGGCAGTGTCTTCCTCGCGGTCCGGGCCGCGCCGTGGCTCGAGCTGAAGGCCGGCCCGCACCTCCGCGCCTACGTCGCGCCGGGAGGCACGGAACGCTGGGCTCTCTGGGAAGGCCGGGCGCACCTGGAGGCCCCGATCATCCCGGGCACGCTGCGGGCGCACGTCGAAGGGTGGGCGTCCCTCGTGTCGGGTGTGAACGCCAACCCGGGCGCGGCCGGGGCCCGAGGTGGCGAGGTGGGCATGGCACTCCACGTCGCCCAGTCGCCGCTGCTGGTGCGGCTCGCGTACACGGTCGACCAGGAGGCGATGCGGAGCAGCGTCCGCACCGAGGTGCTCGAGGCGGTCGTCCTCTCCATCGGGATCGGCGGCCAGTAGGAGCGCGCCGGGCACGCCCGAGCCGCCGCGCGTCCTCCGGCGGTAGCGCGGCTCCGTGAGGCTCCTGCTCTTCGCGGTCGTCACGGCGCTGCTGGCGTTCGTCTCGCGCGGCCCGCTCGGCGTACCGGGATCGCACGGGTTCTATCGCTTCTTCGGCTGGGAAGGCATGCTCGCCCTGCTCCTGCTGAACTTCGGCGGCGTCGGGCCCTGGTTCGCGGACGCGTTCTCCCTCCGCCAGCTCATCTCATGGGTGTTGCTCTTCGGCTCCCTCGTGCCCGCGCTGCTCGGAGGGCACGAGCTGCTCCGCCGAGGCGCCGTGAGCCGCCACAGGGACGACGCGTCCCTCTTCGATTTCGAGAAGACCACGCGGCTGGTGACGACCGGCGTGTACCGCTGGATCCGTCATCCGCTGTACGCGTCGCTCCTGATGCTGACCTGGGGCGTGTTCTGGAAGAGGCCGTCCTGGGTCGGGTGCGCGCTGGCGGCCGCCGCGTCGGCCTTCCTGGTCGCCACGGCGCAGGCCGAGGAAGCGGAGAGCGTCCGCTATTTCGGCGACGCCTACCGCGACTATCGGCGCGCCACGAGGATGTTCATTCCCCGCCTGCTCTGAGCCGGGCCGGCCCAGGGCGGGGGTCGGCACGGAATATGCCGCTCGGGAGCGTGTGACCTTCGCCCCGCGCGGATAGCCGCCGTGACCGGCGCCCTGGCTCCTCACAAGTGGGTGATCGCCGGCACGGTGCTGACCGGCACCTTCATGGCGGTGCTGGACGCGAGCGTGGTGAACGTCGCGCTCCCGCACATGAGCGGCACCCTCGGCGCGACCCTCGAGGAGATCACCTGGGTCGCGACCGGCTACCTCCTCGCCAACGTCCTCATCATGCCCGTCATCGCGCTCCTCTCGGCGCGATTCGGCCGCAAGCGCTTCTACATGGCGAGCGTGCTCGCCTTCACCATCGCGTCGATGGCGTGCGGGGCGGCCCGCAATCTCCCGGCGATGGTCGCGTTCCGCGCCATCCAGGGGCTGGGCGGTGGCGCCATGATCACGGTGGCGCAGGCGATCCTCCGCGAGACCTTTCCGCCGGAGGAGCAGGGCCTGGCGATGGGCATCTACGGGGTGGGCATTGTGGTCGCGCCCGCGGTCGGCCCCACCCTCGGCGGCTGGCTCACCGACCAGTACTCCTGGCCGTGGATCTTCTACGTCAACGTTCCGATCGGCGTCGTGAACCTGCTGCTGGTCCAGCGGTACATCCACGACCCCTCGTACTTCCTCCGCGAGAAGGGGCGCATCGACTGGACCGGCCTGGGCTTCATGGCGGTGGGCCTGGGCGCGCTGCAGCTGATGCTCGAGAAGGGCCAGGACAAGGAGTGGTTCTCGTCCGCCTTCATCTGCTGGCTGGCGGTCTTGGCGGCCGTGGGGCTCACCGCTTTCATCTGGCGCGAGCTGATGATCGAGCGGCCGGCGGTGGACCTCAAGATACTGAAGAACGTGCCGTTCGCCTCCGGCACCGCGCTCGGCGGCGTGCTCGGGATGGGGATGTTCGGCACCCTGTTCCTGCTGCCGATGTTCCTGCAGAACCTCCTCGGGTTCCCCGCGATGGCTTCGGGCATCGCGATGCTGCCGCGGAGCATCGCCTCGGCGGTGGTCGGCCCGATTGCCGGGCGCTTCTACAACCGGATCGGGCCGCGCGTCCTCGTCGCGACCGGCCTCGCCCTCAACGCCGTGGGCTTCTGGCAGTTCTCCCACCTGACCACGCAGGTGGGCGCGTGGGACATCTTCTGGCCCCAGGTCTGGCAGGGCGCGGGGATGGGCCTGCTGTTCCTCGCCATCGCGACCGCCGCGCTGTCCACGATCCCCAGGCCGCGGATGACGGCCGCGACCGGGCTCTACAACGTCGTCCGCCAGGTCAGCGCCAGCATCGGGATCGCCGTCGCCGCCACCCAGGTGGACGCAGGCACGCATCGCTATCACGACCTGCTCGCCGAAGGGGTGACGCCGTACGCGGAGGGCGCGCGGATGACGCTGCAGCGCATGGCGGCAGCGATGATCCAGGCGGGCGCGGATTCAGTGACCGCGGCGCAGCGCGCGCTGGCGGCGCTGAATGGCCGGGTGGTGCGACAGGCGGTCGTGCTCTCCTACAACCATCTCTTCCAGCTGGCGGCGATGCTGTTCATCATCTCGCTCCCGCTGGCGCTGCTGCTGGGGACGCGGTCCCGCGCCGCCGGCGGGGCGCCGGCCGTGCCGCCGGCCCCGCCGCGCCCGATGCCGCGGCCCAGGGCCGAGCCCGTGCCCCACGGGCTGCCGGTGGAGGAGGGAGAGCTGGTCGGCGCGGCGAGCCGCTGACGTGCCGGCGACGTTCCTGACGGGCACGACCGGTTTCATCGGCTCCGAGATCCTCCGGCGGTTGCTCCAACGGGAGCGCGACCGGCGCATCTACGCGTTGGTGAGGGCCCCGGACGACGGCGAGGCCGCCCGGCGGGGCCGCGAGGTGCTGTTCAAGCTCTTCAGGGACGACGCCGCCGCGACCGAGGACGGGAAGCGGCGTGTCCGCTGGATCACCGGCGACCTCGCCGGCCCCGGCCTCGACCTGACGCCGGGCGCGCGCGCGGAGATCCTGGCGGAGTGCGACGAGATCGTGCACGCGGCGGCCTCCACGAACTGGGACCTCTCGTTCGAGGAGGCGGAGGCCGTCAACGTCGCCGGAGTGCTGGGCATCGTGCAGTTGGCCGAGGCCCTCGCCCGCGGCGGCGGTCTCTCCAGGCTCGTGCACATCAGCACCGCCTACGTCGCGGGGCGGCGCGGCGGCGTCATCGCGCCGGACGACCTCCCCGGGCCGCGCGGCCCGTTCAACAACACGTACGAGGCCACCAAGGCCAAGGCGGAGCGGATCCTGCGGGAGCGGATGCGGGACCTGCCCATCACGGTCGTCCGCCCGTCCATCGTGGTCGGAGACAGCCGGACCGGCCGGACGTTCAACTTCAACGTGATCTACTTCCCGCTGAAGCTGATGCACCGGGGCCTGCTCCCGCTGGTGCCCGGACGCCGGTCCACCACCCTGGACATCGTGCCGGTCGACTACGTCTGCGACGCAACCATAGCGCTCGGCCGCGACGCCGGCGCCGCGGGACGCACATTTCATCTCACCGCGGACGACGACGCGATCCGTCTGACCGACTTCGCGGACCGCATCACCGCGTTCTTCAACGAGCAGATGCGGCAAGGGCTCCCGCCGCTGCGCCGCCCGCGGATGATCGGCCCGCTCGCGTGGCGCGCCGTCAGCTGGTGGATGGGTCGGCGGCTCCGCGGCAAGCCGCTGCGCCAGTTCGAGGCGTTCAACACGTACCTGCCGTACATCCTGACCGACAAGCGGTTCCGGGCGGACGACACGCGGCGGGCGCTGGAGGGACGCGTGCCGTACCCGCCGATCGCGTCGTACCTGTTGCAGGTCGCCGAATACGCGGCCACCCGGGAGTGGGGCAGGGAAGTCTCGTGGGCGGCGTTCCGGATGCCCGACGACCTGTGACCGCGGCGAGCCCGGGCCTTGTCCTTCCGCCGGCCCGGGGCTATCAAGCGACGACCACCGACACGAGGATGACGATGCGACGCCTGCGGATCACGGCCCTGGCCGCGCTTGCCGCGGCGGCCGCTCTCGGCGGCTGCGGACGGCCGAAACCGGGTGGGCCGACGCCAGCGGGCTCTACCGACACCGCCCGGCGGGCCGCGGAAGGCCTGCTCGCCCACGGCGCCGCGGCGTGGAACCGCGGGGACCTCTCGGGCTTCATGTCGGACTACGCGCCGGACGCCTCGTTCGTCACGCCGCGTCAGGTGCTGCACGGCCGCACCGAGATCCAGTCCCGCTACGCCCCGCGATTCGCGCCGGGCGGCGTGCGCGACTCCCTGTATTTCCAGGATCTCGAAGTGGACGCGCTGGCGCCGGACGCCCTCAATGCGATCGCTTACTACGTGCTGCAGCGGGGCGACTCGGTCGTCGCGCGCGGCCCCACGTCCCTGGTGATGCGGAAGATCGGCGGCCGCTGGTACATCGCGCACGATCACTCGAGCTGACCATCGTCGCGGACGGCCGCGGCGGGGGAAGCCGGGCTACTCCCCCGTGAACCGCGGCTGGCGTTTCTCGAGGAATGCCGCGACGCCCTCGTCCTTGTCCCTGGTGGCGAAGGTCAGCGCGAACAGGCCCTGTTCGTGGCGGAGTCCCTCGTCGAGCGGGGCGCGCACGCTGGCCCGGATCGCCTCCTTCGCGAGGCGCAGCGCCACCGGGCTCTTGGCGGCGATGATGGCCGCGAGCGCCAGCGTCCGCTCGCGCAGGGCGGCCGGCGGCACCACCTCGTCCACCAGGCCGATCCGCAGGGCCTCCGCGGCGTCCACCATCTGCCCGGAGTAGATCAACTTGAAGGCCGTCCCGAGGCCCACGAGACGGGGCAGCCGCTGCGTGCCGCCGCCGCCCGGGATGATCCCGAGGTTGATCTCCGGCTGCCCGAACTGCGCGCTCGCCGACGCGATCCGGATGTCGCACGCCATCGCCAGCTCGTTCCCGCCGCCCAGACAGAGGCCGTTGATCATCGCGATGAGGGGCTTGGGGAACTCGTCCGCGGCCTGGTAGACCGAGGGCATCCGGCTGGCGCCATACTGCTGCGCCGCCGTCCGGCCCGCGAACTCGGTGATGTCCGCTCCGGCGATGAACGCCTTGTCGCCGGCGCCCGTGAGCACGGCGACCCGCACCGCGTCGTCGGACCGGCAGGCTTCCAGCGCCTCGAGGAACGCGCGCCGCGTGGCCGCGTTGAGGGCGTTGCGCTTCTCGGGACGGTTGACCGTGAGGATGCAGACGGCCCCGAGGCGCTCGATGGTCAGGGTGGATTCGCTCATGCCCCGGTCCGGACGGGAAGGGAGGAGTTCACGCCACCAGCTCCGCGCGGCCGGCCCGCTCGAGCTGGCGGCGCCGGTAGGCCCCCAGCAGCGCCGCGCCGATCGCGCCGGCGAGCATCGAGTCCGGATGGCTCCGGACGGCGAGCGGCGCTCCGCCCTTGCGCACGTCGCGCTCGTCACCGGCGAGCTCGCGCAGGGCGGCGATCATGCCCTCGTCCTTCGCCAGGCCGCCCGTCAGTGTCACCGCGCCCTCCGCGCCGATCGAACGGAGCAGCAGGATGAGCCGGCCGGCGATGCTCTGGTGGATTCCCCTGAGGATGTCCGCCGTCGCGATGCCGCGGCTGACCATGTTGATCACATCGGTCTCGGCCAGGACGGCGCAGATCCCGGAGACCTTCTCCGGCCGCTCGGCCGCGCACGAAAGCGCGCCGACGTCCTCGAGCGGGACGCCGAGGTAGCGGGCGATGTTCTCCAGGAACTGTCCCGTGCCGCTGGCGCACTGACTGGTCATCCGGTGCCCCAGGACCCGCCCGCGCGCGTCCACCCGAATGCCCCGCGCGTGGAGGGCCCCGATGTCGAGGACCGCTGCGGTGCCGGGGTCGAGGAACAGCGCGCCGCGGCCGTGCGTCGTCATCGAGTAGAAGTGCCCGGTGCGGAACTCCACGGAGTCCCCGTCGCCCGTGCTGGCGACGTAATCGAGCTGCCCGGGCTCCACGCCGGCGGCGGCACACGCCTGTTGGAAGGCGGCGGCCACCACCTCGCGCACGCTGCGCCGGCGGATCCGCTCGACCGCCGAGCCCAGCAGCGCCGCGTCCTCGCCGCCGCGGCTCGCCATCACGGCGACCTTGACCGCGCTCGAGCCGGGGTCCACGCCCGCCGTGACCTGCCTGGCGCCGTCGCTCATGCGGCCGCGCCCCGCGGCGCCGCGAAGGCCGGCAGCAGCGCGGGCCGGCCGGCGCGCGCGTCGTCGAGGGCGAACAGCGCCGCGCCGAGGGCGCCCATGTAGATCGAGTCGGGATCCGTGTTGATCGTGATGCCGGCGCCGTAGTGCTCGCCCACCAGCTCGCCGAGCACGCGGGTCGCCATCGCGTTCTTGCAGACGCCGCCGGTGAAGGTGAATTGGTTCGCGACGCCGCCGGAGCGCGCCAGCAGCGACATCGCGCGCAGCATGATCGAGCGGTGCAGCCCCGCGAGGATGTCCTCGCGGCGCTGGCCGAGGGCGAGCCGCTCCCGGAGCTCGGCGCCGGCGAAGACCGTGCAGGTGGAATTCACCTTGACCGCGCGGCGCGCCTGGAGGGCGAGCGGGCCCAGCTCGTGCAGGCCGAGGTTCAGCTCGTCGGCGATGTAGCCGAGGTAGCGCCCGCACCCGGCGGCGCAGCGGTCGTTCATCTGGAAGCCGGTGACGACGCCGCGCTCGTCGACCTGGATGGCCTTGGTGTCCTGCCCGCCGATGTCGAGCACGCTGCGGGTGCCGGGATAGGCGCGGTGCGCGCCGCGGCCGTGGCAGAGGATCTCGCTGCGGATCGCCTCCTTGGGGAAGGGCAGCGTCTGCCGTCCGTAGCCGGTGCCGACGAAGGCGATCTCCGCGATGGGCAGCGCGGCGACCCGGTCCGCCAGCTCGAGCAGGGCAAGGCGCGCCGCCTCGCCGGGGCCGTCGCCCCGCGCGGCGGCCACCCGCGCAGCGGCGCGCCGCAGCGTCGCGCCGAAATCCGTGCTCTTGAGCCGCGTCTCGACATTCAGGATGGCGCGGTCGAACAGCCCCGCGAGGCGGTCGAACGGGACGCCGCCGGCTCCGGCCACGCGCTCGGCCGCGTGCATGAAGGCCGCCGCCGCGAGATCGCGGAAGAAGTCGCTCTTCCGCTCGGCGCCGGGGGCGAAGAGGAGCGCGGCCCCTTCGGCCATCTCCGCCAGCACTTCCGCCGCCGCGGGCGTGAGCGCCGCACGGTGCGCCTCCATCGGGCGGCTCTCGAGGAGCGTCCCGATCTCGGCCGTCAGCTCGGCCAGCTCGGCAAGGTAGAGCTCCAGCCGGTAGGCGTCCTGGAGCGCGGTGGCCGGCGCCCCGGCGGCATGCGCGTCCCGGCCGGCCGCGACCTCGACAGCCTGGCGCAGCAGCTCGAAGCGTGCCGCGCTCAGCGCTTCCTCGCGCGCGACCGCGCAGGCGACCTCGTAGTTGCTGCGGCTGTTGGTGATGCCGCGCCCGACGATCCGCCCGTCCTCGTCGAGCAGCACCGCCTTGGTGGTGGTGGAGCCCAGGTCGATCCCGACGGCGCACTTCATGCGGCCGTTCGCTCCTTGCCCCGGGCCTCCAGCATCTGCAGGTAGCTCTGCACGCGGTTCTCGATGTTGGCCTTGCCGAAGTAGCGCGGGTCGACGAGGTCGGACTCGATGAAGCCTCCCGGGACCCCGGTCCGCTGCTCCAGCTCACGCAGCATCAGGAGCTGGCCCGCGCTGAACGAGTTGCACGACTTCACGCTGTTGATGAGAAACCCGTCCGCCGCGTACTTCCGGATGTCGCGCTCCAGCAGGTCCACGCGCGCGGGGAGGCTGAGGTTGGTGTAGCAGCCGAGGCAGTACTCAGCGAGACTGTCGAGCGGCCGCTCGGCATCGTGCCGGAAGCCGCCGTCGTACAGCCCGCCGACCCGCGTGTACGTGCTGCTCACCATCACCGCGCCCTCGCGGCTGAACATGCGCCAGAAGTCGTTGAAGTGCGTCCAGTTCGGCGGGCCCTCGACGACCAGGCGGTGGCGCTCCGGCGCGCCGGACCCGTCCGGCGTGGTCGGCCCTTCGCCGTGCGCGACGCGGTCCTCGACCTCGCGGCGCAGCTCCCGGTAGTACGCCACGGCGCCGTCGCCGCCGCGGAAGGCGGAGAAGATCGGCCCGATGTAGTAGACGCCGCCGAAATAGGCGTCGATCGGGGACGGCCGGTTCCGGGCCGAGTCCCACACGGCGACCAGGTCGTCCTCGGCCTGGCGGGACCGCTCCAGCCGCTCGCGCAGCGCGCCGTCATCGAGCCTCCGGCCGGCCACGGCCTCGAGCGCCGGGACGACCTTCTGCCTGAGTTGATCCACGACATAGCGCTGCATCTCCCCGCTGACCGCGCCGCCCGCCTGGTACGGCACGTGGAGCATGACGACCGGGCAGTGGTACTCCTGGCGGAGCAGCTCGAACCACTTCATGAAGGTGAAGCAGCCCGTGTAGGAGAGGAGCAGGAGGTCCGGTTCGGGGAGCTTCGTCCCCGTCGGCCCGGTGTTGCCGGACTTCAGCATCCCGATGTCGCACTTCACGTAACTGCACACGTCCTCGGCGTGCCCGGCCTTCTCGGCCTCGGCGATGTAGCCCGCCGAACGCTTCCGCATCGCGGACTGGAGGGCGTTGATCTCGGGCAGGACCGGGAGCATGTCCAGCGCGTCGATCAGCTCGACCAGGTTCCCGGGCACGAACGTGTACACGACCTTCGTGCCATTCTCCCGGGCGGCGGCGAGCCGCTCGAAGTAGTCCGCCAGCATCGCCTTCTGGCGGCGCTGGCTCGCATCCTTCGCGGCCTGCGGCGTGGGGGCTGCCGCCTGCGGCGCGCTCATGCGGCGCTCCCCCACAGCTTCACGGCGTCCGAGAAGGCGCCCGCCTGCTCGCGGATCACCTGGAACTGGCCCGTGTTCTCGGCGAACTTGAGGCTCGTGTGCGGGATTCCCGCGTCGGCCAGCGCGGCCTCGAGCATCGGCTGGTCGAGCAGCGCGGGATCGCAGAATGACGCCGCCGCGAAGATGACGCCGTCGGCGCTGGCGTCGCGGGCGCGCCGGACCAGCGCGGCGCCCTTGCGCTCCTCCGCGATGTAGCGCGAGGCGGTCGCGGCGCCGCGCTCGAGGTAGGCCGTGGCCAGCGCCTCGAGCGGATCGGTGGCGTCCGCGTCCACGGCGCCCTCGATCATCCGCAGACCGAGCTGGAAGTCGTCGTCCACGATGTCGCACCCCGCCATCTCCAGCGTGCGGATCAGCTCCAGCGGCGGCTGCTCGCAGAATGAGCCCACGACGACCACCCGCACGTTGTCGTAGGACCGCACCTGCCGCTCGAGGGCCGCGCGCACGTACTCCTGGAGCAGGTCGCGGTGCTCGGGGGCGGGCAGCGCGCCGCCCGCCCGCGCGACCAGGTACGCCTCGGAGGCCGGGACCCGCCACGGCTCGCTGCGCCGCAGCTCGTCGAGAGTGACCAGCGCCTCCCGGCGCCGGTTCTCGTCGGCGATGGCCCGCCGCAGGTTGCCGTCGCTGAGCGGCGCGGCCCCGCGCGAGCGCAGCTCGGCGGCGATGCGCGTGAGCTCGGCGACGTAGAACCGGCCGCCCAGCGCCGGGTCGAAATCCTGCGGCAGATCCAGGTAGGCGCTGTAACGGCCCCGGAACAGCAGCTTCCACATCCCGCCCAGGTTGCGGATGACGTCGCAGATCGACGGGAAGATCATCCCGTCGAGCGCGTCGAGATCGCCCGCCAGGCCCAGCTCCACGGTGCTGCGGGGGATGTGGCAGATGTACGACTGGAAGTACGAATCGCCGCGAATGATGTCCACCTGGTCCCCACCGCCGAACACGGCGACCGGCAGGCACCCCATCGCCTCGAGCAGGGGGCGCGGCACGTAGATCGGCAGGTAGCCGATGGCGAGCGCGCCGGGATGCGCCGCCTTCCACGCCGCGACCGCGGAGAGCGAGCGATCCTCGACGAGATGACGTGCGCGCGCGAGCACGCCGGCCGCGGGGTCGGCCGGGCGCGCGGCGGCGGGCGCCGTCGCCGGGCCGCTCACCGTTCCGCCCCCGCTCCGGCGCCGATGAGGGGAGGCGCGGCCACGCTCGAGAGCTGCTCGCCCAGGGCGGCCTGCATCCGGGTGTAGGGACAGCGCGCGACCAGGCCGCACAGCGTGACGCGGTGGATCGTGCGCGCCACGTCGGCGGGTGTCCCGTGCCGCTTCGGGTCGTACCAGGTGTAGACCCAGTTCAGCATGCCGAAGACGGCGTAGGTGGCGCGCGCCAGCTCCGCGTCGTCCACGCTGGAGCGCGGGACCGCGCCCGGCGTGCCGCACCCCTCGTTCACGACCTCGCGCACCAGCTCCCGGCCGATCTCGTAGTACTGCTCCTTGAGGGCGCGGATCACGCGCCGGTGCTGCTGCGGCAGGGCCGCGGCTTCGTGCACCAGCACGCGCATGACGTCGGGGTGCTCGGCGAAGTAGCGGACGTGATGGTGGATGAAGACGTACAGGCGCGCCGGCGCGTCATCGGCAAGCGCCAGGGCTCGCTGCGTCGTCGCGACGAGCGCCTCGAACGCCTCCTGCTGCAGCGCGAAGAGCACGTCTTCCTTCGAGGCGAAGTAGTTGTAGAACCCCGCCAGCGAGCGGTCCGTCGCGCGGGCGAGGTCCCGCATGCTCATCCCGTGATAGCCGTGCTCGGCGATCGATCGTGCCGCGGCTTCAAGGATCTCCTTGCGGGTCCGCGCCCGCCGGGCGTCGCGCTGGTTCATCGATCCTCCCATTGCGGCTGCCGCCGCGCCAGAAAGGCCTCGATCCCTTCGGTGCCGTCGTGGCTCGCCAGCACCGACTCGACGTAACGCCGCTCCACCGGCTCCAGCCGCGCCCCGAGCAGCTCGTCCCAGCCGGCGCCGGCCCGCGCGGCCCGCGTTCCCTGGCGGAGCGCGAACGCGGAGAGCCGCCCGAGCCGCTGGCGGTACCACTCCAGCAGCGCGGCCTCCACGTCGGCCCCGCGGTCGAACAGCGCCGTGACGAAGCCCGCGCGCGCCAGCTCCTCCGCCCCGATGTCGTCGCCGGTCAGCAGCAGCCGCTCGGCGGTCGCGGCGCCGAGGCGCGAGGGGCCCAGCACCGCCAGCACCGGCGGGAAGACGCCGAGCCGGATCTCGGGGCAGCCGAAGACGGCGTCGCGCGCGGCGAGGACGAAGTGGCAACAGAGCGCCAGCTCGAAGGCCCCGCCGAGGCAACGCCCCTCGATCAGGGCGGCCACGGGGACGGGATAGGACGCGAGCTGGCGCACCAGCTTGTGGAAGAGGACCAGCATCGCGGGAGCCTGCGCCGTGCGGTGCTCTTCGACCGATGCGCCGAACGAGAAGGTGCCGCCCGCGCCCCGCAGCACCACGAGCTTGAGGTGCGGATCGCCGGCGTGCGCGTCCAGCGCCGCGCCGAGGCGGCCCATCATCTCCATGGTGAGGACGTTGCCCTTCGGCCGGTCCAGGACCAGCGCGAGCAGCGTGCCGGACTCGAGCAGCGTGGAGCGCACGTCGCCCGGGCTGCGGTCCGCGTCCGCCGTCACCGCGCCGCCCCCGCGAGGCCCGCGTCGGCCAGCAGCTTCGCCCGCGCGGCAGACGGCAGCACTTCGCGCACCAGCCCGGCGTCGAACGGGTGACCCTCGGCGAGCCGGCGCCGCAGCAGCACGAAGTCGATCTCGCGCTCGCCCCGCTCTCCATAGTGGAAGGCGGGGAACCCGGCCGCGGCCTCGGTGGCCATGTTGAGCGCGAGCCAGGAACGGTTGGTCTCGGAATTGGCGTTCCAGTGCGCCAGCTTCTTCTTGCGGAGGCTCTCCAGCGTCTTGCGCACGCAGTCGGGAAAGGTGTAGAGGAGCCGAGTCGCGAGGCGGTCCACCGCGTCGTCGAGGCCCGCGAGGTCCACCGCGCACCGGGCCAGGAGGGCCTCGCCCTCCTGGCGGGCCTCCCCGGTCTTCATCTCGCCGAAGACGATGCGGCCGGCCTCCGCGTACCGGTCCGTGACGACCAGCGGGTTGGGCACGAACTCGCCGTCGGCCGTCCGGTAGACCGGCGTGACCTCGTTGACCAGGCCGAGCCGCAGCGCCTTGTACGCCGACCACTGCTCGCACAGCGCCAGCGACTCCGCGGCCTGCGCGTAGCCCGTGTACAGGTCGAGGAAGTCGGTCGATCCCCCGTCCGGGGCCGAGCCGTGCGTCGGACCCGCCTGTCCGAACCGGGCGTGATCGCCCGCGACGGTGAAGTCGCACGCCATCCCGATCTCCTGGCCGCCCGCGATCCGCAGGCCGTTCACCCGGCAGATCACCGGCTTGTCGCAGTGCAGGATGGCCGTCACCATGTCGTTGAACAGGCGCATGTACTGGAGGTACTCGGCGGGGCGCCCGGAGTAGTAGGTGGCGTATTCCTCGGTGTTGCCGCCGGTGCAGAACGCCTTCTCGCCGACGGCCGTGAAGACCACGGCCACCGCCCGCCGGTCGGCGCTCGCTTTCCGGAAGGCGAGGATCACCTCCTTGACCGCGTCGGTCGTGTACGAGTTCAGCTGGCGCTCGTTGTCGAGCGCGATCCAGATGGTGCGCAGCCCTTCCACCGGGGAGCCGTCGCGGCCGCGTACCGCCCGCTCGTCGTAGCGGACGTGCTGGAAGCGGTAGTCGGGCAGCAGCTCGTGGTTCCTGAGATCGTTCACGGGAAGTCCTTCCGGCCTCTGCGGCCGGGTCAGGCGGTGGGATCGAGGATCATCCGGCGGGTCAGCCGGTGCTGCGCCATGTCGCCGAGCAGCGTGTTGAGACGCGACATCGGTGCCCGCTCGACGAACGGCGCGAGCGCCACCTTGCCGCCGTAGACCATCCGCAGCACCTCCGGATACGACTCGGGAGGACAGCCCCAGGTGCCGTGCACGGTCGCATCGAAGGCCATCAGGTTGGAGAGCCGAACGCCCACCAATTCGGGCGTGTAGCCCACCTGGATCAGCGTCGCCCCCCGCGCGAGCAGCCCGAACGCCAACTGCTGGCCGGCCGGCGTTCCGCTGCACTCGAAGATCCGGTAGCGGAGCGACGGCACCTTCCATTCGGCGGCGGCGCCGTGCGCCGCCTTCCGCGCGTCCTGCGGTGTGGCCGCGCTTACGTCGAGCGTTGTCTCTGCTCCGAATCGCGCGGCGGCCTCGAGCCGCGCGGGACTGACGTCGCATGCCAGGACGTGCGCGCCGAGGGCGGCCGCGATCTGCGCCACGAAGCCGCCGACGCCCCCTGCGCCCACGACGAACGCCGCGTCGCCGATTGCCAGGCAGGACCGGCGCACCGCCTGGTATGCCGTGGATACGGCGTCCGCCACGACCGACAGCTCTTCCAGCGGGAAGCCCCGCGGAGCGTCGTCCACCCGGACCAGCGGCGCCGCCGGCACCAGCAGGTGCGTCGCGAACCCGCCGTGGATGTCGTTGCCCGGCATCTGCTGCGACGGGCAGGCGTTCCCGCGGCCGGCGCGGCAGAAGTCGCAATGGCCGCACGGCAGGACCGCCGGGACGAGCACCGGCGCGCCGGCAAGGGAAGGGAAGCGCTCGCCGGCCTCCACGACCGTGCCGACGACCTCGTGGCCGAGGATCAGCGGCAGCGCGTGTTTGGGTCTGACCGAGCCGTCGGCGAACCCGAGGTCGGTGTGGCAGAGGCCGCAGGCGCGGACCTCCACCAGGGCCTGATCGGGGGCGAGAGGACGGGTGGGGAGCGTCAGCTCGCGTGGCGCCAGCGCGGCGCCGGGCGCGTCGAGGTAGTAGGCCTTCCCCCTGGTGACCACGGGCGCCAAATTATGAACGAACGTTCGTTTGTCAAGAGACGGCGCACGGGAGCCTGGCGGCTACCCCCGCCCGACTGCTACAGCCGGCTGGTGCTGCTGGTCTTCGAGGCCACCCAGTGGAGGAGGATCAGGCAGGGCACCACGTACGGGAAGATGCCGTACAGCGTGTCGCTGGCCGAGTGCGAGTGCCGGTCCACGGCGACGAACACCTGGACGCAGAAGATCAAGGCCAGGGCCACGAGGAGCACGGCCTCCACCGAGACCGGGAGGTAGATCCAACCCCAGGGCTTGAACCAACGCCGTGTCATGCCGCCTCCGCGCCGGACGGTCGCCGCCGCCGTACTACTCTACACTACAAAGTACTTTGTGCTATTGCAAGTGGGCGCGGTCGGCGCAGAAGAAGCCCTCGGCGAAGCGGGGCGGGTAGGTGGAACCGGCGCGGCTGGACCAGCCGCCGGCGAAGCCGTCGGCGGTGATGCGCCGGATGTAGAGGGTGGTGTGCGCCGCGTCGATCGGCTGGGGTCCACGCGCATTGGACTCGTTGCCGAGCCGGAGCAGCACGGTCGGTGTGCCGTCGGCGGCGCGTTGCTCGTAGACGGCCGCCCCGGGAGCGTCGGGCGCCGGGGCCGCGAGGTCCCCGACGCGCACGGCACCCACGGTCTCGAGCCCGATTGTCGCCGTGCCCCGCAGCGATTGCGTGGCCCGCTCGACGTCCTGGAGGGCACTGTCCTGTGGCACCAGCGAGAGCCTGCCGGCGACCGAGCGGCCCGAATCCGGCCCCGCCGTGGCCACCATGGTGAGGACGAAGTCGCCGCGCATCGCGGCGGTGGAGGCATCGGCGGCGAGCCGGCCGTCGCCGACAGGCCGGCACGCCGGGGCGCCGCTCCCGCCGGTCCTGAGGTGCGCGCAGGCGCCGAGCGCCGCGGCGGCGGCCAGGGCCGCGGGCCCCGCCAGCATTCTCACCCGCCGGCCGCGCACCCGCTCAGCGGGGGTTGATGACGCGCAGGACGACGCCGTTCGCGTCGACGACGTACATCGGCCCGTGGCGGATGTCGTCGCCCAGCTCGACGCGCGTGGCGCCGGCTGCGGGCGGCGCCGTAAACGTGTGGACGTACGGATCGGCGGCCGCGTAGTTCACCACGTAGCCGAGGTCCTCCTGCGCCGCGACCGTGACGAGGCTGAGCGGGTTCGTGCCGCTGTTGAGGAACCCGGTCATCAGCTCGTTGTCCATCACCCCCTCGCGCCAGTGGCTGTT
>Ga0335070_10003238_pt1 | contig 18954 bp, 13 predicted proteins | sample Lox_Sample_13_FD_206722 | JGI IMG/M metagenome (GOLD analysis project Ga0335070, IMG submission 206722) | Soil microbial communities from Loxahatchee National Wildlife Refuge, Florida, United States - Lox_Sample_1.3 | ecosystem: Environmental > Terrestrial > Soil > Wetlands | place: USA... | reverse complement strand
ATCTCTACGTTGATGGGGCGCAGCGCGGCAAGGGTTGCGCGCGTGCGCTGATCGAGGCCGTCGCCGCCAGCGCGAAGGCGGCCGGAGCGGGCGCGCCGTACTGGCTGACCCATGAAAGCAATGCCAGGGCGCGCCGTTTGTACGACACGCTCGCGCAGCACCAGGGATTCATCCAGTACGTGTACGGCGCGGGAAGTTGAACCGATGCCCCGGCGCCACTGCCCGCGCCCGTGCTGTCGATCACTCAGGTATCCGGCCGATAAGTCGATGCGGTGACGAGCAGCCGCACATGGTCGGCCGGGCTGTCGCTGACCTGGATGATCGCGGAACCGGACGGCAGCTGGAATTCGACCACCTTGCGCAGCCGGGCGCACTCGTGGCTGCCCGTGTAGGCCGAGGCCTGTACGACGTTGCCTGCGACGACGACATCGACCCAGGCGCCCGCATCGAGCGACACGCGATAACGCCCCGGCCGCGGGATCTTCACCCTGGCCAATCCGGCAAAGCGGCCGCCGGCCTCGCTGAACTTGCCAGGCCCGGCCGCGAAATGCACCGCTGACTGCGGCGCGAGCGCCACGCGGTACGCGCGGGCCTTGCCGATCAGCGGCGCGGCCGCGCTGTCACGGCCGGCACGGATGCGCACGGCGGGGCGGGCGAGCGCCGCGAGCTCCGCCTGCACGTCCCAGGTGAATCCGGTGCAGCCATCGCCGGCAGCGGGCGCGCGGCCGGTCGCCAGACACGCAAACAACATGGCGATGATCGAAGCCAGACGGCGGTAACGACGCGTCTCCATGACCTGCTCCCGTACGTGATGCCCGTAGGCTAGCATGAGCGCGCGCGATCATCGTCGGCCGCGGGCGTTCGTCGCCAGCGCGGTGCTCCGACCAGGTGTGCATCAGCCGCATCGATGTCCTGGGCGCAGAGGGGACCTGGGCTTGATTAAGATGTGTTCACCTGTGCGCCAATCGTCAGCCCACGGCCGTCGGCCGCGTTAATAAGGGCAGCAACCGGCGGATTGAATCCGCGCGGGCCCGGGCCAGACCATTCCAAAGGAGACGCTGATGTCCTCGCCACACACCATCCGTTACCTGCTGATCGGCTGCGCGCTGTTGGCCGGCGCAGGTTGCACCGTGCAGCCCGTGGCCTATGAACCGCCGCCGCCGCCGCGCATGGCCGTGTACGTGGCGATGGAAGCGCCGCCGCCGTTGCCGGTCTACGAGCAGCCGCCATGTCCTCACGAGGGGTATCACTGGGTGCCTGGTTATTGGGCGTGGGGCGGAGCCGGCTACTACTGGGTGCCGGGCATCTGGGTCATGCCGCCGCGCGTCGGAGTGTTCTGGACTCCCGGTTACTGGGCATTCGTCGCCGGTGGCCGCTATGAATTCCGTGCAGGCTACTGGTCCGAGCGCGTTGGCTATTACGGCGGCATCAACTATGGCGGCGGATATTTCGGCAGCGGCTTTGTCGGCGGTCGCTGGGAAGGCAACACCTATCGCTACAATGCCGCGGTCACGAACGTGGTGAACGTGCGCAACGTCTATCACGAGACGGTGGTCAACAACGTCACGATCAACAACATCACGCGCGTGAGCTATAGCGGAGGGCAGGGCGGTGCGCGCACCGAACTGACCCCGGAGGAGCGCATGGCCGAGCGCATGCCACACCTTCAACCCACGACCCTGCAGCTTTCGCACGAGCGCGAGGCGGCCGCGAATCCCCCGTTCCCAGCGGGCCAGAACCACGGTCGTACCCCCGTCGCTGCGCCGCCCGCCACCGTCGAGCAGCGGCCATCGCCCGCGTTGCCGCCGCCGCCGGCGGCACGCGAGGTGATGCCGGCGTCTGCGGCGAGTGCGCCCGCCAACGCACGCACGGCACCGGGCGAGCGGGCGGCGGAGCGCGAAGCGCGGCACCACGAGCATCCGAAACCGAAGCCGAAGCGTGATGAGCGGCGCGACCAGAAACGTGATGAGCCGGAGGCACGCGATCGTCCGCAGTGAGCGCGGTAACCCGGCCCGCTACTCGCGTTGGTCGCTCCGCACGATGATGCGTGCGCCACGCTCATAGGTGAGATAGGCGGCCGCCCAGTCGATCAGCACGACCAGGCGATTGCGGAAGCCGATCAGGAAATAGATGTGCGCCATCAGCCAGAACCACCAGGCGACGAGGCCGGTCATGCGCAGCCATCCGAGGTCGACCACCGCAGCCATCCGTCCCACCGTGGCCAGCAGCCCGTGGTGGCGGTAGCGGAAGGCGCGGGCTTCGCGTCCCGCCAGACGCGCCTCGATCGTGCGCGCCACGTGGCGCCCCATCTGCTTCGCGGCGGGCGCGATCCCGGGCACTGGGCCTGAAGGACCGGCGACGCTTGCCAGGTCACCGGCGATGAAGATATCCGGATGTGCGGGCACGCTCAGGTCCGCGCTCACCTGCACGCGCCCGGCCCGATCGAGCGTTGCGCCGGGCAAGCGTCCAAGCGGCGAGGCGGCCACGCCCGCCGCCCACAGCACGGTGCGAGCGGCGATGCGCTGCTCGCCGATGTGTACGCCAGCCGCATCGACAGCGGTGATCGCGCGGCCCGTGACGACTTCGACGCCCAGTCGCTCCAGCTGGCGCTGCGCGGCCGCCGACAGCGTCGGCGGAAAGGCCGGCAGCACGCGCGGACCGGCCTCGATGAGCCGCACGCGGCTGCTGGCCGGTTCGATGTGCCGGAATTCCTGCTTCAGCGTGTGCCGCGCGATCTCGGCCAGCGTGCCGGCAAGCTCCACGCCGGTCGGTCCGCCGCCGACCACGACGAAGCTGAGCCAGGCCGAGCGCGACGGTTCATCATCCGACATCTCGGCCTGCTCGAAGGCGTTCAGGATGCGTGCGCGGATGCCGAACGCGTCCTCCAGCGTCTTCAGGCCCGGCGCGTGCGCGGCCCACGATTCGTGGCCGAAGTAGGCGTGCGTCGTGCCGGTGGCCAGCACCAGGTAGTCGTAGGTCTGCTGCTGATCATTGACAGTGACCGTATGCGAGTGCGGGTCGACGGCCTGCACCTCGCCCAGATACACGGTGACATTGCGCTGCCGCCGCAGGATGTGCCGCAGCGGCGCCGCGATCGATGGCGCGGCCAGCCCCGCGGTCGCCACCTGGTAGAGCAGCGGCTGGAAGGTGTGGTGGTTGCAGCGGTCGACCAGCAGCACGTCGACGGGAGCGTGCGCCAGCGCGCGCACGACGCTCAAACCCGCGAAACCTCCACCCACGACGATGATGCGCGGCCTGTCACCCATGCCGGCATCGTCGCAAACACGCGCGGGCAGGTCCATGGATTTGGCCAAGGCGCATGGAGCGGGTAGGCTAGGGCGCTGCCGCCCCCGTAGCTCAGTGGATAGAGCGACCGCCTCCTAAGCGGTAGGTCGTCGGTTCAACTCCGGCCGGGGGCGCCAACGGACCTTCTCCCGGGAGTTCCTCATGCCTAGAGTTGCCGCAACTTCACTTGCGCTGCTCGCGGCGCCGGTCATGGCAGCGCCCGCTTCAACCGCGATGACGTTGAGTCAGCTTCAACAGACTTGCGGCGGTACCGACGACGCCAGCAGGAATGCGTGCCACTCTTTTATCGTGGGCGTCGCCATGGGCGCCCAAGCCGCGGCCACGCAACTTGGACAGCCGATGCGCTATTGCGTGCCGGAAACTGTACTGGCGAGTTCCATCACCACCGCAGTCAAACAGCACATGATGTTCGACCTGCTGCTGAATCCTACGGATGGCGAGATGCCAGCAGTCAAATTCATCCTCGAAACGATAACGAAGTCCTATTCGTGCCGGAGCAGCGGCACCCGATAGCTTGCGCCGCGAGTCCGCAGCCGTGGCAGAATGGCGCTGCGCCACAGAGGAAGAAGAATGAAGGCAATCTTCAACGCATTCGTGTTGTGCTGTCTTGCCGTCCGCGTCGCGGCCAGCCCCGGACCCGTCGCCTCGCCACCCTACACGCCGATCCCGCCTCCCGTCGATCGCCCCTATCCCGGTGAACTGCGCATCAACGTCGATGCATCCGATTTCCAGCGCCGCATCCTGCACGTGCACGAGACAGTGACGGGCGTCGGTCCCAACACGGTGTTGCTGTATCCGAAATGGCTGCCCGGGTCGCACGCGCCGGAAGGCGCGATCGACAAGATTGCGGGAATCCGCTTTTCAGCGGGCGGCAAGCCCATCGCCTGGACGCGCGATGCCGTCGACATGTGGGCATTCCATCTGGCGGTGCCAGCGGGCGTGCACGCCATCGACGTCGATTTCGAGTACCTGTCGCCGACCTCGGCAAAAGTGGGCAGCCTCGAAATCAGCCGCGACGTCATGATGCTGGAGTGGAACGCGCTGGCCCTGTATCCGGCCGGTTTCTTCGCGCGCCAGATTCCGACCCAGCTGAGCCTGAGGCTGCCCGAAGGCTGGCACTATGCGACGTCGCTGGGCAAGGTATCTGCCGACTCGGCGACGACGACCTTCGAGCGCATCAACTTCGAACTGCTGGTCGACAGCCCGCTCTACGCGGGTCGCCACTTCGAGAAGTTCGATCTCGATCCGGGCGCGAAGCGGCCATTCATGCTCAGCGTGTTCGCCGATCGGCCGGAGCAGCTGAAGATCTCGCCCGAGCACCTGGCGACGTATCGGGCGCTCGTGCAGCAGGCCTACAAGCTGTACGGATCGCAGCATTTCGACCACTACGATTTCCTGCTGGCGTTGACGGACCAGGTGGCGCAGGTCGGGCTCGAGCATCACCAGTCGAGCGAACTCGGCGGTGACCCGGAGTCGTTCACCGATTGGGACAAGACCCCGGCGCATCGTGACCTGCCTGCGCACGAGCTGACGCATTCCTGGAACGGCAAGTTCCGCCGTCCCGCGGATCTGTGGACGCCGAACTACCAGGTGCCCATGCGCAACAGCCTGCTGTGGGTCTACGAAGGCCAGACCGAATACTGGGGCAATGTGCTCGCGGCGCGCGCGGGGTTGCGTACGCGCCAGCAAACGCTCGACCAGTTCGCGGATCTCGCGGCGTACTACGACAACCAATCGGGACGGCAGTGGCGTTCGGTCGGCGATACCCAGGACGACCCGATCATCAATCCGCGGCGCCCGCAGTCGTGGGTCGATTACCAGCGCTTCGAGGAATACTACGACGAAGGTGCGCTGGTGTGGCTCGAAGTGGACACGCAGATCCGCGAGCTTTCAAAAGGCAAGCGCTCGCTCGATGACTTCGCAAGGGCGTTCTTCGGCATCAACGACGGCAGCATGACCGTCGTCACGTACACATTCGATGACATCGTCAAGGCGTTGAATGCCATCGAGCCCTACGACTGGGCAGATTTCCTCAAACTGCGCATCAACGAACCGAATCGGCCGGCGCCGCTCGGCGGCCTGGTGCAAGGCGGCTATCGGCTTGTTTATACGGAGACGCAAAGCGACTATCTCGAAGCGGCGGACAAGCAGAACAAGGTCACGAGCCTGCCGTATTCGATCGGCCTGGTCATCGGCGAGGGCGGCAAGTCGGGGGAGATCGAGAGCGTGCAGTGGAACAGCCCGGCGTTCAAGGCGGGGATGACGGAAGGCGGCGAGGTACTGTCCGTCAATGGCATCGCCTACGACGCCGATGTGCTGAAGGACGCGATTCGCGCCGCGCATCACGGCAACGCGCCGATCCAGTTGATCGTCAAGTCCGGCGATCGCTTTCGCGTCGTCGACATCGATTACCATGGCGGCCTGCGTTACCCGCGCCTCGAGCGCGACCCATCAGTGCCCGCGCGGCTCGATGACATACTGACGCCGCGTTCATGAGCGTGTGCTAAGCCCAAGGAGACATTGGTGAGACCATTTGCCCTGATTGCCTGCGCCGCATTGGCGTGCTGCGCTCCACGCATTCATGCCGAAGACGCCGCCGCCTTCGACATCGTCATCAGCAATGGCCACATCATCGACGGCACCGGCTCGCCGTGGTACTCGGGGGATGTCGGCATCCGCGGCGGACAGATTGCCGCCATCGGCAATCTTGCCGCGAGCGCGCGCGCACGCACGATCGACGCGCACGGCATGGTCGTGGCGCCGGGTTTCATCGACATGCTGGGCCAGTCGGAACTGACGATCCTGGTCGATCCGCGGCTGCCCTCGAAGATCTACCAGGGCATCACCACCGAGATCACCGGTGAAGGCGGCTCGGTCGCGCCGCAGAACGACGCGGTGCGCAAGGCCGAGGCTCATGACTGCGAGCACGTCAGGATCAGCTGTGACTGGAGCACGTTCCGCGAGTACTTCGCGCGGCTCGAGAAGCAGGGCATGGGCATCAACCTGGCTTCGTTCGTCGGTGCCACGCAGGTGCGCAAGGTCGTGCTCGGCTTCGACGACGTACAGCCGGATGCCGCTCAGCTCGACCAGATGCGCCAGCTGGTGCGCGAGGCCATGCGCGATGGCGCGGTGGGCGTGTCGACTTCGCTCGAGTATCCGCCGGCGCCGTACGCCAAGACCGACGAGATCATCGCGCTGGCGGCCGAAGCGGCGCCGTACGGCGGCATCTACGCGACGCACATGCGGAGCGAGGGCGATGCGATCATGGCCTCGCTCGACGAGACGTTCCGCATCGGGCGCGAAGCGCACGTCCCGGTCGAGATCTGGCACCTGAAGGTCGCCGGCAAGGAGAACTGGGGGCGCATGGGCGATGTCATCGCGCGCATCAATGCCGCGCGCGCCGAGGGGCTCGATGTGTCGGCCGACACCTATGCGTACACCGCCTGGTCGAACGACCTGTCGGCCTTCATTCCGCCGTGGGCGCACGATGGCGGCAAGGACAAGCTCGTCGCGAGGCTCAAGGATCCGGCGACGCGCGCGCGCATCCGCCACGACCTGCTCACGCCATCGACCAGCTGGGACAACGAGTGGAACGAGATCTCGGGCCCGCAGGACGTGATGATCACCTCGGTGCTCAATCCCGAACTGGTGAAATTCCAGGGCAAGCGCCTGACGGACATCGCCGCGGCCTGGCACGAGGACCCGATGGACGCGCTGTTCGACTTCCTGGTCGCCGACCATGCCTACGCCTACTGCGCCGTGTTCGGCATGTCCGAGCCGGACGTGAGCCTCGCGCTGCAGCAGCCGTGGGTTGCGATCAACAACGACTCCGAGGGCGCTTCGCCGGAAGGCCTGCTCGGGCAGGAACATCCGCATCCGCGCGCCTACGGCACGTTCCCGCGGATCCTGCGCAAGTACGTGCGCGAGGAGCACAAGCTCACGCTCGAGGACGCAATCCGCAAGTTCTCGGCGCTCCCCGCGCAGCGCATGCGGCTCACCGACCGCGGCGTGCTGCGCGAGCACATGTGGGCGGACGTCGTCGTGTTCGATCCGGCCACGATCCGCGACCTGGCCACCTACGACAACCCGAACCAGCTCTCGCAGGGCATGGCCTACGTGCTGGTCAACGGCAAACTGGTCATCGACGGTGGCGCGATGACCGGACAGCTGCCGGGCAAGGTGCTGCGCGGAGCCGGTTACCAGCCCTGATTTCCCGTCCCGCCGCGGCTGTAAGGCATCTGTAACCGGCCCGTGGGCGGCCCGTAACGCGCTGGCCGCGATGCTTGCGGCCCATGGAGCTGACAGACAAATCTGGTAAATGGACCGGCCTGGCCGCCGCGGCGCTGTGCGCCATGCTCGCCGGATGCAGCGTGCAGCGCTTCGTCGTCAACAAGGCGGGCGATGCACTCTCGGGCGACAGCACCTCGGTGGCGCGCGATGACGATCCGGAATTCATCCGCGCCGCGGCACCGTTCAGCCTGAAGCTGATCGAGAGCCTGCTGGCCAGGAGCCCGCAGCATCGCGGCATGCTGCTGGCGGCCGCGAGCGGTTTCACGCAATACAGCTACGCCTACATCCAGTTCGATGCCGAGCAGCTCGAGGAGCGCGACTTCGAGCGCTCGCTGCAGCTGCACCAGCGCGCGAAGCGCATGTACCTGCGAGCGCGCGACTACGGCCTGCGCGGCCTCGATGTGCGCCACCCCGGCCTCGCCGCGGCGCTGCGCCGCGATCCGGTCGCTGCCCTGCAGTCGGCCGACGGCGATGATGCGGCATTCCTGTACTGGACCAGCGCGGCCTGGGCGGCGGCCATCAGCCAGGGCAAGGATGACCCGCAGCTGGTCGGCGACCTGGCGGCCGTCGATGCGCTCGCGGCGCGCGCCGAGGCGCTGGCGCCCGATTTCGGCGACGGCTCGCTGCAGGGCTTCCTGATCAGCTATGAAATGGCGCGCGCGGGCCGGCCGGAGGTGGCACGCGGCCATTTCGAGCGCGCCCTGGCCGACAGCGGCGGCCACGCCGCCGGGCCGTACGTGGCGCTGGCCGAGTCGGTGTGCGTGTCACAGCGATCGCGCGCCGAGTTCTCGGCCCTGCTCGACAGCGCGCTCGCCATCGACGCCGACCGGTATCCGGACCGGCGGCTCGAAAACCTGATCATGCAGGCGCGGGCCCGCTGGCTGAAGTCGCGCATCGACGATCTGTTCCTGCCGGAAGCGCCGGCTGCGGACCAGGGAGACACGCCATGACCGACGGTTTGCACACACGCCGCGACGTCCTGCTGTCACTCGCCTGCGTGGCAGGCTGGGGCGCCACCGCATTGACGTGCAGCCGGCCTGCGCTGGCACAGCCCGCGGCAGCGGGGCAGGCCGCGCCGGTGCCGATGCGCATCAACATCGGCACGCTGGCGCCTCGCGGTTCGAGTTTCCACCAGGCGATGCTGCGCATGGCCGGGCAGTGGCAGGCGCAGAGCGTGCGCCTGGTCGTGTACCCCGACGGCGCGCAGGGCAGCGAAGCCGACATGGTGCGCCTGATGCGCGTCGGCACCCTGCAGGGCGGCCTGCTCACCGCCGTGGGCCTGACCGACATCGAACCGGCGATCGCCGGGCTGCAGAGCTACCCGATGCTGTTCCGCAGCTTCGATGAACTCGAGTTCGTCATCGACAAGCTCCGGCCGATGCTGGCGCAGCGCATGGCCACGAAGGGATTCGTCGTGCTGTTCTGGACCGATGCCGGCTGGATCCGCTATTTCTTCAAGGATCCGATCACGACGCCGGAGCAGTTCAAGCACGTCAAGACCTTCGTGTGGTCGGGCGCCACCGAGCAGTACAAGATGCTGCGCGAGCTCGGCTACGACCCGGTGCAGATGGAGACTGGCGACATCCTGCAGGGTCTTGCCACGGGCCAGATCACCGGGGTCAGCGTGCCGACGATCTTCGCGCTGGTCAGCCAGTTCGAAAAGCGCGTGCCACACATGCTCGATCTCGACTGGGCGCCGCTGGTCGGTGCCTGCGTGATCCGCAAGGATGCCTGGGATCGCCTCACCGAAGCCCAGCGAGTGGCCCTGCAATCCGCCGCCGACACGGCAGCGGCGGAAATCCGCACGCGCAACCGGCGGGAAAGCGAGGAGGCCGTGGCGCGCATGCAGGCCGGTGGATTGATCGTGCACAAGCTGACCGAGGCGGAGCGCGCGAAATGGCAGGCCGCCTGCGACCAGGTCTACCCCCTCATGCGCGGGCGACTCGTGCCGGCGGACATGCACGATGAAATCATGCGGCTGCTGCAGCGCTATCGCGCAGGCGCGCGCGCATGATCCCGGTCGTCGGCCGGCTGGAGAAAATCGAGCGCGCGCTGATCATGCTGCTGCTGCTGGCGATGGTGGCGCTGCCGCTGGCCGACCGGGCGCTGTTCCATCTGGGGGGCGGCCTGCCGTCGAGCTCGGCGCTGGTTGCGCACCTGGCGTTGCTCCTGACGATGCTGGGCGGGCTGCTCGCCGCGCACCGCAAGCGGCTGATCGCGACGCCGATCGTGCTCGATCACCTTCCGCCGCGCCTGCGCACCGTCGCGGCGCTGACGGGGCAGGCCGCCGCCGTGGTGATCTGCGTGCAGCTGGCGATGGCCGCGTGGCAATTCGCCTCGGCCGAGCGGCACTCCACCGCCGCGCTGTTGCCAGGACTGCCGTTGTGGTGCGTCGAGATGATGATCCCGGCCGGATTCGCGCTGCTCGCCATGCGGCTGCTGCGGGTCGCATGGACCGAAGCCGGATCGGGCGCGCGAACGGCGCTGCGCGCGTATGCACTGCTGCTCGCGGCGGCGGGCGTTGCAGCGTGCCAGCATGGATGGCATCCGGACACCGGCCGCGCCCTCGGCCTCGCGGCGCTGTCCATCGCGCTGCTGTGTGGCGCGCCGATGTTCACCGTGATCGGCGGGATCGGGCTGCTGCTGATGTGGGCGGACGCACAGCCGGTCGCGGCCATGGCGGTCAAGTACTATTCGCTCGCGACCACGCCGGTGATACCGACGCTGCCGCTGTTCGCGTTCACCGGCTACCTGCTGGCGGAAAGCGGCGCGGCGCGCCGCCTGGTGCGCGTGTTCAGCGCCTGGTTCGGGCCGTTCCGCGGTGGGCTGGCGGTCGCCACCGTGCTGTGCTGCGCCTTCTTCACCACCTTCACGGGCGCCTCGGGAGTGACGATCCTGGCACTCGGCGGCCTGCTGTTGCCGGCGCTCAAGGCAGCCGGATACCGCGAGCGCAACGCGCTCGGCCTGATCACGGGCTCGGGTTCGATCGGATTGCTGTTCCCGCCCTGCCTGCCGGTGATCCTGTACTCGATCATCGCGCTGCAGACGCTGCAGGGCTTCGATCCGGCGACGCTCGATCGCTACGACGTCAGCATCGAAGGCATGTTCAAGGCGGCGCTGCTGCCGGGCCTGCTGCTGGTCGCGCTGGCGATGCTGTGGGGTCGCTCGCGCGAGCCGCGGCGAACCGGCGCACGTCCGCCGTTTGACTGGCACGAGGCGCTGGTGTCGCTGTGGGCCGCGAAATGGGAAATGGCTCTGCCCGTCGTCGCCATCGGTGCGATGTTCGGCGGCTGGGTCAGCTCCCCGGTGCAGGCTGCGGCGCTGACGGCCGCCTATGCCTTGGTCATCGAGACCTGCGTGCACCGCGACCTGGATGTGCGTGCCGATCTGCCGCGCCTCGGCGCCGAGTGCGGCGTGCTGACGGGCGGCATCCTGCTGATCCTCGGCACGGCGATGGGCCTGACGAATTTCCTGGTCACCGACCAGGTGCCGGACCAACTGGCGGCCTGGGTGGCTCACTACATCGCCTCGCCATACGTGTTCCTGCTGGCGCTCAACATCGCCTTGCTGATCGTCGGGTGCCTGATGGATGTCTATTCCGCGATCGTCGTCGTCGTGCCGCTGATCGTGCCGCTGGGGCTGCGCTACGGCGTCGATCCCGTCCACCTGGGCGTGATTTTCCTCGTCAACCTCGAACTGGGATTCCTGCATCCCCCGGTCGGCATCAACCTGTTCCTGGCCAGCTATCGATTCAACCGGCCGCTGGGTGAGATAGTATGGGCCGTGCTGCCGATGCTTGGCGTCGTGGCCGTGGCGGTGTTGCTGATCACCTACTGGCCGCCGTTGACGCATTGGTTGCCCGCGTTGCTGGCCCGTTGAATGCGCACCCGCAGACCCGTCGCCATGGACACTGCCGCGACCTCAGTCCGCTACGCCAAGACCGCGCGCCCGGTACCGGCGAATGTGCTGGCGCGCGAGCGACTGTATTCGCTGCTCGATGAAGCCCGTTCGCGACCGGCGGTGTGGATCGCCGGTCCGCCCGGCGCGGGCAAGACCACGCTGGTGGCCGACTACCTCGCGCATCGCCCGATCGATACCATCTGGTACCAGGTCGACGGAAGCGATGCCGATCCGGCTTCGTTCTTCTATTTCGTCGGCCAGGCCGTGCAGCAGCGCCACCCCGACAGCCGGCCGCTGCCGCTGCTGGCCACCGAGTTCCTGGCCGACCTCGAGGTGTTCACCCGCCGCTATTTCCGCGAGCTGTTCAACCGGTTGCACACGCCGTTCGCGGTGGTGCTCGACAATTTCCAGGATGGCGCGCAGGCGGCGGGCCTGATCAGCATCCTGCAGACCGGGCTGAGCGAGATCCCGCCCGGCGGCAACATCATCCTGGTGGCGCGCATCGAGCCGCCGGCGGCACTCGCCCGATACCGTGCCAACGGCGAACTCGGCGTGGTGGGCTGGGATGAACTCAAGCTCACGCGCCCCGAGCAGGACGCGATCGTCGCCTTGCGTGGCATCCAGTTCGACGATGCGGCGCTGGCGAAGCTCTACCGGCGCACGCAGGGCTGGGCGGTCGCGCTCGCGATGCTGCTCGGGGACAAGCGCGCCCTGACCGACAGCGGCGAGCTGCATCCCTCGCCGGCGCTGGCGTTCGAGTATTTCGGCGAGGTGATCTTCCGCTCGCTCAATGCCGTGACGCGCGACATGCTGCTGCGCATCTCGATGCTGCCGCAGATCAATCCGGCGCTGGCGCAGCAGCTGTGCCCCGACCTCGACGCCGCGGCGCTGTTCGAGGGACTGCGACCGTATTCCTACCTGCTGCTGTCGACGCCCGCACGCAACGAGGTGCTCTACCAGCTGCATCCGTTGGCGCGCGAATTCCTGATGCGCAAGGCGCGCGAGGTGTTCAGCGCGGACGAACTGCTCGCCGCGCAGCGCCGCGCGGCCGCCTTGCTGGCCAGCCAGGGACAGGCAGACGCCGCCGCGGCGCTGCTGATCGAGAGCGGCGATTGGAGCGAGCTGCGCACGCTGCTGCTCGCGCAGGCCGAAGCGCTGCTGGCGCAGGGACGCGGCGAAACGCTGGTGCGCTGGGCGCAGGCGCTCCCGGCGGCGGCGGCCGCCGATCCGTGGGTGCAGTACTGGCTGGCCGCATCGTGCTTCGCCACCGCGCCACGCGACGCGGCGGCGCAGTTCGAGCGCGCCTACCGTGGCTTCTGCGCGCAGGATGCGCCATCGGCCGACGCCGGGCGCTTCCTGTCGCTCGCGGGGCTGCTCGATACGCTGGTGCACGATCCCGACGACCTGCACCCGATGGACCAATGGATCGGCGAGGTCGAGCGGCTCATCGCCGGTCGGCCCTGGCCCAGCCCCGTCATCGAGGCGCGCGTCACGCAGAGCCTGTTCATCTCGCTGGTGCTGCGCCGCCCGCAGCATCCGCAGCTCTATGAGTGGGGCGAGCGCACGCTGGCGCTGGCGCAAGGGGCGGGCGATGCGCGGTTGCGCATGACCGCGGGCTTGTACGTGGTCACCGTGATGATCTGGACCGGCCGCTTCGCGCGTGCCGCGGCGCTGATCGATTCGCTCCGCGCCATCGCCGAGGAACAGCCGGTCCCGGCGGTCGCGCTGGTGACGCTGCGGCAGTTCGAATCCATGTACCACATGCTGCTCGGTCGGCAGGATGCCTGCCTCGAGGCCGTGTACGACGGGCTCGACCTGGCCGCGAATTCCGGCGTCAGCCTGTGGCGCAGCACGCTGCTGCTGCACGGCGCCGGTGCATCGCTGGCGGCGGGCGACCTGGAGACTTCGGCGAAACTGCTGGCGGAGGTGGACGAGCGCAGCGGCGGCATGCGCCGCTATGGCGCCTGCATGCGCCAGTACTTCCTCGGTTGGGACGCCCTGCTGCGCGGCGACAGCTGGCGCTCGCACGAGCACGCGCGCGAGTGCGTCAGCCTGGCCGACCAGCTGGGGGCGCCGTTCTTCCAGGCGCTGGCCGGATTGGCGCTGGTGCAGGCGCAGGTCGCGATCGGCGAAATCGCCGCCGCGGCCGAGCAGCTCGAGCGCACGCTGCGCGTCGCCACGCCGATCCGCAGCCGGCTGTTCGATTACATGGCGCACCTGGCGGCTGCACTGCTGGCCCAGCACCAGGGAGATGCGACACGCGCCGCGCAGCATCTGCGCGAAGGGTTGGGCATGGGCCGCGAGCGCGGATTCAGCTACGCGATGTACTGGCGGCCGGAGCAGCTGGCGCAGCTGTGCGTGCTGGCCCTGGAGCAGCGCATCGAGCCCGCCTACGTCGCCAGCCTGATCCGGGTCCGCAACCTGATGCCGGCGCATCCGCCGTACCGGCTCGAATCCTGGCCTTGGACCTGGCGCGTGCGCGTGCTGGGCCAGTTTTCATTCGAGCTGCCGGCGCGCGATGCAGCGGGCGCGTCCGCCGGCGCGGCGCGCTCGCCCAGCCGCGCGCTGGAGCTGCTGAAGGCCCTGATCGCCTTCGGCGGCCACGAAGTGCCGCTGGAGCGCGTGGCCGACGCCCTGTGGCCGCGCATCGACAGCGACTACGCGCAGCGTTCACTGACGACGACGCTGCACCGGCTGCGCAGGCTCCTCGGCGACGAAAGCGCCGTGGTGCTGCACGCCGGGAAGCTCAGCCTCGATGCGCATCGATTCTGGATCGATCGCTGGGCGCTGGAGCAGGCACTGGGTGAATTCCAGGGGCTGCACAAGGAAGCCGTGGCCCCGGGTCGGGCGATCGCGGCGGATGTGCTGCAGCCGGCGATCGAGCGGGTCATGGCGCTGTACCAGGGTCCGCTGCTCTCGAAGGACCACGACTACGCATGGGTCGCCGCCCCGCGCCAGCAGCTGCACGCGCGCCTGCTGCGCTTCATGGCCGATGCGGCTGCCGCGCTGGAAACGGCGCTCGGGCCTGAAGCCGCGGCGCGGCTCTACAACCGCGGCATCGACATCGACCCGCTCGCGGAGAGCCTGTACCGTCAGTTGATGATCATGCACCTGCGCCACGGCCAGCGCAGCGAAGCCGTGGACGCGTACGAACGCTGCCGCGAGACGCTGCGGCACAGCCTGCAGTCGGAACCGTCGCCGCAGACGCAGCAGCTCTACCGGACCATCGGCGCCTAGCGCAGGATCAGTGGAACAGGTGCCAGGCGATGCACATCTGGCAGCCGAACCCGGTCACGAAAGCCAGCGTGCGCACCCATGGCACCGCGAACGTGTACGCGGCCGCGTGCACGATGCGCGCCCAGAGGTACACCTGCGCGGCGCCGGCGATCGCCGCATTGTGTTTGCCGATGGCCTGTGCGACCAGCACCAGCGCGGCGAACACGACGAGGTTCTCCACCGCGTTGTAGTGCGCCGCCTTGAGGCGCTGCGCCCACTTGGCCAGGGGCTTCGGGTTCTCCGGGTAGCCGACGGCATCGACGACGCCGCGCACCATGATCTCGTTGAGGATGTAGGGCACCCACAGCAGGCCCGTCAGCACGGTGACCAGGGCCAGCGATGTCAGTTCCGCGTTCATTGTTGTTCTCCTTCGGGCTCGCGATGAGTCCGTGATGCGCCGCTTCGGCGGCCGAGTCTACTGCAGCGGCGGCGGATCCGTCACGGGGCTTGTCGCCCCACGCCGAAACCCGCAAGATGATTCGGCGTGCCCACCCCTGTGGGCATCGCCATCAATCGAGGGCACAGCCATGAAAGCATTTTGGACCGCGACGCTATCACTTGCGCTGGCCGGCGCCGCCTGGTCGGGCGGCAGCGCGACATTCCGCCTGGCCAGCGCCGATATCAGCCCCAACGGCACGATCGCCAACAAGTTCGTGTTCGCCGGCTTCGGCTGCCAGGGCGAGAACGTTTCCCCCGCGCTCGCCTGGAGCGGCGCGCCGGCCGGCACGCAGAGTTTCGCGCTGCTGGTGCACGACCCCGATGCGCCGACGGGCGGCGCCGGCTGGTGGCACTGGGTGGTCTACGACATTCCGGCGAGCGCAAGCGCCATTGCGCAAGGCGCCGGTACCGCCGACGGCGCCCGGCTCCCGGCGGGCTCGAAGCAGGGCGTGACCGATTTCGGCAGCGCGGGTTGGGGCGGGCCTTGCCCGCCGGTAGGCGGCGGCAAGCACCACTACCACTTCACGCTGCACGCGTTGAAGGTGGCGAAGCTCGACATTCCCGCCGGCGCGAGCGCGGCGCTGATCGGCTACATGGTCAACGCCAACTCGCTCGGCAAGGCGGGGTTCACCGGACTCTACGGGCGCTAGCGACCGTCAGAACTGGTACGAAGCACCGAACGTATAGAAGCGTCCGTAGGCCGTGTAGCCCGCGCCGACGCCGCTGGCGCTCTGGCCGACCTGCTGCCCCGGGGCCCACGGCAGCAACGGATTGCCGTTGAGATAGGTGCGCGCCACCTCGTTGGTCAGGTTCTTGCCCTCGAGATACACCTGGATGCGATCGCTGATCTTGTAGTGCGCACTGGCCGTGACCCACTTGAACGGGTCCTGGATGGCAGGCCAGCCCGGCACGTCCGTGCTGTCGCCGCTCGCGAATTCGTAGCCCGACTGGTAGTCGTAGTTGACGTCGGCGCTCCACGGGCCTTTCTCGTAGATCAGGCCCAGGGTGACGGTCGTGGGCGGCACCGAATTCACGTGGCTGCTGTTCTTGGTGTGCGTGTATTGCACGTGAACGCCGAAGCCGTTGTCGAGCAGGTGCTGCCAGGCCAGCTCCACGCCGTAGAATCCGCTCTTGGCGCCGTTGATCGGCGAGGTGATGGTCCACAGGAAGGGGTGGGCCTGCGCGCCGGGGCTGCCCGGCGCACCACCCGTGTAGCGCACCGTGCCCAGGTCCACATCGGGCTGCGTGGCGACGTAGATGTCATCGCGGATCTGCTTGTCGAACAACGCCAGCGTCAGTGCCGAATGCGGGTGGTAGTACCACTCGACCGACAGGTTTCCCTGCGTCGCCATGATGGGGCGCAGCCCCGAGGTGCCGAAGTAGTTCAGCGTCGGATCACCGTTGATCGCGTTGTTCTGGGAAGTGGGCGCCAGGTAGCTCAGGTTCGGACGCGACATGGTCTCGGCCGCCGCAAAGCGCAGCTGCACGACATCGGGAACCGCCCAGTAGCTGAGGTTCAGGGACGGCAGCACCTTGGTGTAGTGCCCCTCGGTCGCGACGGGCGCGGCCGTGGAGTAGTCGACGATATAGGTGACGGTCGAGTTGGGGGTGGCATCGTTCGTCCACAGATCCACCGGCACGGCGGTGTGCGTGGACGCCGTGGTCGTGGTCCGCACGATGCGCACGCCGAAGTTGCCGGACCAGTTCGAACCCTTGAACTGCAGTTCGCCGTAGATCGAGTGGGTCTTCTCGGTCACGTCGTAGGAATTGAACGGATTCGCCTGCGGCAGCGTATCGGCGAAGTTGAACACCGTGCCATCGCAGCTGGCCGGATCGGTTCCCGTTGCCTGCGTGCAGTAGAGCGGATTGATCTTGCCATCGAGGCTCTTCATGAAGGCGAGCAGCTGCGCGACGTCCAGCCTCGGCAGCGTGCCGGGATACGAGCCGCCGGCCCCTTGCATGAAGTTGGGCGGACTGATCATCGAGATCACGTTGAAGCCCTGCGATGCGAACGTGTACGGGTCGCACTGGTAAGGGCAGCCAAAGGTGTTGTACAGGGTTCCGTATTGGCCTGAACCGTTGGTCCAGTCGTTGCTGATGTCCTGCCGGCCCTTCTCGCGACGCGACAGGGCGACGCCGAACAGGAATTTGTCCATCACGCCCGCGTCGAGCCTGTAGACGCCGTCGAGCGTGAAGCTGGTCACCTTGTCCTGCACGGAGAAGCCGTTCAGTCCGTCGTAGTGCGTCGACCAGTACTTGTTGTCGTTGAGCGCGCCGGAATTCATCAGCGCCGTGTACGAACAGGAGCCGGGGTTGGTCGTGCTCTCGGTGCCCGCCGGGCAGGCGGCGAGGCCGAGCTGGCCGGGCGGCACCAGCACGTTGATGCTGGGCAGGCTGTGCGGCAGGTCGGTGAAGACCAGCGTGTCCTGCGCGTCCGGCGTGGTCGAGACGAGTCCAGCCGTCACGAAGCTGTCGAGCCCGCCCTCGGGGCGGTCCGCCTTGGAATAGTAGGCGTCGCCGGTCAGGCTCAACCGTTCGTTCACGCTCCAGTTGGCCTTGAGGCCCATGAGCGAAGTCTTTACCTGCCGGTCAGTCGTGTTGTTGACGATCTCGGGCTGGAAGAAGTCGGAGGTCACGCTGGTGACGAGTCCGTTGGTGACGACCGCATCGCGCCACGGGTTGCCCTGGTCGTCGGCGGCGAAGTAGTACGACTGGTTGTAGCCGATCTGCGGGTCGCGCAACCGCGTGTAGAGCCCGTCGGCGACCAGCGAGAAGTTGTCGCTCGGCCGCCATTCGAGGCTCCCGGAAAATGCATCGCGCTTCTTGTTGTCGTAGATCGAGCCGAAGGTGATGCAGCAGGGCGTGGCATCGATGGGCGTGCCATCCGGGCTGTCCTTCGGGAACGGGAACACCATCGGCCCGTAGATGTTCTGGTTGTAGGCGTTCAGCGAGTCGGTGCGCGTGTTGTCCTCCGAGTGCACGGCCGCGAGCAGGAAGCCCAGCGTGCGATCGGCGTTGGTGTTGGTGACGAATGCCGAGAACTTGCTGCCGTGCAGGTGCGTCATCGAGTTGTAGTCGCCTTGCGCGTGCGCGCCCGCATGGAAGCCGGGTTTGTCGAAGGCGCTGGCCGTGCGCAGGTTCACGGTGCCGCCGATGCTGCCTTCGAGCGCCGAAGCCTGCGGCGACTTCAGCACGTCCGCGCCCGAGATGACTTCCGAAGGCAGTACGTCGAAGGCCAGTTCACGGCCGTCGTCGTCGGTGGCGAGAATGCGGTTGTTGAGCGTGACCAGGTTGTATTCCGGGCCCAGGCCCTGCACGTTGATGCGCAGGCCTTCGCCGCCGGTGGTGCGTGAAATGGTGATGCCGGGCAGGTGGCTCAGCGAGTCGGCCACGTCGGCGTCGGGGAAGCGGCCCAGCTCGAGCGCGTTGATGGAGTCCTGCACCACCGCCGATTCCTTCTTCATCTCGAGCGATTTCTCGAGGCTGGCCCGCAGGCCCGTGATGACGATCTCCTCGACGTCGGCGGGGCTCGCCGCCGCTGCGCCGGTTGGCGCGGCCGCAGACTGCGCCTGCGCCGGCCCGGACAGGGCCATCCCAATGAGTGCCGCGCACATCGGCCATGGCGCGCTCCGGATTGAACGGGACAGGTAATGGCTCATCGGACTCCCCCCTTTTTTCGATCTGACAGGGCTGACGGCGCTTCCGGCCTGCATCGGGACGCCGAGGCTCGTTCTGACGCGAAAA
>Ga0335070_10003234_pt1 | contig 18958 bp, 16 predicted proteins | sample Lox_Sample_13_FD_206722 | JGI IMG/M metagenome (GOLD analysis project Ga0335070, IMG submission 206722) | Soil microbial communities from Loxahatchee National Wildlife Refuge, Florida, United States - Lox_Sample_1.3 | ecosystem: Environmental > Terrestrial > Soil > Wetlands | place: USA... | reverse complement strand
GAAAAGTCCTTGCCCATGCCGTTACGCATGAGAACTTGCCAGGAGGTTTGATCCCGGTAAGCCTCCAACGCCTCCTTGATCGTGAGCAGCAGTGACTCGCCGGTGTACTCCGTGAACTTGAACCCTGTTCCCTTTCCGCTGCGGGCGTCCCAGGGCTCGATGGTGTCATCCAGGCCGCCGGTGGCCCGCACTATGGGTACAGTGCCGTACTTGAGACTGTAGATCTGATTCAGTCCGCAAGGCTCATAGCGCGAGGGCATGAGGAACATATCCGCGCCCGCCTCGATCTTGTGAGCGATTGCATTGTCGTAGGCAACCTTGACCGCGATCTTGTTGGGGAACTGCTTGTTCAACCGAACAAACATCTGCTCGTATGCCTTGTCGCCGGTTCCAAGGGCAACCACGATCATCTCCTCGCGCGCCAGCCGATCCATAATTTGCGCGATGAGGTCGAAACCCTTCTGCGCCGCAAAACGCGAAACGATTCCGATGACCGGGAGCTTGGGGTCGGCACTCGCGACTCCAAAGGCCGCAAGGAGGTCCCGTTTGCACTTAGCCTTGCCAACGAGATCTTGAGGAGAATACTTTGCGGCGGTGAACTTGTCCGTCTGCGGGCTCCATTCTTCGTAGTCGACACCGTTAAGAATTCCAGTCACGGTGGCGGCCCGGTCTCGCAGAACGCCTTCCAGACCGAAGCCGTACTCGGCCGTTTGAATCTCCTGGCTGTACTTCTTGCTGACCGTGGTGATGAAGTCCGAGTAGGTCAAGGCACCTTTCAGGAAATTCACCTGGCCGAAGAATTCCATCTTTGAAATCGTGAACAGATCCCAGGGCAGCATGAGCAGGGGCAACGTGTCCGGCGGGAACAAACCCTGATAGCCCATATTGTGAATTGTGAATACCGTCCCGACGTCCTGGAAGGCGGGGTCTTCCGCGTAAATCGTTCTGAGCAGAACAGGGACCAGAGCGGATTGCCAATCGTGGCAATGAAAGATCTGCGGCACACCGACGATCTTTGAGCTTTCCAATACAGCGCGTGAGAACAGCGCAAACCGTTCCGCGTTGTCGGGGAAATCGCCCGCGGGAGTTCCGTAGAGTCCATCCCGGTCGAAGAACTCAGGATATTCCACAAAATAGAATTTCACTCCTCCCGAGGTTCCTCCAGTCACGACGGCAGGAAAGCGGTATTTGTCGTCGAACGGCACGGTGATACTGCGCACCACGGTTGCTGCATCGGTGAGCTTGGTTTGTCGGTAACGGGGCAAATAAACACTGATCTGGTGGCCTAAGGCGGCCAGAGCACGGGGCAAAGCACCTACGACGTCAGCCAAGCCACCCGTCTTGGAATAAGGAACGCCCTCGGAAGCAACAAACGCGATGTGCATCAGTGCGGAACCTCCCGTATTGCGCAGTGTCCTCCTGCGCACGTTATGATGAAGGACGGATACGCTTCGGGATCCAAGGTCCGGCATGGGATCGCCATTAAGATGCACGGACCGACCAGTCAGTCTACTGCCCGAACTACAGAGGGTCAACGTGCCAAAAGCCGTATCTGCGCATCGTCCGCAAACCAAACCCAAATTGGGACAACACTTCCTCTCCGATGAGAGCGGCGCCCTCCGCATCGTGGAAGCTCTGGGGGATATTTCTCAGAGCACAGTCCTTGAGATCGGGCCGGGGCGAGGCATGCTCACGTCGCTGCTTGCACAAAAAGCGCGTCGGCTGATCGCCGTTGAATTGGACCGTGTTCTCGCTGCCCAGCTTCGCCTGAAATTCGGGATGCAGCGGAATGTTGAAGTCATCGAAGCGGATATCCTGGCGGTCGATATCGATTCGCTCTTTGGACCAAAACCCGGCCTCGGCCGCCCCGGCATCGACATTAAGCCGCAACCGGTCAAGGTCGTAGGCAATCTGCCGTACTACATCACTTCGGAGATCCTGCTGCGGCTATTCGATTTTTTCAAGTATTTCGAGACCATCGTCATCATGGTGCAGCGTGAGGTAGCCGACCGCATTGCAGCAGAACCCGGCAGCCGCGATTACGGCATGCTTTCTGCCACCGCGCAGCTGTACGCGCGAGTCGAACAATTGTTCAGTCTTCCCCCGGTTGCATTCGCCCCTCCGCCGAAAGTTCATTCGACGGTGCTGCGCTTGACGCTTGAACCGAAACAGGAACAGCTAGGAGTCGCCGGAGATGGGTTCATCGATTTCCTTCGACTCTCGTTTGGGCAAAAAAGAAAAACGCTGTGGAATAACCTTAAAGTGCAGTACGGGGAAGATACCCTAAAGCGCGCTCTTAGCGCGGCACATGTGAAGCCAACGGCTCGAGCTGAAACGCTCAGCCTGGAACAGAGCGCCGCGATTTATCACGCTCTACGTGCGTCGCAGGACCATCCGTAGCCGCGCTTCGAAAGGAGGCTCATGGCTACTGTCACGGTTCGTCATCCCGCCGTCGCTGGCCGATTCTATCCACGCAATCCTGACGATCTTCGCGCGGAAGTAGAAAACTATCTTCGTCTCTCAGAAACTGCGGCCCCGATCAAGGCGATCGGCTGTATCAGTCCGCACGCCGGATACATGTTCTCCGGCCACGTGGCCGGAGCCGTATTCGCCCGCATCGAAGTACCGCATCGCTGCTTTGTTCTTTGCCCGAACCACACGGGCATGGGGCGACAGCTGGCGGTGATGAGCGAAGGAGCGTGGGAAACGCCGCTGGGCCTCGTGCCGGTCGATCACGAACTTGCCGCCGCCTTGCGAGCCAATTTCCCCGCATTGCATGACGATTTTGCGGCGCATCGCGTGGAGCATGCTGTGGAGGTGGAACTTCCCTTTCTGCAAACGCGGCAGCCGCGATTGACGTTTGTGCCCATCGCTCTCGGAACCAGGCAGTTTGAGGTATTAGATCAACTTGGCAGAGCGCTCGCCGAAGTAGTGGCGAAGCAGCCCGATCCGATCTTGATTGTGGCCTCCAGCGATATGAACCATTATCAGTCCGACGCCGTGACCCGGGCGAAAGACCAAAAGGCCATCGAGCGCATTCTCAGCCTGGACCCTGCAGGGCTTTACGAAGTAGTCGTTCAACAGGACATCAGCATGTGTGGCCTCGCTCCCGCGGTCGCGATGCTAACGGCAGCGCGACATCTCGGGGCAATATCGGCAGAGCTCGTCAGGTACGCCACATCGGGAGATATTTCCGGGGACCGGGCCATGGTCGTCGGGTACGCCGGAATGGTGGTCAGTTAGTACTCAGCGGAAAGTCCTTGCTAAGCGCCTGGGCGGATCACCATAATGCGGCCCAGGTCCCGCCCGCCTGCGCGTCTCAAATCCAAGAAAACCGGACAAAACCCGGCGTTTTCGGCTTAGATCTGACATTCGATCAGGCACGACCGTAACTTTTTCGGCCCCGGTTACCCCGTTACGCTTCTGAGAGTTGCTCGGGGAGGACTGTCGATGGATGGTCGGTACTGGCTATGGATCGGCGCTCGCCTGCTCGTCGGAGCGGTGATTGTCGCCTGGGCGGTAAGCTATCTCGGCACCGGCAGCGGAGAAAAGGAATTCCAGAAGACGCTCGACGCCATGAAGCAGGTGCATAGCTTCCGCATGTCGTACACCGCATCGCCCGTTAGCACTGAGCATCGCGACATGCTCTGGGAACTCGACTGCGACCGCGACCTGCTCCACCATCACATGCACCTGCAGCAAACCGATCCTCGCCCATTTGAAATGAGCCAGGATGAGACCGTCATTGCTGGGCGCGAGTACGGCCGCAAAGATGACGGGACATGGCTACCGTCGCACTATGGGACGGCTAGCGGCTCGGCTAAGGCATATTGCAACCGCATCGCGCAGGGTGTGGATTCCGGCCTGCTACCCCAGATCGCGACCATGATCAAGCGCGGCATCATTCAGAAAGGCGACAAGAAAACGGTGAACGGTGTCCGCTGTCGCGAGTGGTTGGTCACTTTAAAGGGCGGAATGAGCGGGCTGGAGCACGACACCGTCTGCCTTGGACTGGAAGATCACCTTCCCTACGAAATGACGGTTGATTGGGAACATTCGCATACCAGTTTTTCGGATTACAACGCTGCCCTCACTATCGACGTTCCTGATGCGGCGGTGCAACCTGCAAGCAGTACGACTGACGGCAACACTCAGTGATCCTGTACCGGAGGCCATGGTGATGGATAGTGCTGTAGCAAGACTTTCGAAGGTTCGCTGGAACTCCCTTCTGGTGCTCGGCGTCCTGGTGATCACTACGAGCTTGATCGCCGCGGCGCAGGGGGGATCTCTAGCCGATGCAGCGCGGCAGGCACGCGCACAAAAGCAAGCTGGATCACCGGCAGGCCAGGCCCAGAAAATTGCCGATCAATTGTCGGAAGACCAGAATGACAAAGATGCTCCCGCCGGTTTCGCGAGTTACAACGCAGGGAGCTATAAGCTGGTGGTGCCGGCTCCGTATAGGGTGAGTGGTCACGATAGTGCTGGGGTAGTGCTTTCCGGTCCCAGCGTCGGGACGGCCGTACCCATGGTGCTGGTTGGCGATCCTTTAGTCTTGCACGCAGCCGGCGAGGAGGCCTTTCACGATACGGCAAATCAATTTGTGCGCCCTTACGCGCCATCCGCGACCTGTGCGCAAGCGACGGTAGCCCACCAGGGTGCATACCAGTGCAGCTTAGCCGGAGCGAATGTGCTGGGCCATCTTGTGAGTGGAAGTGCAGTGCTTGTGCACATTTCCGACACGGTTTATCCGGTGATTTGCGGCGCTTCCGGTGATAGCCGTGTGCGCGATACCTTGAATGACCCTCGATCCAGCTATGCACAGAAGGCGCAGGCGCGCCGCTTGCTGGATCAGGAAGAAGGGGCGATTCGCGAGATATCGAAAAAATGTGAAGCCGTATACGCTTCCCTTCGTGTCGTGCCCAACGCAGGCATGCAGGGCGAAGCCAAATCGGCTGCCCCGGCGCCCAACGTTGAAGAAAAGCCCGTCATTACGGCTGGACTGCAGCCGCGGAGCACGATTCCGGCGGGCTTGAAGGTCCACGCTTTCAACTATTGCAGGAGCCGCAACGAATGTTGGGATGCTTCTGTGCTCGTGCCCAGTGCAGCCACTCTCGTCAGTTCCGACTGCAATCAGTACGTCTTCGAAATCAAGGTTAAAGGACAACCGTTTCTGTTGATGACCGGTTCGGAAGGCGGTGATGGTTGCGAAGGTCGCCGTCCCGATGACCCTGGCCGGGTCCGGTGGCAGCAACTGGTAGCACCGGAAAATCAGCGCGCGCCTGGCACATCATCCACGGTGAGCGACCAACAAGGCGTGCTGGATGGCAAACCTGCCATCGTAACCGAGATCAAATTCCGCAAGGGACTCACGGAGTGGATCGGCAAACGTGCGGAGGTTCAAAGTAATGGAGTCCCCCTCGTCGTAGGATGCATGGCCGAAGAGGACCACTTCAACGACGGCGATGATATGTGCACAAACTTGATCGGATCGTTGCGATTGCCATGAGCCATCGGCGTGCTCTGCGTGCATGGCTGGGATTGTTCCCAGCCTTGTTGCTGGCCTTCGCTTATGCCCAGGAATCGGGTGACCAGGGCGCTGCCTTGGGCGATATCGCGCGGCAAAGCCGGGCAGAACACTCCTCCCACGATGCGAAACCCAGCAAGGCTCAGGATCTCGCCGACGAGATGCAACGCGAGCAGGAGGAATCTGAAAACGCGCCCACCGGGTACAAGAGCTACAACGCCGGTGATTATCGGCTCTTTGTTCCTTTCCCCTTCAGCCTCGAAGGCCGCGAAAACGGCGGACCAGTGTTGCTGGGCTCCCAGCTTGGAGTGACGAACACGGAAGTCATGGCGGGTAGCCCCATCCCGCTGCCCGGCACACTCACAGACGCGGAGCTCATCTATCTTGCGCGCCAACTCGCGTCGCAGCATGGCCAGTACCCCGCCTGTTCCGTCGCAAAGCGCGGCGAGCGCAAGGCGGTCCGCTGCTACTGGAACGGCACCCCAACCCTGCTCGGGCATCAAGTCTGGGGGACGATGGAATTTGTGGTCGGCTCGACAAGCCTGATTCCCGTGATGTGCGTCAGCCCGGATGAGTTCCAATGCCTCACGTACCAGAACGGCAGTTGGGGAGTCTGCAACAAACCCTATGCGACATGGGCCGAGGTCCAAAGAACGCGGGCCGATCTTGAGACTCGGTTCCGGGATGAAAGAACTACGGGGCAGGTGTGCGATCAGATCATCTATCCTTCGATTCATTTGAACGAAGACACTGTCGTCCATCCTGCGAACATCTCCGAGAAGAGCGCGAGAAGTGCCGTTGGCCCGGTGCTGCAGGACACCTCACTGGCCGTTCCCGGAACACCGTCACAGTCGCTGGGCGAGGTGGCCCGTCAAACTCGCCAGGCCGCGCGAGTTGAGCCTCAGGCAAAGCTCGACAGCTCGGAGGGCACCAGCCTGGCGCCGCCGGGCTTCCAACCTTTCTCGATTCAGTTTTGCTTTCACCCACAGGCTTGCGGCGAAGCCTCGGTTGTGATTCCTGAAAAGTCTGAGGTCGTAACCCGCGTGAACGGCCAGTACATCTTCAAAGTTGCCCAAAACGGCAGCCCAGTTCTGCTTTACGCGGGCCCTGCGGATGTGAACGCCCCCTACCGCAGCCTGACCGATCTCGATTACATTCACATGCGCGATTTTGCCAATTCCAACGGATGGTCTCGGGAAAAACCGGATGGCGTCAGCACGCAGGAGTTGACCATCGAAGGCTTCCCTGCCCTGATGACGCGCTTCCGGTACCAGCGGGACCAGAAGACCTGGTGGATTGGCGAACGGGCTCTCATCGACTTACACGGTGCGCAATTCATGCTGGCGTGCACGGCTCCTGAAGAAAAATTTGCCGATGCAGAAGCGCTGTGCACCACGCTCGTCAATTCACTTCGATTCCCATGACGATCGCTCAATCAACCTGCTGTCGCGTTGGCTTTGTTATGGCGCTCATTCTCAGCGGTCCAGGCCTGTGGGCCCAGGATTCTCCCGGTCCAAGCCTGGGAGATCTGGCGAGGAAGACGCGCGCGGAGCGCTCGGCTCATGGACGCGTCAGCGGGAAACAACTGGTCGACCCGGAAGAGGGCGGCCCGGATACGACGGGCGTCTGGCGAATCCAGTTGTGCTCGCGCACGCCGTGCCACGAACTTTCGGTTACACTGCCAAAAACGCCGACCTGGAAACGCGCGTCCGAGCAACCGAGACCCGTGGTAATCCCTCTGGCGAGCGCGGCACAGGATCCGAATGCCACGATTCGCCTTTATAGCGCCGAATCTCTGGGACCGCTCTATACGCCAATCGACGGAGCAAAACGTGTCTTCCTGCAGGGCTGGTTCTCTCGCCCGGAATATTTCGGACAGAGTGCGCGGATTTTGCTCGACGAGCATGTTCAGGTCAATAGCGATCAAGCACTGATCAGTCATTTCTCCGTCATGAGTGGCACGACAACATATCGTGGAATAAGTGTTGTTGTCGGGAACGGAAGCGGAAATTATGGGTTTGCCTGTGTGTTCCGGGAGCAGGACGCTGACGCGGCCAACAGTATCTGCGATGCCATCATCAAGTCGGCCCACAGCGAACCGCTGGAACCAGGAGTGCGCCCCAAATATCCGATGTACAGAAAGCCTCCCCAGTACTACCCCGAAGACGATCCTCCGGAGGACTCCCCCCGCGAGGACGATCCTGAATGATCGGAGAGGGCCGCGCATGAAAACCAAAATTCCGGCGTCCGTCGCCGCTATCTTGGTTCTGGTTTTCGCAAATCTGCCAACCATGATTGGGCAGGCTCGCCCATCGAAGGAACCTCCGAAAGAACTGTTGCGAGCCGAGGTAAAGCCCGGTGAGGTCCTGCGCTACGAACTGGAAGCTGCGGGATCGTTTCTTCCAGTAGCTGACGCCAGTGGTGCCATTCTGACGCCGCCTCGTGGACCTTGCGATTACTCCATGTCCGCCATTGTCACGCTGCGCCCGCAGGGACCCGATAACAATGGAAACACTCCGGTGGAGGCGCGCTATAGCGAGACCCGGCTAAATAGCGTGCGCTGCGCCATGTTCTCTCCATCAGATTTTCAGAAGCGGCTTGCGGTACTCGAGGCGACACCAGTGATGTTCCGGGTGGGGCCGCACGGAGAAACCGCGATGCGCCACGATCAGGATGGATACTTCAAGTACTGGGATGGGGGCGATCTGCTACGCAAGGTGACCCAGGACCTGCTACAGACGGAGTTCTCGCCCCAGGCCGTCGCGGAAGGCGAGTCCTGGAAGCCACGAGGGCAATTCGCATACTCGCACGATCGCGCCCTGAAAGATCTCGAACTGAGCGGGGCCGACCTGCGTTTCCGCAATCTGGTTCAGGTAGATGGCAAGTCCTGCGCATGGGTTACGTCGCAATACGTGTTCTCGCCGATTGATTTGCCGGCAGCAGCCACGGAAAACGGTGGCCGGGTTGTCCCCGATGCAGGAAACAACGCGGTCGCAGCGGTGCTGCGTATCTCACTGCTACTGGACCCGGCCAGCCAGCACGTAGCGTGGCTCCATCGCTCACAGACGATCGATAATAAGCTGACGCTGGCCTCGCCCTGGGACGACAACGATCCAAGCGATCCGCCTGGATCGGATGCCCCCGACGGACAGAATCCCATGCCCGATCTTTCCAGCATGCGGTCTGACAGACCCGGGCGTTACCCGTTTATGACATTCCACCTGCAAGAGGAAGCGCGAGCGCGGCTCTTGCCGGGCGAAGGAGCGGCAGAGTGGTTGGCGGCTCTGAAGCACTTTGAAGCCACACCCGAACCGGCGACTGGCACTCCTCCTATGCCGATCAATAAGACCCTACTACCGAGTCCTATCCAGCAGGCCGCAAAGCCGGCCGTGGTGCATCACACTCCGCGCGTTGTGGTTGATTCGGACTCGCTGGTGCCAACCCCCACCGGCTTTACGCGGTACGAAAAGGCCCTCTGCCGCGACGCCTGGTTCTGCGCGAACGCCTCGGTGGCCATGCCCGGTGAAATCGAGATCATGGAAGACACTCCCCTGCACACGGTCTACCTGGCGCGAGCAGGCGGTTCGCAGTTAAGCATTTCTGTAGGTCCTGCGCTCGATCGCCTCCACCACGGTCTCACGGACGAGGAAGAACTGCATAAGCAGGCTGAGTATTACTTAGCGAACTACGTTTGGCTTGCCGCAAAGCCCGGAATCGCCACAAGCTACGCGAGCGCCACACTCGATGGATATCCGGGCGTCATAATTGCGTTCAAAGCCACGCAGAGAGACATGGCCAACGTTCAGGGCGCACTGGGATTGCTTTTGACCCCCTGGGGGAAAACGGTCCCTATCAGCTGCAGTTCGGATGTTGGCATGACCGAGACTCTTCATGGGGTTTGCGAAAAGGTAATCACTTCGATAACTGTGCGGCGTTAAGTTCGAGCGAAACAAAAAAACCCGCTCCTTTACAAGAAGCGGGTTCGTGAATTCCTGACCGAAATCCTAGCGGTGAGGGGATCCCCCTCCGCCGGACATATGCCCGCCGCCCGCAGATCCCATGGGTGAAGAAGGAGCGCTGCGGCCGGAAGCGCCACCGCCCTGCGCGCGTGCCGACCCGCTATAGCCCGCGTTGCTGGACCCACGAACGCCAGTGAATTGCGGAGACGGGCGCACCTCGGCAAACCCGGACTTCGCTACCTGATGATTCAGGTGTCCAAGATTGTTGACGGATCCGCGTGGAATGCCCAGTCCGGCGGATCCGGAGTTCACCACCATTCGCGAGGCCATCCGCGAGTTCATCGTGGACAGCGTTGTAGCCCTTCCAACCGTGACCGTTTTGACCGAACCGGCAGGAGGCACCAGCGTATGAGGCGTGGCCAATGTGGTAGCCGTGTAGTGGGGTACCGTCAGCCAAGTGTTCCAGCCGCCCGGTTGCCACATCCATCCGAAATTGGGGACAAACATCCAGTTTCCATAACGGTAAGGCAGCCACCCCCACGGATAGGCCGAGGCGAACATGTAACCGAAGCCGGGATAAAATCCCCAGGCGCCGTCCATGAACGGATCCCAACCGGCTCCCACAAAGTAGGGTTGCCACATCATCCCGTAGCCAGCGACAGGCGTGAAAGCGCCGTAGTAATTGAGATCGCTCAGGCCGTACCCATAGGGGGAGGTGTAGGTCTTCTTAGCGTATTGGTCGTGATAGGAAACGGATTCCTTGTCCCAGGAGTCAAACGGCTCCTCGGCGATTTTGCTGGCAAGGGTCGACTTGTCGTTATCCGAGGGGTCGAAGCTAGCGGTTTTCTTCTTCTCGACCGACAACGTGCCGGATGGACCCTCAACGTTCACATCACCCTTGAACACCGCCACATCGGCCTTTTGCGGCCACGCATCGACCCGGAAATGAGCGGCATGGTTCAACGCCACCTTTTCTCGGGCAAAATTCAGGTTCAGCTCGTCCTTGCCGATCCAGTTGACATAAGCCATTCCTTCCACCAGTTCCACCGTGGAGGCACGTTGACCCGATTCCTGAAGGGACAGCTCCGGAAAATGAACTGTAGTGTTCGGTGTCAGACGTAAAGTGCTACCGTCCTCGAACTCGACCTCGGCTCTACCGGTCGCACCGGTCTTCAGCTGGGTTCCCTGCGTAACCGGCAAGTTTAGAAATGCATTTTCGAACCCAAGTCCCGTGTTCTTGTCGATTTGGACCGAGCCTTTAACATCGCTGAGGCGGACAATGCGAGCTTGTGAACCAGCAAAAGCGGGTACAGTCAATGCAAAGGCTAAGGCGGTAAGACCAAGTGCGGATACAAAGCGGGTAGACATCGGAGGGGCCCCCCTGAGATCTTCTGAGGGTATTAGAGCACGTTTTCAGGGGCGGAGTTGTAAAAGTTCCTTCACGAGAACGGGTTCGAAAGGGCTGTGGCCCGGCGGACAAGGCCGAAACACAAGAAGATCATTGACTGCCGGTGGGCGACTTAGAGATGTCCATAATCCGCAGGGCCCGTGCTCGGATGACATTCATCACGGCCGGGTCGTCATAGATCTTCTGCAGAATCGGCTTCACTGCATCCAGTTCCGATAATTCGCCCCTGCGCGCCTGATCTTCCATGCTCTTGAGCTCGTCGTCTAGAGCAAGTTTCTGGTACCGGTGTTCGTGACTGAGGCGGCGGCCATATTCAAGGGTGGACGCCAGACTCTGAAATAGAGTGGTCAGCTGCTGAATGGCAGGCTGGGCCGAGTAGTTGTATTGCGCGGCATTTTGATGCTCGCCATCGCTATACACAAGCTTCTTGGCTCCCGTAAACGCCAGCTTGCGATTGCCTGAATCTACCTTCCCTGAGAAGTACTTGGCCTCGGCCGCCAATTGAAAAATCAGAGCTCGGGTCGGCTCGGTCAGGTTGAACTCAAAAGCGTAGACATCGCGGTCTTCCGATTCGGCGGAGATTCGCGCCGAACACTCATATTTCACATGCCCATCCGGTCCGACCGAAATCGAGTAGTGCTCCGGATCAGAGTTCGGGAAATCGAGTGAAAATGTCACCGTGCCGTTCGCGGCAGCATGTACCACCGAGAAACTGCCGACCAGGATCAGCGACGCTATCGTTAACGCAGCGCTAACGCCAGAAACAGCGGTCCGCCGGGAAGGTGCGAGGATTTTATGTAGGGGTGCCGACATAGGAACCGGCCCTGGATCAGCTACTCCGATTATGCCAAAAAAACTCAGCTGTGCGGGTTCAATGTGTCAGAGCTCGTTGCCGTTTCAGAGTTGCTGAGGTATGTAGATGGCAGATCGCGATCGCAAGCGCATCAGACGCGTCCATCGGCTCGGGCTTGCTCGACAGGTCCAGTAAGCGGACCACCATTTGCTGTACCTGTTGCTTCTCTGCCCGTCCATAACCGACTACTGACGATTTGATGGTGAGTGGAGAATACTCAGCGACCTCGAGTCCGGCAGTAGCTGCCGCTAGCATCGCAACGCCACGCACCTGCCCTAGTTTCAAGGCCGACTTGGCGTTCAACGCATAGAAGACATCCTCGATGGCGACTTCGTCCGGCTGATAATCCGAAATAATCTGGCCAAGCTCGCTATAAATGCGGGCCAAACGAACCGGAAGGGTTTCGCGCGTCGAAAGCTTGATGGCTCCGCAACTCAGACAGGCAAGCTTCCGACCCAATAGCATTTCGACCACGCCGTAACCCGTGTACTCACCACCGCAGTCAATCCCGAGGACTCGCATGTGAATGTCAGTGTAACGCGTTAGGTGCGCCACCCGTGCGGCGAAAGAGTTAACTGAAGCTAGACCGACGTGCGAATACTGGCTTCAGACGACCTGGACGGACCAAACGCCAGGTCACAAATACGCATGCCGACATCGCAATTACAGAGAATTGCACGTGCACCCATCGGACAACCGGGCTGAGCAGAGGCAGCAGAAAAATCAGATACCAAAGGGTACTCACTGTTCTGACCGGGGAGGCGGCAGGGTGCACCGCGATCCAATCCGCGGTGAGAAGAAATGCGGGAACCAGGATGACCAGGTCGTAGACGGTCAGATGCGGAGCGGCCAAGACCGTCGCCAGGAGCAATCCGGAATAGCGCAGGGCTAGAGGAGCAGATTCTTTTCGCTTCCACAGATCGACCGTGAATCCCAGGACAAGCACAGCACTGGCAACCCATAACAACTCCGCCACGTTACCCCATGGAATCAATAAAGCCCAAAAAGTACGCAGCGAGTGCGTTTGATAGGGCCGGGGCTCGAGCCAGCGCAATTCGAACCGGACATTGCCAAGCACTGAAAGCCAGCGCAGCAGCGGCGCCCGACCGAAATACAGAACGCCGACGATCAACTGTGCCGAAGCTGCGACAACCGCCGCCCCAACGACTTTCCACGCGCCGATCGCAACGAACACGACAGCGGCTGCAACCGCTAGTTGCGGCTTGAATACCAGGCATCCCAAGGCACAACCCGCCCAGACGTCCCGTCCCTTTTTCAGCATAAGAAATGCCGCAGTGAAACAGACCAGTGCCAATGCTGAGGTTTGGCCCCAGGCTATGAGGTGAAAGAACGCAGGAAATGCAATGGCTGCCAGGACGATTGTGGCTCTGTATGACTTCAGGTTCGGGCATGCCCGCCAGATGCCGTAACAACAGAGTCCATAAAGGAATGCAGTTAAAGACCACCACGCTGCTAATGCGTGGCCGTAGCGCAGACCTGCAAAGGGTGCAAAAAAGAGCGAGACTTGGGGAGGGTAAAGAGGCAGATACCGCCTTCCTGCGGCCTGCGGCACATGCCCCGCTACCCAGGCAGAGGCTGCGTTCATGTCGTACAGGTCCGCTCCGCGGTGCGCGGCCGCGAAGGATCCTATGGTGTAGAAGTGCAAGAAGTCTGTTCCCTTGAGGTTCCCGCTTCGGTCAAACAGTCCAGGGGTAGACAAATTCCAGAGGTAAAGAGACCACAAGCAGGCGCCGAGCAGGACGGCATGCGCGCGGATACGCCTAGCATTCACCCACCCCTGACTACCGTGACCGGCAGCTGAGGAGCCGCGCGTAGGCTGAGCGACCGCATCCATGATCAATGATGACCGAGGCTAGTTTCAGTTCGCCAAGGGCTGCAACTCCGGTTTGGCAGCGTCGGGATAAACGACCCAGACATGTCTATCCCTGAAATAGTCCAACAACTCCTGATTCTGTTCCCCCATATCCCGCGCCCACACCACCTTGGCGGAATCGATATCGGCCCGGTTGTACACCCACTCCTCATTGGGACCATGGTCCGGAGCGTAACGAACAATCACGAGGTGAGTTCCGGGCAGAGCCCGGAGCTGCTTCAACATGGCTGCTCTCTCCAGGTTCCCCCGCGGCCACGCCGGCTCGATGCGAGTTCCGGTAGCCACGGCAGAAAGTCGGAGGAGGATCATTGCCACGCAGAGCATCGGCACTGCGCGGACCAGAGCCGCTCCGACAGGCTGATCTTTCCACCGCCACTGGCGTAGGTGCCTCATGCATTGCACCAGAACAAGAAAGAACAGGCAGGTCGCCGGCGCGATGTAATGGGCAGATGTCCAGACCTCGAGCACAATGCCCACGATTACGGCCGCTCCCACTATCAGAGGAAATCGCATTCGACGATCACGCAGGATACAGGGGAACGCCAGCAGTGGAACGGTGAAGATAGGACCGCAATACAGCAGCCACGGCTGCGGAACCTTCCTCAGAAGCCGTTCTAACAGCCCCAATGGCGTCCGCCCCAGTTCATAGTCCTGAATCTCGAAACCGGTGTAAAAGCGGCGCATCACGTCGTACCGGTATACGGGCTCCTGCCGGGCCTTCTGCCAGACAAAATAGGGCGCGACAGCGTAAGTTGTTCGATTCACCTGATACGGCATGGTGAAGGCGTTACCGGTGACCTTTTTGAAGTAGTGGGCCGTAGTCAAACCGAATATTCCGAACAGCAGAAACAGCGGAATGACCACTCTGCCCACAACGATCGGCACGGCGATTCTTCTCTGCGTGAATAACCACAAGATTAGAGCGATGGCGATCGGCAGGCAAAAGACAAAGCCCTCATACGGCCGCGTGTTGGCCAGAACGGCGGCGCCAAGGCCCATAGCCACCGCGTTACCCAGATTCGCCCTCCGTTCCAGGCGCGGAAAAGCGCCCAGCACCAGCGCTCCCCCCAGGGCTGCCAAAGAACCGCAGAAATAGCTGTTCATCCAGTAGCTCAAAAGGCCGATTCGCAGAGCGACGAGGACTGCCCCGAAGAAAGCCCATCCTGGAGGAACCCAGGCCTGCAGCATCCAGCAGATGGCAGCACACATCCCCCCGGTTGCGATCAGCTGGCCTATCCAGGGATGGCCCAACAATTGGCCCGCGGCGAGAATAAGCCCCTGACCTGGCGGATACATCGACATGTACGTCGGATGCCAGATGATATGGAAACTCTCAAAGTGCGCCCACATCGGGTGCGTCGGATTTGTGATTCTCCCGTGAGCGAAGGTGTCGGCGGCGAGCAGAAAACTGTATTCATCGTGCCACCGCGGCTCGGGCACACCCAACAAGGGAAGAAGCGCAAGCCTCAGCAGGATGACGCCCGCACCCACTACAAGAATGGCGAGATGCCTCCGCCGCGCTAGCCTGCCAAAAGCCTGCTCGATGGTTTGGAATGTGTGCGATGCTCCACGCACCGCCCGGCGAGACCGGAGAAAGACCAGCAGGCACACTACCACGACCAGCAGCAGTTCCAGGATTGCCAGAAGGTTGGGCGCGATCCGGAGGAAAACGTTACGCATGATCTGAGGTGAGCACCTGCTGCGAACGACAAAGAAAACAGGCTACGCCTCCAGAAAGGGCGGAGGCTGAAGCCAAATCCTAGCTGGTTGCAGCTTCTTTGGCGCCGATTTCTTCGAATAAACCGTCCACGATCTGAATCATCTCGGCGTCGACCGTACGGTTTCGTGAGATGGCCTCTTTCAACGGGATCGAGACGATTCTGTTGGCGCGGAGCGCCGCCATGCACCCAAATTCACCGCGGTGCGCCATGTCGATCGCGCCAAGGCCGTATCGGGTAGCAAGAACCCGGTCAAATGCAGTGGGCGATCCGCCGCGCTGAATGTGCCCCAGCACCACAGCCCGGGTCTCAAACCCGGTGCGTTTCTCGATTTCCCGCGCAAGCGTATTTGCCATTCCTCCCAGTCTGGCGTGCCCGAATTCGTCTTTGCCCATATCCTGGACGACCATCGTGCTGCCGGTCTCGGCAAATTTGGCTCCCTCCGCCACCACTACGATTGAGAAATAGCGACCCCGTCCATGACGCTGGCGGATGGACTCGGCCACCTTATCCACATCGAAGCGTCGCTCGGGAATCAGAATCGCGTCCGCACCGCCGGCGATGCCGCTGTACAGGGCGATCCAGCCCGCATCCCTGCCCATCACCTCCACCACCATCACGCGATTGTGCGCCTCTGCGGTCGTGTGAACGCGGTCGATCGCCTCGCAAGCGATGTTGCAGGCGGTATCGAATCCAAAGGTGTAATCCGTGCCGCCCAGATCGTTGTCGATGGTTTTGGGCACACCCAGGACCTTAACCCCATTTTCGTGCAACTTCTGCGCTACCGAAAGCGTGTCGTCTCCGCCAATCGCGATGAGAGCATCAAGCTTGTGCTTGCTGATTGTGGCAAGGCAACGCTGCACGCCGTCCGGCCGTTTGGAAGGATTGGTGCGCGAAGTTCGCAGGATAGTCCCGCCCCTCGGCAGGATGCCGCTGACCGCATCCAGATCAAGAACCATGCTGTTGTCCTCGATCAGGCCTCGCCAGCCCTCGAGGTATCCCACAAACTCATCGCGATAGTGAAAGATGCCCTTGCGAACTACGGCCCGGATCACTGCATTCAGACCCGGACAGTCGCCACCACCCGTCAACATCCCGATTTTCATCGTTTACTCCTAAGTTATCGTTCGCAATTGATCCTGGAATGCACCCCGGGCAGAGGCAAGACGAAGGGCCCCGAAACGCAGGAGTGACAGTCGTTCGGATGCAATAGAGTAACACTAAACGACCGGGCGGAAGGCGGATCTTCCACCAGAAAATCGTTTCAGTAAGCGGGTTTTTCGGCCTCGACGTAGTGCCGCTTTAGGCTTCAGTATTCATGCCAAAGAGGAAAGCGAGCGCTTCGGGGAAACGGCGTGCCCACGCGGATTCGTGGTGAGTACCGCCATCTTCGATGACGAGCCGAAACCGCCTCTCGTCGAGTCCGCCCCGCCGGAAAATCCCAGCGAGTTCCCGCACGTCATCAACGACGCTGCGGTCGCGATCAGCCCGTCCGGCTTCGGCCGTTCCCGTTGCCAGAAAAATGCGATCGGGCCATCGTTTCACGGCTCGACTCTCCCGGATGATCTGTCGGTTAGACGCCCAGAGTGAAGGGCTTTCCAGCAGTAGGCCCCCGATAAGCCCAGGCCGGACCATAGCGGTATACAGCGCGATCAAAGCTCCCAGCGATGATCCGCCCAACCCGGTATTCTCCATGCCGCCGGCGACTCGATAATTCCTCCCGATAAAAGGCATGACCTCCTTGGTGAGGAAGTCAGGATAGCGGCTGCCGCGCACCCGCATCGTCACCGGATAAAGCGATCGGTGGGGCATATATTCGCGAATCCGCTCCTTCCCTGCATTGTCGATGCCAACGATGATCATGGGCGGAATCGCACTTTCCCGGATCAAGCGATCCGCAGTCTCGTCCACTTGCCACTCCACGCCGTTGAACGCGGACGATGGCTCAAACAAATTCTGACCATCGTTCAGATACAAGACAGGGTACCGCCGCACAGAGTTTTCCGGATCGCTGTAGCCCGGAGGCAGCCATACACGCAGGAAGCGGTTGTTCCGAAAGATGCGACTCTGAAACTGGTGAAGACGGAGGTCCCCGGTCGCGTTGGTGGCCTGAATGAAACCCGCTGCAGACGCATGCTGGTTTTCGATGATCTGGATTTCTTCCATTCAGGAGAACTTCATTCCGGGATTAGATCGGCTCAGGCAATGAACCACTTCTTAGTTTCACGACTAAGGCCAATATGGCTATGAAGAAAATCAAAATCTGGGAAATCACACACAGGATGCACCAGGTCTGGAGAACGTGTGCCTCAACATAAGTCAGGTAAGCCGCAAAAGCCAGTCCAGCAAATGCGGCTAGCAGCAACTGGATTGGGGTGTGCGGCCGGCTTCTCCACCATGTCGACAGCAGGAACAACACCGCATAACCCGCCACGCCGATCCCGGCCACCGGGATTCCGACGATAGTCGAGTACTCACTGCGGTTCACAATGTCGCAATTGAACTGCTGGTTGAAGTCGCAGAACTGGGTAGCGGACTTGGCGTAATGACGCTGCAAAGAAATGCCCGAGACCGCCATTCCCCCTACGGCGAGAATAGCGATGAGGATAAATAAAACCCTGTTGCGTAACTCCGCCCCGGCCATCATCACGGAAGGCGGCATCCCGTTTTATCGCTCAACGCATCCAGCGATAAAACTCCTTCTTTCGGCTGTTCATTGTCGAACTGCCAGCTCGGAAAAAGCTTCACTCCGGCGATCTTGCATGCATCGGCCATCTGGTTGGACCCCTTGATGGCGCACTCTACGTAAGGCACGTAATGAAAAGACTCCCCGAACATCTGCTTCTGCTCGATGCAGTGCGGACACCAGTAAAGCCCGTACATCCTGGCATTCTTGGAGGCCAGGCATTTGGCGAAGCTGTCATACCGGTGCGTCTTGCGATACCAGCCGCCCAGGTAGGCGAGGACAAATAGCAGCACAATACCCGCCCACTTCAGGTATTTGCCCATCTTGCCTTCGGGCACAGCCTCGCGTTCCTGCTTCCGATTTCGTCTTTCCTGTGACATGTCCAGTTTTATATCACGGGCACTAGGCCACGACTCGTAACGCCCCGGGCAAGACATCGATTTCCGTACAGTGAATACTCAGCACTTCCCCGTCGATCATTACGTCGACGGGGGCATCCAGTTCGAACTCAACGCGTCCCGTGGATTTTCGCTCCGCGAGCGGGTGGCGAACGTGGGTGCCGTCATAAAGTGTCGGCAGATTCCGGATCAGGCCCAGGCGCCCGATCGGTCCCCAACGAACATATTCGATCCGCCCATCATCCACCTGCGCATCCGGCGCGATCATCATGGTCCCTCCCGTGAACTTGCTGTTGCTGAACGTAAGGAAGAGGCAGGATCTCTTGTCGACGGCTGCTGCTCGTTCCGCTCGTACCGGAAACGGCCTTCGTTTGAAGCGCGCCAAAGTCAGGAAGATTGAGATAATGTAGCCCAGTTCGCCCCAACCGCTGAACCGGCGATGGCGCAGCGTGGCTACATCTGCAGAAAAACCCATGCTAAGGAGATTGATGTAATAGAGCACTCCATCGCGGTGTTTC
>Ga0335070_10003231_pt1 | contig 18964 bp, 17 predicted proteins | sample Lox_Sample_13_FD_206722 | JGI IMG/M metagenome (GOLD analysis project Ga0335070, IMG submission 206722) | Soil microbial communities from Loxahatchee National Wildlife Refuge, Florida, United States - Lox_Sample_1.3 | ecosystem: Environmental > Terrestrial > Soil > Wetlands | place: USA... | reverse complement strand
ATTCTTGAGCACCTCGCGGAGCTCGGGCGAGGGAATGTCGAGCGGCTCCTTGCCGTCGCGCCGGCGCAGATAGGGATGCACCATGTCGCCCTGGATCGGCCCGGGGCGCACGATCGCGACCTCGACGACGAGGTCGTAGAACTTTCGCGGCTTGAGGCGCGGCAGCATGCTGAGCTGGGCGCGGCTCTCGACCTGGAACACGCCGATGGCGTCGGCGCGGCACAGCATGTCGTAGACGGCCGGATCCTCCTGCGGCACCGAGGCCAGCGTGTAGCGCGGCCCGCCCTGTTGCTCGATGAGCTGGAACGACTTGCGGATGCAGGTCAGCATGCCGAGGGCGAGCACGTCGATCTTGAACATGCCGACGATGTCGAGATCGTCCTTGTCCCATTCGATGACGGTGCGGTCCGCCATGGCCGCGTTCTCGATCGGCACGACCTCGCTGAGCGGCGCGCGGGTGATGACGAAGCCGCCGACATGCTGCGACAGATGGCGCGGGAAGCCGATCAGCGTCGTCGCCAGATCGATGGTCAGGCGCAGCGAGCGATCCTCGGGATCGAGGCCGAGCTCGCGCACGTCTTCGTCGCCGACGCCCTCCTCGCTCCAGCCCCAGGACGTGCGCGCCAGCGCCGCCACCGTGTCGGGCGAGAGGCCCATGGCCTTGCCGACCTCGCGGATCGCCCGGCGCGAGCGGTAATGAATGACCGTCGCGGTCAGGCCGGCGCGGTCGCGGCCGTATTTCCAATAGATGTACTGGATGACCTCCTCGCGCCGCTCGTGCTCGAAATCGACGTCGATGTCGGGCGGCTCGTTGCGCGCGGCGCTGATGAAGCGCTCGAAGAGGAGGTCGATCTTGTCGGGATCGACCGCGGTGATGCCGAGGCAGAAGCACACCGCCGAATTGGCCGCCGAGCCGCGGCCCTGGCACAGGATGCGCTTGGCCTTGGCGAAGCGCACGATGTTGTGGACGGTGAGGAAATAGGGCGCGTAGTCGTGCTCGGCGATGAAGGCGAGCTCGCGCTCGATGCTGTGGCGTACTTTGTCGGGCACGACGGCGCCGTAATGCCGGCGCGCGCCGCGCCAGGCGCGGTGCGTCAGTTCCTCCTGCGGCGTGCGGCCCGACTTGCCGAGCTCGATCGGATATTCGTAGCGCAGCTCGTCGAGGCTGAAGCGGCAGCGCGCGGCGATCTCGACCGTGCGCGCCAGCGCCTCGGGATGGCGCCGGAACAGGCGCGCCATCTCGGCCGGCGGCTTGAGATGGCGCTCGGCATTGGCGTCGAGACGATGGCCCGCCTCGGCCACGGTGCAGCCCTCGCGGATCGAGGTCATGACGTCCTGCAGCAGGCGCCGCTCGGGCGCGTGATAGTGCACGTCGTTCGAGGCGACGAGCGGCGTGCCGCAGCTTTGCGCGAGCGCCGCCAGCGCGTCGATGCGCTCGATGTCGTCGCCGCGATAAAGGTGATGGGCGACGAGATAGCAGGCATCGGGAAAGGCGCGGCCGAATGCACGCAGCTCGCCGGCAAAACCGTCGTCGAGACGGTCAGGCGGCACGACCAGGATGATCTGCCCCGCGCCATAGGCGAGCACGTCGGCCTTGGTCAGCCGGCACTCGCCCTTCTCGACGCGCCTTTTGCCGAGCGTGAGCAGCTGCGCGAGCCGGCCATAGGCGGCGCGGTCGGTCGGCAGGCAGAGCAGGCTCGGCCCGTCGACCAGATCGAGCCGCGCGCCGACCACGAGCTGGAGGCCGCATTCCTTGGCGGCGATATGCGCGCGCACGACGCCGGCCAGCGTGTTGCGATCGGCGATGGCGATGGCGCGGTGGCCGAGCTCGCGGGCGGCGAGCACCAGCTCGGCCGGATGCGAGGCGCCGCAGAGGAAGCTGAAATTGCTGCTGACTTGAAGCTCGGCGTAGTCGGTCATCGCCGGCTCACGCGAACAGGCCATGGACGAACCAGCGCGGCGTTTCGTCCCCGCCATAGAGCCCCGCGCGGAACAGCCAGAAACGGCGGCCGCGCGCGTCCTCGACGCCGTAATAGTCGCGCGTCGCCATATCGTCGCGCCACCATTCGGCGGCGATGCGCTCGGGCCCGCGGGCGCGCGCCACGCGATGGGCGGCGCGGTGGCGGCGGAACTGCACCGGCGGATCGTCGGGCACCGGCGCCACCGCCTCGATCGGCTCGGGGTGGATGAGCAGGCGCACCGGCCGCGGCCGGTCGGCCGGCCAGGTCGCGTCCTCGGTCGCTTCGGCCGCGGCGACGCGCCGGACCGCGCGCTCGGGGATGTGGCTGGCATGGGGCACGAGGCGCCGCACCCGGCCGGGACCGAGCCGCGCCTCGAGGGTGTCGAACAGCTGGCCGAGCTCGAGCGCGCCCTGGGCGTCGCCGGTGCGCGCCGCGCCGCTCTGCGGCAGAAGGCGCTGGGCCGGTGCCAGCGGCTCGACCGCCTCGGCCGCGAGCGTCAGCGTTTCGATGCCGAAGCCGGCGTCGAGCCCGGCGAGCGGCTCGGCGAACAGGCGGAAGAGATGCGCCGGATCGCGGCTCGCCGCATGGGTGCCGACGACGAGCTCGGCGACGGAAGCGTCGCTGCGGCAGGCGACGAGGCGCAGCCGGCGCACGCCGAGCCGTTCGGCGAGCAGCCGCGCGGCGAGGCCGTCGAGCAACTCGCGCAGGCGCGCGGCGATGCCGGCCGGCTCGACCAGCGGCTCGGCGGCGTGATGGACGACGCGGTAGGGCACTACCGGCCGGCGCGGCGCGATCGGCTCGGCGACGAGGCCCAAGGCCTGATCGAGCCGGCGCACCGTATGCGCGCCGAGGCGCGCGCCGAACGCCGCGCGCGGCAGATCGTAGAGATCGCCGATGCGGCGCAGGCCGAGCCCGTCGAGCGTCGCCTGGCTCGCCGCATCGAGACGCAGCCCGGCGACCGGCAAAGGCGCGAGCCGGTCGCGCTGCGCGCCGGGCGGCAGCGCCGGCGCGGCCGGATCGCCGAAGCGCGCCCAGGCCCAGGCGGCGCCCGGCGTGTCGGCGACCGCAGCGCGTGCGGCATAGCCGGCGCGCGCCACGCGCTCGACCAGATCGGCGATCAGCGCCGCCTCGCCGCCCCAGAGATGGGCGCAGCCGGTGATGTCGAGCCAGACGCCGCCGCCGCTGCCCTCGGCGCCGCCGGGCGCGGCCCAGGGCGAGTAGCGGACGCACCAGTCGGCGAGGCCGGCGAGCGCCGCCGCATCCTCGGCCGGCGCAAATGGCTGGGCGTTGAGATCGGGGACCAGCGCGCGGCCGTCGGCCAAGGTCATGCCGGGGCGCAGGCCCTCGTCCTCGGCGGCGCGGTTGACCGCGACGACGAGCAACGTGCCGAGCTCGGCAATGACGGCGAGCGGCCTAGCGCGCCAGTCCGGCCGACGCCGCGACAATCGGTCGGTCGGCAGATCCGGCAGCCACAGCGAAACGATACGGCGTGCCGTCTCCGTCGAGACACCAGCGGTCGACATAGCCTGCTTCTCCCTGAAGACGTCCGCGGCAGCGCGCGAGGGTGAGGTGCCAGCGCGGCCGCCAGCCGGGCGACGCGCTTGGCGCCGCGGCGACCTGCCAGCCCGTGATCGCCGCGCTCGGCGCCGCCTCGGCCGCGCCGCGGGCGAGCACGAAGCCGGTCACGCCCGAGGCGCGCGCGGCGAGCTGCAGCCGGCGGCTGGCGACGAAATCGAGGGCGCCGCGCGGCTCGACCAGCACCCCGGCGAGGTCGCGGCAGCGCAGCGCGGTCTCCATGGCCCAGAGCGTCTCGGCCGGCCGGCGCGTCGCCGCCACCACCAGGCGCGCGGGCGCGAGCCCGAAGGCGGCGAGACCGGGGCCGTAGAGATCGTCGTCGGCGGTGATCCAGAGCACGGTGCCGCGCTCGGCGAGGCGGCCGAGCAGGAACGCGCCGAAGCCGGTCGCGGCGCCGTCCTCGGCCGGGCCGGCGATCTCGTGCAGGCAGCCGAGCGGCAGCCCGCCCCAGGGCAGCGCAGCGTCGACCGCGTCGATGCCGAGCGGCAGGACGCGCCCGCGCTCCGTCCCGGCGCCTTCGCCCCAGGGATCGGCGTGCACGAGATAGCGGCGCAGGCGCGCCAGCACCGCGTCGCGGCCCTCGGCGGGGGCGGGTCCGGCGGAGGGGAAATCGAGTCGGGACGACATGGCCCGAGCATAAGAACAAACAATGAACAATTCAAGCTTTCCGGCTCCGCCGGCTTTTGCGCCCTTCTACTCGTTTAAAGAGAAAATAGATTTCTATTTGCTTCTCACGCGAGCGCCCTCAACCCAGCGGCCTGCGCGTTTCGGCCGCGGGAACAGCCTTTGATGCCCTGTCGATGCCATGTCATAGTGCCGCAAAGACAAGCGGGATCAGGGCCCTCGCCCCTAAAACCTGCGGACCGTCTCACCACAGGGGGGCGCCTTGAGACTCCTGCTGCGATTCAGCGCGCTGATCGACGCGCTCAACAACGCCATCGGTCATGTCGTCTATTGGATGGTACTGATCGCCGTGCTGGTGAGCTCCGCCAACGCGACCATCCGCTACACCCTGGACACCAGCTCGAACGCCTGGCTCGAGGTCCAGTGGTATCTATTCTCGGCCGTCTTCCTCTTGTGCTCGGGCTACACCCTGCTGCGCAACGAGCACGTCCGCATCGATATTTTCTCGGCCCGACTGTCGCGGCGCACGCAGGCCTGGATCGACGTCATCGGCAACCTGCTGTTCCTGCTGCCGATGGCGATCATCATCATGTGGCTGTCCTGGCCGATGGTGGTCGACTCCTATGTCCGGCACGAAATCTCGGGCAATGCCGGCGGGCTCCTCCGCTGGCCGGTCAAGATCCTGATCCCGATCGGCTTCTTCCTGCTGATCCTGCAGGGCATCTCCGAGCTGATCAAACGCGTCGCCTTTCTGCTCCACCTGATCCCCGATCCGACCGAACGCCACCACGATCTTCATATCCAGCATCCGACGCCGGAGACGCCGGAATGACCGCGTTCCTGATCGAATACATGGCGCCGCTCATGTTCGCGGCGCTGGTCCTGATCATGCTGTTCGGCTTTCCGGTCGCCTTCTCGCTCGCCGCCAACGGCCTGTTCTTCGGCTTCCTCGGCATCGAGCTCGGCCTCCTGACGCCGGCCCTGCTCCAGGCCCTGCCCGACCGCGTGTTCGGCATCATGGCCAACGACACGCTGCTCGCCATTCCGTTCTTCACCTTCATGGGGCTGATCCTCGAGCGCAGCGGCATGGCCGAGGACCTGCTGGAAACCGTCGGCCAGCTGTTCGGCCCTGTCCGCGGCGGCCTGGCCTATGCCGTGATCTTCGTCGGCGCGCTGCTCGCCGCGACCACCGGCGTGGTCGCGGCCTCGGTCATCTCGATGGGCCTGATCTCGCTGCCGATCATGCTGCGCTACGGCTACGACCGGCGGCTCGCAACGGGCACCATCGCGGCATCGGGGACGCTCGCGCAGATCATCCCGCCGAGCCTCGTGCTCATCGTCATGGCCGACCAGCTCGGCCGCTCGGTCGGCGACATGTACGCCGGCGCGTTCATCCCGGGCTTCGTGCTCACGGCCCTCTATGCCGGCTATGTGCTGATGGTGACCATCTGGCGGCCGGAACGGGCGCCGGCGCTGCCGATCGAGGCGCGTACGCTGCGCGGCTTCATGCTGGCGCAGCGGGTCGTCTTCTCGCTTCTGCCGCCGCTGATCCTGATCTTCCTCGTGCTCGGCACCATCTTTCTCGGCATCGCGACGCCGACCGAGGGCGGCGCCATGGGCGCGACCGGCGCGCTGATTCTTGCGCTCCTCAACCGCCGCCTCGATTGGCAGCTCCTGCGCCAGGCGATGGACACGACGGCCAAGCTGTCGTCCTTCGTCATCTTCATCCTGATCGGCTCGACCGTGTTCACCCTCGTATTCCGCGCGGTCAACGGCGACCTCTGGGTCGAGCATCTCCTGACCAGCCTGCCGGGCGGCATCGTCGGCTTCCTTATCATCGTCAACCTCTTCGTCTTCTTCCTGGCGTTCTTCCTCGATTTCTTCGAGCTCGCCTTCATCGTCGTGCCGCTGCTCGGCCCGGTCGCCGAGAAGCTCGGCATCGACCTGATCTGGTTCGGCGTGCTGCTGGGCGTCAACATGCAGACGTCGTTCATGCATCCGCCCTTCGGCTTCGCCCTGTTCTATCTGCGCAGTGTCGCGCCGAAGGACGACTATGTCGACCGCGTCAGCGGCAAGCGGCTCGCCCGGGTGACCACGGGCCAGATCTATTGGGGCGCCGTGCCGTATGTGTGCATCCAGATCATCATGGTCGCGCTCGTCATCGCCTTTCCGCGGATGGTGCTCTATCCGCTCGAAACCGGCGGCAAGGGCGCGGGCACGAAGATCGAGATCCAGCTGCCGTCGACCGACGAGAACGAGCCGCCGCCGGTCTTCAAATAGGCGGCGCCGCGCGACGCAACGAAAGCGGACAAAAAAGAGCCCCGCCGAAGCGGGGCTCTTCCTTCGATCTCGCGATCGGGCCGGCGATCAGCCCTTCTTCTGCTGCAGGCCGGCCGTGAAGGTGAAGTTATCGTAGGTGTTCTCGGCGACGCGGAACCACAGGAATTCCTCGTCGCGGAACTTGCTCCACGAGTCGTAGACTTTCTTGAACTTCGGATTCTTGGCCGAGGTCTCGGCGTAGGTCTCCATCGCCGCCTTGTAGCAGGCCGCCATGACCTCGCGCGAGAATGGACGCAATTGCGTGCCGCCGCCGACCAGGCGATGCAGCGCCGCCGGATTCTGCGCGTCGTATTTCGCGACCATCGTCGCGTTCACCTCGGCGCAGGCCGCTTCCAGAACGTTCTGATAGTCCTTCGGCAGCGATTCCCAGGCCTTGAGATTGACGTAGGTCGTCAGCTGCGGCCCGCCTTCCCACCAGCCCGGATAGTAGTAGTACTTGGCGACCTTGTAGAAGCCGAGCTTCTCGTCGTCATAGGGGCCGACCCACTCGGCGGCGTCGATGGTGCCCTTCTCGAGCGCCGGATAGATGTCGCCGCCCGGGATCTGTTGCGGCACGACGCCGAGCTTGGTCAGCACCTGGCCGGCGAAGCCGCCGATGCGGAACTTCAGGCCCTTGAGGTCGGCGACCGTCTTGATCTCCTTGCGGAACCAGCCGCCCATCTGGGTGCCGGTATTGCCGCACGGGATCTGGTAGATGCCGTAGTCCTTGAAGAATTCGCGCATCAGGTCGATGCCGCCGCCGTAGTACATCCAGGCGTTCTGCTGGCGGGCGTTGAGGCCGAACGGGATGGCGCAGTCGAAGGCGAAGGTCGGGTCCTTGCCGACGAAATAGTAGCTGGCGGTATGGCCGCATTCGACGGTGCCGGCGCCCACGGCGTCCGCCACCTGGAAGGCCGGCACGATCTCGCCGCCGGCGAAGACGCGGATCTGGAACTTGTCGTTAGTCGCCGCCGCGACGCGTTTGGCCATCTGCTCGGCGCCGCCGAAGATCGTGTCCAGGCTCTTCGGGAAGCTCGACGCCAGGCGCCATTTGATTTCCGGCTGGCTCTGGGCGATGGCCGGCGCCGCGATGGCGCTGCCGGCAAGCCCGATGCCGGCGGTCTTCAGAAAGGAGCGTCTCTTGAGTGTCATGTCCTCCCCCGAGGTTGTGGCGGTTATCGTGGTTCTGACGGCATGAGCGTATCGCCCATTATGTCGATGATACACAAGCCACGGATTTTGGCTAGAGATCGCAGGCCGCGCCCTGGCGCCGCTTCCAGAGCCTTCAGAGGCTTTCGAGCAGGCGCGTGACGCGCGCCTCGGCCAGCGCCGCGGCCGCCGCGTCATAGGTCGGGCGGACCGGGTTGAAGAAGGAGTGGCCGATGCCGGGATAGAGCAGCGTCTCGATCCGGGGATTGGCGCGGACCGCCGCGGCGACCGCCTCGATCTCGGCGGCCGGCACGTGCTGGTCGTCCAGGCCGTAGTGCAGCTGCACCGGACAGGCGACGGCGGCGACCTCGTCGAGATGGCGCGAGATGCCGAGGGCATAGAACGACACCGCGGCGTCGACCCCGGCGCGCGCCGCGGCCAGGAAGGCGAGCGTGCCGCCCATGCAGAAGCCGATCGCCGCGACCTTGCCGCCGCACCTCGGCAGCGCGCGCAGGGCGCGCACCGCGACGCCGATGTCGGCCGCGGCCGCGTCGAAGTCCAGGGTCTTGAGCCGCTGGAAGGCGGTCTCCCGCTCGGGCCCCTCATAGGCGAGCGCCGCGCTCGGCGTCGAGCGCCAGAACACGTTCGGCACGAGCGCCGGGTAGCCGCGCTCGGCATAGGAGCGCGCCAGGATGCGCATCGGCTCGTTTAGGCCGAACATTTCGGAGAGGATGAGGATGCCGGTGCCGCGGCCCCTGGCCGGCGCGGCGGCGAAGGCCTCGAACGTCCGCGGTCCCTCGGTCTTGAGCGTGACGGTGCTGGTTTCGATCATGATTTCCTTTCGCCGGGCGGAGCCGGGCGCTAGCGCGCCTCGGCCTGCTCGGCGGCGAGATACCAGTGCAGCAGCCGGCGCTCGACCGCGAGCGAGCCGCGGTTGAGCGCGTAGCCGACCGCGGCGAGCAGCACGATCGCCGCATACATGTCGGGCGAGCGCATGGCGTATTGCGTGGTCATCAGGTAGTAGCCGATGCCCTCGGAGCCGGCGATCATCTCGGCGACCACGGTCACGATCAGCGCGAGGGCGAGGCTGATGCGCATGCCGGCCAGCACGTAGGGCAGGCTCGCCGGCAGCACGACGCGGCTCACGGTGCGCAGCCGTCCGACACGCAGCGTGCGCGCGACGTTGATGGCGACGGGGTCGACCGCGCGCACTCCGCCGATGGTGTTGACCAGCACCGGGAAGAACGCGGCGAAGCCGACGATGAAGATCTTCAGCGCGTCGTCGATGCCGAGGAGCAGGATGAGCGGCGGCACGATCGCCGGAATCGGAATGGGTCGCAGCAACTCGACCAGCGGCTCGAGCGCCAGATAGGCGACGCGCACCGAGGCCATCAGCAGGCCGACGCCGAGCGCCGCGGCGACGCCGAGCGCATAACCGACGATCATGCGGTAGAGGCTCGAGCCGAAGATGGCCAACAGCTCGCCCGAGCGCAGATTCTCGACCAACGCCTTCAGCACCGCGGTGAGCGGCGGCCAGTTCGGGCTCGCCACCCAGAAGACCGCCGAGATCTGCCAGAGCGCGAGCAGCGCCACGATCAGCGCGATCCCGGTCGCGCGCGAGCGCAGGACCTGGCGCGCCGCGGCGCGCAGCCCGCCCGTCGGCGCCGCGCCGGCCACCGCCGTGCCCTGCCCGGCCTCAGCCACCGTGGACGACCTCGCCGCCGACGGCGGTCATGCGCACGGTTGCCTCGTGCACCCGGTCGGGATCGGCCTTGAGCGGATCGACCGAGAGCGCGATCCAATCGGCAAGCATTCCGGGCCTAAGCATGCCGCGCTCGTGCTCGGCGAAGGAGAGATAAGCGCCGTTGCGGGTGTAGAGCGTCAGCGCCTCCTCGGCCGAGATCACCTCCTCGCGGCCGATCGCCTCGTCGGAGCCCTCGATGCGCCGCGTCGTCGCCTGCCACAGGCCGAGCAGCGGCGAGAAGGGCGTGATCGGCGAATCCGAGCCGCCGCCGACGACCACGCCGCCGTCGAGCCAGTCCCGGATCGGCGTCGCCTTGGCCATCAGCGCGGCGCCGAAGCGCTTCACCAGGATCGGGCCGAAGGTGTACTGCATCGACGGCTGGGTCGCGACGACGACGCCGAGCCGCCTGGCCATCGCGATGTTGCGCTCGCTCGGCCAGAGATAGGCGTGGATCAGACAGAAGCGCAGATCGCGGATCGAATGCGCGCGGTCGACCTCCTCGAACACCTCGAGCGCCAGGTCGATGGCCTTGCCGCCGACCACGTGGACGCCGAGCGACCAGCGCCGCTCGGCGCAGAAATGCGCGATGCGGCGCAGCATGTCGGTGCTGGTCACCTGGATGCCGCAATTGCAGCGCTCGTCGGGATGCGGCTCGCGCATGAGCGCGGTGCCGAGCGAGGCGCCGCCGTCGACGAAGAGCTTGATGCCGCCGAGGCGCAGCCGCGCGTCGCCGAAGCCGGTGCGCACGCCCCACGCCTTGAGGCCCGCCATCACCTCGTCGGGCGGGCGCGAGCTGTCGGCGAGCGGCATGACCACCGAGCGCATGGTCAGGCGCCCGGCGCTCCACAGGTCCTGATAGACGCCGAGCGTCTCCGGGTTGACGCCCGGATCGATGATCCCGGTGATGCCGACCGCGTGATAGGTCTTCTGGATTTCTTCCAGGGACGCGAGGCGGTCGTCGTGCGACAGCGTGGGCACATGGCGCGCGACCGGCTCGAAGGCCGGCATCTCGAGCAGCACGCCGGTCGGCTCGCCCGAAGAGTCGCGCTCGATGCGGCCGCCGGCCGGCTCGGGCGTGTCGCGGCTTATGCCCGCGATGGCGAGCGCCCTGCTGTTGGCGACTGCGGCATGGCCGACGCGCGGCAGATAGACCGGCCGGTCGGCGCAGGCGGCGTCGAGCTCCTGGCGCGTCGGATAGCGCTGCTCCTTGAGATTGACGACGTGCCAGCCCTCGCCGCTGACGATCCACGGCGCCTTGGGATGGCGCGCGGCGTAGTCGCGGATGCGCGCCTGGATGTCGGCGATGCTCGCCGCGCGCGACAGGTCGACGATGCGGCTCTGGATGCCGGTCCAGAACATGTGGTTATGGGTGTCGATCAGCCCGGGCAGGATCGCGCCGTCGCCGAAGCCGAGCTCGCGCGCGCCCAGCCCGGCGGCATCGCGCGCCTCGGCGAGCGAGCCGACCGCGACGATGCGGTCGCCGCGCACCGCCATGGCCTCGGCGCGCGGCTTCCGGGGGTCCATCGTGACGATGGCCCCCCGCACGACCGTCGCTGTGCCGTTGGTCGCTGATGCCATAGCCCCTACTTCGCCAGCGCCGTCTTGTAGACCAGCGCCTTGCTGTCGAAGCTGCCTTCGAGCAAGCCGTTCGACTTCATCAACTCCACCACCTTGTCGATCCGCGCCGGATCGACGGTCTTCTGGAAAGGCGGAATTGTCAGGCCCTTGAGCTGTTCGGGCTTGAGCCGCGTGTAGCCCGAGAGGATCTTGACCCACTCGTCCGATCCCGCGTTCTTGTTGGTCCAGTCGACGCCCTTGTTGTAGGCGCGATTGAATTTCTCGATGATGGCGGGATTGGCCGCGATGTAGCTCTTGGTCGCGGCGTAGAGGCCGACCGGAATGTTCTTCTGCACGACGTTGTAAGGCCAGGCGACGTGCTGCACGCTGCCGCCGGCGATGCCCGCCGAATAGAACGGCTCGACCACGAAGGCGGTGTCGACCCGGCCGCCCGCCGTGGCGTCGATCATCTGCGGGAACGGCACCTCGAGGAAGGTGACCTTGTCGGGATCGCCGCCGGTCGCCTTCACCCAGGCGCGCCCATAGAGCCAGATGATGTTGTTGCGGGTGTTGACCGCCATCGTCTTGCCTTCGAGGTCCTTGCCGGTCTTGATCGCGCTGCCCTTCTTCGCGACCAGGCCGGCCAGATCCGGCGCTGTGTCGCCAGTGTCGCTGCCGGTGGCGATGATCTCGAAGCCGAGCCCCTGCTTGGCGCCGAGCACGATCGAGATGATGTTGCTGAAGGCGATCTGCACCTGGCCGGCGGCGAGCGCCGGCAGGCCGACCGCGCCGCCCGCGGTCGGCGTCGTGTCGACCTCGAGGCCTTCGGCGGCGAAGAAGCCCTTGGCGATGGCGGCCTGCAGCGGCGCCGTGTCGATGATCGGGATCGTGCTGACGCGCAGCTTGGTGGTCTCGGCCAGCGCCGGCTGCTGCGCCAGCGCGACGAGCGCCAGCGCCCCCGCGGCGAGCGCCATCGTCTTCACTCTCATGATATCTCCAAACATGGTCCCTTCCCCTTTGCTATGCCCCGTTGCGACTATTCGGGCCGCGCGGCGGCCCAGTGGATGATGCGGTGCTCGAGCGCCAGGAAGCCGGCGTTCAGGCCGTAGCCCAGCACCGCGAGGATCGCCAGCCAGGCGTACATGTTCTGGACGCGGAACGTGCGCTGCATGTCGAGGATCAGATAGCCGAGGCCGCCGGTGCCGGCGAGCATCTCGGCGATGACCACCAGGATCAGGCCGAGCGCCAGGCTGACGCGCAGGCCGGCGAAGATCAGCGGCAGCGCCGCCGGCAGGATGACCTTGCGCAGCACGGCGACGCGGCCATAGCCGAAAGTGCGCGCCGTGTTGATCAGCACCGGGTCGACGCCGCGCACGCCCTGGATGGTGTTGATCAGCACCGGGAAGAAGACGGCGAGGCCGACGACCGCCGACTTCATCAGGTCGCCCAGGCCGAGGAACAGGATCAGCGGCGGCAAGAGCGCCGGCTTGGGCAGCGGCCGGAACAGCTCGACCAGCGGCTCGAAGAGATTGTAGATCGCCGGGAAGCGGCCCATCACCAGGCCGAGGACGATGGCCAGCAGGCTCGCGCCGATATAGGCGATGAACAGCAGATAGAGCGTCGCGGCCAGCGGCGCGATGAAATCGCCGGAGATCAGGATCTCCGCGATGCGCCGCACCACATCGGTCGGCGGCGGCACCAGCGCGGCGTTGATCGCGCCGGCCCGCACGCCCGCCTCGACGAGGGCCAGCAGCCCGACCACGAGCGCCGCGCCGAGCCAGCGGCCGCCGAGCCGCCTCTGCGCGCGCTCAGCCATGGTGCTGGCGCTCCAGCAGCATGGCGAGCAGCGTGTGGCGCAGCTCGAGGAAGCGCGGCAGCTCGCGCGTGCGGATGCTGTCGCGCGGGCGCGGCAGGTCGGTCGCGAAGGTCGTCGCGATCACCGACGGCCGCGCCGACAGCACGGCGACCCGGTCGGCGAGGAACACCGCCTCGTCGACGTCGTGGGTGACCAGGAGCACGGTGAAGCGGCGCTTGGTCCAGAGATCGAGAACGAGATTGTGCAGGTCGAGCCGGGTCAGCGCGTCGACCGAGCTGAACGGCTCGTCCATCAGGAGAATGCGCGGCTCGGCGGCGAGCGCGCGGGCGATCGCGACGCGCTGCTGCATGCCGCCCGAGAGCTGCCAGGGATAGCGCTCGGCGAACTCGCCGAGCCCGACCATGTCGAGGAACGGCCGGCTGTGATCGCGCGCCCGGGCGCGCGTCATGCCAGGGCGGTGCTCGACCGCGAAGGCGACGTTGTCGATGTTGGTGCGCCAGGGGAACAGCGACTTGGTGTACTGCTGGAACAGATAGACCATGCTTTCGGGCGGCGCGGTCACCGGCGTGTCGCCGACCGCGACCTGGCCGCCCGACGGGGTCATCAGCCCGGCCACGATCTGCAGTAGGGTCGACTTGCCGCAGCCCGAGGGCCCGACCACCGCCAGGAAATCCCCGTCCTCGACCGAGAGGTTGATGTCGCGCAGCGCCACCGTGCCGCCCGCGCCCTCGGCGCCGAACGACTTGCGCACGCCGCGGAGCGTGAGAAGGGCCCGATCGGGAAGCGCCGCGGCGGCGGGTGACTGCATAGCGGGATTCTTTGACTGGCTCGGAGGGCGCGGCCGCCGGCGGGCCGCAGGGAATATTTCAAGCTTAAAGTAACGGGATCACCATAGTTGCCCCGGCAAACCGTGGCAACGGCGTGTTGGGCCCTGTCCCCTCCCGGCCGCGCGCGGCCGGATAGCGCCCGGCTATCGAAGCCATAGGCAACCGATATTTTCCCTCTCGCCCGGCCGCGGGCATCGTGGCGGCGTGGTCGGGTGGCTGCGGCGCGGGCCTTGGGAGGCCGGCGTCGGCCGCCCGGGGACAACATCAACCCAGGAGCATTTCCATGAATAAGACTGCACTCACCCTTGCCTCGGCGATGGCGGGCGTCATCGGTCTGGCGGCGGTCGCCCAGGCGGGCCCGGCGCCGGTTCCCGCCTTCAAGAACGAGAAATGTTACGGCATCGCCAAGGCCGGGCAGAACGACTGCCAGACGGCGAACTCGTCCTGCGCCGGCACTTCCAAGCGCGACGGCCAGGCCGACGCCTGGCTCTACGTGCCGGCCGGGGCCTGCGCCAAGATCGTCGGCGGCAACGTCAAGCCGAAGGCCTAACCGCCAGCGAACGGAGGGGGCGATGACCATGCTTCGCACGGGACTCTCGACCGCCATCCCGGCCCGCGCCGGGATCGGGCTGCGCGGCGTCCACCACGAGGCGGTCATCGCGACCCGCCCGTCCGTCGGCTTCTTCGAGGCCCATGCCGAGAACTACATGGGCGGCGGCGCGCCGCTCCATGCGCTGATGACGGTTCGACGCGACTGGCCGGTGAGCCTGCACGGCGTCGGCCTGTCGCTCGGCAGCGCCGACGGCCTCGATCCGGTCCATCTCGAGCGCCTGAACGATCTGGCCAGGCGCGTCGAGCCGTGCCTGGTGTCCGAGCATCTGGCCTGGAGCGTCGCGGGCGGCGTCTATCTCAACGACCTGCTGCCGCTCCCCTATACCGAGGAGAGCCTTGCAGTCGTCGCCCGCAACATCGATCGGCTGCAGACGCGCCTCAAGCGCCGCGTGCTGATCGAGAACCCCTCAACCTATCTGCGCTACACCCTTTCGACCATGGACGAGGCGGCGTTCCTGGCCGCGCTCGCCGAGCGCACCGGCTGCGGCCTCTTGTGCGACGTCAATAATCTTTACGTCAACGCCGTCAACCACGGCAGCGACCCGCTCGCCACGCTCGACAGCCTGCCGGCCGAGGCGGTCGCCGAGATCCATCTCGCCGGCCATTGCGTCAACGACGCAGACGGCGTCGCGATCTGCATCGACGACCACGGCTCGGCGGTGGCGCCCCCGGTATGGCGCCTCTACGACGAAGCCGTACGGCGCTGCCCCGCCGCCGCGGCGCTCGTCGAATGGGACAGCAACATTCCCGCGCTCGACATTCTGGTCGGCGAGGCCCACGAGGCCGACCGGCGCCGCGCCGCCATCTTCAGCGAGATGCGCCATGTCGACGCTGCGTAGCATCCAGGCGCAGTTCCGCGCCGCCTCGCACCGCGGCGCCTCGCCGGCGCTCGCCGCCGTCGTTGCCGGCGCCGGCATCGCCCCGGCGCAGCGGCTGCGCATCCACCACAATCATCTGCGCACGACGCTCACCGACGCGCTCGCCGCCACCTTCCCCACTGTCGAGAAGCTGGTCGGCCGCGATTTCTTCGGCGCCGTGGCCCGCGACTTCATCGCCGTCGAGCCGCCCAAGGCGCCGTGCCTGTTCGAGTACGGCGCCGTGTTCCCGGCCTTCGTCGCCGCTCACCGGGCGTGCCGCACGCTGCCCTATCTCGCCGATGTCGCGCGCTTCGACTGGCTGGTCAACGTCGCCTACCACGCGCCTGACCGGCCGGCGCTCGCCGCCGAGCGCATCGCCGCGATCGCGCCCGAGGCCTATGGCGCGGTCGTGCTTGCGCCGCATCCGGCGACTGGCCTGCTCGTCTCGCCCTACCCGCTGCTCGATATCTGGCAGGTCGCGCGCGCCGGCGACGACGCGCCGGAGGTCGACCTCGGATCAGGCGGCGTGCGCCTCCTGATCCATCGCGCCGGCCTCGACGTCGCCTGGCGGACGCTGAGCGCGGCCGAGCACGCCTTCCTCGCCGCGCTGATCGCCGGCCGGCGGCTCGGCGAGGCGTGGAACACCGCGCTCGCCATCGATTTCGCCGGCGCCGAGCCCGGCCCCGTCGCCGCCACCGCCTTCGGGCTCGGCCTGTTTACCGAAATCCTCACCGCACCCCCGTCCAAGACCGAAAGGGCTCTGTCATGACTATCGCCAAGAGTGCCGACGGCACCATGCCGCTGCACCGGGCCGCCGGTCCGCTCGCGCTGATCCGCGGAATCTATGACTATCTCGGCCGCCTGCCCCTCGGCGTCCTCCAGCTTCTGGCGCGCCTCGCCGTGGCCGGCGTGTTCTGGCGCTCGGGCCTGACCAAGATCGCGAGCTGGGACCAGACCGTCGCGCTGTTCCAGGACGAGTACCAGGTGCCGCTGCTGCCGCCCGACATCGCCGCCCTGCTCGGCACCGCGCTCGAGCTGACCTGCCCGGTCTTGCTGTTCTTCGGCGTCGCGTCGCGGCTCGGCGCGCTCGGCCTGCTGGGCATGACCTTCGTCATTGAGGCCTTCGTCTATCCCAACAACTGGCCGGAGCATTTGACGTGGGCGACGCTCCTGCTCATCGTGCTCACCCGTGGCCCGGGCCCGATCTCGCTCGACCACCTTATCGAGACCAGGCTGTTCAATCGGTAAAGACCGCCGCCATGGACCAACACAACGATCGACCGCGGGACAACGATACGACCGAGTCGCCGGACACGAGCGTGCTGTTCTGCCTCAATCAGCTCGAGGCGGAGCTGCGCGCCCGCCGCGATCCGGCGATCCAGGCGCGCCTCGACCGCGTCATCGCCGACCTGACCAAGACCGATCTTCTGGCCGACGCGCTGACCGTCGGCGACATGGCGCCGGATTTCGCCCTTCAGAACGTCGCGGGCGATCGCGTGTCGCTGGCCGGGCTGCTCGAACGCGGTCCGGCCGTGCTGACGTTCTTCCGCGGCACCTGGTGTCCCTATTGCGCGCTCTATCTGCGCACGCTCGAGCAGGCGCGGCCGGCGATCGAGGCGGCCGGCGCCACGCTGGTCGCCATCTCGCCCCAGCACGTCGACGGCGCGGTGCGGCGCTTCCGCGAGCGCGTCGACTTCGACCTCCTGAGCGATCTCGGCAATCGCGTGGCGCGTGTCTACGGCCTGATCTGGGACATTCCCGGCGAGATCACCGACATCATGCTCGGCTGGGGGCTCGATCTGCCGGCGATGAACGGCACGGCCGGCTGGGAGCTGCCGATTCCGGCGACCTACGTCGTCACGCCCGACGGCACCGTGCGTTACGCCTTCGCCGACGCCAATTTCCGTCGCCGCGCCGAGCCGGCCGACGTTCTGGCCGCGCTGCGCGGGCTCAGGGGTTCCACTTGAAGCGCGTCGCCTCGCGCATGAAGGCGCCGACCGATGGCGAATGCGGCCGGCCGCGCACGGTCACGAGGTTGATCGTGCGGCCGACCCCGGGCTCGACCAGGGGCCGCGCCAGCACGCCCGGCAGGCTGATGGCGAATTCCGGCGTGAAGCCGAAGCCGAGGCCGGCCTGGACCATCGCCAGCACCCAGTCGTCGCGTTCGGTGCGGTACCGGCGCAGGACCTCGACCCCCTGCTGCTGCAGGATCTTCTGCATGTATTCGGCGTATTCGCAGTTCGCGCGGTTGAGATAGCGCTCCTGATGCAGCTCCTTGACCGGCACGGTTCTCATCTGCTCGAAGCGGTGCCCGGGGGCGACCGTGATCATGAATCTTTCCGTGAACAACGGCCGGGCGTAGAGCCGCTCGTCGAGCCCCTCGGGCAGCCCGAAGATCGCGATGTCGAGATCGCCGGCCAGCAGCAACTCCTGGAGCGCCTGGCCGCGCGCGTCGCGGACGTGAACGTCGACCGCCGGGTTGTTCTTATGGAAGGCGCTGACCAGGTCGATCAGCTTCTGCGGCCCGATCGTGCACATCATGCCGACGGTGAGCGAGGCGCCCTCGAGATGCTGCAGGCCGCGCGCCCGGCTCTTGGCCGCCTCGGCCTGGCCGAACACCTCGGCGAGGTAGGGCTGCATGGCGCGGCCGAGATCGGTCAGGTGCGTGTGGTTGCGCTCGCGGTGGAACAGCGGGCCGCCGAGCTCGTCCTCGAGCTGCTTGATGGCGCGCGTGAGCGACGGCTGCGAGACATGGCAGATCTCGGCGGCGCGCGTGAAATTCAGATGCTCGGTCAGCGCCAGAAAATAGCGGATCTGGTGCATTTCCATGGCAGGCCCCTCGTACAGCCCGTCGGCTGCGCGACGGTATCTGGTACAGAACTTCCCGATCAAGAGCCAGTAACATGAACGCGACCCCGCCGCGAGCGCGCGCCGGCCGGCGGCTCGGCATCCGCTTCGTGCTGACGACGCTGGTCGTCGTCATCGGCATTCTGACCGCGGTCCTTGTTCACGCGACTTGGTCGGTGACGGCCAACCGCAACGTGCGCGACGTGGTCGGCCAGCTCAACCGCCAGATCGTCTCGGCGATCGGCGAGGAGCTGACCGGCGTGCTGGCCAGCGCCTCGGCGGTCCAGGAGGCGTTGCGCACCATCTTCTTTCAGAACGTGATCAGCGCGACCGACGAGGCCAAGCGCGAGTTCACCTTCCTGGCGCTCCTGCAATCCCAGCCGAGCCTGTCCTGGATCTCCTTCGGCTGGCCCGACGGCCATTTCTTCGGCGCCCAGAAGGTCGACGACGCGCATATCCGCATGGTCGAGGTCGGCTATGACAAGGAAACCGGCGTGGTGCGGCGGCGCATCGACAATTACGACGCGATCGAAGGCGACATCGAATTCAAGGAGCGCCTGTTCACCGACAGCGACTACGATTCGACGCAGCAGCCCTGGTACCGGAACGCGGTCGCGACCGACGTCCCGGTTTGGACCGAGGTCATGGACTTCCCGACGCGCGTGCGGCCGGCGATCAGCACGTCGACGCGCCTCGTCGTGTTCCAGGAATACATCGGCGTGATCAACGTGGTGATCGAGCTGGAGCGCCTGTCGCGCTTCCTATCGACACTCAAGGCCGGCGAGCACGGCACGGTCTTCATCCTCGCGCCCGACGGCCGGGTGCTGGCGGCGCCGGTCGACCCGGCGGCGCACCCCATGCCGGAGAGCGAAGCCCTGCCGTGGCGCCGCATCGCCAGCGATCCGCAACCCGAACTGCGCGCCGCCGCGGCCGCCCTAGCAGGCGCCGGGCTCGGGCTCGACGCGGTCAAGGAAACGCGCCAGCTCGAGGCGCGCGACCCGGTCGACGGCCGGCCCTATTTCGTGACCTTCTCGCCGCTCAACTTCCAGGGCTGGACGGTCGCCACGGTCATTCCG